>Ga0247782_1000141_pt1 | contig 94117 bp, 85 predicted proteins | sample UWRJL019104C5_FD_179928 | JGI IMG/M metagenome (GOLD analysis project Ga0247782, IMG submission 179928) | Plant litter microbial communities from Arlington Agricultural Research Station in Wisconsin, United States - UWRJ-L019-104C-5 | ecosystem: Environmental > Terrestrial > Plant litter >... | reverse complement strand
CCCCCCCCTTCAATGCGAGATGTGAAGCAGCTGGAGAGGGAGAGACGGGGATGCAAGCTCGTTGAATTTTCAGCGTGACATAGCGCCGTGTGTATGGTTTGTAATGTAGGTAGGTTCTCAATTGCATTGTATGATAGATATGCTGTACCTGTTTGCGCAGGATTTGCTCTCTTGTCTCTTCCCTCTTCTTCCGGGCCCTTCTGCTTATTATTAGTCGCCCAGTCCGTCCTGTCCGTAGTCGCAAGCCCATGCCCTTGTCTAGTTGTCGCACCTTTCTCCACAATGACGGCGGCGCAAAGGCATAGCCCGTTCATCGTCGCAGAAATCGCCGTATTGCGCGCAAACTATCCCTTGGCCCTTGGACCTTTGCCGACAGAGGGAACCCTCCAGTTCGGGATAGGAAGTTCTAAATGGCCCTGTAACATGAAGCGACCGGCAACACGCGCTCGAATTGTCGAAACCTGGACTTGACAGTCCTGACTTGTCTTTAGCCCAAATAGTGTACCTAACATAGGTATCATCATGAAGCGATCCTAAGTATTGCCGTACCAAGTCGTAGAACCGATTCCATTCGCTCCGCGCTTCCCACTATTCAGGTGGCAGGCCGGGTTGGTCGCAGTCCCATGGTCCCATGTTAGGCGCATACAAACTTTAGTCTTCCGAGAACTACCTATCTACATGTATCTCGTTATTATTAGCTCTCCTAATAAATACTTTTGACGTCGCAACGGGCGCATTCGAGGGTGGCCAGCTAGGTTAAGTCGCTAATAATCGCCCACAAGTCGGTCTTGGAGGCTTGGAGGTAACTGGTCTCTCCATAATTACTAAAGCAAACAATGAGAGAGCCAAAGGGTGATAGCTAGATCTTCAAGCCATTTTCTGTTATTGGCACAGTAAGTCGCAAAGCCAATTCGTCCAAGGTTTAGATGCAGTCCACTACCATACCGGAATCGCTTGGGCCTCCATCCCCAACGCAACCAAGCGCAAGTGAACAACACAACACACCACGCGGACGTAAAACCAATTCGCACAAGTTTGGAAGCATGCAGATGTCTTTGCTAGCTTTCGCGGCACGCGATTCGTCCAGGCCTATACATGCAACCCGGGTCCCCAGTATACGAACCACCTCTAGTAAATACCCTACATATCTGCCCAGTAGTTTAGATAGCCCAGATACCCTTGGTTCTTTCCTGGATAGTATACATATCTAACTACGTACATACATACCTACAAGCATACAAGCGGGCCAGTCCAGTCTCCCAGGTCCTCGTTATCGAGAGAAGACGTACTATTTGTCCCTTCTTGAGCGCAGCGGTTCCATAGGCAGACGAGCCACATACAACATCCTACATACTAACGTGCCTGGGTATGCTGTACACACATATAATTATCAGTGGTGAGTAAATGTACTTGGTAGGTCAAAATAGATAGTCAGGTCGTTATTTACAATCTTGACTGTTTTGGCTTTCGCTTAAAAGATTGTGGAATTATCTCATTGTCGCGGAATGTTAGCGAATCTTAAAACCATCTTATTGCGCCGCCCCAGCCCAAAGAGGACTGACACTTATACCTTGGGTAGGTACATGGTACATTAGGTAGTACCGTAGTACCCAGAGGCAAGTGGCAGGCAGGTCGATGTGTAAAGTAATCCCTGGAAGTTGTGTGTATTAGTATACCATTTGGATTCCCTTTTCTCTTTCTCTTTTCGTTAGGATTTGCCGGTGTATATGTCCGATGAAATCTCCATAGCTTCAATGTTGGTTGGACCTTGCAAAATTTGAAGGTTCTTTCTCTAAATAATGAATGGCCGTTATCTTTTGTGATTTATGGTAGCAATTTCATGGGGACAATCCGGTACTCCTCCCATGAAGGCATGTACTCCATTACCTAAATGCATCATTATGTGACGCAGTGCTAGTGCCTTCAGTCCTCGTAGTGTGGGCAGTAGGGGGAGGATTACGGTCGAAGCCAGGCAGGTGCCTACAGTGGGCGTTGGCAGGCTGGGCAGCGCTCATCAGCGGCAGAAGCAGGCGCTATTGGAGCTATGGGTGTGCTGTGTCTTCCCAGGTTGGTGCTTGTTGGTGCGTGCAGGTGGTGGTACATGTACATTCGGCACGGACACTTGCACCCACCACTTCCCAAGGAAACTAACTGTGTGGGAAAGCCCTTTTTGAGACTCACCTGGTACTGTGCAAAACCTCGCTCTCTCTCTTCCACCTCCTCTTTCACACGAAACCCGAACCTTCGACCATTTTTCCCATCTAACCAGCTCCATTCATACCGGTGAGTCTTCTGAATCCATCGTTGCTCGCATCGTCGAGTATCTGTCGAGTCCTTCTGCCAGAACCGCTCCCACCTGCTGTCCTGATCCTGACCCAGCTGTTCTGTGTAGGCCGGTTCGGGACACCAAGGTCTCAAGGTCGAGTTCATGCATCTCTAGCACCGCAACACCATCCTCTGAGTGCCTCGGTGAGTGATTTTGACTCTGCTTTCCTATGCGATCCCATGTCCGTTCCAATCGGGAGCCTACTAGTTTCCATTGCTCTGGAAATCTCTTTGCACATTGGCACCTGCCGCCTGCCACAGAATGTCACTACCAAGACACAAGCCATGGTCGGCGACGACGACAGGGTCTTCTGTGCTCAACACTCCCCGTTCCCTTCTCTCCCCGTCACTACTACTAGCTTTGCCCATCTAACCATGACTAGTAATCGGATATCCAAAACAACGTCGTCAAACACTCGGCATCAATTACCGCCCCGTCTCCCATCTTGCGATTCTGCGACTCCTGTCCTGACCGCTTCCACCCTCCCCCTTGCTCTCTATCACTTGACACAAACCGTCGGTCTGCTCGGTCGCTATCGAGGACATTTGGCTCCAAGGACCAAGATAGATCTCACAGGCGCCGATTGAGGGCCTGATTGAATGGGTTATGGACTTGTCCAATATCCTGACGCCAAAACCCTCGTCTCCCCATACACAACCACCCAACGGCCAACCCACTGCGGGCGCTTCCCACTACTCCCCCAACCAAACATATTCCACTGCCAAACTTGCCCTCGACATGTCTACAATACGCAGAGGAAGCAATCTGCAGTCGGCTTCACCGATTGAGCCGTACGCAGGCACTTCCGCCGCCTCCCACAGCGGTAGCGCCTCCCCTCGGCAATCAGCGCCCCCCAAGAACGTTCAATTCGAACTCCTCTTCCCCCAGTCGCCCGGTTATCGCGCGCGGCTACCCTTGCGTGTCCAGATCTATCCCCATGATGACACCGAATCTATAATTTCTACTGTCAAGAACTTTTATGGGCTGTATCAGAATTGTGGGGGAATTAGCTTTGAGGATGATCAGAACAACACCCTCATCGCAAGATATGAGAATTTCCGCGACCACATGGTCGTCCACGTCAGGGTGATTGAAGAGGTATCGTCCGCTGCCCCGTACAATTCGGGCGCTTTCCAGCCCGGATCCGTGGAGTACTCGGGCCCTCAGCTGGGTCACCACATTTCCAGGCCGGGCTCGAGGACATCGCGCAAGCGCAGCCTCTCCCCCAATGGGAACAGTGGACGACGTAGCACGTCTGTCAGCACAAATCCGGCGGGTAAGAAGGGCCGCGGTCGCTCTGGCAAGAACCACACTTCCAATTACGACGATAGTGTCAATGGCTACAGCAGCGGTGATGGTGCTGCAGGGTCGGTATCAAGCAAGGCGAAAGATCACATCGGCAACACAGATATTAGCGTAGACAACATTGTTGAAGGTGGTCGTCGCAAGCGCGCCAAGTTTGAAAGTTCGGTAAGCACTCGAAACCCGTAATGTGTCGACAAACTGTGGTCTAATCAGCGCTGCTTGTATAGGAACTGCCGCTATTCGCTCCCCCACAGATGCCTGCTGCTACTTCTAACCCTTCCGTGTCCCCTGCCCGTCGGGTTGAACATCAACGCCCTTCGATGCCTTTTGCCCACCCCGGCACCAACCCTTTTACCAATCCTCGTCCTTTACAATCTCCCCAGAGCTACAATGGATATGGCCAGCCGGGCATGTTCGCAACCCCCGTCTCCGATTCAAGGCGCCATCGGGGCAGCATAGGATATCCCAATAATGGCTCGGGTGTACTTCCGACACCCGATCCTACCATTGGTAGCTGTATGTCTGAAGAGGATAAAGACGTGGCAATCCAGCTTATGAGACTGGGTGACATGTCCAACATCTCTCACGGCAGGACTTCTGCATCCACACTGGACGATACTTTCAGTGGAAAGGCAGAAGTCGCTTCCTCCACCGGTGCTACAAGCAACAGCGGCAGCGATGGCGAAGAGGAGTTGCCGCCAGCTCGTCGCCAGAAGATTGAGAAGGACATGTCTGCTCAAAAGGTTCACCCCACTACAGGCAGCCATTTTGTACCTCCTCGTGAGAACGGGGCATTCAGCGCGGACGACGCTGACCGTAACGGCGTCTCTGGGGAACGTTCTCAGGGCCCACTGCCTAGTGATTCTCAGATGAAGGCATCAAATCCCGAGAAGGTACGAGCGCCTAGTGTAAAGTCAACCAAGCCAAAGACTACAAAGACGTCCAAGCCAAGCGCCACCAAGGCGAAAAGATCGAATAGCGTGGCTGCTGGCCCGATGTCGCCGGCATCTCTTCCCGCTCAGTCGCGCAAGCCTTCTATCGCTTCGGCAATATCAGGCCAGCCCGGCGACGAAGAACAGCCAGATCTTTCTACTAAGCCTCGTTGTCAGCGATGCCGAAAGAGTAAGAAGGGCTGCGACCGTCAACGGCCTTGCGGCCGGTGCAGGGATGCCGGTCTTAGCGCAGACCAATGCATTAGCGAAGACGAAGGCAACGGACGGAAAGGACGATACGGGCGCCATATGGGTGTGCCAATCAAGGCACAAGAGGTCCCCGCTCCACCCACTCTACTACCAGCCGCTCCCATCGCGGTCCCTGCGGTTGCAGCCGACAAAAGCAAGAAGAGGAAGCGGTGAGTGAAGTTTGCCTACTCACTACTACGATATACCGAATACAAGAGTAGCTTTCGACGTTGCCAAAAAGAGGGCAAGAACGTAGTAGCCACAATCGCGCAGAATGGCCTCAAAGCAGGGTTGCTACAACAGCTGGGGCATACAAGCTACAATCATTATACAAGCGGGAGTGGAGGGGGTGAAAGCGGCGGCGTCTATTATTTGCGCCGATGTGCGATTATATATGACTATGATCGCAAGTCACCCCAGACAACGACAGTGGGATTAGATTTCTTTCGCTGTCGGAGTTACGTGTTCTTTGTGGAAAGGCGCAAATGGAATAAAGATTTAATAGTGAGGCTTGAAGCCGTTACATTCCTTTTCTCTAACAGGAACGCTACGCCGGGAACGACACTTTCTACTGGGGAATCTTTATGGGTTTTGGCGTTGGATTCGCGCCTAAAACATTGCTTGCTACGGGGCCTCGTGGCGAGAAGGCCTAGTTTATCGCACCCTACAGTCCAAACCACGCCGCACAACTGGCGAGCGCATTCGCGGGTTAGGAACCGAAAAATTTGAAGGTTGAAACAGGCAAAACCCGAGATGGTGGTGCTTTATAGAAAGCGGTTCGGCGTGGTCACAAGGTTTCGGGCGGCCATTCATTACGAACTACTACTATGGGGAAAATGGAAACAGTCTGCAGGCGGAGCGCGCGAGCATCAATCAGGGTGCTTTGAATTGCGCCGGTGAACTTACTGAGGGATACAGAGTTGGTGATTGCTTGCCTTGGGAAGGGTGGTCTGCATTTATGGTTGTCTTTTTTTACTGCCTGCTTCCTGTTTGTTTGTTCTACTGATTGATCGGATCCCTTTTCTCTTAACCTTTTCTCGATTATTGCTAATTCTGTTGTTTTCGGTTTGGGAAATGAGATGAGAAGAGATTATCATGAAAGAAAAATTCCTATAGTTTTAGCTCAGCTGTGTCAAATTATACGATAGGCTTATTCATAACAGTTGTGCGCAGATTCGGCGGTGATGACTCTCCGCTCTCTCTCCTTTGCGCCCACGTCAAAAATGCTTCTTTCCTTCTATTCTACTAGCGTAGGACGTAGGATTATATATAGATCCATCGTCAGCTTCCTTTCTTCCTTCCTCCCGCGTACCTGCCTACCTCACCTACCTACCTAGATAAGTATTTGAAGTCATGCGCTCGCTTTGCACAGCCGACTTTTGTCTACCTAAGGTATCTGTCTGCCTACCTACCTATCTGTATAAGGGCTTAGGTGAGCGAAGCACGCGGCGCCAATGGTCGGGAACAATAGAATAGATACAGGACAAAGGAACTATAGAGATACACGATACAGGATTGAAGTGGACGAGACGAAAGACGGGGAAATTCTCGATGCGCGCGCATGTCGCAATGTTGTTTGCGCTTTGGTTGTGCAATGCGCTGCGAGCATCCGAGCGCGCGTCCAGTCTACTTATTACTGAGGTCAGGTACCTGTTTCTATATCTGAGCTGTTTCATGGATATTCTCTCTCGTTCAAGTATATGTACTATTTATTAATGGTATGATATGATATGTTGGACAATTGCGCAGAGCTTGTTTCATGTTTTTATAGTTGTATGTTGCGCGGGTAAATTTCTTACCTGTAGTTGGTTTATGTGTATATATATGTTTGTATATATATATATATATGTCCGTAAGTAGTAGTATGCGATATGTGGTATGCTACGTAGGTCCGGATCTATGTTGTATGTTATATTAGCTTAGGTAGTTGGTTTATTTGGTTATTCTATCCAACTGCCCCCAGAGCTCCTGACGTATGACCGTTTAGTAGATAGCCGGTACCGCTTTACAAGCTAATGGATAGGAATCGAAACCTACTCTATCTACCCCCTGCAGTCACCCGGAATGTGTTATAGGTCTTCCTTATAGCGCCTACGATGGGAGGAGTGTAGGGGTTTTAAGCAAGCCTGTCCGATCCTCTGGTTTTTGTGTACTACAATTATCTGTTGACTATGCATAAGACTGTCCTTTTTACGTAGTACTTCTTCATCAGACTCCATGTCAGGATGGAGGTGGGCACGCCAAACGGCGCAGGTTGCGTCGTATCCGGCTTCGGGAGGGCAATCTCTACCTCGGTCGTTCTACCCGACAGGCTTCGCATTGTTCACCTATCTGTAGACCAACATTTTCTTTCATCTTGTTCAAGTCTCAAACTTCGTCTCCGTCTGCATCCTCCGTATAAGGCACCGGGAGGAGCTCCGAATCCTTTTCTACAGCCTTGGGTTTTCGGGGCGTTTGGGGGTTGGCAACGGTGCCGTGCGACATGTCATAAAGGTCTTTGTAAAATTTCGCGGTCGCTTGATCATCCTTCGATGACAGGCCACCATGATGGCTTGGTGCCACCGCGACCTCGTGCGCTTTTTTCGATGTGCTTCGTTAAAGCGCCGCGAGAAGAGAACTTGTGGCGATCGTGACACAAAGTTTCTCCACTGTCAATGGAGATCCTGCAGTAGAGCTCTCCGGCGGCAAGGGCCACGCGGCCTTGATTATCCGTCGAGAACGCCGGCATGGCGCGAGGACGGAGGCCGTCCTCAGCGCCAGCCTCATACCATTTGTAAGATGGCGTGCGGCGGTATGTTGACGGCATTTTCAGCGAGGATAGTACAAACTTCGTGAAAGGGATGGCGATCAATTGAGGAAGATGAGGAAACGATCTAGAAACGTATGCTGTATGCTATATTCTGTATGCGACATAAAAAGGTCGGTAGGTTGGCATATTCTACTACTACATACATACATACATTCAAGTTGTTTTCGCCCGTTTCATCCATATGTCTCTTGCTATCCTTCATATTTCATGACTGCATGCGCTTCCCCGCATTGCGATTGTGTTTGCGACTGCGATACGCTGGTTTCGCTGCGACTTCAGCTTTTTAATTTTACTCGTATCTGTCTTCCTTTTGTGTGGTAGGCCTGGATAATGTAGGTAGAGCAGACTATCGCGCGCTTAGCAATGTGTAAGTGCATAAGCGCTGCTTTTATTCTTGTTCCTTTTTGTCCAGGCGCATATCTTCCTTACGTGTGCAAAGTACCTACCCAGTAGAGCCGGAACCGGGTAGCGCACAGGAAAGATAAAACAAGCCAAGATTTCTCAATGTAGGTTCTCTTCCTTATTTGTACCTACTGTGCCTAGCTGAAGTCCCGACAGAGGTCAGAAGAATGTAAATGATAGGTACCCGTTGTCATTGGTTTTTAACCGCCTACAAAGCAGGGCAGGCGCATTGCGGCGCAAAACCCCAAACCACCTTTTGCTTGCTTGCGACAAAGATTTGCTTTTGCTTTTTTCTTAAGTTCGAACTACTGTATGTACTATCTATGCTGTAATGGGTCCAGAATAGTAAATAGACTATACCTAAAGTAGTTTAAATGACCCCCCAGCTATGCAAAGTGGGTGCCTTGAAGATGCGGCTGCTAACTTTATACGGTATAGTTTATCCTTTACCGCTTTAGTGGCGCTTTCCGCCTTGGGCCTAGTTTGATTTAGTTTGCACTTCTGCTGCTTTTGCGTGATGGCTTATTACTATGGATACACCACACCCTGAAGTACATAGCAAAGGAGGTCAAAGGAAGCGGTAGGTACAGTATATAGAGTACCAGGAAGATGGCTTTGGTGCATATACATTATCTGTCATGTTGTAGGTATGTGCTTCCCTTCGTGCTCCGAAGGAGGTAGGTGCCTTGGTAGTCTTGGCGGTTAGGAAAGTAGGTAATGTATTTGGCGGTGATTTCCTGGGTAGTCGCACTCTCTTTGATGTAGTCAGGTGACTCAACGATGAAGTAGGTACGCAGATACACCCAACTTCCGGGCGTGCAGCTGGGCTATGACCCGAGCAGGTACGGCCTTGCCAACAGAAATCGCCCCGTACAGACACTGTGATTCGGCGGCGATGGAGTACATAGTTAGTCCACCTATCGTTGGACACCCAGCCTTCCATGAGTCCTTATTGCTCTCATAGCCCGCGCCACCGTGAGAGAGTCAGCAAATGCCTCATACGAAATGCCCAAGCAGTGTAGGGGATGACAGGATCTGTCCTTCTCACTCTAGGTGTGGTTGAAAGACTGCTAAAGGGATAGAAGCACGTTTGCAATGAGACTAGAACCTTGCAATTTCTCCTTGAGATTGCCTCTTCACTACCTACTACTTCATTGACAACTAACCAAGCTATCAATATTTTGCTTCACGTGTACATGAATTAGAAGGCCTTGCCTATGGTCCCAGTTACGTCCTGCATATGCTGGATAATGTGCCGACATAAGTCTTGATGAGACCCTACGCTTAGGGAGCTTCGATCTTCTATTGTCGCAAAAGTTATTCTCGAGGGTGCTGCTATTAGAAATGAGCGATACTAAGTGTTCCGGTAGGGCGGCATAGTGAGTTTTGAATGAGAGCTCCTTATGCCTATTCTCAACTCTACTCATTCCGTTGGTTGGCTCTTTCCCTCCATTTGAACTGCCCCATGGAAATCCTCTCCCATACTCCGTGATGGTTGGCCTATAGGATCCTTTGAGCAGTTCTACAATAGAAAGTTGGATAGTGCATGCCAGTGCCGGTGCGCGTGCCTCTAAAAATTGCTGAGTAGGTGCTTGAAGTGTCTACACAACTATGCGATGCATTCCATACATCCAGTCATATTCAAGGAGATTTTAGTTTAGCTAGCTTCGTCTCAACTCACCACCTTCATCAGGTAGAATTAGCGAGGGCAACGCGTAGCAAAAATGTACTACACCCTATGCGGAGCCAATAAAGAAAGAGTAGGCCGATGGCCGCCATGGCTGAATTAGTGCCGATCTAGTAAGTGTTGAATGATCACAAGCCCACAAAGACTTCTCTCTCACGCCTTAGTTGTAGTTTCTGTCGCCAAAGGCAATCCCGCCTCGGGTCCCTTCTCCGAACGTATGGAAAGGCGCGACTCAGATGATATGATGACAGTCGATATGATGCAGCGGCTGGAGGCCCACGACGGAGGCTAGAGACTCCCGTCCCCGAAGGGAACCACCTCGCAGACCTCAAGGCCACTAGCCTCTGGCACTTTCCTTTTCACATTTCTCGCTGGGAGGTCCTCGTGGCCTTTTTCCTTATACAATCCTTGCTTAATGTGTGTAGGTTGTTTTCCGGCTTTCAAAGCAGCTGTGGGTTTCTGTCATGACTACGGGGCATTCATATCCGTCGAGAAATGCCTAACGATGCACTAATTTGACGATGGGATACCTGATGGTGTTTTTGATTTGAAAATAGGATCTGTTTATTCCAAGACCTGGACATCGGACCCTCTGTGGCGTCTTCTTATGGTTTCGACACCGACGGCGAGGTCCGGCTCTTGTGAATATAAAGAGGGTATGGGACTTAGCGAATGCCCTTTACAACTTGGTTCCTCGAACAAGGATTTGCCGTAGTAACGCTCTCTACTCTGATCTTGAACGAGATGGCTCATCCGATTCAAGGATCTGGGTAACTGCCAACAGAAGCTTGGCGTTACACTCGATAGACTCCTCGAGATATCCGGGCCAATGGTACAAGTCACTTATCTCACTCCCCGGCATAATCCCATCAATAAGTATCTCTGTAGTCGACATGTTCATAGGACACTGCGTCTCCGGGGCACGAATGTGGAATACAAACGGCGATAGCTGGGACCTTGGATACTTACAGTCATGCAAATCAATCACCGTTAGGATGACGCATACTGTTGTGTTATATCTTGCAGAGGACAGGCACTGCATTCGTTGCGATGTAGGTAAAAATGACTCTATTTTGGAATGGATTGGAGACCATCTGTACGTCCCCCAGAGGTACTTCTAAAAACTTCTCGAAAGAGCAAGAACTCTGGCCTGAGAAAGGACACATTGTCGGGTTCTTCGGGGAAACAGTGAGATTTCTACTATCTTCCTGCCTTGTCTTCCATTCCTTCCGTCGTGATTGATAGACTTCTCGCTGACTCTTCGTTGCCGTTTATTCATTTATAGACAAGCAGTAGCGATTAAAGAATATCGGTATTATATGTAATAGAAACGCCGTATTAAGGGGATTCCTACCACCAGCACGATAGGCAGAGGAACCGGAGTCAGATAGAGGTGTAATGGTGCCCAGAGGAAGAATGGTCGTTTAAGACACGAGGACTTCTCAAGTAAACACAGCTTTACAATATTTCCCTTTCGTATACGTTCGTAACTATACGTAAAAAAATTCAAAGTGGAATTAAGCTAGTGGTGGGTGAGAAGGTCGAACTAGTCTATGTTGGCTTCTGAATGAACCGACTTGACGTCGAGTTATGAGACTGTGGTCACATGGTTGTCTTGGACAGAAATTGATAGATAAGATACTGTAGTGGGTCCCCTTACGTAAGTCCACCCTATGCGCCTTCCTCTGACCTGGATATTCTGCTCGGATGTAGCTAAATGTTTTTATTCTATGTGCGTTAAACTCTTACTCAATTACCTTCATGCTCAAGCTACCTAGCTATGTATATCGAACACACCAAATATATCAATGTATGGTGGGTTAGGTACTTACACAGGGTAGAAGGTTGTTGTGCCCCTCATTCGAACAACAAATGCCCCGCCTTTTGACATGTCAGTTCAGGTTTGTTGTTGAAAAGGATTGGCGGGGCGCGGAATTGAGTTTCTCTGGTGGAGTGGGTGGGGCTACTGTAACTTACCCTGGATACAAGAGACCGCACAAAAGTACCTACTACTTGCCTTGGAATGTACCTAGGAGTTTTGGTATATTTGTGGTCAACGTTCAGTACCCAAGGATAGACGGCGCATTTCAAAGAGGATGTCTATGTGAGTCGCATGACTTAGATATATATTCTGAAAGTCTTTTTTGATGGATATGCCTTCAGATGGTTGGTTTTTGGCGAGGGTCATGATGCCTAGATTTGATACTGTGCGTTAAGATGAAGTCTGTACTGTCCGAGTTCTCTACGGTAAATTGGCATTATCAATTTGCAACCGTGGACAGTGTCTTATTAAACGTGGAACTTGGCTGGACAAAGGGGTTCCCTACTTACATAGGAGTCCGTATTTGATGAACTTTATGCACGTAAGTAGGTACAGATATCTATATCTATATCATGTGTTATCCTTAATACCTATCCGCTGCCTTACTAGATTGCTAAAGTTAAGTATATAGGATTTGCGACTTGTCGATTATGTCTCGACATCAGTTTATAAGTAGCTATTATACTTCCAGCCCACATATGCACACAAGCTTCCTCTCTAATGTGACGCGCTTTCGACGTCGGTGCCAACAAATTACTGTATACACATAATAGGTAGGTCTGCACCTATTAAACACACCCTCGTCTTATTACCCTTGTCTTGGTCTTCTTTGTTCGATAGCTAGCTCAATATTTTTCATTAACCCATGTTTTAATCTCAGGGTTTGCCAGTTGTTGGCAGGTTCTTGTTGGTGGTGCACTGGTTGCTTAATAAGAATACCCTGTCTGGATTGCGATATCGAATGTCATTGATATGTATCTACCGCCTTATGGCCTCACCGCCTCTCAACATTTTTGTTGCTTAATGCCTGTTTCAGAATCTCATCACTTTTTTGTCTTGTCAATGGAGGGTCTAGGTAGTCTAATTTAATCTGACACCTGTTTCAAGACTGCCTACAGCATACCTACCTACCGTACGTATGTATATGTAGTTGCGACACCCAGAGATATGTGTATAGTTTATGCACTGTATCCCACTGTGTTTGTTTCACAAATATGGTACCGTTGTACTGTACTCTTGTCCAAGAGTAGTAGGCGTGAATTTTCTAGAAATTGATGTTGTATTGCGGTAACTAGGTCCGTCATCTAGATAGGGCTTTGCATATGCAACCCGACAATAGATTTGCACTTAGTCTCATAGGTATGTCTAGTGAAGATAGCCAGATGAGGTTGTGCCGTGGTCAGACTACTTATCGGCTGAGATCCCGTGACCGGCCGTCTATGTATGTATGTACTTGGGGAGATACTTCTTTCTCTCACTCTCAATATAATGGCAGCAAGTACACTGCAAGTAGTTGGTAGTCCGTGTGAATTGTACGGGATGTGATTGGTAAGTAGCTCCGTGGGTAGGTTAGATGTGATGGAACAATGTACAGCATATGATCGGTATCGGGGATCTGAGGACCCTCTCGGACGGGACAGGAGCAGGATTGTTTGATGCAACCATCGTCGCGGACATACGCTTTACAGGTAGTACCTAGAATTTACATAGTAGACCAGATATGATGATATATACTGTGGTTACGGAACCCTTAAAAACAATCTTTTCTCTGACTTTCGATGTCTTCAATAACGTGTTCCTCGATTTTCTCATAGCTTTACCTACTTTATGGCACTCGGTATCCAAATCGGTGCAGTAGACGGAGGACGCACGAAGCAGTATAGGCAAACCGCATTCTTACCGGCGCTGTCATGTCCGCACAATATCCAATAAACCCTTTCCTCCGGCGTCTCCCGTCTCACTCGTGATTGTTTTGCCTACTACCAACACGATCTGAGAACGGAACAATGCCAGAAAGAGAGGGGTCCGTCACTGATCTATTCGTGAGGTCCTTTTCCATACGGCATATACTGTACATACACATTTATTGTTTGCATATCGAAGTATTAGCTAAGCTGACTGCATAGCGGTGTGAACTCGATTAAGTGTTGAGGCCAGTTCTGCCAAGCATTTTACCGATGTCGTCCGCTGGTTGGAGCGGCCGTCTTCCCAATCCAAAACTACCGCCTCCGCGGAAGGGTCAGAACCCATCTTCAGTACTGCGCAACGCTCACAACCGTAATATCATCTCTCCCTAGTACAGGTGAATTATAACTCGTATCTATTCCTTTGAAATAAGAGCTCCAAATCTCGTCTAAGATGACGATCCTATCTATCCTCCATCTCCAAAAAGGCTGCGGGATCCCTCACGAGTCACAACACTAGACTGCCGCGACACTACACTTCCCCGCATCGCCAAGCGTTGGCATTGCCGTGCCTGTCTGCCTTTTCCTTGGGGAAAGGGAAGGGAGCGAGCGACTATCTTCGGTCGGGGGTGTTAGCAGCAAATGGTTTTCGCGGTGATGACTCCGTATTACCTACTTATTGTGTGCCCTTTTTTGCCAGCAGCCAGTAGTTCGAACCCTGTATTGCTGCTGTATAATACCCGCCTAGACGAGTTGGTAGACATGGGGGGACGGCAAAAGGGTCACATCGAGTCGAATCAGAGCGTCGCTTTTCATGTGCCGGCTAAGGGTAACCTAGCCTAGAGGCTAAGACCCTTACACATTAAGTTATACCTCCGCAGTTTCTGTTTGGCAGGTTTCTGGACGGCCGGGTGGATGATTAAAACATGACTGTAAGGTAAGGTACAGTAAATGTAATGTAAGTAGCTGTATGGAACAAGAGGAAGAAGAAGAATGGATGGATCCGAGGAATACGCATTGGTCTCTCTGCTAAGCATCATATAATCAATCATCAATCAACCAATCCTCCAATACATAACTAAGTAGATAGCCTCTGCTTGCCGGCCAAGCCTACTGTGATCGTCCTTTAGTCTATTCGGCTTAGGGAAGCTCATCTCACTCCCCTTTCCTTCTCCTTTTCATTTCTCGTCACTGGAATCTACTATCTACTGAGCCATTCACTTTTGGGACACAACAACCATGGCGACCATGCAAGACGCGGAAGAGAAGAAGCAGGGTTCACTCCCGGAAGCCATCATGCTCGAAGACAAGGGGAGCGAGTCCCTCGACGCGCCTGCCTGGACGGTGGAAGAAGAGACGAGGGTCCGTAGGAAATTGGACAGGCAATTGGTGCCTATGGTCACGATCCTGTATCTGCTTTGCTTTCTGGACAGGTAGGTTTACCCTTCAAACCAAAAATAAGGGGATAGGGGACAATAAGGGAAATGCATATCTGTCTCACTTGCTGACGGATTGTGAATTACCCAGAATCAACATCGGAAACGCCCGTATTCAGGGGATGACGGAGGATCTGAATCTGATCGGATACCGGTTCAATATCGCCACGAGCATCTTCTACGTCGTCTACCTCTTCATCGAGGTGCCTTCCAACATCTTGCTGAAACGCGTTGGGCCGCGCTTCTACATTCCGGGGTTGGTTTTCGGCTTTGGCATCGTCTCCGTCAGCACGGCGTTCGTAAGGACGTACGAACAATTGATTGCCCTGCGTGTGCTATTAGGTATCTTTGAAGGCGGTACATTGTAAGTTCAAAGTCCGGAGATCCTATATAGATCTGAGAAAGAACCCAAGAGTAGGGGAAGGGGGGTGGGGAGGTGGAAGGAGACACTGCTAACCCGTTACCTACTTACGCAGCCCGGGCATTGCATTCTTCCTGAGCTCCTTCTACAAGCGTCAGGAGCTCTACTTCCGCATCGGTATCTACGTAGCAGCCGCCTCGATCGCAGGGGCCTTCGGCGGCTTGCTGGCCGCGGGCTTCGTCCAGATCCCGGAATGGGGCGCCGCAGGCGCTCGCTTGCACACGTGGCGCAACATCTTCTTCTTCGAGGGTCTAATCACGCTCATAGCAGCGATCGTAGCACCATTCATCCTTCCCCAATCCCCCGAGACGTCGACATACCTCACGGAGCGGGAGCGCTGGATAGCGGGGGAGCGGATACGGATCGAGCACAAGGCGTACGCGCACGAGAAGGTGGAGACGCGACACATCAAGCGCGCCGTCATGAACGTCAACAACTACGTCTGCGCCGGCGGCTTCTTCTTCGTCAATATCACCGTGCAAGGGCTCTCGGTGTTCTTGCCGACGATCCTGAACGAGATCGGCTATGAGTCGCTCACGGCACAGTATTACACGGTACCCGTGTACGTGGCCGCGTCGCTGATCGCGATTGGCACCGCGTATGTTAGCGACAAGACTAAGCTGCGCGGCATCTACCTCGCCCTCTTCACGATATTGGGGATCACCGGTTTCGGCCTGTTGCGCTGGGGCCAGGGAAACAGTCTCAAGTACGCTGCCGTCTACCTCTGCGCTGTGGGTGCTTTCCCCGGCGGCCCGGGGTTCTTGTCCTGGGGCATCAATAATGCGGCGGGACCCGCGGTCCGGGCTATCTCGAGCGGCTATATAGTATCCCTGGGGACGGCGGGCGGCATCCTGGCGATCTGGGCGTACTTGCCCAGCGATAGGCCGAATTTCCCCATCGGACACTCGATCAATTTCGCGGCGCAGGTCGTCACGCTGGCTCTGGCGATCTTTGGTATGCTCTATTGTATGCGTGAGAACCGCATCAGGGCGCGTGGTGGGCGCGATGACAGGCTTGTCGGCCTTACAGAGGAAGAGAAGGCGGATCTTGGGTATAGACACCCCGATTTTAGATACATGGTTTAAATTATATGAATGCATCTAGGAAGGCGGGTGGATAGTGTGCGATGCTGCTGTCGGATATTTGAATATACATGAGTTGAGCGTCATGCTGTTGAGCATCTATTGGTCTTGCATTGAGTATATAGTTGGAAATATATGCATATCATGAAATTCGAATTGGAAGCGCTTCACAGACGAGAGCTACATATAGCGGACTAACGTAGAAACTTCAAAAACTTTAGAAGAGAACATAGGAGTGGTAAGTCTGCCGCCCCTTTTCTATGGCTTCATACTACTATGTATATTATACAGATAGGTGAGCCTGGGGTTGGCCGTCATTCTTTATTGCGTCCTGCTTGTGATATTGGAAGCTTCGCTCATGTCTTAAAGCTACCATCACGTCTTGCGCTTCATCTGTATGGCGTTGTCTACGCGCAAAAGACCTTTTGAACGGGCGACTGACGATGTGAGAGTTGAAGTTGACTTATGGCAGCGCTACTTAAGGGTGTAGAAATCTAGCCACCGAATATCTGCCTAGGGTCTGTGCGGAGGAGGTCGTCTTGGGTAACTCATTTTTCGGCCCAGTCAAGCCCCCTATTTATGTGCTTGGGAAGGTAAGGGGTATAGATACATATCTTTTTGAGCCCAAGGGCAAACGACGGCTACATTGCTTAAGAATTTACACTATTGATTGCTCAGCCCCAATTTCCGAAGGGCAATCCACACCATGCGCGCAACACCTTCTCCGTTCCGCCAGATCTCATCATGATCACCATGGAGATCTTTCAGTAACACCAATCTATTCCCATTCCTCTTTACCCCCTTCCCTTCACCTTCCTCCCCTACCCCCTCCTCAACAAAACCATCAACATCGCGCAATCTCAGGGCCATATTATCCGCCTCGGGCTCATCCACAAGCGTATCCTGCGGCGACCAACCCAGCAATATTAAGCTACCACTGTCAATTGGGAATTTCTGCGTATAGTTGCCAGGGAACTTGATAGGCGCCGCCTCATCCCAGCACCTCTCCTCCTCACCGAAGGCTCCTTGGAAGAAGGGGGCATAAGCGCCGCCGTACCGCTCGTTGATACCCGTGAAGTCGTACAGGCCTCCAAACGAAACAATCGCGGCCGGGAGAGCCGGACGATTCTTTCCTGCCTCCGCCGAGGCTGCATCTTGAGCAACAGATGAGGTTAAAGTAGAAGAACCAGAGGCAGAATGAGAAGAAGAAGGATGTGATGATGAAGACGAAGGCGAACCGGCAACCAGCTGAAACGCCAAAGCGCCACCGGCCGAATGTCCCACGAGCAAGTAATTACCTCCGAACCCGTAGTTTCGCTGCAGGTATACCAGCGCCGACCGCACATCGTCTAGGTGGTGCGGGTGCACGGCGCCGCGGTACTGTGCAGGCGGCGTCGTCTCGGCGTCCTGTGGGAATTGCGGGTGCGGGCTTAGACGGTAGTCTATCGATGCAAAGCCTGCTATCGCATTTTTTGCATTGACGGGGCTTTCATTTTCATTATCATCACTATCATTATTATTGCTATTATCGCCATCTGCGGTTGTGGCTGGTGATGGTGATGATTTGCCGAGGATGCGGTTTATGCTCGGTATGAAAGCCTCGTGCGTGACGCGCGGATCGCGCCATGCGCCACCGTGGATATAGCTGTGAATGACGTTTTAGCATACCAGTACTTCAAAGCGAGTAAGTAAACCCGGGGTTTTCTTTCATAGTAATGCCCCTTCTCTGTGTAACACCGATCCAAGTCACGAAGATGGGACAGGGACAGGGCTACCTTACACTACCCAATATTGACCCCTCGTCGCCGATTCTACTTCCCATACACCTAGTTTCTGTAGCTCATAAGTCCCGTAATGATGTAAACTATATTTCAGGGAGTCTGCCATTTTTTGTGAGATTCTGAATGAAAGACCCTGGGCTTAGCTTTGATGGGATAAGAAACTATCGGTTTGTGATACGTGAGGGGTTTAATCGCCGTCACAATTACTATAACTCATTTTTTGTTGCCATGTTACTTAATACTATCCAACTCGAAGCTTCCAAATAGCTGAGCCGCAATTTCGATAATCACAAAAATTTTATAATGATTCAACATAAGCGACTAGTAATCTCTTTTACCAGGTCATTGAACTGATCAATAATGTCGAGCCTTGGAGCCTAGTTTGTAGCGGACTTTTGTCTAGGTTGATATCGGCGGTTCTTCGCCTGTTGTTCGGCTTCAACCGAGTGCTGCTTTACAATGTGTGCAGTGCAACACGACGAAGCGGCGTGTGTTTCCAAGGAAGGAAAAGACCCCGATTAGGAATGCGAAGCCATTCACACAGCATCATGACTGCATGGCGCCTGTATTGTACCTGGCGCTGCTCTGTTCCCAATTCGACGGGGATTAGTTGGAGCTGATGTGATGAATATGCGTATGATGATGGCGACAACTTCCCATGCATATGATCCCAGTGGAACGGGACAAGACGAGGTTTTCGCATGAGTATATGCATTCTTGTGTAATATGCCCCGGGCCGTCACATCATAACATAAATTGTTCAGGAACATGTTAGCGTGGAGTAACCAACAGGATTTCAACCGCGTATCTGTACCACGCTGCTTTCCAGACTCAGACTCATGCGCAGTCTGAGCGCATCTAGACTAGTCATGATCAGAATACCTATACCTATACAAGTAGGACGTCACGCTTCGAGTGTTGTCGATGCTCTTCAGCTCCAAATGAAGGCCCGCCTAAAAACCCATGATAGCCCCATGATAGCAGCTGAAGAGCCTGCTTTGTAAAGTAGTGGCTTGCTTGGTCTTCGACTAGCACGGTCGGTTCTCACGGCCCGCCAATTTCTTGCAGGCAGTAGTTCATTACTTGCATGCGGGCTGGTATACACATGTGTGTGCCTAGAGTCTCTGCTTTCCCGCATTTGAACTACTCTTGCGAGATCGAAAAGCGGCGATAATCTGGGGTAACCCGACACTTTAACGTCACTTGAGGACTTGATATTCTAGTCTTAGGCATTGCTGTGGGGGTGATGGGTAATTAATGATTCTACTGTATTTCACGGCCTGCGCATCTTGTTATCGTCAATGGGCAGGCGGTCGACCCTTGCATCGTACCTTGCCGTAGGTGAAAATTGAACGGATAACGAATGGGATTCATCCTGATAAAAAGCGCAGATATTTTTAGACCAACTTAATCTGTACGTGTAGGAGTCACTAGCCCCTCGCTTAAGAGGAGACATTATTTGCTAGGTGGAATTTCGCATTGGGTGGTGAAACACTTAAACGGACCAGGTTCGGTCTTCGGTAAAATCGAATAGCTTGGTCGTTTTAAAGAGGCTATAGCGGTGCCTTTGTGGTGCTCTTGTGAAGGCTAACGATTGAAGGGCCGATTTGGATTAAACAGCCGGGCAGTCTGCGCCATACCGAGTATTGACTGACCGTTGGCTTAAGTATACGTAAGTTATATGTTCTCTAGAGAGGCAGCGATGCATATTGCCAGGTTAGATGAATTATGCGTAGCGTCTGTGATAATGTCGCATTGGTGTAGCAGTCGAGAGCCCTTCCCCCGTCATTTGACAGGGATCGACAGGAACCGGGACAATGAGCGGAAGCCAGGTCCCCCGGAGAATGGTTTTGTCTCGCCCACCCAGTCGGTTCTTTGTGTTCGCCTTTTGAACGTTGATCAGTGGGTAGAAGACTGGGTCAGGGCCTGCTGTTCGACATTATTTACCCGGACGGCTAGGCATCCATAGTTGTGGTCCTAACTAAGAACTTTATTATGGTGCTCAGTTGCTCAACGAGTTACTCAGAGCGTCTTCGAAACCTTCAGTAGGAGGTATGTTGCTTTCATAACCTCCGTTTATCTACCTGGTCGTTCCTCTAGAGAAATGAGCCGACCTTACTGCTAGCCTCATATCATAGCGAGAGGGGAAGGATTGCTCGTGCAGCAAGCTAGTAGGTTAGGTGCGTATTTCAACTTGACTTGGGGAGAAGCGTCCATGGTGTCGAGACATTTCGTTTTGAAGGAAGGACGCCAGGTTCAAGTCCCACCTGTGGTTTCAGCTACTAAGTATGCACTTAAGTACTATTCGTTACACCTGATATATACAAGTGGGATTGCTTAAATATGTATTTAAAAGACAATATAATCAGGAGATATGGGCTAATGCTTTCTTATTGCATTGACGTATTGGTTGTTCCCATCGTCCATCCGAAGCCAAACCTGTAACCACCACCTCTTCTCCACAATCCAACTAATTCAGACCGGGCATAACATCCATAACACCGCTTTGTTAGTTTTCTAAAAGTAACTAAATGCTGTCAGCTTCGGTCCAGATGGTTCGATTCCTTCTGCCATGGGAATAAGAATGTAGAAGACACGAGGGTCTGAGCGAGATGGTACGGTCAACAGAAAAACCGGGACGAAGACGAAGCTTTTGATGAGACGCGTCTGTCTGTAACAAATAATCAATGCGTCCAGCCCGGGGCCTGGGATTATTTAGGTAGTTGGTCCAACAAGTCCCAAAAGCTGTGCATACTGCACGCCGCCACAATGCGACTTACTCTCAACTCTCACCTAAATCGGACGATAACACACTTCTCTCCAATCTCGCCAATGTATAGCCCACGTTCCTGGAACTCTCGCTACCGCGACTTCTATACACACTCTCTGGTGCCGTCTCGGGAACACAAAGTGTCTACATATACTCATCAACCTCTAATTTGAATATATGGACATTATAATGCTGTGCTTGCTGGAGTAGGAACACGCAAACACTCCTTCAGCACATGGTACCGTATAACGGACAATGTCTTCTGAGCTTCATGCTACCGTGACAGCTGTTTCTTTGATGGGGCCACCAGGGGTTATCCAACAGAACGGAAAAAGAACCCGGCCACTTCCCTATGTACTTATTCGCTCGTTCTATATGCAGGCACCGACGCACTTGCAAGGGTCCGAGGCTGTTAGTGATCGCGTCTGGAGGGTCGCAGGGTTGTTCTCCACCACTTCAACACCACCGGCATCCTTTTCCACCGTGAGCCAGGAGACGCCACTACAGTAAGATAGCCAACGACGAGAGATCCCTAGTGTGATCATGCAAGGGACGATTGTTCTAGAAACGAGTTGGCTGCTGTTCTTGGGAATACTATCGGAGAATACCTGCCTTGATAATAGGCTGTGTCACATAAGCCTCTGCAATTCTCGCTCATGAACCAAGTGATATTGACTACTAGGGTTCATCTCGTGTCAATGGCCCGGAACCAAGATGTCGCTACCTTAGTGGAGTAGGTTCACTTCCAAGATGCGCACTGCTTTGGGATCCCGTTCTCTATACAGCTGCACGCGATCTGGGCTTGCCATGCCCGCATGCCGCCCCTGCTTGAATCCTCCCTGAGGGTATATAGACTCAGAGAAGATGACGCATCGTTTCATACTTTCTAAAGGTTTTAGTCTTCCTCTGCCTCTCGTTTGACCGCATTGGCTTCTTATGGACGTTACATAGCGACGACTTAATGGCGCCTCAGGACCCAAATGCGCCCACCGATAGCAATGGCCTTGGATTGCTTGTCACTGGCATTGTCACGCTCGCCGTCTCGTGGCTCTCGGTGGGCTTACGAACCTATGTGCGCGCTGTTATGACCGGGTCTTTTCAAGTGGACGACTGGATAATGCTAGCTGGTCTAGTGTGTACTCTTACTCTTGTCCGGGCCTCGCTTGTGTATACTGATATCAGAATTACCTAGGCCAATTTTACAGTATCATGTTCATTCGTCTTCGTGGGGCTCACATTTGGTCTCGGCAGACATAATAAATCACTTTCACAGTTTGATGAGATCGAAGCCTTGAAATGGCAGGCTTTAGCGACGGCATCATACGTCTCTAACATGTGGCTCATCAAGTTAAGCATCGGCCTATTCTTGCTGCGACTGGCGGCTCAGAGAAGGTATAAATACATACTGGGCATTAGTATCTTTGTGGTTGGTGCCTGGAGCCTGGCGTTATTTTTTTGGAATATCTTTCAGTGCAACCCCGTCGCGGCGCAATGGGACTATACCATCCTCGAAAGGGACCCGACGGCACACTGCGTGTCGGCGGACGAAATCGTTAGCGCTGCTTACGCATTAAGCGCCCTGACGATCCTGTCGGACTGGCTATACGCACTCATACCGATCCCTATGATCTGGCAGGTTAAGATGACGACACAAACAAAGTGGTCTGTCATTGCTGTCTTGAGCCTGGGTGTGTTCGCCAGCGTCGCCACTCTTATACGACTTAAATTTCTATCGGATCTAACGGACGTATTGGACATTCTCCGTAAGTCGTGTCGCCCAACCCGCTTCCAGGCTGTATATCCAAGATCTCGGCTAACAGTGATGTCAACGTAAGATGCCGGAACGGATGCAATGATATGGACATTAGTGGAGCCAGGGATCGCCATCTCAGCCGCCAGTCTAGCAACGATTCGCCCGCTTCTCCGGAGGTGGCGTATCTCGGGTTTCACAAGCAGCGGGCGAAGTCGCACGACCGGACTACGCAGCCAAGACCAGGGTTCGCGCATCAGACGATCAAGCAAGATGCCCGGCTTCGGGTCACAGGACGTGACGCTCGTCGACATCGAGCACGGCGGCGGGGCCAAGCCCGTGGGCCACAAAATAACGCATCTACCCAAGGTCTTCGAGGCGTCGTTGGGAGAGGACAGAGTTGAATACGGCGCGAGAGGGGACGGGTTGACAGGGGCGGCCGGGAGCAATAATAATAAACGCAGGATGGAGGTTAAGAGCGAGACGTTCATTATAGACGGCTTGCCCTCGCCGGTGTCGCCGCCTTATTCGCAACACAATGGTAACAATACCGCCGTGTGGCTCGATCAGGAGTCGGACGATTCATCGCTTGAACTACACCGCCCGCCTCGGACGACGAAGCTTACGATGCCATCGCGATCGATACGTCGGTAATAATCGATGCGAGATGACGCAACGACATACATCGTGTATACAATATCGATGTCGGCGGAGTAATGCGGCCGTCTCGTCTCTTAATACGAAACGCCAACCCAGACCACGCCATTATGTACACCTTCATGAAGATGTCTTCAATACTATATCTACGGAAACTTATATTCATCCTTAAAACTTGAACTTTTATGTTGGCAAAATACGGACCGGAAGGGGAAATGATAGAAGGGAATCAACCAAGAGGCCGGGGCACCACACCACACCACATCACAACAAGGATATGAGATCCTTCATCAAAGCCTGTTATAAAACAGAAAGAAACTGGGTTATGTACTTATTAGATACAGGTGTCCAGGCGTCAAAGCGAAAAACGATAGGTCAGGTCAGGTCAGGTCAGGTCAGGTTAGGTTAGGTCAGGCGATTCCTGTCTTCTTTCTCTTCCTTGGGTAGGCAGGTGGGAAGGGACCTGGATAGGTCGTCCCGGCTATTGAGAGTTATACTAGCTAGCTAGGGGACTGTAACCTCAATATGATATTGACCGTAGGATGACAGGAGCTACTATTAAACCGAAGAATTTAGCTGCTCACTTAGTCCATGTTCTATGTATTCCGTTCCTCATTCATCGACAAAAGACATCGTCAGCTTGCCCCGATGTACGTCGGCAGGGTCTATGTAATAATCTATACAAAGTGACGTATATGTGCCTGTGAGAGTTTTCCCAGCACATATCTGCGCTAACCATCCCGCCAAAGCCCATCTGATAAGCGACGTAGCGCAAGCGACCAGAGTAGTAAGTGACTGAACCTGGGGGGAAGGTCGGTGGTAAGGGATTCGGGTATTATGCCTCTATGTCATCGACTTCATTCAGGCCGGGTTGGCGTATTAAAGTAGTCTGGGAGTGTTGCGTCGATAGATATCGTGCAGCGTATTCCTCAGGATAGCGGGAGGCGGATCCCGTTCAGTAAATGGCTAGACATGCGGCTAGCCAAATATGTGATAGGGCATACTCGTTTTCGTATGGACAGCTGCCATCATAAGTATGCGTGTATCATGCTCTTCAAGTGGGCGATGATATACCTCTGAAGACGACGAAGTGGCTACCCGTCCTGATAGTCAGAGAGGTAGATATCTAGGCCGATATCTGCGATGTCTTCCGACGCGGGTTTCAGTTGGACGGTTTGGGACGGAAAGGCATATTCATTCGCGAGGAGGAATGTATGGCTTCCTGTTCTGGCGATTCCTTTGGCCCTTCGGTTTCAGCATCAGCTTCGGCGGCGGAAGGATGGTAAGAGCCCTGCGATGCTCCAAACTACAGTGCGCCGTCATCGCTATTACCAATTCCAGCCATGATATCTGTAATATCCGGATCCCATTCCCCCTCGTCATCAAATGTAGGTGCCATTACGAACCTACCATAGACCTGACCCATGCCAAAAGCAACTCCTGCACTTTCTTCGGCCGTCTCCACGTTCTCCTTCTGTTCAATTATCATCGCAGAAGTTAGGAAGTCGGTTTCTGTCGCCATCCCTACATTGAGGATGGTACCCCCCCAATCTAGCTCAACTTTCCCAGATTTACGCACGTTGAGCCTGCCTATATAGCCCCCCTCGGCCGGGAGACCCGAAGATTTGCTCCGAGGCGCCTCGACTCCGTCCTCATTCTTAACTTTCTGATTACCGCTTGGTGTCATATCAGTTGCATCAGCCTGTTCGTCGAGCCCATGCGAAGGTTTAACCAATGGTGGAAGAATAGGTGGTAACTGGAAAATAAACAGTTGGTCGTCCTTTTCTTGACCTTCCTCGCCTTCGGCGGGAGTGTGGATGCTGAGGGTATGTAGTAGTCTTTCTAAATCTGAAGCTAAGTGCATGAATTCTGTGTCTTCGGCAATCTTCTTTTCCTTGCGCTTTGCTTTATCGGCGGCGGAATCTGTAGCAACTCCATTCTCATCCATGACGGGCTTCTTTCTCATCTCCGGGGAAGGCGGTGCTTTCGGAGCTTCCGGAATATTGGTCAAGTCAGCATCAGCATCGTCTTCCTCAGTACCTGGTTCGGCTTTAACCTTGACCTGGTTCTTGGGGGCGGCATGCCAGACTTCGTTGTCGTCTTTCATGCCAAGATCTCGGGGGTCCGTAATTGGGCCATCAACAAATAAGTTTCCTTCATCATCAGACGACTGGCGGTCCTCAGCTTCGAGTTCGGCCTGGGTCTTGACCTTGACTTCTGGATCTTGGTGCAAAGTTCGCTGCATGCCCATCGGCAGGTTACCCACAGACTTTTGGGTGTAACGGGTAGGCTGATATAAAGGAGCCCCGTCTGGAGCATGCCCATCCGTCATGCCGTTAAGAAGATCAATATTGATTCTTGCTTCGTGTTCTCGCCTGGGATGATAGCGCAGGCGGTTTTCAGAATCGTGGCGATATGCTGACCTCCCTCCATGGCCAGAGCCGGATGCCCATCCACTGGAACCAGAATCTGTCTTAACATTTTCTGAATCCCTGTTAGTAAATCGAAAATGAAGATGTCGGCGGATATGTGATATACCTGATGCGATTGCAGAGAAAGGCCCGCTGGCCGTGACCGTTCGTCTAATCAGGCCACCACGAGGCGGACCTCCTCTTCCCCGGCCCCTTCTTGCTCGGCGTTCCTCTAGTCGCTGCTCACGTTCTTCGGCCTTTATCTTAGAAAGAAGATCACGGTTCCGAGCTTCCTCTAGCCTTTTACGTTCCGCCTCATCTCGTCTCACATTTTTGGGCCTAAAGCGACTTCCGCCTCGAGATGTCGCAGCCGGTGTCTGGGAGGATCGCGAACCAGTAGGAGTAGATCGCCCGCTCAGAGATTCCTGGGCTGCTGTTGCGGTTGGGTCAGCCGCAGCGGCTTCACTAATCTCATTGGCCTCGGAAGAAGCTTCAGTAGGGACGGGGTCATTTGAAGGTCCCGAACTCGCGGTTTGTGAAGAGGCGCCGCGACCCCTCGCGCCCCTGCCACTTCTAGTGCCTCTTCCGACCCTCTCGCTTCCGCGTGAGCTTGCTGGCATTTTATAACATTAGAAAACGTATAGGAATAGCTTCACAATTGGTATATCGCCGTTCTACTGATGTTCTACAGTTGTGCTAGATGGATGATTTGTATCTAAGGTTGGATAGAAAAGTTTATGGTGGGGCAAAGTTTGAATCCACCATTGATAATGGTGGGGTACGACTACCTTATAAGTACCGGGCGTACTTATACGTATAGGCACTCATTGTTACACTACAGCAGCTTCTTCTGAACTTAAAACTTGAAGGTCTAATAAATGCCTCTCACCTGCCTTACCAGGGACAGGTAACCTAAATTTCCTCAGGCACATACTACTACTACGTGCAGGTGCTTATTGTAGAGGTGTGAATGCGACGCGTCCCGCTTCCATTGCGTCGTATTCATATCTTTGAGCTGGCACCCAGTATAGTATATATCAGTGGCTTCTCGGGTTGTCGATTACGGTGTGTGAGATTGCGTAGCTCGAAGCTATTGCTTTCATGGAATAATTCAATGCTTTAGAAGCCTATTATAGTTCTGTTGGGATAGTAGTAGGACCGGAGGTCAATGCCTTTGGGTTTGAAGGTTCAATAGATTCTAATAATGCCCGTCCATCTTGTCTTTTTAGGTTTTAACAGCCGGTTAGCCATTTTTTGTACTCCTGTGTATATTCATTACCATGTACGAGCCTAGCTGGCCTAGGTAGCAACGTAGGTGTTTGGGTTGTTCGAGCCCTCCTCAAGACTTAGAGGTAAGCATATGAACTATCTCATCGGACGGAGATCAAGGCTTGCTCGCCGAACTCCCGTTCGATACTCCCTTCTTGCAGGAGCATTGAACCAAGCCATCTGCGACCGGCCTCTACGGTCGCCGCGCCAAACTTTACAACAACGCAATCACGAACATTAGCGGCCGACCAGAGTAAGTTAGCAGCTTTCTCCTGCGCGAGTCTTGTCGCCCGCCAACGCTCAATTGGCGATTGGGGAGCTGCTTCGTCTTTTTCGCGAGCCTCAGCATTGCGAAAGTCGCGGGCACCGAGTCTAGGCAAAGCAGCGAATTCTGATAGGAAGAATTCCCCGGTTTCCCTCATCAGCGGACCACGTAATATGAGGGTACCGATGACTGCATTTTTATACATGGAGTCATGCAGAGTTCCGAGTTCAGTAGAACGCGTTGCCCCATCAAGGATGATGGCATCGCGAACGAGAAGTCGGCGTTTGGAGGACTTTGGGGTTTCAGGGACCCAAACTTCGTTCCGCCCGGTCCACCGTGTCAAGCTCCAGTTCTCTCCTCGAGCCGACCGCCCGTGTGTCACCCAGTCGAGCAAGCACAAGGAGGCGCCTAGGTGCACGTTGAATACTTGTGTCTGCTCATAGACACTATTCTCGAAAGGTTGGACGGGGTCTGGAAGAAGACAAAGTGCAGAGTCCTGTTCTAGTTCCACCTGTAGTTTTTGCTTCGTAACCACGTCTAATCCGGCAGACGGGAATATCTTGGTATGGCCTTGAGTAACAATGCTTAACCTGGCACTCGCTCGGACCTCGATAGTGAGGTTTACGGTGTCCCCGCCGACCAGTCCCCCTCCGTAAGAGAGAAGGAACACCAGGACGCTTGGCTGGTCTACTTTGGGAGATGGCGATATGAGTTTCAGGGGATATTGATAAGTAATATGCTCAAGCGCGGAGGTCTTGTTTGGTCGTAGGCTGACAACAACGCGCCCTTCTCCTGGAGATGACGAAGACTTCGGGAACGGGGACTTCATGTTACAAACTATCGCTGGAGTGATGTGTCGTTTTGCTAGCTTGAGTCACTCCCGCAAAAAAAGGCTATACTACAAAGTACACATAAGACAGAAGACGATGGCTGAAGGATAATAAGTTCCCGCTGATACGAAAGTGAGGCCGCTTCAGTCTGAATTGAACGTCATCATGACGGAGGGGTTGTCAAAAGCCGCCGAAAAACGTCGAACATGCGATATAAACCAGCTGTGGTCATATGCAGAATGCAACTATTGTTTTGATAGCGCCCTGTCCAGGTAGCTAGGTCCTTAAAAGCAACGTGAGGTTATCGCAAATGCGAGATATGCAAGATGTTTATGTCTCCTGAGAGATACGGGTCCAAAAAATGACTTGATAAGGCAAGCTAAAGAGCGTAGGAAGTGTCTGCGGTCAACAATAATGAAACATTATTTATTCATTTACCTCTCTTCCAAGCAGAAATACTACGATCGAGTTGCACGGATTTTACCTATCTAGTACCTACCTTGATAGGTAAGGTAAATGGCACAAGAAAATTGATTATTATCAAGGTAGCATTATTAGAGAGAGTGGCTAGGTACTTTGTTCGCAGTTGGTATGGCCACCTTGTTATACAGCTATAGGGGAAAGCTACAGCTCACGCGTTCCAATCTGTTTGGATGCGCCCCCACCGTCAAATCAGCGGACACGCGCTTGACCTTACCTACCGCTGCCACTACCTGCTACAAACCACTGCGAACACACTCACCTACCATCGCCCAACTTTTGAAAGCAACCTTGGAAGTGTGCCAAGTAACATTCCACCACCCGTTATACACGATCACCACTCAAATCGCCCACAACGCTCGAATCCCTTGTCGCGGCCACTTTCCCGTAATAATGATCGCGTCGCATTGATTTTCACCATATGTCATCATCTCGATTGCCCCTCATGGAGACCTCCGACAATAACGCGAGCACGTCGCCCGCGCCGCGCCGTTCTGGACGCGCTAGAGTCGCCCCTCAGAAATTCAGTCCAGAGCCACACGGTTCACAGAACGACCATTCTGCCTCCAAGCGTAAACGCGGACAAGATAACGACGGAGATGACGAGGAAGTGGAAAATGAAGAACCAGATGCTGTCGACGAAGACATGCCGACAGACGAAGAGCAAGAAGACGACGAAGATGCCGCCGAAGACGAGCCCACCCCGCGACCTAAAAAGTCACGGTCAAGTCAGAAATCGCGTTCGAAGAAACCAGCGGCGAAGCGCGCCAAAGTCAATGGCGATACGCCCGCTACCGCCTCTGCATCTGGCCCTCTCCTGGCTCCCGCTGTGAAGCTTCCAAACAGACCCAAGAAGTCTACCAAAGTTGCTGCCAACTTCGCGAAAGCCGACGGAAACGATTTATATTGTAAGAGGAGACTTTCTGATAATATATCGCCGCTTCTTCTTGCAACATGTGCTAATGTCATGCCAGCCGAGATTTTTGGATCTGGCAATGGACCAGATGAAGTGGCCACACACTGGTTTCAGCGCTACCAGAATGATGACGCCAAAGCATTGACTGAACTGATCAATTGCGTCCTCCTCGCCGCCGGCTGCGATCAGCAGATCACAGAAGACGATATCCGAGACCCAGAAAACTCTACCAATAGATTAACTGAACTCGAGGAAGCTTATGAGCAAGTATGTAACGCGTCGCTCCTAACTGTCTAGACGTTCGGATACTCATTCATATTCGTAGACTAGCATATCGGATTATCCGCTCATTTCACGAGCTAAAAGTAGCAAAAACTTTCGCGACCTGCTGGTTGGGTTCTTCGATTCTCTGATTAGTGCACTTCATCAAAGTGAAGTTATCTACCGCGATGAAGAACTTTTAGACACGATACAGCGATGGGTTGGCATCATGTCGTCCTCGGCACTCAGGCCGTTCCGGCATACGGCGACAACAGTAGGCCTATCCATGCTCACAGCATTAATAGACGCGACAAAACAACTCGACGACCGAATCACACGATGGAACCAGTCTCTACAGACAGAGTCGAACAGGCGCGGGAAGAATAAGCAGCTCATAGAGAATACCCAAAAGACGGTAGAAGCTGCCAAGGATAATCGCGAATTCCTCGATGCAAAAGCGAAGGACCTGTTCGACATTGTTTTCGTCCATCGTTATCGCGATATCGACCCGAAGATCCGTGCAGAATGCATCGAAGCCCTCGGCACTTGGGTTTGCACCTTACCGACTGTGTACATGTCGCCAGAATATCTGCGATACTTAGGGTGGCTGCTCTCCGACGTCAATGTCGCAACGCGTCTAGAAGTCTTAAAACAACTCGCAAAGGTCTTGAAGCGAGATGCAGAAAAGTTAGCCCATTTTATCGATAGGTTTCGGCCACGGCTTGTTGAAATGGCGACTCGCGATACCGAGGTTTCTGTTCGCGTTGCCGCTATAGCGGTCGTGGACATTTTGCGAAGCTCTGGTATGCTGGAACCCGAAGAAGTGGATTCTATCAGCAAACTCATCTTCGATTCCGAGATTCGGGTTCGCAAAGCTGTCGTTGGTTTCTTCTCAGAGCTGGTGCAGGAATTCATCGAAAATAAGATCGATGATATTGGTGGGAACGATGTTTTGGAAGAAGTCCTTGGCGACGAGGAAGAAGATGACTACGAATCACTGAGGAAGGACTGGATTAATATAAAAGCCTTGGCAGAGAACCTGGCCGTTTATGATGCACAACTCGATGCCGAGCAGGACGAGATGAGACATGGACTGGACGTTGCTGCGGATGTGGTCAACGCCAACATGCCTGAGAGCCGAATAGCTTTGGCTGCGCAAGCGCTTTACGAGAAGGTACCAGAGATATCGAACTGGCAAGTAATTGCTGGCTATCTTCTCTTTGATCACACTACCAGTTCAAAATCTCGGTCATCGAAGAGCAACTCGACAGAAGTCGCCCTGAAGAGAGCGGTTGCGCCCGCAGATCGGGAGGAGAGTATACTACTAGAAGTCTTGGCGACTGCCGTCAAGGAGAACCTTGATTCATCGAATGAGCACGATAGGAACAAACGACGACCTCATAGGCTCGATCATGAAGCCCAAGAAGACGCTGGACTTCAGCTTGCTGGCTACATACCCCGTCTGTTGAACAAATTTGGCTCCGAGCCTGGCATGGCCGCTACGGTCCTCCGGCTAGAGCATTTCCTCGACCTTGAGGTCTTCCAGCAGCTTCGGCAGAACTCGGCTACGTATGGCCAACTACTCAAGGAAACAGCCAGCCAGTTCAAGCGACATGTTGACCAAGCGCTTCTCAACGAAGCAGTAACATCATTCCTTCATGCCAGGCAATACTACGAATTGGAGGAATTAGTCGATAATCAGATGACAGTATTGTGGGAGGACTCGATCAATGCGTTACGGAGTCTGGATAAGATCTGCGAACTCTCTGCCCGAAACAACCTGGACAGGGTGACTCTTACCAGTCTCAGCCAAGTGCTGATGAAGATTAGCAAGCTGGTCACTGTCTCGGACTGTGTGGACGTGCTCGAGACTCCTGGCACATCCATCGACTCGGAACAGCCAGCGACTAAGATCCTAGTTGGTATCGTTGCTCGTGGCCGCCTCGTCGAGTCGGATGATGAACTCGATGATCCCGAAGATGAAATCGTAGCTTTTGCCATAAAGTCTTGCCTATTCTACTTCATGTGGAAAGTACAAAGATTACGGAAAGCCATCCAAGATAACGAAGATATTCCAAATGAAGACCTGGATAAGTTCATTGTCTTGCGCAAAGAGCTGATCAACAACCTCATCCAGACATTCTCCTCACGCGGTTTCAACGATGACCTGCGCTTGTACGCCGTTGGTATTGCTTGTGACATTACTCAATTATTTATTTTCTTGCGAGAGCACATCGACGGCCCGCAAGCTGCCAAGTATAGGAAACTACGTCCCCTTTTAGAGGAGATGCCGGCAGCGCTCGTCACACAGGAGATCATTCCGATATTTGACGCAGCGGAGAGGGCATATGCCAAGCGTGCAAAGAAAACACTCAATGAACCGGCGGACGATGACGACCCTCTTGATGATGAATTACCCCCCGAAGATGACGAGGAGGAAGAGCTTACAGAGCAAGAGCGCTTCGCCGCTGAATTAAAAGCAGAAAAGATTCTTTGCGAGCTGACGGCAAAACTCGTCATGGCTGTTCTGGCCAGAACGATCGACCACAACGGACCAAACGCGGGCAAGCTTCGGAAACGCCTCGTTCGGAACAAGAACAAGCTGGGGCCGAACTTTAAAGACATCGTGACCTATCTAGACGAAGACCATCTTCGCGAACTTCAAGGCGGAAAGAAGAAGGCCGCTGCCGCCAAAGGTAAAGGAAAAGAAGCTGTCAAGAAGCCGGCTCTGAGCGCAGAACTGGTGATTGACGACGACGAAGAACAAGAGGATGATCCTTTCGAGGAGGAGGCGGAGCCAGAAGAAGGCTCGGCCGAAGATCTGAGACGTCGGGAGCTAATAGATGATCCTATCGAGGATGACGACGAGGATGAGGAGGAGCAGCAGCAGCCTAGAGAAGGTAATAATATTAACCAGACGGCGGCTGATGAAGACGATGATGAGGTGATTGGCGATTAGGGAAGGGTTTGTGTTTTTACGCTTTTTCTTCATTCGCATGGCTCGAGGGATGATGGAGTGACTGCCTGGCATTGCTTTCAATAGCCGATACAAAACAAACAAACAAACCCCAACTGCTTTCTTTTCTCAATTTACAAGGAGATGGGGATTCTGGAGGGTAATGGATTATGTGTACAGATTACGTGCTTCGTTAAAATCCCTATTTGCTCACTTACCTACCTACCTAGATAATGATGCCTGTTATTGCTAAAAATGGAGATATCCCTATTCTTTATCATTGTTATGAACGAGGAACGAATAAACAAAACAAACAAACAAAACAAATACCTCAGGGGGGAAGCGATGGGAGCGGACCTGAGTGGAGCGGTGTTGAAATGGGTTCATTTTGTTACTTGTATCATCATCTCTTGTTTTGAACTATTAACAATTATTTTCACCTTTATCTCATCTCTTCTCACCATGCAGTGTTGCCCAGTAGAAAACAAAGTGGGTATGTAGTTACATGAACTTGGAAGTGTGTGCCTTCTTCGTTTTTGGCTTTGCATGTGAGATATCGAAACCAGATCACCACTCACTCCTCCCTTCTGAGACGTTTGTTTGCTTACCTGCTGTGTTACCTGCCTAGATCTACTGTGTTTACTTTCATCAGTCATTGGAGCGAAAAGGAAGAAGTTGCGGGTTGATCGGGCGTGGTACCGTAGTTGCACCTGATGCGCACCTTGTTTACTTTATTCTCCTTTGGTGTTGTTGTGTACATATCACATATCTACCTAGTCAGCTTGCATGGAAGCCTTCCATCTAGAACGTCGCGTTGTTTTGAAAGTACTATACAGTTCCATAGTAACAGAAAGACGTCAGACTCGACGGCGCGTATACAGTAAAAGCTGTATCCCGCACCCAGTTACGTCTGTTGTGTTCAGTATTAAGACGAGCCTTTCTTGGCTCGTACGCGGGACGGTAGGTACCAGTATCTATGTACCCGAGTTTAGACCCAGGACGCCTAAATTCCGTCAAATATCACTTTTACCTGCAACGCCACCAAGTCGCTTACACCCTCGCTCCCGTTGTGACATAAAGGACCCGATGAACGCCATAAACACGATCGCGAGAGGAAGTACATGGAAACAAGCCAAAATCCGAGAGACAGTAGGTAGGCATAGTCTATGTGATCTGAACTCACGAGCAAATCTTCGTCCCGAAAAGACCAAAGACTCTTGTCCATTTCCGGCCCTCGCCGGCATCGGCGAGTAGCGGATTAGGTTCGCGTATGCGCACACCGTACTGTCGAATACAACAGGCAAAAGGCTTATTGGAAACTGTGATTGTGCTGCTGCCACCGTTTGTCCGGGATGCTGAGTGTTGCTGCTGCCGTTGACTCCTGACCAGCGGCGAACTTGGAGGTGGCTGTCTAGCTACGACGCGTTTCTGGTTTTTTATCTGATTTTCTTGCTCTAGGAGCTTGGCTTCTTCCAGGTTGCCCCAGAGCTTGAAGAGTTGTTCTCGTAGGGTGTTTAATGTATCTTGGTCTTTGCGGAGGCTACATTCGGGTGCTTGTCAGTATTAGGTAGAAACTGGTCGATATAGTCTGGCAGCAGGTACAGCATGTACTTGGGCTTCATCCCAGTCTATTAGGCGAAGTGAGAGTGAGGGTTTTGACTTACTCGCATGCGTCCAGGCCAGTTAGTTGTTGTGCCTCGTTGTTATCTACCACCGCCCAGAACTTGTCGTTATTTTTAGATTTAGGGTCCACGCCCTCGAGCTGAAGCGCAAACCGCCATTCCCAAACACCCCCTTCTCTGGCTTGAGTGGAATGTCCACTGTCGTCCTCCTCTTCGGAATCGAAATCAGAATCAGAGTCCCCCCCATAATCGGAAAGCACATCGGCCTCGGTGCTTTTACGCCACGTCGCGAAGTCCTCGAGTTGTCGTGGACGGAAGTCTACGACGCGGGCGACGGTGCGATATTTGGCACATGAAAATGGGATTGTTATTATCACTTCTGCACCGTCAACTCTGGTCTTCCACGTGGCTGGTTCCACGATAGAGGACACGGGCGTCACGGGTTGTTCCTGGCTCTCGCATTTCACTAGATGGGCGTCAGCGTGGTCCGTACATAGTATTGATCAGATAAACGTACCAAGATCACTTAAGCCAAGCCTCTCTTCTGCCTGCTTTTCCTGTTGTTCGACTTTTTTTGCTACAGCCTGTCGCATTTCTTTCCTCCGTGATCTCGAGTTGGGCCCCTTTTCGTCAGTCCCATCTGCTTTCCGTTTGACGCCATGAGCGCCTTGTTCCTCATTTCCTTTCAAGCTTTTCATCTGTTTTTTCTTGAGCTTCTCATACTCCAGTTTCCGCCGAATAGCTTCTTTAAGACGTGGATCAATATTATCTCTATCATCATATTGCAGAACTTCGACTTGCCGGCGATGAAAATCACGGTCTTCATGTAACACACCCTCGAGATTGATGCCGTTATTTCCCAGCTTGATCCGTAGGTTACGAATGTGTATCCACTGACCCAGCTGCACATCTGAGTTGACGTAAGAGGCGTGTGGTTCGAAGCAGGTGATTTGCATTGAGCGTCTGCCGAAAGGCCCGGCCCATTTAGCTGCTCGATCATCCCCGCCGGATGAGCTCCCGTCGCGCTCCGATGACTGTCTCGCCTCTTCCCAGGAAAATTTATAGAAATTGTCGTTCTCAGTATAGTCTGAAACCCACAAAGTGGTCTTCTCCATTTCGTCGAACGGGGCCTTTACTACGTGGACAGTGACGTCGCAGAACTGGTTGTGGATAACGCTGTCTAGCTTGCAGAACTTGTCTTTTTGATGTGTAGATCCCTTGACCCGTGTTTGGAAAGCAACAAGGTCCGGGATAGAGTCTTTGTTCATGTGGTGGTATAACCAAGAGACATACTCGTGCTCGGACTCGCCGAGCTGTCGATTGACCTTGCCATATGAAGGCTGGAGGGCATGACGCGCTGATTTGGGTGGTCTAGGAATCTGCGAAGCTGAGTAAATATGAAGTGATGTTGTTACTTTGCTCGTAATCAATGATTTGCTGTCCCGGTACGATTGAACCCTGGCAGCTTTGACAACTAGAACATCTCCAGCTACGGGCTCAGGCATGTAATCAGTAGGACCAAATATGTTGACTAAAAGGCCCATCGACTCATCCTCTACCGATTTATCAATAATAGAAATAGTACATTTGTAATCTTTGTGGTGTTAGTCTTCCTTGATCACGTTCTTGGGGTTCATGGGAAACCTACCGCTTCCCTTGGTATGGATGGGTGCTTGGAAGTCTTTCACCAAACCCATGACATTTACAAGCTTTCCTACAGGTGTGTCTCCGTTCACTATATCATCGATATATGTGTACCCGGATGGTAGCTCTCGCTTGCGATTGGCATATCGTGCGGAGCTGGACGGCTGGTAAGGATCCATTCCGAAGATGAGTGAGATCGATTAGTCCATGCGAAAAGCATCGCCAAGGCGAAGTTAGATCCTTAGACTCCAAGCACTTGGATTCATGAAAGTATGACGGGGAATCCGGAGATTGTACTCGTCGAGAAAGCGCGTTTCCGTCATCCTAGAGCGCGTTAAACACTCCGATATAGCGATATATTGTTCTTAAATAACAGTGGCCCCACCACTAGGATCCCTTGAAACAGCGCTGTCACATGATTTGGAAAGGATTTAGTTCATCACTGCCGCTGGCCCGTGCGTCATCCACAGACGTAAGCATAATAAGGTAGCCTCACCAAGTACTTAATACACCACTAAGCTTCCAGCAAACAGAAAAATATAGTATATTTCTCATTTAGTAAGTAAATCTCTTGTCAGATGCTAAAATGTAAATACTGCTGTATGCACATACTTAACACACCTACCTACCACGACAGAACATGGGGAACTGTGGTAGCGAATCGCATGCTCAGCCATGGGGTAACACTTTTGTTTTGCTATTACATAGTCGCTTCGGCATTTCTTATTGGTCAAAGACCCTTCCCCTCTGCCACCCTCTGAATCCGATTTATCATTTAGATACTTGTGTACTTACAACTACATTACGACGGTAGTACCTTGAATGCTTCAACCCCACCGCTTCGGAAAGGGACCAGTTCTCGTCTCTCTCCCTCCCGTACGAGAAGTGCAGACGATGGCCTAGGTGTTCGTTTATATGATCAAAGACTCAGAGTTACTCCTGCATTACCTACCTACAAGCAAAAGGCCATTTGGGGTGGTTTCCTGTATCTGTGGGGCGCTGTTGAAATCAGGCTCAGAGAGATGGGGTAGTAGTCCTTGTTGGATATTCTTTCCATTCAGTTTCTATTGAGTTTCCATATCATTTCTATCTGTAAGTAGCACACCCTATCAGAAAGCAAGTATATCCTACAGTACAGTCAGTATGTTTGTGTTCTTTACCAATTATAATATTCGCTTATGTTTACATCAGGTATCAACTCATGCTACAGTAATATAGGATCAGAATCTTAGGCATGTAGGTCTACCCCAACAATACTAGGCAAACTAGGGGTTCGACGTAAGTCTGAATACAAGGACAATGGGTAGGTACCTATCAACAACAAACAATAGCTAAGTAACGGTAATTATACAAGCAAAATAAATACCAGGTGTTCTTGTTTGACACCTTTGTAAATACCCCCAATCAAAATGCCCTATAGAGTTTAGTAGGAAGCTGGCTACATAGTTTAAGGTTTCCTAACAAAGTTAGATATTTACTAGAAATGAAAACGAGTCTGAATAGGTCCACTAAATTCGCCGCTAGCAGGTTGAAAGAGCGACCTAATCCATCCTAATCTGAATTCTTCTGCTGTTTCCAGTGCGCCATCATCAGCAGTAATTTCAAGCGGTACTCCCTCTCGTTGCTTTCCCCCCACCATCGACCATTCCACCATTGTTTTTTCTCCTTCTCATTCAGCACCAGACCAACTCAAAACTTCTCCCTTCTACATTCTTAGAACTTGGTCACGGATTCGTGAGCAGCTGAGGAATATCGCTCTACTTTAAATACCCTGACCTTTGCTTGTCGTCCGACGGCTGTCACCGTTCCCTGGCGATATTTGGTCTTTTTTCTTCAGGGATCCCCAGAGCAAGCCACCCCGCCTTACGATTCTTCCTTATCCACCAAAAACAACATATTCTTGTCACCCTAAGCAACCAAAGTCTGTCGTCGACAGCAACTCGTAATCATGTCTGATAAATACATTCCCGAGCATCGCCGCAATCAGTACAAGGCAAAGAGCACATTCAAACCCGACGAGCTCCGTCGTCGTCGCGAGGAGGCTCAGGTCGAGATTCGAAAGGCGAAGCGAGAAGAGAATCTAGCCAAGCGTCGTGGTATTGGCACAGGCGCTGATCGTCCGGGCGCTTCTCTAGGCGCTGCCCCCGATAGCGACGATGATACCGCTCCTACTGAGAGTCAAGTAAGTGCATCTTAATTTCTCCTCGTTCCCATATCTGCATCATGTTGCTTCAAACATACCTTGTCGTCGCCCCGATATGGACGGCAGACGCCCCACCCCTGACGAAATCCCGGCGACCATACTCAAGGTTGGCTTTCGGGACGTTGTATATACACTGCTACGCACATGTGTGCTAGGCTACGAAGTTCTAGTAGCTCTAGTGCTTTGTTGCATCAGAGTAGTTGTAGTTTATCGCACAGGCTACCTGTCTTGAGGGTGTATTCTAACATTGTTACTGCTATAGCTCAACGAGGATCTTCCTCAGATGGTCCAGGGCGTCTTCTCCGAGCAGATCGATCTCCAGATCCAAGCCACTACAAGATTCAGAAAGCTTTTATCGAAGGAGCGAAACCCGCCTATCGAGGAGGTCATCAAGACTGGTGTTGTGACAAGATTCGTCGAGTTTCTCCGCTCTCCCCACACGTTGGTCCAGTTCGAAGCTGCCTGGGCTTTAACCAACATTGCATCGGGTAGCGCCGCCCAGACACAAGTTGTTATTGAGGCGGGAGCCGTCCCCATCTTTGTCGAACTACTAGCCAGCCCTGAGCCCGATGTCCGTGAGCAGGCTGTCTGGGCCCTCGGCAATATTGCTGGCGACAGCCCTTCGTGCCGCGACTATGTCTTGAGTTGCGGCGCCCTGAAGCCCCTGCTGGCCCTACTTGGCGACAGCCGCAAGCTTAGCATGCTACGCAATGCTACGTGGACTCTCAGTAACTTTTGCCGGGGAAAGACACCCCAGCCAGACTGGGCAACCGTATGTTTTCCTTCGAGCATACTTCACGCACAGCAAGCCATTAACTAAGATGACTCCAGATTATGCCTGCACTCCCCGTACTTGCCAAGCTTGTATATTCGCTAGATGATGAAGTCCTTATTGACGCCTGCTGGGCTATATCATACCTCTCGGATGGCTCAAATGATAAGATTCAAGCAGTCATCGAAGCCGGTATCCCCCGCCGACTGGTCGAACTTCTCATGCACGCCTCGACTAGTGTTCAGACGCCTGCACTTCGGTCGGTCGGCAACATTGTTACCGGTGATGATGTCCAGACGCAAGTTATTATCAACTGCGGTGCTCTTTCTTGCCTATTGTCACTCCTTAGCTCCAATAAGGATGGCATTCGAAAAGAGGCTTGCTGGACTATCTCTAACATTACGGCTGGCAATTCCCAGCAAATCCAAGCGGTTATTGATGCTAACATTATTCCTCCTCTGATCCATCTACTCTCCAACGGCGATTTGAAGACGCGTAAGGAGGCGTGCTGGGCTATCAGCAATGCCACCAGTGGCGGCCTGCAGAAGCCTGAGCAAATCCGATACCTAGTGGCCCAGGGCTGCATTAAGCCCCTTTGCGATCTACTTGCCTGCCCTGATAATAAGATCATCCAAGTTGCCTTGGATGGACTAGAAAATATCCTGAAGGTGGGTGATCTCGATAAGCAAGCTGCTGGTGAAGGCGCCGATTCGATCAATCGCTATGCCCTTTACATCGAAGAGTGCGGTGGCATGGAGAAGATCCACGATTGCCAGACCAACGCAAACGAGGAGATTTACATGAAGTCGTACAACATCATTGAGAAGTATTTCTCAGATGAGGACGAGAATGCGGACGACGGCATGAATGTCCAGCAAACGAGCAACGGAACGTTCGGCTTCGGTGCGCAGGGTGACGGTGCACAGGGCGGCGGATTCAACTTCGCCAATGGCGCCGACTCGATGGATATGTAAGGCATGTATCTGATACCGCATGTATCTTGCAAGAGTCTCAGGCCGTCCTCAAACCGTCATGCCAGTTTCGACAGGCATTTGAGCCGTTCACGGCCGCCTCGTTAGGAAAACCGCAACGTCACAGCACCACCCCCGGAACCCCTTAGTTTTGCACCACATAGCAATGACCATATTCCCCCCACAACCCCCCGTTTACCCCCCGCAGCACGACAAGGCGTTTTTCGAGTTAATGAGGAGGCTGGCGACGTGGCCCAGTAAGAGGCATTGCAGGCGCCTTGGTAGCTTTAAAGCCCCAGCGCGAAAAGAGGAGAGAAGAGAGCAGAGAGAGATTTATGATTTGTGAGCAAGAGGGTCGTCAATGGTAGCTTGAAAGCTCCAACCCTCATCAAAGCAGTTAACGACGATAAGTGATGTGACGATGATGACCTCCAGAGTACCGGGCATGGCAGGCACGGTCGGGGGGGTCTGCAAAGGCTCTCGGGGACATACTAAAACCGCATTATCAAACTCTGATCGTCCCAAGTGGGTAGAAGAACAGGGTTAGTATGAGCATAACTGCAAATGGCAACAACAGTGGTCTATGCTAAGTGGCTATGTGACCATCTGTCATCATGTAGTATAAGTTCAGATACATACCAGGCCTTCTTGAAAAGAATGCAAAAGAGCTTGGTTTTATAACTTCAAGGCCTTGCCCATGAACTTTCTGATTGATGTAGGTTAGATATGACCATATTGTCGGATGGAGCAAGTAAGACGAACTCCAGCGTAGGACACGGGTAGCTATCCCCGTCGATAGCATGCCGACCCTACCCACCCAGGTGGCCTATGTTGATCTTTGGGTTGGTAGCACAAGACAACACAGCAGGCCACGATGCGGTGGATTGTAAATGTTGATGTCTAGGGCCGAGCATTGTGAGAGATGTATAGAGTTATAGATGCTTTGCTTTGCCAGCCACTTGGCGCCCTTTTCGGTAGCACACTGGAATATTGGGATATCAAGATATTGGATGCATCAGGATGCGATTACTAGGTGAGTAAATGGGTATATTTATTCTACTTGAATATATCATTCATTACAACGCCCGGTTCGGTTATGTAGAAAGCCTTGTGCGGTAGATGTTCACTTACTTTGCTGCCTTAAGCACTTAACCCAGGTTTATATGTGTATACTATCTCGATAGGTGAAGTAGGAGGCAGGTATCAAGATCTCGAGATAGGTACCTACTGTAAGTACGTGGCTTACATAATACAGGGGGAATAAAGTTAAGGGTGGGGATATGGAGGCAGTACAGTATTATCTACGTGGACACTTCCTCTCTCCAATCGCCACTGCAGACAAGGAAGGCCCTTTTACCCGCGGATATTTTCCTTTTAATATCTGCTTTCCCCGCGGCAATTCTGCTCGTACATATCTATGTACTTAATCTGCGATGCGTCTACTCAAGTAAGTAAGGTATGGATGGAATGGTGGTGGTGGTGGGCACACCCGATATCCTTTCCCTGATGGCTTTGTGGTTTTGGCTGAAATGATTGCCCTTAGTTAGTTGCTGCTCTAGTAGCGAACTAGGTACAAAATAAGTATGTCAAGTCCCTTGTGTAAAGCGATGCGACTTGATAGAGCTGTATATACATAAGATATGTATATAAAGCACGATAGGCAAGGTAATATCGCTTCGCTTTCTTCTCCAGCTACTTTGGTATGTTAGTATAATAGAGGAGGTAGGGGTCTGGGGAAATTTATATAGTAGTGTGTGTAGCTAGATATGAGCCGTTCGCCCAGAGGGAAATTCGCCTAGGTTAGTATCAGTAATAATATTTCTATATCATACATACCTATCCCCCTACCTTGTGTCTTTCGTTGCTTTGCGTAGGCATTTCTCTTCTTTCTTCTTCCTCACCTCACCTCCCATTCTCCCTATAACTCCCTAGTATACCGGAAAATAAGAAGGGAGGACATACACATACAGGTACCACTACAGAAGAAACAGACAACCCTCAGGTGCCGTCGAGAGAAAAAAAATGTACGCAGGACTCAAAAAGGCCCTCGCGGCCCTCCTCCTGCTAGACGCCGCGACGGCGCAGCAGATGCTGCGGTTCTCGTGCTCGCGTCTCACGATCGAGCGGCTCGACCCTTTGGTCTCTCCCGGCATGTTGCAGAGTCCGCATACACACCAGGTCGGCGGCGGTGACTCGTTCCGCGCTACCATGTCCCCCGCGAATTTCGATCCGGTCGAGGGGTCGACTTGTACTTCTTGTACTTTCTCTGGTGCGTTCTGACGTTCTTCTTCTTCTTCTGGTGGACAGTTCGCAACCCGCTATTGTAGTCGGGTCTAACTGATCGAGGAATCTACAGAGGACTTTAGCAATTACTGGACCGCGAACCTCTACTTCCGGGCTCGCAATGGCACCCTCAAGAGAGTCCCTCAGATGGTGAACATGGGACTGAAGGCAGACGGCGGCATAACCGTATATTACATCCCTCCCTACGACGGGAAGTCAAAGGTCACAGCGTTCAAGCCTGTAAGTCTTCGATTTTCCATTCTTTCTCGCATTACCACTATCTACCTAAGCTCTAGTACATACCACTCCTCTGCACCTAAACACGAGAAAAAGAAAAAAAAAGAAGGGAAAAATCATTCATGAGTTTGATCTCTCTAACATAAGATAATGCAGGGCTTCCGCATGCTCGTAGGCGACCCAACGCTCCGCTCAGGCGAGGACCAGCAGCGACAGCTCTGCCACCGGTGCTTCACGACCGTGAACCAAGTGCCCTTCGGGGGTGCCCCATGCGCAGGCCCAATGGACACGGCCTCCCTACCTCCGGTTATGTGCCAGGGCGGGATCCGGACGACCATCACCTTCCCGACCTGCTGGGACGGCGTGAACGTCGACTCGCCGGACCACAAATCCCATGTCGCGTACCCCGTCAACGGGACCTTTGAATCCGGCGCTCCCTGCCCCGCCACGCACCCGGTGAAGTTGCCGCAGGTCATGTACGAAGTCATGTGGGATACGCGCCCTTTCAACGACGAGAGCCTGTGGCCGGAGGACGGCTCGCAGCCGTTTGTGTATTCGATGGGCGATGGCACGGGCTATGGACAGCATGGCGATTACCTGTTTGGCTGGAAGGGCGATGCGCTGCAGAGGGCGCTGGACGCGAGGTGTAGTAATGATCGCTGCGCCGAGCTCAAGAGCCAGACGTCGAATGATGCGATGGAGTGTACGCTTAAGCAGACTGTTGGGGAGGATGTTGATGGCTGTGAGTTTTATTGTCCCTTTTCCGCCCCTTTTATCCCCCTTTTCTTTTGTGTTCTCTTTCCATTCTTCTGGATTGGTAGCACCTACGAGCCATTTTTATTCTCAACTTCACTCACTCATTGCTACTATTGGGGATATATCACTGACAACTTCACCCACCCCGCAGGGATGACGAAATTACCCGGCGACTGGGACATCACCTACGAATAAGCGTACATACGTACCTACCTAGACTCAGCGGAATCGAAGAGGGAGTGTGGTATCTCCTCCTACAGCGATGATCGATATATGAAGGAGTAGAATCAGGATCAGAACTAGCTTGAATATATCAAAGATTCGGAAGAAAGTAGATGTTGTTAGTGTCGGCGGGTGAGGGGAGCGCTTATATTTATTATTGACTTCCCTTTTCTCGACGATACAATGAATACTGCATTTATGTGTATTTCATATTTCTGAAGACGTAGCGATCGCGTTAGACTACCTTTACGAGGCACAGCTATACTAAGCGGCCACACACGACAAGTTGAGGAAAGAGAACCTTGCAGATCTAGAGCACCAAGGAGAGATGTGACCAGTTAAGTAAGTGACGTCGTTAACCCACAGGCTCTAGAGAAATGAGGCCGTAATGTTAGACGATTAAAGACGAAGCAAGCACATCGCAATCGTGGAAAAGAAGAAACTCATTTGCTCATATCGCCCTCGCTGGGATGTTTTAAATTCATGCGTCTAAACCGTCTAGCTCTATAAGCTTCGTAACTATCTTGACGACCTCGTTATCCTGAACGTCCATGTGTGGATTATTTACCTTCATCGCGATGATGTTATCCACCATGCCCCGGAGTCTTGACACAAGCACACCGAGTCGTGCCCAGCCGCGCAGTCTATCATGTCAGTTAGCATGTATGAAGGTATATTGATATTATATTCAGCGACGTGGACATGGACCTACCGAAGCCAGCCATCCACTACCAAACCTCTTCCAAGCGTATCAAGCTCGATAGCACCGGAAAATAGTAGAAGTGTAAATGCGTTAAATGCTAAGGAAAGGGTTAGCATAAGAAGCGGTCACAGCTGCATACCACAGGTAGAGTCTAAAAAAGTGCTCGACTTACGCGTTAAATCCCGGATGAAAACCTTGCTGGTAGAGATCATAGTGAAATACGACAGGAAAGCTGCATTCCCCGCGAACCCCTGGCTGTCGAAAAGCGCGCTGCTGGGGTGTATGAACACCCGTCCGTTCTCTTGCGTGAAATATTTGATGGTCCTGGCTTCAGGGTCTAGCTCGACGGCGCCCGACATGGAGGACGCGAATTTCTTGTCGGGGAACTGAATCCGCGCAATCTGAGGCGCAAATGCGGAAGCTGTCAGTGCGCGAAGAAGAGGCATAGAGACCGTGACGTCCTGAAGAGGCTTTCCCGTTGCAGCAGTGTCGACGAGGCCGATCTCTGCGAGGGCCGCGTAGTACTGTGTCCGCGTGGACGAGATGTCGGATAATGTCTGGTAGGAGAGGAAGTTATCGTCGCAAAAGTTCCGCACCTGTCGCTGCGGCGTGCCCTGGTCGAGCATGGTGCTCCATTGCTGATACGCCCGCAAATCCGTAAGCAGGTCGCCATCGCCCTGGTTAAAGCGCATGCGTGCCTCTCTGGCTTGGTCGCGCTTCTCCGGAGGCGCGAAGAATGGACTCTTGGTGCTGAGAATAGCGGCAATAGTGATACTCTCGTCCAGACAGCCAAATATCGCACCGTATACCATGAGCTTACCACATCGGAGATCAGCTGGGATCATAGCTAACTGCTGACCCAAGGCCGTCAGCTCCTCTCCGTCCAGTGCGCCCATACGTTGCAACATGCGAATCGCGTTCTCGACTGCCATGACGGTGGGCGGAGTAGGTGTTCGACCCAAGAAACCGCCTATGTCTCTAGTGCCCATGGCCCGAACAGACAGGCAGAGTTGCTCCAGAGGCACGCGGCGAATCTCTGGCTCTGGACGCTCTGCCATGCGTTCCTCTAGGCTTTCTGTATAGAGTTTGTAGCACTTGCCAGCTTGTACACGGCCGGCACGGCCTCGCCGCTGCTTGCACGCAGCTCTTGACGCCCAGGTATCTTCTAGTTTACGCATATTGTTCTGCGGGTCGAAACTGGTCTCTTTAACTCTGCCACTGTCGATCACGGCTACGATGTCGTCGATCGTGATGGATGTCTCCGCGACATTGGTCGCCACGACGACCTTTCGCTTCCCAGGTGGTGGGCTTGTAAATACCCTGCGCTGTTCTCTGGTGTCCAAAGAGGCGTGAAGAGGTAAGACGTGAAGTGATGAGACCGCCTTCAATTGATTGACAGTTCGGGTGATCTCGGCAACACCGGGCAAGAAGATAAGTATACCACCTTTTTGGCCTCTTGCATACAATTCTGCGTCAATAGCCTTGGTAATTTCGACAACCAAGGAATAATTGATGCGAGAGCCTAGTTTCTGAATGATTTTATTGATTGGGTTTGGGTTAGCAGTAGAGTCTCCCACGAGTGCTTCGTCGGGATCGCGGTATCTATCGTTATCAATCGTAAAGTCTGTCATCCGGATGATATCCTCGAGGTAGTAATCTTCTACAGGGAAAGTCCTGCCAGAAATCTCGACAAGCCCAACACCTAGTCCCTCCGTTGTAAAGTAGCTCTTGAAGGCCGCGGCATCGAGGGTAGCGCTCATGAGTATAAGCTTCAGGTCTTTCCTCTGTTTCAGCACATCCCGGATGATGCTCAAGAGAAAGTCTGTGTCCAGACTGCGCTCGTGCACCTCGTCGATCACGACGTGGCTGACATCAGCCAGAGATGCCAAAACGTCTTTAGTTCGCCCACCCGATGTCTGCAGACGCCTTAACAAAACACCAGTGGTCACGAATGTGATTTTAGTATTTGCGCTTGTCTTATTTTCTCCGCGAATCGTGTAGCCGACTTCCTTGCCAACTTGTGAACATCGTTCTTCGCTGACTCTGTCTGCTAGGCCGAGAGCAGAGATACGCCGGGGCTGCGTGCATATAATGCTAGTCGCGTTTCCCAGCCCTTTCCTGTACAGATCATCGAGGATGAACTGAACTGACTGGGTAGACTTGCCAGAACCCGTCTCTCCAGCTATGATGGTCACCTGGTACTGTAAAACTGTCTTGACTACTTGGTCTCTGACTTGCCAAGCAGGTAGCTTTTGGCGCTGGGCAATCATCTCCTTCATTGCCGAGCTCTCTTGCCGTTTCTGCCACTCCTCCCTGCTCCTTACATCGGTGCCCTGTGGCAGAGGCTTTGGATGTCGAGATTGGCGCAGTTTTGCTGAATGCGTTTTCCGTACCTCTGCCACGGCGGATGCTACACCCGATATTTCTCGAAGCTTTCCGGGCTTCTCAATAATGCTGTTGATATTCTGTTGTATCCAGTCTACAGCAAAGTAGATTTTCATGGGCTCGTCGCTCAGGGACTCAGCAAGGTGACCAAGTGTCTTCTTGATCACGCTGAGTTTTATGTACGAAGGAAGATCGGAAACAATGCATAATATCACTTCAGAGGGGTGCCGAGATGACCTTCGGAACTGGGCAAACGTCTCGATATCTCGCTTGGGGCCATTTTTCACAGACTCGATACGAATTTGACAGACGTCCTCGGACACTTGCTTGAAATGATCTCCGAACACGGAGCTTAGGCTTTCCATCTCGTCAGACCAACATTCCTCGGGAGTGCCGAATATGAGAGGTTCCTCGCCGGTGCTTTTCGGCTGCGTCGTATCGTTACCACTCGACAGTAGAAAATTCTGCAATGCTTCGGCTGTCCGGCCTTCGTCCTGGCTGTGTTCTTCATAAAGCTTCTTGCAAAGCTCAGCCGAATAACCAGATTGTGAAAGCCTCTTGATCGCGGCCTCACGTTTCAGATCGGATATAGCAGCGACTGAGACACCAGCACTATAGCTTTCGGGGAGAGCCCATCTGGGTAGGTCATCTTCAGGGACATGAACCAAGAGCCACTCGAGGGCCTCCTCGCGGTCTTTGCATCCATCCACCGCTTCTTCAACGTGACTTTGACGGAAACCGGATCCGGTAAGCTCTCTCACTATAGTAGCTTTCAGGGAAGGTGGCATTTGAACCCCGTGTGGATTCCAGATGACTTCTCTGCGGACTAGATCCTCGAGCTGTGAACGTGTTTTTCGGCCCATCTCTATCTTTGGCACGGTAGTCCACCCCTTCATAGGATTCCCGCCACCCCCTGCACTGGATGCCGCATTGCTTCGCAAGACCAAGCCAGCTGCGCCCGGCATAGTCTTAGCTTTGGCCTCGACAGTTTCCCTTTCTTTCCTCTTTTTCTCCGCAGCAGCTTTCGCGTCCTCGCGTTGCTTCAGCGTGGCGAAGGGGTCAGCATCGTACATCCAGCCGTTCTGTTTCCTAACATCTTCTACTTTGATGGCTTCAAACTGCTTCCACAATGCTCTATGATCCGGTGGCAGCGTAGTATGAATGTTCTTCATACTACAAACACGGAATAATGCATACGTAGCAGCGGCATGTTTGGCTTCTAGAGGGGTTTCCCTCGTAACAAGATGCTTATGTTCCGGAGCCAGTTTGAAGGGAGGGAGCTTTGTCACTTCTTGCGTTTTAGGGTTCTTCGCACTGAGCACGACAAAGTAGGAAACACCCTCTGAACTTTTCATCTAAGGATAAGATTAACTAAGTACAATTTCGTTGTGCTGGCCGGCATCGCTTACAAGTTGGTAATCCGGCCTGTCCCACTTTTGTCTTTGACAGTGTTCTGATAGAAGATTGACAGGCAGCTTCCCGGTCCAGCTAGAGCCCCCGATAATCTGCTTCACCGTCGGCTTGGGCGGCCCTGGCGGCAATTCTTCATTTTCGTCTGCTTTCCCTTTCCCCTTTGATGAGCCCTGTCCGCCCTTCTTAGGTTTGCTGTCCGATGTAGAGTTGGTAAAAACGATGAAGTCATCCTCCTGAGGGGTCTTCTTATTATTAGGCTTGCTGGGTTTCTTGGAAGATGCTGATGAGGCTTGTGGCGGGGGCGCCGAGGCCTTTTCTTTTCCCTTTTTGACCATATTGAGCCATGGGTTAACACTTGTTCTTCGTGTTTTTGAGAATGCTTGCACTCAGCTGTCTATCTATCTCTAGATAGAGGTGCAGGTCAGAGTTAGAAAAGTGGCACCTGTCTCCTGCTGTGCGTCTGCTAAAAACTTTACTCATAATAGACATAGTGCTCAAGGGGCGAGAACCGATTGGTCGTTACTGTGCCAAGTACAAGGTGGTGGGGTCAAACACTCACATAAGACTACATCTGTACCAACTACACATTCACTTCAAGATTGAAAAATAATCATTGGGTGTTAGCAAAGTCTTGATACTGACATTCAACTTCCATATTAACCCCAGGGGAGCCCTGCTCACATCCTTTTATAGCTATTATTATGGCGGTAGTGCCCTTCACCTATCTTAGACACTTGACCCCATTAACAAAGTAGCTACTAAGTATGTAATAGAAAAACGTGGTTACTGTAATGGTACACTTTGAAGTCAAATAATAAGGAACAGTCAAGCACGGATTTGAAGCCAGAAACTATAGGCATGAGTAGAGAGAGGTCTAATCACATATTATGCAGATTATAGGTATTACATGATAGAGCAGGAGATCCGATTATCATTATTCTTGGTTGAGATCCGGCAAACAGTAGCCCCTGGGCCGAAGAACCTACCTAAGGTTAGAGATAGGGCACGGTGCGAAATAGTCCCAACTCAGTGTACCGTACAGTACCATCCGAAGCTCTGAGTTCAGGGTCTCTTATGCACCTTGCACTGTACGCCAACCTTTAAAGGCTGATTCTTATTGGCTAGCCGCTGTGTAGGTTATTCTTAGCTCAACAGCTCTAGGTCAGCCTTCTGGAACGAAACACGTCTGCTCTTGAGCTGTAGGTAGTTTCAGCTAGGTAGCATGTACACATCCCATTGTACCTTCGCCAATAGAACAACCTCCAACGACTTTCAACTTTCAGTTCATCCACAGAATTGCTCTGATATCACATACATTCCATATCTGATGAGGTGATAATTGAGGCAGCATTACCTGCCCGGAGCTCCGCTAGAGTAGTCGACGTGCTCGGACATAACGATGGACTCGCTAGACGCAGTGATGCCGCAACCCAGCGATGGGCAGCAGGACACGGCACCACTGGGAAACGAGAACACGAATCAATTTCAACATGCCATATCGGCCTGGAGGAGTGCGTTACACGTGTTGACGCCGCTTGAGGCCTCGGCAATGCTAACTGCTGGTAGACATTGATCTGTCCACACTGATACAGACTCTCGATAACACCGCATCCGACATTGTCGCATACCAACGAGACTCTACCGTTCAGCGCAAAGACCTCGCCCAGAAAACGAAAGACTTCAGGAAGCTCGACGATGCGACGAAGCTCACAGAAATTAAGAGCCTGCTCAAGGGTCCGTTGAATCGCCAACCCTGAACTGACTATCTTCATTAACGTTTAACACCTTTTACAGCATACCAAACCTTCATTGACCTTCTCACGAACCACTCAAAAGCCACAAACAGCGCATTCTTACAAGTCTATTCGGCGCTAGAGAATGCGCCAGATCCATACCCACTTCTCGAGGCATCGGTTGATTCTATGCTCGTGTCCGAGGACACGCTTCCGAAGCTCACGCAAGAGAACCAACACTTGCAAGAAAATATCGCTAGCTTGACCTCGCAAATCGAGGAAACCGAAGCACGGCTACAGGCCGAAAGCGTACACCGTAAACAACTAGAAAGCAACCTCGAATCCAAGGTAAAAGAGGTAGAATCATCGTGGGTCGCGGTACTAGAGGAGAAGAAAGATAATTGGGAGGCAAAGGAAAAGTCGTTGGAGGAGAAGGTTGAGAGCCAGGAACGGTTGATCAATGAGATTAAGGCTAGCTATGAAGTTACCCAACGTCTAAAAGGATCCGAAGATGCCGAAGTGGAAGGAAGCATTGGACATGTCACAAGTGCCGAGCTCGAGATGGTTCATTCTGATTTAGAACGAACCAGTGCAAGACTGGCCGAGGTCGAGGCCCGAAACGAGCAGCTGCGCCTGGAGCTCGCCCAGTCGAAGTCACAGGTTCAGACAGAGGCACCCGCCCTCGAAGACGACCCAGCGTATATGCGTATGAGGTCTGAAAACTCGTCCCTCATCCGGAAGTTAGACTCGGCTAGGGTCGAGAAAGAGGCGTTCAAGAGGGATATCGACTCGAGGTTGCGCAGCCTAGAACGGGAGGTTGGGCTCCTGACGGAAGAGCGGGACGGTCTAAAGTCCAAAGTCCAGAAATGGAGTGATTACGAGGATCTAAAGCAAGAGCTCGAAGTATTGAAGAGCATAGAATTTTCAACCGGCGATGACGAGGATGTGCTTGCTAACCCAGATTCTAATGGCTCTGCGGCAAAGGGCAAAGGGGATACGCTGGAACAATTACTGCTAGCCAGGAACAAGAAACTTAGTGACGAACTCACCATCCTCCGAGTGTCACACCAGGATCTTCAAAGCCGGTTGGAGAACATGCAAGAGCAGATATCAAGGACAAATGCCGACCTAGAGAGGTCACAAAATCTCAACGCCCAACTCGAGAATGACCTGGCGAACCTCCAGGCGGAAGGCCAAAATGCGTTCCCATCCGGTGCGTCAGTAGCTGGCACTTACACAAGGTATACACCCTCGGTCGCACCAGGAAGACGAGGCGGAAAGACATCACCGACTTCATCGATCATTTCCGGATTCGACCCTCGCACACCAGGTGGTGGTGAACCCATGGGCGGGGGCTCGGGTATTCTACCCATGATCACAGCGCAGCGTGACCGCTTTAAGAAACGCAACTCGCAACTTGAAACGGAGCTATCGGAGAGCCATCGGACGGTATCACAGTTGCGGCAAGAGATTGCCGCTCTGCAAAGAGATAATCTTCAGCTCTATGAGAAAACACGCTACGTATCTACGTACAACCGCAGCGGGCCCTCAGCTTCATCGTCATCAGCCTACTCTTCCAACCCCAATCCGTCCTCTGTGACTATAGGTGGGACGGGGAACCCAGGGATAGAACTCGACCGGTACAGGAAGGCGTACGAGTCCAACATTTCGCCGTTCGCAGCCTTCAGAGGCCGCGAGTCGGCACGGGCGTATAAACGGATGAGTCTTCCCGAAAGGGTGGTGTACTCAGTCACCCGGATGGTGTTGGCATCTAGAACGAGCAGGAACCTGTTCGCGGCATACTGTCTCGCGCTGCACCTACTCGTATTCTTCTCACTATATTGGCTGGGCACTGTGGATACGGAGAAATATGCAAGCAATCTAAGCCAGAGCGTAGCCGCCGCCGCCGCCGGTGGTGGTGGTGGTGCGGCAGGTGGGGTGGTTGGCGGTAGCGTGGGATCCAATGGGCAGGGTCTTAAACATGGAGACTGGCAAGAAGCGGGCTTCAACGAACATTGATCACGAGAGATGTGTGTAGTAGCATTATCCCTCTTGTTGTTTCTTTCTAATACCTCTTACGCTTTGAACGAAGATATTAATTATACAAAATCTGTATTTTTACAAACCCGCTACAGACTAGTTTTTCGTCCTTGGTCACGCATGCGTTTTCAGTTCTGTTACGTGTATTGTCATCCGCGAGGGCGTTTAGGATGGTAGCGTTAGAGAGACCAAGCAAACAAACAAACAATTCAATTTATTATTAATAGACGTTTCTTTCGAGAATTGGGTAAGAGGGAAATTAGCGAAATTTAAAGCCAGCAAAGGTGAAACGATGACAATGAATACATTTACGTACAAAACATCAAATAATTATTATATGCCTATGGTTAATGTGTCCGTTCGAGGATCTCCGCGCAATGATATTTTTTTCAAGGAGAAGGAGAGGAGATACACATTTCCTCGGAACGAAGCCCTTCAACATGGGCAGGTTAGGCCAGGTAACTTTAATTGGAATATGCCTACCGACAAAAAAGTAGGTAGGTAGATAGATAGGTAAGATCCATGAGAGTCATCATCGGACCAACGAAGCAACCGCCGGACCCGATCTGTTGACCAGCATGGAAGCATGACATAACAGCGGGATTGGCGACGGCTACTACTCCACTACCTACCTACCTATCTGCATTCTACGTACATACACATATACATACATGCATACATACATACATAGCTACCTACTTAACGTGTTTGTCAACGGAAGGATAGGATAGGCCAGAATATAGCCGGCCAAGACAAAGACAAGAATGTAGGTCCAAGGTATGGTGTGGCGTAGCCTAGCGTAAATGGGTGTGGGTGTGTGGGGAAAGCCAAGGGAAAGGCTACACGCAGCGCTGATGACGGTAACGGGCGCCGAGCGGTAGGGCGGCTCAAATGATGATTGATGATTTGCAGGGACCTCACCTATCAGTACCCGTTACCTACTAGACGGATGGGTTGGTGGGTTAGCTAGCCGCTACCGAAACCTTATGATTTGCAACCATAATGGAGAGCTCTCTGATTCGCTTGAGCTTGATTTCGCGTTGTTGGGGATTTACGCATAGGTGCTGATAACAGTCTTTTTCTTGTATGGGCATGAGTACTATGGTATGGTATCTAACCTGGTAACTTAAATAATAGAGTACCTACCTACCTAGGATTAGAAAATTAGAAAGAAAGATCAATAGACAGACATGTTGAAGGCTACATGTGTGGAAAGAGTGGGGCGTGTAGTAGTGTTCTATGCTCATGCGCCTACAGATGTACCTACTATTGAACGCACGACCACGAAATCAAGTCATGCTCTAACTTAGATTACGTAGGCCTCTCCCCATCTATACAGCTGTAGGAGACCTTGGTAGATAGTAGATATGTAGTATGTATGTAGGTAGCTCAGTGTGGTAGGTTTTTACAGATCTCCAGCGCGTAGTCGGCTATTCTTGGCTCTGGGTTGGCGGATAAAATGCAGAGCAGACGATCTTGAAAATCATACGGCAGTACTTATGAGGCTTTTCTCCAGGTCTTATTGGTGTTATTTAACACGAGATGGAATTATGCTCTTGGCAAGTAGTTACATAAAAGTCCACAAGATCAATGCTAATATGTACAAACAACCCAAGGAGGCATTGATTGTTACGTGTGCCTGCAAAACATGTGTAAATCCCATATAGAGTAGTCCTTTGGGCGTATGACGCGGTGGCTTACCCTGTCTACTTTGCTTCCAAGAGGGACAAGCGCGTCTCGCTCGTCTCGTGCTGATGACGTTGGACCAAAATTCTGCGCTGTATGGACGGAGGGAACCAAGCATCTAGGTTGCGAAGCAGGTAGGTTGGGAAAGGAAATAAGCATATGACACAGGCGCAGCTAGCTAGCAAAAAAAGACATTTTCCATATAGGGCATCAATCTATCTAGTATCCGTCTATCTTCAAGGTCGGAAATATTTGTTGATGAACAAATAAAAGCCAACCAAATCAATTCCCAGGTATTCTACTATTACATACTTGTGTGAGCTTAAAAAAGAAAAGCTAATTTGCCTTTTGACATTCCCCGCCGTTTCCTACATTATGCTGAAAACATCGAACGATATGGGAGAATGATTGGACACAAACAAAGCAAATTAGCTGTATCGAAGCGCGGACAGGCGGGCAAAATCAGGATTAGGCCGGATACCCGTTGGGCTAATTTTGTTTCTATTTTGGGTTCGATTCTTTACCGCTAATCCGACATTGACAAACAGACATTTGCGGGGAAGTGGTGTGACCATTTGAGCTAATTAATCTCCAAGTTGGTTTCTTGGCCAAATATTGGTGGGCTAATTTTGTCACATTCTTCTTTGCAAATTAGCTCGGTGGCATGTTACTCCACTTGTTTGCGTGTGCGCCTTGTGTGGTCAAACCAACAGTAGTGTTTGCCTACATGGCCCATAGGCCCATAGGCCCGATGAGCTGCTCAAGGCAAGGCGGGAAGATGCTAGTTGTAGATCTAGACTATATGATCTCTGACTTATTAGGTATACTGACTGTGATATTGAGTTTATACTACTAAGTGGCACTTGGGTCTCAGGCACCCAGACATGAGCTGAGACTATAGCTATAGCTATAGCTATAGTTGTTAGTTGTAATGAGATAATACGAAGCTGCTTCCGGTGCGCCTCTTCTCTCTCAGATCCCTGTAAGCCTGCACACATTGGTAGTCACGTGTTCAAGGTCATAACGGAAGGATATAACACATCCAAACATACCGGATCATGAGTCTTCCGCGGAGTCGTTCGGTTCCGGCGAGGCATTGTTTGTCAAATACAACATACCCAGGTTTTGACCGGGTTACGTACAAAGTAGCTCTTACAAGCCATTTCGTAAATAGTTCGAAATCGTCCGATTCTAGAATTTCTTATTGTTGTAGTAATTCAGCTATAGTTTGCCGCTTGCTAAACGGTAGGTAGAGAATTCTTCAATACTGCTGTATGTATGCCAACCACCCTTCTTGCCGTCAACTGCCTAAGCGAGAAAGAGCTAGGGTAGGTGGGATGGGATGGGATGGAGAGGGGCAGACAGAGGGAGAGAACCGAGCGGATTGGCTTGTGGGAGCCACGGCGCTTGCGTTGCGACATGATGGCCAATCAGAGACCACAACGCATATCTTACTCCATGCCACGCTAGCGATTAGCTGCAGATCCAGTATTCTGCACCCCTGTTCAAGATACCTGCCCATGTCAAATCTTCCCGCCGGGAGCTCCACCCCGCACAATCTGTCGTTCCTCCGTCCGACCTTACTGGTACAAGTCTGCGCGCGAAGGAAACATTTTCCTGCCGCCCACCAAGGTCAGAAATGAAAATGTAGGTACGCGTTTGACTGGCATATCGAGCCGTCAGGCGAGCTCGGCCATTCCTATTCCGGTAAGACTCTCAAAGACCGCGGACCATTCGTTCTTGTCGGCTACTGCACATTCCAATATGTGTGTCCACAGTAAACGCGCTGCTCGTGGTGCCTAATTTAGGCAATCCAAAGACCCTGCCTTGGAGCGAACCGTATTGAGTAAAAGCCCATCCGACCCATGTTTGACTGCCGCCCGGGATAGACGGCAGCAACAGGGTAGTATTGTTATACAGAATGGGTATGTAGACGTGTGGGTGGGAAACAAGAACACCAACCATGTCACTTTCGATATAATAAAGACGGAGGCTACTCCAGCCTTTTCGTTTTCTGGAGAACCTCTTCTTTTTTCTACCACACAACGCAAGTTCTCATTCTTATATCGAACCGTCTCCTCTTTTTGGGGATAGTTTCTTTTTCATTTTTCCTTGCCGTTTTATTTCCTAACTTCTCTTCTCCTGGTTTAACCCGCTATTTCTCTGAATCGTATATAACTTTTTTTTCTCTTTCTTATCATCAGTTCTTTTGGGATTCGGTTTTCATACGACTGGGTTTTGGTTTTTTTTCTCTTCCTCGACAACCCTATCAGCTCTGCGTACCTATCTACAAGCTCATCGAAGGTATAAAGGAAAGAGATATCAAGTCGACTCAAGAATCTTCAAGAGGAATAAAAATCAATTCGCTATCTACTACTCCCAAAAGTAACGATTTTGACATCGTCGAATCATCCTTTGCGCTTTCGCTCCACTTTATATTTCCAAGTCCTCAAAGTATCACCAACTTGGACGACAAAAGCCGAAAAGATGTACGCCTCGACATTGCTAGCAACCCTCCTGGGCGCTTCCGCTGTCGTCGCCGCGCCAGCCTGGCCGCAGATCAAATGGGACGTTGCCGATGCTGTTGGAGGAGACAACGCCATATCCGAGTACTTTAACCTGTTGGCCGACACAATCGAGAGCGCCAAGTTGCTGCCCCAGGCGCCTGTCTGCGATCTTTCCAAGGCAAAAATTCCAACTGGTAAGCCACTTAGGGAAATATTTACCAAGTTCACTAGCAAGGCGACTAACAGATTTACCAGTTACCGAGTCTCCCCTGCCCCTCCCGGCGGCAGGTCTAGTACTGAAGCACGTGGCCATCGGCCGCGGCACACAGAACTACACCTGTGACCTGAGCAACTCTACCGCCGTACCCACAGCCAACGGCGCGGTAGCTACTCTCTTCAACGCCTCGTGCGTGGCATCGACGTACCCGAATCTACTCCACGTGATCCCCAAGCTCGCTCTGCAGTTCGACGTGGACCCGACCGCCAGCGCCGACAGCCTGAACAACCTGATCAGCAACAGCAGGCTGGGCCCGACCAACCTGGATGTGTCCGGGAAGCACTTCTTCACTAACGCCACCACCCCCTTCTTCAACCTCGACACCAACCGTCGCAAGATCGGCGAGGCCCCCTGCACCAAGGGAAATGCCACCAACGCGCCCGCCGACGCACCCAAGGGCCGCCAGGGCGAGGCTGCCGTGCCGTGGCTCCGTCTAATCGGAAACGCCGACGCCACCGGCGGTATCCACGAGGTCTACCGCGTTAAGACCGCGGGAGGCAGTGCCCCAGCCACGTGTAAGGGTCAACCCGCTTCCTTCCAGGTGCAGTATGCTGCTGAGTAAGTCTTTTTTCACCACCCTTATCTCCCCACTCATAACTAAGCTCACATTTAAATAGATACTGGTTCTACGCATCCCCTTAATTCCCACCATATACGGTTGAGATGAAAAGGGAGCAGCTAGCAGTTGCACCAAGACAAGAAGAAAAAAATTACAATAAATACAAAAGAACAATATTGTACAAAGCAGGAAACGAATGACCCAAGGGAATGCCACATTATTAATAGGAGCAAGGGGTGTGTTGTGTGTGGATTGGATAGATGGAGCTGCCTCACCTACCTACCTGCCTTACCACTATCCGTTGATACCCTTACCTTAACCTACCTACACCTACCTACACCTACCTAGGCAGACGGACGGGAGAGAGAGAAGGGGGGGAAGGGGCGTTGGTTACATCGGAAATAGGAGCTTACCTACTATTTTGCGTTGAAATTTTTGCTTCGCCTTCATAATTTTACGTCACCCGCTTTTGGAACGAAATATACCATAGCATAGTCGTTTTGTGTGAAACCCTGCTCTTTTCTTGAGTATGTTCTTCGTCAGTGTGTTTTTCGTTATGTCGTTGTTGTCTGCTTCGGCATAACCTGGTCCACCTACCTAACATTAGTCTATTCCCGCAAGTGGCTTTGCTAGCAGGTGGAAACTGCTTACCCACCTAACTAGACTCAAATACCTTAACTGAGACCAATTAGTTGGAGGTATCTTAGCATGTTAGGTAGGTAGTAGGTATATCGCAAGTCTCAGGCAGAGAATGTCCGCATATCTACCTACTCAGGACAAGTATATCTCTCACATCAATTATGTAGGCAAGGACAGCGATAGTACCCTACCTACCTACCCCCTACATTACCTCCCATATCCCATCTCACCACAAACAGGTCTATAATATATGTCCCCCTGAAATACAAATGGTTAAGTAATAAAGTAGTCGTCAGGAAAGACTAGTCATCTATGTCACTAACTAGAGTTTTCCGAATCGAGTAAGCTGAGCTTATCTTGAACCTTGGCTTTTTTTATGTTTTTATCTTTTTCACATGTTGTCCCTGTGGCCACGCAGCCGTTGTTAGGTACCGTAATCACCCAAAGTAGGAAACATCGAATATTTCCTCGTAGCTCGTCAGACGATGCAAGGCATTTGCTCATTGCTCATTAGGTATGTCCTAGACAGGTGACAGATACTCACACCTGCCATGCAAGAAACTAAAGGGCGAGTGTGGCTTCTACTCGCGGTACGTCTCTCCCTAGCCGAGGATAAGGTATACAGTCCGAGCTCGATGAACATCTTTTTCTCCTCCTCTGCATAACATCTAAGGCAAGAAGGAGGAGGGCAATGGCATTGGCAATGGCAACGGCACTGGCACGGCACTATCAGAAGGCCTCAGCAAACCCCCCTTCTTAACATCTTGAACAAAGACGCCTCATCCTCCCATCTCAACATCCTCACCACCACCACCTCCCTTACGCCGACTCTCCAACCTCTTCTGGAAGCTGGCCGTGGCATCGTCAATCCACTTCTTATACGCCCCCTCCCCATCGCCAGTACTCTCATTCAATTTACTCCTGACCACACCCTCGAGGACCGCGCCGGCAAAGCCTACGAAATTATGTCTGCGCAGTGCATTCTCGAACTGCCAGTCGTGTCTCTTCCGCTCTTCCCTCTCCAGAGCCTCCACGTCTCCAATCTCTCTCGCACGAACGCGCAGGTCGCGCACCATGGCCATGAGGTTGAACCTGATCTCCGAGAGGTCGTATCTGGCGACGCGTCTGTGAAGAACGTCCATTACCTTTTGGGGGAACTCTGCTTCCGAGCACGCGCCGTGGCTGATGGGCGCCGGCTGCAGGCCGTCGAGCTCGTATAGGGTGCCGTTTACGGGCGTGTACGCTATGAAGTGGAACGCGTCTTCCGTCTCGCCTGTGTTCCTGTTCTGCTGCGTCTCGTCGACGAAGGGACTGCTTTTCGCAAAACTGTTGTGCACGTCGCGGATGAGTTCGGAGTTGCTCAGCGCCTCGCCGCGGAATTCTGGCGGGAGCACCATGGTGAAATCTCTGAACTCGCGGAGCGCCTGACCGATCTCGATTCCCCCCGCCGCATCTCCATCGTTATTATTGTTCTGTTGGTCCTTGTTCAGGAGCACCGACAGCAGCGCCTGCGTTCCGCAGGCATTCTGTATCGTCTGAGCTGCGAAGAATATGTGCTCGGAAGCATCGTGGTCGAACGTGCCGTCGAGCGGCTTATCGGTCGCCGCGTAGGGGGCGTCGGTGGGGTATTTGAAGAGGAAGATGACACCGTAGACCGGGTGGAGGGCCTCGAGAGCCTCGGGCTCTAAGGTGAGGAGCTCTTCGAACTGTACATCTTTGACTCCTAGTTTGTTGAGAAGGAAGGTAAAGACACCCTAGACGAGAGGTCAACCCCCAAGGCTTGGTCAGTTACGTATTAGGCTGGTCCCCTGTCTATTTATATCTGTCGAACTTTGTTTTCGGCTGGTCTGTGTCTAGGTAGACTGGGAAAGGAAAGAAACACGATGAACAGGCCGGAGTATTCAGCATAACACATAGGAACGATTCTGGCATACCGCGTCTGACTCAACTGTGCTCAGAGCATTAGTGTTCCATTTCCATCTATGTTGCGATACCTTGGCATGGCACTCACTAGTATTCCAACCACCACTCATCTTTCTCCCAGACTCGCCCAAGCGCAAGTCACCCTGTACCTCTGCAGAAGCTTAAGCAGTTGCACGATCGGCCGGAGATCTTCGTTAACCGGGAGGGATCAGGTTTGGGGCTAGAATTTATCAAGAGAGTAATTTGGAGTACTTCCGGCCACTAGAGGTACAAAAGCGAAGCTGCTTTGACTTGATTGCCAATTTTAGACCAGTTGTTGCTTTACCTACCCGCCTTCATCGCAGGTGTACGTAGGCACTTGCAGTGATGTCAATTGCCTGGCCTTATTGGGTATCCACTTCCAATGGACAAGCCGTGCGCCACATTATTCCACGATAAGATAAGATCTGCCAAAACTGGTCTACCTATGTACTTAAGGTATTACCTACCAAGAAGATTGACCAACACCAAATATGATTAAGTAGGTCATGTTATAACAGCAGGACAAAGTTGCTGCTAATTACATTGATATTATGAAGACTAGACTGCGTTAGGGGCTACATACGCCTTTTTGCAAGCGAGGTTAAAAGCTGATAGCGCCATCTATGCCAGTAGCTTCCACCTCCCTTCATATTTCCCACGATATGATGTATACGATCGACAACTTCCCTTGCTTACTTTCTTTTCTTTCTTCTTTTTTCCCTGAGCAAATAACACCGCACATCCCATTATCGTAATTCACAACAAACGAAACTCTCACCGTTATATTCGTCGGTGACATGACTTAGTCAAGAGAGGGAAGATCGTAGTCCATGTGGCGGGGGTTGGGTCGGTTCACGGCCACCTGAATCTGCTTGTCTTCAGCCGATGCGCTGCGCGAACCGTGGTTGATAGTGCTGTCGCAGTCAGCTAGCTCTATGCCGTCTTTCTGGACCGCCTCCGTGATGTGCTCGCCGAAGAGCTTGCGTCGGATGAATTGCGCCCAACTGGGGAGATCTCGGCGACCGAGACCAAAGCTGTAGACCTCCTTCTCCTGCCAGTTGGCCGGCGTAACTTTTCCGCTGGTAAGCTTCACCACTCCCCAGATCATCGTGTTAAGAACAATGTAGACCATCATGCCCCTAGACTCGCTATTAGCAAACATCTCTCGAGTGAGGCCGTGCTACCTACGCGATGAGGCCATAGGCGACACTATAACTGAATGGCATGAATGCCAGAGTGACAAAGGATGGAACAGCATCGCCAATGTACTGCCAGTTGATATTGGTGACTTGGCGGATCATCAGACATCCAACCTAGTTCGCAAATGAGTATAAGTGCCACAACCATATCAGAGGCGTTAGGATGATCGACATACCAGAACGAGGGTCGCACCCGTGGCCCAAGGCGGGACGGAAGCGAGAATTGGGGCAAAGAAAAGGCTGATAAGAAAACAAAAACCAGAGGAAATGGCGGTTAGCCCAGTTCGTCCACCTTCCGCGATGCCAGCGCCGCTTTCGATGAAACAGGTGACAGGCGAACACCCAAACAGCGAACCAATTGAGATGCAGGCTGCATCCGTACAATAGGCAATCGTTGAACGAGGGAAATCACCATCGTCTTCCACAACACCACAAAACTTGGCCATGGAATACAGAGTCGCGGTACAGTCGATGATGTCGACATACAGAAACGTCACAAGCGCTAAGGCGAATTGTGCGCCGCTTGTTCCCGACAGGTCCCATTGCTGGACCGCAAGCGTCGTTTCGATCGGATGGAACGCGACGACCTGACGAAAGAACTGAAATCGGTCTTCTCCTTCAGTAGTGTACGGGAAATAGGTCCAGGAGGTATTGCGACTGGGAGGCGTCAGTTGTGCTCACGAGGGAGAAAGAGGATACACTCACGGCCATGAGAGGATTGACACGAGACCAATACCAATGACGATGGCACTTTTGACCTTGAAAGCCATCAAGAAGGCGACGAAGATGCCTCCAACGAAGATTCCGATCCACATCTAGACCAAATATAAGCTTTCTGCCGCCATGTCATCCGGACATCAAACCACGTACCTCCGGATTCGCCATAATCCCGCCCTTACACTCAGCGCTACCATCCAGCATACCCGGGGGGCAACCGCCAATGGCCAGGGGTGTAGCAAAACCACCGGTGATTGCTCCAATACCAGCCGAATAGGACAGACCTATCTCGGTGAGGAAAAGTCCGATTCCCACGCCACACGCAGTTTTTATAGTAGCTGGAATCATTCGAACTAGCCACTGTCGCATTCCAGTAAGGGCTAGAAACATGAAGATGAACCCCTCGACGAAAATGGCAGTCAAGGCAATACGGAATGGTATGGGACCAGTACCGCGCCAGCCAACTACTTGATATGTGAAATATGCGTTGAGGCCCATTCCTGGTCTGCAAAAAAATGGTCAGAGGAGCTGGAAAAATAGAAATGGGATATCCTAGGAGAAAGGCACTAACCCAAGAGCGACTGGAAGATTCGTGAGGAAACCAAATAGGATGCTAGCGAGACCAGACAATGCTGCAGTTGCTGTGATCATGTCACGTTTCAATGCTGTATTCTCCAAATCAGTTTCATGATCACATCACATTATAACCACGCTCTCCAGGGGGAGGCTCAAAAACCTACCAGTTTGGCATAACGCGTAAGTGGGATCATCGGGACAACCAGCCGGGGTTCCTGGCGGACACTTGCAAGTACCTCCAGAATCGGTGAGGACGGCGGACTGACAAAATCATTAGGAATTGGAAGTGTTACGCCCCGGAAGAGACACTCACGTTAACGGCGATGATGTAGGCCATAGTAGCAAAAGTTGTCAAACCGGCGCGGATTTCTCTAAAGAACGAGGCACCCTGGATGGTTTTCGGCTGTATTTCGTCAGCAAACTACTCTCGGTCCAGCAGCAACGGCAAGGTGTGATTGTAGAGTTGTCCTTTAGGAATCAATAGCAAACTGACATGAGCTACAGGTTTTGAACTTTCTGAGGGTCTGCTAGGCACGACAGCAAAGAAATGAACATGGAGCAACTTACATGACCTGATCCTTCGAGACGGAAAACTCGACCGAATGTCGACCGATTGATTCGCTGTTCCAGTGCAGAGAGTTTCTCCGTCACTTTCTCGAGGCCATCGTGAACGGCCTCAAGGGGATTCCACATTTTGGCATGTGGTTTGGGTTTCTAGCTGGGAAGAGACGGGCCTCTGGTAATGGGTTAGTCGGCGGCGAATTACCCAGCGCAGGAACCCAGCCAAGGGTGGTGTGGGAATGTGTCAGCCTAGTAGGCTTGTGTGTCTTATCGAAGCGCGCACAACGGGAGTCGGCAATCCGTGTAATGAGTCCTTGGTGGTATTGAGAGTTGCCCTGCGCTCTGCAGCAAGAAATCAAGGTGCCAAAAACCTCTATTCAGCTAATGCGGGTTCCTCGCTGATGCAAGTTGAACAAGACCGGGTAAGAAATACAGGTAAGAAAGAAAGATTGAATACTACTTAATGCTCCAGTGGAGTGAGGTTGAGGTTGGTGGTAAATGTGAAGGGATTGTGAGGGAAGTGGGGCCTGTTACAATAGAAACGTGAAACGATGGTCCTGAAGAAGACAATAAACGAGAGGAAGAATGGGACATGCAGGCATGTAAACATGTCAACGTGCAAGAAGGCGTTTTAGGAGGTAGGTAGCCTTCTACCCCGGAAAACAGAGAGGGAAAGACAGATGAGGGAAGGTGAAGAAAAGGACGTTAACTTGAACAAAGTAGGTAGAGGACGCAGTCGAAATTAAAGGCAGTAGTACTAACCAGTAACAATTCTGCATAAACAACGATGAAGACAGAGCTGTATCTACCAACCCTGCACAGTCCAAGACCAGGCAGGCAGGGACAAGGTTAAGTGAAGTTCAAGGTTGAGGTCGGCTGGCGTAGGTGGAAGGGGCGTGCGTCCAAGGTCCAAGTCGGTCCACTGCAAAGGTGAGAGGAGTGGAACGGGAAAAAAACTAGAGGGTGTTTCTGGTATGTTTGAAAGATGGAGTGGTACGCTCCAGAAGAGTGAACTGGTAGCCGCGTGACAGAAGTTGCGTGCCAATCGTCCAAGGCAGGTGGAAGAGGAAGGAACTCGCGATGCTTTTTTATGAGGTATGTACGTACCTACTCAGGCACCTACCTCCAAGATATAATGCCGGGCACAATGGTCAATTAGGTACCGGAACCAATGGAAGATACATCTTATGCATACGTCTAGCTACCTACATATAGGTAAAGCTTGGGTGTTTTGTAGGTAGTACTAGTAGCTATTGCATACATGTAGGTACAATGAGTATAGGGTGAATAGAGGCCAAGTGTGCGAGGTACATACTACCTACGTACTGCTTAGACTAACACTCAATACCTAGATCTTCAAACTTGAGGTTCAAGGCTGCACAATGTAGGTAAAAACTGCAATCAGCTATCGTCTTTGGCACAAAGGGGTCAAGCAACGCACGGCCAGGTACCAATGCGTCTGGCTCGTAGAGCTAGGCATTGTTTGTCTGGGGATCTTGTTGTTACTTAGTCATGAAGGAGGGACCCGACAACTGATTGTTTACTCGCGCATGAGCCGGGACCCTTGGAAATAATACAGAGATGTCGATTGTTCTGTTCAACATTGGGTACCCAGGTTGGGTAGGTAGGTAGCTGTTCATATTGTTCAACCTAACCCAACACAGCTATTTACCAATAACAAAGCATAACAAGGTCTTGGGCCATTGCTGCAAGATTATACAAAATCATAGGTGTTTTCTGTTTCTGCCGAGGCCAATGTGGTTTGCGTCGTAGGTGCCAAATCTCAGCCTCCCGATTGTAACAGAGATTGTTTGTTCTAGAAGTATACTTTCCTGTCTATAAAATATTGTTGGCCAAAGCTTTTGTCGGCAGCATCCTCCCGTAAGTACGGTATAAGTGAGTTGGTTCTCCTTATAGTATCTTCGCCTTAGGAAAAAATGAGATATCCCTAAGAAAGGGGACCGATGTGCGCAACGTCAGGTGCATATCTTAATACCCAAAAATGTGACTGATGTTGATCCCAAATTTACCGATATGGAAAAATCTGTTGTTAGGACTTTGCGGGTTCCGAGTTGCTGGGAATTACTAGTCCCGACAGGAGTCATTGATTGTTGACGGCGATCAACCGTCCCTAGAAGGTCTCTCCCAAGGTTACACCCTCTTTCATCTGAAGAGTCGGCTACTTTAGATGCAAGCTGGCTTGTTTAAGACAACACCATGTGTAAGTAGGTACGTACGAAGAAGGGTAGAACATAATTCAATTGTTGAGTATTACACAATGTCTCTGCCAGCGTAGTACCTGATGTGATCACAGACATAGTAGTTCGATAGGGCCCCTATTCACTATTATCACTGTATCACTTCTTATCTGCCTAAAGTTAGATAATTGAGACGTACCCATTGTTGTGATATATAAGGACGATTTGCCTTTGACTTTGCCCGGCCAGCCGGCACCACAGGTCACAGGAGCATCCCTGGTGCAAGCATGCAATGCAAGGCACCAGGTTTTTCAACGGAATTTTCCAAGATAATATCGAATAAAGCAGATCCTGCATGTATAACCGCCGCAATGGATCTTGGGACCTGCCTTCTTGTTGAAGTTTTCAGCTTCTGTATCCACTTTGACCCTTTTTTCATATGTCTCGACAGATTCAGTCTAGCCGCTAGGCCCGGCTTGAAGCTGCATTTCAAGACTGTGGACTCTCTACGCGCTTTAGAGTAATGGAGACGTGGGTGAGGTAGAGCCGAAGCAGACGCAAACATGCAAGCTCCCAATACAATTGTCTCGCCCTGTCCTACCATGTCGAGAACCACAAAACAGCTGCTGGCTTCGTCATAGGGTGGAAAAGGCCTGGACCGGAGCGAGGACGGTAATCCATGCGGGAAGATTGACCAACTTACCGAAGCACTGGACCACAGGAGAACCAGTTCGCAAGGCACGGGATGGAGAAAGGGGCCACTGCAGCTCATGCTATCATATGTTTTCCGTACGGTTTGATTCATGTATGCTGTGTTCGGTTCGTCTAGAAGATCATCATAGCATGTAGGAAGATGCATCTGCAGTTGTTAAAACTCTGTAGGGTGTTAATCCAGGAGAGATTGAGCTGGTCTATGATTAACTCCAGGCTTTACAGCTATGGATGCAGAGATGCAAATTTATCTTGTCACTATCACATACATATAAATTGTACACAAGGTCAAGTTTTCTGACTTGACCACATTCTACTTTTGTACAGTAGCTTTATGGGATAGCGTTACGGTTCTGATCTGTGACACATCTACTAGTGATTGAAGTCATTAAACCTAGGTATTGTCTTTTTCATACGTGTAAACGGCTAGCCATAATTCTCGTGTCAGGTGCACAATCAATTGCGTAAAGGAATACATATGGGCGCCTGTTGTATTATTTTATTGTTAAGGTGTACGAGCACATTGTGCATGGTTTCGGTGAACGGCTTTCAGTATTGCCCGTATATTCAATATCCTGTTGAAAACAATCCTCCTTCCCTTAACCAGTGTTGTCCTGTCAACTGATATGATTGTAGAATCCTCTACTAGATTATCTTCAGGGCCTTCTCTTTCTCAGCCCTTTCCTTCTTCCATGCGTGTGTGGCGTCTCCAGCATTTTAAATGTCTGTCTCTAAAATGAATAATGCCGACATGGGCTTCCAAACTCATGGGCAAGACCATTTGTCTCCATTTTTGGGCAGATGCTGCGCTTCGCAACAGCTGTTGCAACTATGTTCGTTTCTCGGTGAAGGTCGTTTTCAAAGAGCCGATCGTACGATTTTTCACGACGAGAACTGCGATTACGTTGTTCAAATATTTTCTAAACACCTAGCGAGTTTCGGCCCCGTCCATTTTGCAAGCTTTGTCGTCCTCCATGGTTGTAAAGCAGAGCTTGTGACAAGAAGCTGTATTCAGTGATAAGAATGACTTCAATTCGATAATCTTTTTCTTTAGTATCAATAGCGTAGTTCCTTCCATATTACTCGGGAATATGTCCTCTTTGTACAATCATGGAATACTACGTAAGTATGGGACTTGCCATGACTTGGCTATGAGGCCTTCTGAAGTATCTTGTTGGTTCTGTTAGCTCTTTTCGACCACTTTCTCTTCATCACATTCCGGCAACTTCGTCAATGACGCCATATATAGATATTCAACCAACTTGTGTTGGCCTTGTCAACACTATTAGATTCTGTCGGCTATTCTCTGTTCGTCGCGTTCCTACGCATTCGTAACCAAAAACTAGGTATAGGTCTTTATACACGTCCTATTGGCCCTGATCAACCAGCGTATCTTCTTCACATTCCGCCGGATGAGTAACTGAAGCTTAGATACACGTCTCCCTGCGTCTTCTGTTTGTCCTAGTTTATCCTCGATATAGATGCGTAGGGGGGTTCATGGTCACTGATAGGAGGTGTTCTGCCTAGACCGAATAACGAGTGGCATCGGGATATACTACGCGATACCTCGTACCACATCCCTGCTAGTGATCCTACCTACTGGAGGCATGGTGGATCGGTACCACAGGTAAATGGTTACGTCAGCTAACAGGTCTGGGTATATGATGCCATGATTGAGGCGCGATTATACTATCACAGCGGTGACAAAGCAGTGGGTGTTATGACACCAATCAACATTCTTACTCTTGAGGTACCTGCCAAGTAGGTGTATGTATGTACCTACATCATCATGCAAACAAGCGACCTAACGGCTACCTAACCAGGTGGTGGGGAAAAACTACAGGGGTCAGGAGCGCCTAAGGGATCTCAAGCCTGCAGTGTAAACAAATGTGAGCTAACAGCCTAACCATACCATATTAGTACGTACTCCCCTAGGCAGACACTCATATAATAACCAAGTAGGTAGTATTCTGCACCATTTGGGACTTTGAGTATCTCTTATTTGCTGTCTATCAATGCTTGTTAGGTTTTCTGATCTACCAACTCCGAGATTTATGTTTTCCAATGCGTCGAGCTGTCGGGAGCATCTATTCCAAATTATGGATATACTACCAGGACATCATCTATCTTCTTGGGCGTCTTGCATCCGTCTTTACACGCTACTCCCGTCCATATAATGCGGATGAGCTCAATAGACACTTGAGGGGTCGTATTTTTCCCAGGGAATAATTCTTTCCCCCTCAGTCAACTCCGGGCCTTGAATCCCGGCCAAAGAGTACCGGTGCTTTTTAGTGCGCGAAAATGAACTCCAAGTAGATGGTTATACGACTCCACGCTTCGTAACTACTACTGCAAAAGACTTTCTGGAGGAGCAACACCGCATACTCGATTACATGTGGAAATGCCAGCTAAAGATATTACCCGTGAGTATGCTAAGTACAAGGCGCTAGCATTGGATCGGATGCTCGCTTTTCATCCGAATTCAAGAGCCAGTCGCTTTCAGCTCATGCTAGACTAGGACTTCAAGGCGACGTCAGGTTTCCAACGGCCTATTTATTCCAAGATCCATTTATGCTTTACCATTTTTTCTATGAATATATTTACCCTGGACTCTACGATGAATCTTGCGGCCTCTTAGTCCCTGTTTTTTACAAACGTCTCGAGAACAAGGAGCTCCAAAACGAATTAGAACGGTGACTGCATGCTTCTGAGTAGTTTGTCTGGTATCTCAAAGAGGACGACCTCTATGACGAGGAGGTAGAAAAGAGAGTAGTAGAAATGAAGGAGTTGGTAGAAGTGGTATAGAAAGTACTGCAGGAAGCAATGGAGGACCGTGCAAAAATAAAGGAGGCCAAAAGAGTCCTAGAGGTATTATAAGCAGGGGTTGGAGGGTAACAAGAGCAAGCAAGAATCAGATATACTTACTAGCAGTACCCAGGTAGGTAGCCAGCTGTTCGTCGAGAGTGGGCAGTAGGTACAACTTGTGTATCATAATATCGGCAAAGTGCTGGTAAGTCGATTATTAAATCCCTATACTTGTAAGTTAGCTCCTTGCAACGGTACATTAAGAAAATCCCCGCAGTATCATAAGTCCACTTACTGTTGATCCCGACAACATGGTATTAGGTAGAGACTCTCCCACTAGCAGCCTTCCACCTTGCGGGAGCACATGACGGAAGAGGACTGTATTGGTAACCGCAGGGTAACGAATCTTCACCGCTACCAGTATGAAGGATCTGGAGCAAACATCTCGCTCGGTCATTTCACAAAAGGCCCGTAGCCGTCCCTCTTGAGACTTCTGTATTCTCACACCCCATCTGTTCAATCTACTACGTTATCGTAGGAAAAAGGACGCTTCCCCCGGGGTTATCTATACCCACTACCGCAACGTGGAATTAATAGGCCAACATGAGAATTCAACATAGGAGTCTTTCCCAGCAATGGCTCGAAGTTCCCAAGCGGCAAGATGCATGCCCGAGTTACGGCAGTTTTAGACGACCACAAGGAACAAGGCTATATGAGTTGTTTCTTTCATCCAGGTACTTGTATGTATCTTAGGTAAGTATGCGTTCTTGCCACTCTACCCGATAGGTGTGATACTGTTATGCATATGCAGTCCTAAGATGCTTTGTCTCCGAGTCGTCTCTGACCCTGCGCACTTGTCCTACCTACCTACACATTCTGTAAGCCACCATTTCCACAGGTCCTTAAATAGTGTTTGAGTTGCTTACCCATTCGGGTGGTCATCACTTATGTGGTATAAGATGTTCTACCGGGGAACTTGATGTAGCAGACCTTATAAGCACATGCAGTACCTAATTACCTAAGCAGAATGTAGGGGAGGAGGGGGTAAAAGCTTGCATACAGATGCCACCGTAACGCGGCTTTTCAAGCTCAGGAGAACTTGAAATCGAGTACCTACAATTATTACCTACATTAGTAGATCAAGCTAGATCTAAGTATTCACTATGCTCAGAGAGTGGTGTTGGTACTGGTAGTGACTTTTGTACTGTATTGCCAGCTAAAATACTATGAGGGTCTACAATACTACATAGTACCCGATAATACAATGCCATGATGCTGATTACGAGGCAGGTATAAGGCATGTACTACAGCAGTACAAACTATAATATGTACCTATTGACCTACATACATCTATGCTCAGGCGGTAGTTAGTTGAAGTCGTACGTGGTTGAAAACTTCGAAGCTAAGCACAGGTACATATGAGATATATTATTTGTACTATCACAAATCTTGCACATGTATGCACCTGCACCTAGGTAGATGCTACTACTACTAGTACCTAAGGTAGGTATATTTACTGGTAGTGCTTTCGATGGATTATACGGCTTGACCTTGGTACTGGTGTAAACATATATGGCATACAGTCACGTTGTTATCAGGTATCAAACTGCCTCTCTCTGAAAGTATCTAAAGACTTATATGTTTGCATTGCCTACATCCATCTTACGCAACTAGTACGGTACCCAGTACGCATGCAACTACAAACCTTTCTTAAACCTTCGATCGAGAGGACCTATTGTGACCTCGGCACTTGCTGCCAGGACCTGCACCCCCACTTACGTACCTACACCTACCGTAGGTAACCCATACCACAGGTAGGAACTATACGAGCTAGTCAACCGTTCAAGTCTGCCCGGTGCTCGTCTTAGCAGCAACGCTGGAGTTGTAATCGAAATATCAAACCGGGCAGTTGCATTTATCTTCTTCACAAAGCAGAGGCAACTTCCTGCGGTCCGCCTCTAGACTCAGATTCGGGTTTAGGCACAGCTTCAGGTATGTTTCACTAATTTTTGGTTCTGGCCTTTGTCGCGTCTTCGTGTCATCGAGTTTGAAGCCTCTTTCTATTTGCCTTCCAATTATGTGTACATTTACTTTCAATCTCATCATTATACCTCGGCATTCATCACCCATTGTACTATGTTACAGAGCAATATTCTGCGTTTTTGTTCCCATGACATTGTAGTTACGCTCCTACCACCAACATTTCACCTACGCGTTGCGACGAAGGACTCATCCTCTTCCTAACAGATTCCCTGGCACGCACCAGATGATAGCAGTTGCTCGAGGCAAGCTGGATTCGGTGCTTATAATACTTTGGTGCTTGAATCAAAACATGGAATGAAATGTATGATGGTTTGGCATTTGGCGTACAATCATGGACATGGACTGACCCGCTATGCTTCATTAAGAGGTTCTCGTTTCTTCTCTAAAACCATCAGCAGCCCTAATCACGCATTCTTGCAATACACAGATAGGTCAAGCTTGCCATTCAGCTTCTAACGCCAATATGTTCGAGGTCATTTGGACCGACCCCAACGTCGAGCATGTAGGGCAGAGGAAGCTGAGAAAAGAGCAGGAGGCCAAGGACAAAGATAAAAAGAAGGTGGATAGCGGGCGCCAATCTGTCTCTACCGCTAGTTCGTCTTCCAGTGACCGTCCCTTGGGTTTGTTCGCCAATAAGCCCAGAAGGGCAACCCCGACCCCTTCCAGAGGAAAGCCGGAGACGAACGTGTGTGACCAGGAGGAGAGCGATGATGTGAAAGCTCAGCGTACCTTAACACACGGCGTCAAAGCGACGCTCGGCGACCGAGATGAATCTGCGATAACGAACACAAATGGAGATTGGCAATTCCAACCAGGGCAACCTCTGGAGGCCGAGGAAGCTTATTCGAACTCGCGTCGAGGTATGTGAGATAATATTCTCGTGCACTGGTTATTGCTTCTCACGTATCGTTATGGTAGACTCTGTGCTCTCTAGGTGGGCTCAGCAAGCTGCCGTAGCTACAGGCGCGTTTGACAGGATTTCTGCGAATAATCTCGCCGCCGAATCCAAGACAGAAACATATATTCAGACTCTTGGCCCGTCCTCCTTCATTACTCGAGTAATCGAGACTACTGTGTCACCACGTACTGAGGCGGACGGGGACCAAGTTGTGATAGAGAGTCATATTTCGTCTGATGCGATGAAATCCCAGACTCCGCCTTTACCCGATGTCCCCGAAGACGGGTAAGCTACCATAGAAGTAAGCACACACCAAATCAAGGCTGACAGATAATTTAGAAGCCCTACAGTTTGTGAAGTGTCCGAATCCTTTCCGTCGCCGTACATCTGCCCCCAGACGCCGCCACCTATCGAGTACCGCAGCAGCCAAATACCTACTTCTCCTTTGTGTCAGGGCCACGATCGCCTGGGAAATCCTGAGGCATGGAAACCTCCACATGAATGGGATTGCACCCCTCCCAAGCAGAGCGCTGTCAGTATGAATGAGCGCCTGCGGATGTCACAAGCCAGCCCAGAGCCCAATAATCCTATGTTCCCGGGCCTTGTGGCTCTACAGCGAGAGCTCCGGATGATGGCTGCTGCCAGTCCGGAACTAATGCTTGCCAATATGAAATCTAGTATGGGAGAGGCGTCAGACGCAACGGTGTATAAGGAACTTGAGATGACCAAGAAACGCTGGATGTTCTCAGCTTTACACCAACAGAGCGGCTACGCACAACTAATGGAACAGGCAGCTGAATGTACGGAAAGTCCGTCCACAATAAAGCGGAACAGAATTCTAGCTCTTTACGAAACACAAGGTAAGTCACTTCAAGATCTGAATGTTCCAGTTGACTCTGATTGACCGCTCTTGCAGCATCTGCTTCGTTCCTAGCCGCACTCTACCCAGCGGCCGCCATAACGCATATTTCGCCAAACCCGATATCGCCTAACTTGTTTCCCAGCGTCCAGCCACTTCTAGTGCCCTCGGTGTCAGTTGCTGCTGGGTCGCGAGCCCTTCCACCTCAGTTGTACTCCACGGTTACCTGTCTATCGATGCCTGCTCTGTTCCCATCAACGGACATCCCACCATTCCTCCGCCATATCAATCGATGTCTCGCACCGGGAGGCGCCTTACATCTGACCATTATTGATCCACAGCCGGTATCGGCTTCAATGGGCCCAAAACTTAGGCAATGGCTATTTACGCACCTATTGATCAATTTGGAGCAAGCGTTTCGTACTACGTGGCCCAGCGAAACTTTTCCGGCATGGTTAGCTGTTGGGCACCTTCGCGGAAAGGGGAGTACCATCGCCACGATAACTGTCCCGGCTGTTCCCGAAAGTCCCGACAAGACGGACGTCAAGACAGAACTTCGTTGTCTCGTAACCAGACTGCTGTGGCAGGAAGTCTGGGGCGGGTTTGTTCATGCATCAAGATGGTGGTGGGAAGAAGAAGACATCGTCCAGGAATGCATTGACCTAGGTACCCATTGGCAATACTCTCACATTATTGCCGTCAAAGAGGATACCTGAGCTTTCATGGTCGGCCACCATTAGATTGGTAGGCTGATATAATATATACAGCACTTCAGAGGCTTCGGATAGAAGTGATGGGTTGGCGTCAGGGGTCTACATAAAGTATATCGGTGTGTCTTTATGGCGGCGTTACGGGCAGGCCACATTCAGATTTCTACTATGGAATAAAAGTTCATGCTCCATCGGCGTTTGGTAGATTATGCTAGGGCCCAGGCTTAGGATTTGCTTTTGTCTCCATTTTCTTCATTTCTTTTCTTTAATATGACGTTTACTCCTGCAAACAGCAGTCCTTCGCCCCGATAAAAGAATTTCATTTTTAGAGATATCCAAATTTGATAAATGGACAACTCGCAAACAAGTTCATAGCCACCAGTGGCCGACTACAACTTGAAGTAGCTTGTCTCATTTGGTTCCGCACACGCTGGCGCCAGAAGTGTTTTCAAAGCCTTACAGCTCATTTGACCCATTCAATCTGAAAAGGAATTACTTGGGACGAGCCGAGTCTAGTTTACAATCGTTGGCTAGATGTATGTATGTACATAGTACCTACACGTAGGAGGTATTGTAGTCCACCTACTGCTGTATATCAAGGCACAGCCCAAGACACAGTGGCGGCTCGGCCCGCATCAGAGCTCTGAGATCATAAGTGAACTCCGACTAAGTCCGGTTATCTCCAATGCGGGGTGCCCAGAAATTGAAGCCTACATGCATCTGTACCTGGGTACTGCTGTATACTAATTATACACATAACTACAGCCTCACATGCCAACCAACGCCAACGCCAATACACGTAGTAAGCCAAAGTGATAATTTTCAGAACGAACACACATTAGCTTATAGGTTAAGCCACTGCGCGTTGATTGGGATGTTTTAGCTCCATGTGACCTTCTGATAAAGGGGGTGCGCACGGGCCATGGGAATAGGCTGTCGGCACAAAAAGAAATGCCACCGAGGAAAAAAAGGGTAAATCAGGATGCGAGATCAGACACGTCCGTTTGGCAGGGCCGGGTTGAGAGTTATTATGGGTGAGTGTACTTATTGCCGTGCGATCAACATATCAGAGTTGACTCCATTCGCGGGCCTGTCAAGAAACTTCTCCTTTAACGACCTTGATCAGGTGCCATTCCAAGTGTACCATCCGTCCCTTAAATCTCTCAGGGCCTCGGCATAATCATGCTTAGGATGTGCCTTGTTTCTTGACGGGCTCACGGCCGGCCAGAGGCGAGGGCGGATTCCAGGCGTTCTTCTGAAGCATGTGGGAGCTGATGGTGTTGGGGATGATCCGTGGGATCCCTCACTTGAGGAGAAGCCAGTTGTGCTTCGGGGTCTTGGGTGTGAGGGCTACACTCATCAAAGAAAAAAGTTGTATGGAATCCTAGCCCAATGCGATACTGCGCTAATTGAGTTTGGCCTTTTTGCCGACGAAGGTCAGTTGCATGACCATTTGATGCAAGAAGACTTCCTCCCTCACTTACTTGACCGTAGATTCGCCGGCAGCGTTGCAGGGAGTGGTCATCGGGCGGATCCCAGCGCCAATTGGTCATCCCGAACGGGTACTTGAGTGGCTTCGCTCATGTCAAGCGAACCATCTGAAATGCGCGTCATACCAGACCATTCTCTCGAACTCCCCATCGCTACCTACGCGCGTACTCGACCTCGACATAGGCAATACCCAGCAGGTGCGTCTAGTCTTGGAACAGGACGTAAAGACAAATATGTAGCACTAAGCCACTGTTGGGGCTCAGGAAGAGTGGGAAGAGTGGTCAGGACGACCAAGAAAACATTCCCAGATTTCACAAAAGCAGTCGATGTGGCCAGGCTCAACCGAACATATCAAGACGCTATCATGGTCACCAGACGACTCGGTTTCCGCTACCTCTGGATTGACTCACTATGTATCATCCAAGACGACAAAGATGACTGGGAGAGGGAGGCAGCCCAGATGGCCCAAGTCTATTCCCAGGCACACCTAACCATCGCCGCATCGGCAGCGTCAGATGGAAGTCAAGGACTCTTGCGGAGTGAACCCGGTTTGCCTCGATTGAAGCTATCTGTCGACTCTGAAAACAACGCCCTCAATCGGGGTTGCTCTATCGGTCCCAATATACTGAGGTTTCGGCGTCTAGTCGTCGCGCCACTCAACACTCGTGCTTGGACTCTTCAGGAAAGGGTTCTGTCGCCGCGGATCATTCATTTTGCTCATGACTAGGTGCATTGGGAGTGTTGCGAGTCGATCCGTAGCGAAGCGGGGGGTCCCCCGCACGGAGAAGTCCTCGATAGCGCGGATGAGGAGTCCTTCCATACATGCTGGCTGGGCAGGATGATTGAAGATCTGCTCTCGAAGAGCGAAGCTGAGAGACTGGCACTCGAAGCCAAGAGGCTAAAGAACGGCCGCAGCGAGTACGAGACGTGGTATGGCTTTATCCAGCTCTATTCCCAGAGGAGCCTGACAAATGAAGACGATAAATTGCCTGCACTCAGCGGTATCGCTCATGCGTATTCGCTCCGTCATGACAGCGAGTATCTGGCCGGTCTCTGGCTGGGCGGGATAGCAACGGGCTTACTATGGTTTAATGCGACGACAGATCCTCTGCGTCGACCAGCCCGGTATAGGGCCCCATCGTGGTCCTGGGTCTCTCTCGACGGCCCTATAGATTTCTTTAGTATAAGTGCAGGCACTGTCTTGGAAAATACGGTAGAGATATATAACGTCGTCGCGCGCATTAAAGCTGATGGACTCGACCCGTTTGGCAGAGTAAAGTACGGCGAGCTAAAACTCTGAGGTGCCGTAAAGCCTGCAAAGCTGAAGACCATACGCGATAATGATGGGTCTGAGGAGGAACAGCTCTCTACGCAAATGATATTCGACGATATATCGGCTATTGGCTCAGTCACGCTTGACTGCCCGGTCCCAGATGGCGATGTAGCATGTCTTCTAATCTCATACGGGTATGAATCGTTCGGGAAGAAGCTCAAAAACAAACTGGTCTTAATTCTCAAGCCTACCGCAAATGAAAACGAATATACGAGGTTGGGAATGTCCTTTTTCTACGAAACCAGGAATTATACGCCGGAACAGACTACACCACCAATCCAACCCATGACCATCGACAGCGCCGAGGATTCAGAATACGATCCCGAAAATGACGATCTAGAGAACTGGTTCTTTGACGTCGACTTGATACAGATCACCCTTCTCTAGTATAGGCAAGCATGATCGCGTGTAATAGATAATTTCATGTGAAGCCTTCCATCACGTGTCATTGGCATGCAACCGCTGCTAGGTAGCAGCAGCACGACAGCAACCCTCGCTAGGTATTTGCGCATGGCAACACGATGCAGGAGAGATAAATGATTGATCTACGAAAATGCGCGATCTGATTCTGATAAGATTCTAGTTACTGTATCTCTAATGGATAGGTATGACGAGGCGTACTTAATCTCCGAAAATGAGAGAGTGTGTGAGAGAGATAGGAAGGTCACACACGAACTTAGGCCGAGAACCTACAAACTAAAGTACCTAAGTAGGTCTGTAGGCAGTGCGGATAGAGTTCCCAGGTATTTAGAGACCTCCCGAATGTCAATAACCCATAACCAAATCGTTGGGAAACCTTACGCCCGCAATTGAGGAGCCAAATATCTGGGCTCACTATCCTCAAATACTTGCCTGACCTAGTCATCCTATCTACATAAACCCCAGAAGGATGTACTGTAACTGTACTATTTCATTGATATAGCGCAGTACTTATTAAACGGGACACAACAGCTTTGAACTCGTTACACGGTAACACGCACTTACTTACACGCAGGCAGTAGCAGTAAGTTATTGAGGCCCTCCGGTTATCTACCTACCTACAACATTCTATTTACAGATGCACATACGACAAACGCTGGAAGGGTACCTGTGCTATAGCACGATATCGGAAGTCTAAGCAACACAAGAAATCATATTGCCCGGGAACACAAAAATCTAGGTTAGTTTAGGTCATGTTAGCTTCGAGGCTCTACTTCCTCAGCTATTAGCTCTTTAGCGGGAAGCGCCCGATCTAGGTTACTTATTACTTACCTCGCTTCAGCAAATCTAGAGATCCAAGATCCTGCTGCATTTATCTACAGGTTATAGGTGTCACAAGAGGCCCCTTTTGTGCCGAATCGTGCAATTGAATTATGCTCCCCAGGGAACGGCTGAATAATGCATTACTAACTACGGGTGCAGTGTACAGATGATACCTGGTTACGATTCTCCTATATTGGAGGTATGGATCAAGGTAACTATACTAACATAGGTGTCGCAATTTAGCTTAGACTTATGTAGCTAATATGTCTATTGAGTACAGCAGAATCGCCGGTCATCCCTGGTGGATCATCATTTTCGCGATACCCTCTCACTTCCCAGCGTTCCGGGTAAAATCGCAGCTCGTGCATCCATTTCGAATTTAAATGAACGGTAGTTCCTGTTTTCTTTATTCATGGTCTATATATCTTTACATACATACATAGTGAGACGGTGGAGTTCTGAGTGTCAAGAGTATCACTACTGCGACTACTACGTAGGTAGTATGTAGGGCGGGCCATGCTCGTCGCATGCGTTCAATTGACCTATTTTGCCCCCTATTGACGTGCCCAGGTTCACCAGGTCTCTTTAGGTGACTAGTACGCGCTGGTGTGAGTGGCCGCGTGCGGCGTAGTATATGCGTATCCATCTTAATAGCTACCTACCTTACGTCGGCGGCGTATTCTGTACAGAATAGCGGAAAACCCCCGCTTGTTCCTATTTATTTTTCTGATGAAGAAGGTTCTGTTTCGTTTCGTATCTCCGATTTACTTACTTGCCTCAGACCTATCTTCAGTCTTTCCTTTTACCGCCTCTGACGTTGCTGTCTGAGCGTGCGTCGGACTTCTGTCTTCATCCGTGACCGTCGTTTCTCTAGCGGGTTTCAGCGCACACCACTATGTACGTATAAGCTAAACTGAAGTGAAGTGAACTACGCAGTAATGCCGAGTATGCGGGGGATTACTCCGAGTCTAATATTTGTACATGGATTAGATGAGGAACTGTATAGAAAGCATAGCAGTATAGAAGTGGACAAGACCTAAATCCCAGCTGTAAAAAACCAAACTCATTGCCATCACCAAACTACAGTACCTATGCAGAATCCCTGCTTAGCAACCAACCTGAATTTGGGTACAGCGACCGAAGTTGTGTACCTACGTACTGTATGTAAACTAGATAGATCGATATCTGACGTGTGTCCCAGCGCCGCGAAACAAGAAGTCTGCAACCACTACAGACATACATACATACGTGCCTGTCAGAAAATATGCAGGAGGGATAGGGATACCCATGGGCAGGCCCGAATGTGACGCAGCACGCAGGTACATCCCTTCTTACATAGTACATACAACCCGAAGCCTGCAAGAGAAGCGGGCGCAAAGCCCGGTCCAGAGTCGAGAGAATGCCGAATTAGGCAAAATATCGTCGCTTCACCCCCTTGCAATCCCCGCATTTCGCTACCGATTTTTCCTTGACCCGATTTTTGACAATACGGCAGGACAGGGGAAGCTTTTATTAAGAGAATGCAAAGGGCCCGATATTTAAATTTCTTTAGAAAACTTTTGCCTTTCTTCCCCTGGACAACTTAGAAAAAGCAAAGCTTTTAAGTTGAATATTAAATATCAGAATTTGTCGATCTTATTAGGTACCTAGTTAAAAAGTTTGCAAGAAGCTGATTAACCCAGCTAGAACTCCTCCGTGCGATATTAGTGCAGCACAGCCACTATTACGAGGTCGGTACCTATGCACATACTGTATTTCGTGTGGCGTACGTACCTCGTAGAGGCCAATACCTGAAGCCTTGAATAAGGTTTGAAGCAGTGAAATACTGGGCTTCAGCGGTTGGCAGTGCATGGGCTGCCACGGGGCCTTAGAAAGGGGCGGCGGTGCACTGTGAGAGTTGGGCAGTTGATACGGCGTAAGCCCTTAGGGGGCGAACGGGGGGTCGAAGGGACTACCGGGTCTAGTATGTATGTACTTGCGCACAACTTCGGAGCAATAGTTCCTTTCTCACCTGCCTGCGCGACATGACTTTGTTTACTTCCAAGTAAACCGATTTGACTTGGACTGATTTGGTTGATTGATTTGTTATTACTAATAGGATACTAAGTATAACGTTTATGTAGGTAGGTAGAAAAAGAAGATAATATGACTTGAACAGGCCAGGGTATATTGTATTTGTTTCCGCGCTGAATGATCCGAGCCAACAATAAGTATGTAGTACAAGAGATAGATAGATAGGTAGGTAGGTAAGTAATGTACTCGCCTTGCGGGCTATCGAACGTAGTTGAAGGTTGTAGAATGATGAAGAGGATGAGAGTCTCAGCTCGTCTTGCGTAAAGAGGTAGGCTGCGCATCGTAGGCTCATCAGATGAACGAAGATCAAGAAACAAGATCTCATGACGACCGAGAGATAGACCGCGCGTGTCCCGCAAGATCAACCATACTATCACTATCACCATCTGCATTCTTCCCATTGCCACTACCAACACCACCAAAATTCATAGACAGATTCCTCCTCTCAGAATTATTCAAAATATGCGGTCTCCTCGACAACGACACACCACCACCATCATCAGTGACGGCTTGCCGATGATGCAAGAGCTCGGAAAAGAACAACTTGACAGCCGTCCAAGACGTAACGCTATAGATGATCGCGTTCCAGAACCCTTGCAGAGGCAAGACGATGGCGCTGAGTATTTGTAGGACCACGACGGTGTCGTTGCCGTGAACGGCGCTGTAGACGCGGTTTGCGGAGGAGGGGATCCAGGTCACGAGAAGAGCGGTGAAGAAGAGGATGGCGCATTTGGTGTAGGACCATGCTGCCCTGCCTGCTTCGCGGTTATGGCGGTTGTGGTTGTGGTTATGGTTGTGGTTTTGGTTACCGGGATTGTGATGGTGATTGGGGTTATGTGTCACCTGCTTTGGTTTTCCTTTCGTAGGTGCGGCCGCTGAAGAAGATGATGATAGGTCTTGATTAGTCTGGTGATGACGGTCCGAGGATATAGTTATAGAGTACGCGCCCGGTAATTGGGAGTGTGAGGGTGAGTCCGGCTCGGGTCCGGCCTTTACGCTATGCGCGCGCCGCAGATCGACCTCAACGCCACCGCTACCGCCGCGAGTCTGGAGTTGGTACTCGTCCGCTGACTCCGTCGTCACCGTTATCTCTGTAGTCTTTGTCGAGTAAGGCACATCGCCTGCTGCTGTATCGGGATCGAGGTCGTGCGCGGCGCTGCGACTGTGGTGACTGCTGCTGTTGCCGAGAGCGCGGAGCTGTCTGCGTTTTTTGTAGATCTCTCTCCCTGCGCGGATGTAGATGAAGAAAGTGGCGGCGATGACGAGCCTGGACAGTATCAGTACAGTATTAGAGTAAGTATAAAACAAAACAGGACATAATGAGATACGATGAAGAAGTGACCAAGCTGGTACATAGGCAGTGAACGACATGCTTACCAAACAGGCCCGTAAAACGTCGCTATCCGCAACACTTCCCACTGGGGCGCGACCCAGCACCACAGCGTCGCATCGCCGTATATTCTGCCCCTCTCGGCGGTAGATATGAAGATGAAGCCCAGCGCCGGCGCGAGGGGCAGGCCGTAGCAGAAGAGGAGATACCAAATCTCCATCATCTTGAGCTTCTGCGCGTCAAACTTGTGGTAGAACGTCAGGTAGACGTTGAAAGCCATCGCGAGTGTCCATAATGCATCCGCAGGCATGAATCTGTTACACGAGAGGATATTAATACACACATACACACACATATATATATACCATAAACAGATAAGAGGAACCAGACAAGACGCGCACACAACGAGACAGGTTTGCTAGTTAGGCAGGTAAATACTCACTGCTGAATCAGAAACCCCTGCAACTGGCACCCGGCAGAGTTGACGGAATCCGTATACGCCCTCGCGATGAGTGTGGCGACATTCGTCAACATGTTCCCGAAGGAGGCGTAGAAGACGAGGCGGTTGATGGGTTTCCGGAAGGCTGTCGATGCCGTGAATGTGACGATGATAAAGACGCAGCCGAGGAGCGAGAATACCGATCCTATTCTCTCGATCACGCTGATGGCGTAGAGCACGCCCGGCGAGAGTGGTGTCGGCATTGTGAGTCCTTTCTTCTCTTCTCCTCTGTCTCTTTTGCTGTAAATTTCTTTTCCGTCAATTTGTCGTTTCTACCACCCCCAATGTTTCACAAAGGAGGGTAACTAAGAGAGATGTTCCGTGATGCACGAGGTGGTTTTGTCGAATGAATGATGTCCCAGAGAATCTAGATGTGTATTGTAAATTGGCCTGAACACTCAAACAACATCTTCCCCTTGTTCTGCGTTTTGCTGCCTGTTATTCCGGTTCTTGACTCAGTCTCGTGGCGTGCGGGTTCACCCGTAGTCCCGAAGAAACGGGAAGGAAGGAATAGGATGGGGATAGGGAGGATAATATGGCGGGAAGGACGGAGAAAGGCGGCGATCACACAATTTGTGTAGTTCACCCAAAGCTTGACGGCATTGACGGCAGAGCGGCGTACAATATCGACAGTTGTAAATCAAAAATGTGGGATGAGGGGTATTAAATGTGTTTCTCACTCGTTGCCTGCTGTTCTAGAAGGGGGGTTGATTTTCAGTGCGAAAGATGAGAAACAGAATATGACAATAGGTAGAGGTAGACTGCATAATGTCTCCTCACAATAATAGGCGATAGCTCGGAGACGGTTCACCTATTTCGACGTAGAGCAAGAGGTGCGTATACTAGGGAGCTGTTTGAATGCCGGTATACTCGTCCGAGCTATGGTTTGTAGCTAAGCATGCAGCTAAGATTCAAAAATCCGAGATCTAGAACTCCCTACACCAACGCTCGGACAGATAGCCACTAGCCGACGAATGAAAGGATGTCGCTCCTCCGCGGAAGCAAGACGAGAAGACAAGTTTTAAGACTAGCTATAGAAAGAGAGGCGACACGCATGAGGAACTAGGCAGTTCCTCTCTACAAGAGCGTTAGTACGTGAAACATAGTCAATCATAGTGGGCAGTAATAAAACCTGACAAGTGGCCCTAATAAGTGACACGAAAAGCTTCTCTCAATAAGGCGAGCAGAATATGGATAACGGTCCGGGGCTATTACACGAAAAGAATACTAGAGAGGTTAGATCAAGTTCAGAACAGAGTCGCATTATCTACAATGCCTGTCTCTCTACTAACCTAACCTACCTCGTCACAAAGTAACCTTAGGTGGTTACCAACCCCACGGTAAATACACCAGGTCAGTATGTATCCAAGGCAGAGCGGGGGGGAGAGGAGAAATTCTCCATCGCCATGGCAAAATTACCTAAATAGGAAGCGTAGAGAGCACAGAACCGCCACCGATTCGCCGCAGGGTCTCTCAGTCGACCCCAGCCGGGCCCTGACAGGGGTCGGCTTGGCTGGCTTGGCTGCTTTTCCGACGATTATGCAAGACTCAAGGGCACAACCCTGTGTGTCATATCCGTGATGTGGGTAATCTACATCTGTACCCACCTGTCTATACAGCATACAAATCTACTTCATTGATCGACAATCCGGGTGGCTAGGTATATCTTTTTCCCTCCTTTAAATCCCGTTCATGCGTTTCCAATGCACATGGCAAGAAGTAAAAAGCATAACTCCTACTCTTAAGAACAAACACGATATTAAAATATGTGAGTGCACACTGTTTGTATGAGGCCATCGTGACTGCGGGTTTCCAGATATCTATTGGTCTCGTCCGTTGAATTGGACTACGTCTTAGCGCGTCTTCCCCAGAACACCGCTTACTTGTCAACCGTCACACGTGACCAAAGCTGAATCGAACATGACGATTCCGGCCCAATCTCCGCGGCAAAAACAGGGTTTCGCCTTCGACTGATATCACTAAGCTAGTATAACGCTTGTCAGACCTCGCTGCTCACATAAGGAATACACGACGGGTATCCTGTACGTGGGATGTGAAACATGTCTATTCACCCCTCAGGAAGAAAAAGGGTGAGATGATTCCCCAATGAAGGGTAATACAATTGACGAAACAACTCAGCCGTCCGCCACTGACGTTTGTCTTGATGATTGCCCACATTCTACCCAGGTTGGAAGATTCGATTGGCGCCCGTTGTGCTACGACGCTTACTAGTCATAGACAGTGGTGATGATGATGACGATTTAGATAAGAGCTGGATGTGTGGCAGAACTCACATGCTTGACATCGATATTTTGTGATTGAGTTGTCTCCGGCTCAACCAAGTACGCGTTTAAGCGGTTTCCCAAACGCCTTTGTTAGGTAGTAATAGTATGCTTAGACCATGTCGCATTTACTCAACCCAGAACCAACTTAGTCGGCCAAGGAGGGCCTAAAAGCTGGGGGTTGATAGATGTAGGTACTATCGTTAAACCATGACATTAGACAATAGACAACATCCCGTATATTGAGATGGATACGCCATATACTACGGGGCTCGAAGACCGCTCATCCATGCACGTACCAGCCACCTAAAGAGACCTGGAAGGCCTAGGCGCGTCAATAGAGGAAGGAAATAGAGCCCATTCAACACATGCAATGGGCATGGCAGAGAGCGAAAGTAAAGCTATCTACATGAGGAAAATCGAGAAAAGAGATACAGACCCCCTGGTGGCTAGGCCCACCCTATACACTAGTAGTAATAGTGATACTCTTGGCACTTAGTCTCCACCGTCTCGATATGATGGGGTAGCGTAAAGCTTGAGAAACTGTCCTTGGCTTCTACAACACTCCTTCTCCTGGTTCTATGTCTTCGAAGCTTCAAGATTTGACGGAGTAGAGTATCTTACGGCTCACTCCCCGGACCCCGGATGGTCTCTAGAGAACCCACGCACAGACAAACTGCATCTCGGAGTCGATATGGAAACAAGGGTCTGGAAGTGGATTCTATGATTGAAGAAGACATTAGCGCTATGACAAGGGGTCCATACTGCCTTGCTGTTGGGCCATCTTTAGAGACTTCCGATTAGTGATCTGTGCAGAAGTCGTAGTACTTGGAACACGGCACTTTCGGGGGTTAAGGCTCATCTGAATCCAAGACCTATACTCTCCAGATCATTCCTTATATTCGAGATTAGAGGTATACGATGATCAATTGAAGTGCATGTTGACATGGCTGTTGCCAAGAGTGGCCCTTATAGAGAGCAAGTAAAACAACACTTGAAGTTGTGGTAAAGTCTCTTTATGCTATTATATACGTCAAGATGTGATAAATGAAACATACTGACGGTTGAGGGCCTTAACCTTTCTGCGCAAGACAGATTTACAAAGAAATGCCAGCCGGCGGACGAACGACATCAAAGCACTGTCTCGACATTCACCTGCCTTTGATCAGAAATGAACCAAATGTCATCAAACTCATCCGACTATAGTGAAGACAAGGACCGGAATACAGCCGTGTCTAGTACTGAGACATTTCTTTGTGGTCTGTTACGATAAGATGAGTACAGCCGGCCCCCCGTCAGTTTCTAGAATTATTCCATATCTCTCTGACTTCCCCTCCCTTACCTATCTCCTGACACCACACACAAACACATACACACACTCTCTCTCTCTCATATCCCTTCATTATCCTATAGCCTATTAGGCAACGCAAGAGCCGCCTAGAAGCTCTATTCTTCTCTATAATCCGTTTTTCTTTGTTTAATGACTCCTCTAAAGAATACTAACTCATAGTCTTGCAGAGTTGTTACAGTTATGGCGGAAAAAGGGGGGATGGAACAAAATATTACTCACTCACATAGAAACCGCCTCCCTTCATAGGAAACTTCAAGATGTAGAGAGATAAGAACTCAAGCGAAAGAAGAAAAGGAGCTTATTGCCCTTCTAGCTCGGTCCGCCTTGCTTCTTTCATTCGTTAGGCTGAACCTCAAAGCAGTGATATAATTTATATATTCATCCTCTTTAATTTCGCCCCTAACTGTGCAATCAGCTCCGTGACTTCCAGAATTCTGGAGGAAGAAACCAGACTTACATATTATTATTATAATAAACAACATCTCTCATTAGTCCGTCATGGGAAGAGCGAGAAGAAGATCCTACCGTCATCGCCAATCAGAAAGAAGGAACAACAACAACAACAATTACAATAACTCGAGCGAAAATGACAGTTCTATTTCGAGGATACTCGATCGCGACAACGACTTCCCCATGCACGGCGTTGGTGGCGAAGGCAGGACAAGGTCGCGTAAGCATAATAAGCATAAGCATAACCGGCGCGGCGGCGGGTCAGGAAATAATACACACGAGCACGGACAAGTGGACGACAGATCAAGTTATGAGAAGCCGTTCGGCGGTTTCGCTAATCTCTTTCTGCAACAAAATGCAGATATTCCGGGAAACCAACAACAGCAGCAACAGGAGGAAGATCACAACCACAGCCACAACTACGATCAAAGCCAGAGTCGGGGCCGCGGTCGCGGCGGCGGCGGCTATGTTGATAGTATCCGCGGTGGGCGCGCCGCCTACCTCAACAGCGTCCGAGGCGGTCGCGGAGATTATGCCAATAGCAATGGAGGACGAGGACGCGGAGGCCGGCCTACTCGAGCAGACCTCTATCGGAGAGGTCATCAGGGGTTGGATCGGTATGACACCTTTAACAACGTCAACAACCCGTTGGGAGACGATGATGGCAACTGCGGTAAACACAAGCACAAGTGTAATCTATGCCATACCCATAATCATAGTCATAGTCATAACCACCGTCACATTCACAACCCACACCTGCACCCTCAAAACTACAACCATTGCAACAACAACGACAGTAAGGACACCGACGACTACAACGACCTCTTCAACAGCAACTTCTCCTCACCATATCCGCCGCCCTCATCGGTGATATCAACATGCTTATCGCCATGTCCATCTCAATCCCACCACGCTCCGGTCCTTCCCGCCCCAACATTTCCAAGTCCAGACCCTTTCTCCGAACCCTTCCCAAACACGAACACAAATCCAAATAATACAAATCAAAACGCAAGTCAAAATCAAAACCCATGGACCCTGTCCAACCCAACCTCCTTTCCTAGCCACACTACCGCCCCTTTTCAAAACCCAAACCTAAACCCGGAACTCCCAACAACAATGAACCCGAGCTCGACACTAAGACCCCGCGAGAGGTTCTGCATAGAATGCAGCACGGTCCGGCGCGCGAACCTAAAACTACGCTCGTGGATCACCTCTCTAGCACGGGGCACGAGTGCCGTGATCGAGAGCTGGAGCGAGGCCGTGGGCGTGGGCGACACTATTATTTCTACTACTACTAATAATAGTAATGATAGTGGAAAAGGAAAAGGAAAGAAGGAACCGCCGGCCGACGAGATGGACTGGCAGCCCGAGCCCGTTGTCAGGGTCGTGCTTGTGCCGGGTGGTACGACTACTACTACTACTACTGCAATGACTGATACGACTGCTACTGCGAATTCCTTGTCGTCACTGGTTGGAGGAGGAGGATTCCAACAACAGGAAGGGGAAGAACATGTCGCAGGAGATCCCCTCGTGGACAATAATAACGCAGGACAAGGACAAGGACAAGACCAGGGGATAAAAGGGGCAGGATGGAATACAACAACAGATGACTCGTCAACTTTAGCACAGCAGGGACACGGGGACGGGAACGGGAGCGGGGTCCTGTCATTCTTCTCCTCCCTAAGAAATAACGGGACCACCCAGTGTGGAAACGCAAATCGTACACCATCGCCGCGAGTAGTGGTAGCGAATACGAGCTCGAACCCAACATCAAACGTATCATCGTGGGAACCTGGGGACCAGTACGTGAGCAAAGAGCATGTTTTCCAACTCCAGGGCTCCCCCTCCTGCGCCTGGGAGATGTTGAAGTACAAGCGCTGACTGTTCACAGGACGACATAGACCTGGAATGACGTTGGCACAGACACAAGAAGAATACCGTAAAGTATTTGCGAAAACGGCGGGATTCCACAAATATGCACTTGTTGACATGCACTCGGTAGCATACATCCAGTCGTCGCAAAGCTCTATCATGACATGCCCTTTTCGAAAACTCTTTATTGCATTGGAAGACACCGAGCCTGAATGGTATCAGACATGAAAAGCATTTTCCCGCGAGAAAACTGACAAAATCACAACCCAAGCCATTCCATAACGCCAGTCGCCGTTGCCGGATGAAAACCCACCCAATCTGAGATAGGACCATCACACATTTTATGACAGTATTACTTCGTTTTGGCTTTCTATTTCGGGCCCTCATATCTGCCAATAACTACATTGAGTCAGCATGCGTTGGTTCAAATAAAGACCAACTAGGGCAGAGACACTCACCAACAGCATGGTCACGTTCGTATGGTTCTGGAAACAGTTGTTAGCCAAAGCAATCGCGCTGCTTGTACGTGTGTACATACCCAGAGTCCTATTCACCAGTTGTTAGTCTATGTGATTCTCAATGCAATAAGTGTGGAAACCCAGCGAAAGCTTACAGTTGTTCAAGAGGCTTGAGTCCGCCTTGGCGTAGCTTTTGCACCTCTTGGGCAAATACCGCCTCGGGGGCAGCGGTACTGTCTATACAGTTGGCCTTGATGGAGATAACGATACCACCACCAATCTTGAGGAATAAGGAAGCGTTCAGAAGAGCAATACGGGCTTGATCAGGTTGGGCAACATCCTGTACATAAGCGTTAGATGAATAGATGTTATGCAATTCTCTTATGTGATCACCACTTACAAGGAAGATAGCGTCCACCATAGGCACCAGCATGCGGTACTTGAGAGGGTGGCGGGCATCCTCAACAACTATAAAGCGAGCTAGTCAGCAATTGCCCAGACACAGAAAATTTCGGGTAGTTTTCGAAGACTACGAGGGCAAGACCGCAAACTACCACGAGAGCAGAAAGCTGGGGAGTTCGTACTTGGTATTACGTTGGTTCGCTGTTGAGCCATTGTAGTCTAGTAAAAGGTCAGAAATAGCAACCCATAAAGAGCCGAGGTTTGTCTTACAAGATCACGTCCAGATCGATGACTGAACTCAACTGCGTAAACATTTCCGGTAGGTCCAACTATATCGGCAACTATAATTCGAGAGCGTTAGCAAGCACAATCCCAAGACGGATAAAAAACGTGTTTCTCAAAGCTCGACGTACCATGGGATACGGATGTACCGCTGGCGGCACCGAGATATAAGATCTTCTTTCCAGGCGCAATAAAAATATTATCGATACCACCGATAACAGCAGCTGCCAACTTCGAACGGAAAGGATTCTGGTCAAAACAAATTAGCTATTATCCAATATCGTATACCCGAAGTAGGCCTCGACGGTATTGAAAGAGCAACAAGCCGGACCCCGTTGGAGAGGTAGAGAGTTTAGCACGTACCCAGATTCTGTATTCAACCTTGGTACTGACAGGAGCACCATCGGCGCCCTTAGTTGTCTCTTCGACGGAGATTCGCTTCTCGCCATACTTTTTGTCGATACGTTAATACTCGCTTCGTCTCAAGAGTGTAGACGGGCATATCGAGAGCAAAAGGATATCGCTTCGCAGTCGTGGAGTATATTACTTACTATGGCAAGGTCAGTAATGCGAAGACAGAGCGAAGTGGGAGGGGTGAGGGGACTCAACGTACCAACTTCAACGCCAGGGGCTACGGATCGCGTAAGGAGATCTAGACATTGGGAGTTAGGGCGATTCTTTGCGCACAATAACCGAAACAGGAGGCACTCCTGATAGAGCGTTTCCGCCTCAGGTCTACTAGTTAAGGAAAGGGTGTCTTCGGATTACGTACGATCTTCCTTGCCTGTAAAGAAAAATTAAAATTAGCAAAGACATGTTGCGTTTTGGCTGCGTTTTGGTGATGCCATTTTGGACATGCGCTAGATCCGAGATCGCATTAAGCCACTTACCGCGAGATACGAAGATGCCAGCACTTAACGCATATGTCAGCTTGCACACGTCACACAATAGGCATGAGTAGCCATTCACTTACTGACGATGCTATATCCGTTCTGTCAGTTACATGTCTTGCCGCGCAAAGTTCAATATAGCAAGAGGAATACGTACTGGCTCTACAACCACCTTGGCTCCGCCGCCGCCAGGCCCGCCACCACGGCCGCCGCGACCACCGCCTCGTGGAGCACCACGGCCTAATTGGTGTTGTTAGTTGAGCGGAATCAATCCGGTGAAAACGCGATTCATAATATGGCTAACCTCGAGGAGCGCCTCGTCCACCACCGCGTCCACCACGGTCACCAAAGCCGCCGCGGCCGCCTATCGGTTGTTAGTCTGGTTGTTGAACGAACTGGGCAATATTATTCGTAGAATTGATATACCTCCTCTGCCACCACCACGACCACCACCGCCTCCGCGGCCTCCTCCGAACCCGCCGCGGCCACCACCTCTAGGGGCGCCTCTTCCACCTCGTGTGAAAGACATTTTCGAATTGAGTTATTGGTGGGGTAATTGATGTTGTTCGTGCACCGAGGTATGGCTCGTCGTCGGGATATGTGAGAGCTTGCGACTGGAAGTACGAAGCTACAGCTAAAAGCTATTCGTCGAAATAAATTTTCTAAGACCAAAGCTATCGATTAGGTAGGCAAGGGAGCTAGTCTGACCTTGGATAGTTACAACAGGATCGGTCTTCGAGGTGATCCGAGCTTTTTCTCCCAAGCTCATTGATTCACTAACCACCGAGGATCTGCCGGTGGGGTTCCAAGTACCCAGGTACCTTTTTTCGAGACGAAGCCTGTGGAGGTGCAGCACTGGCTTAGGGGGGCTCTTTCCCAGACCCATACCGAACGATCAATGGCCCAATAGGATCCGTTAGCAAGATAAGGTACGTACCGAGGGCTTAGTGAGGGCACAATTTTTGCTCAAAACCATTTTTGCATCTATCAATCTCGCCAAACACTTCAACCACCATCGACACCGACTCCATCTCAACTAACCACCCACAGCACAGCAGCCAAGATGGTACGTTCAGAATGACCCTCGATCGAGAAAATCGTTCAGATCGCATGCGAAACCCTTCATAGCCCGTTTCCCGCCATGTCCCGATATTTTTTCAGCCTTCGAATGGCCTTTGAAATTACATGATTGGCATATTTGGGGGAGGGGTTGTTGAACGATGGGCTGACGACAATTCCTTGTTTTCCAGGTTCGATACGCTGCCACCGAGATCGAGTCCGCGAAGTCGGCTCGCGCCCGCGGTTCCTACCTCCGAGTGTCCTTCAAGAACACCCGCGAGACTGCTCAGGCCATCAATGGCTGGAAGTTGACTCGTGCCGTCAAGTTCCTCGAGAATGTGAAGGAGAAGACCGAGGCTGTCCCCATGCGCCGATATGCTGGCAGCATCGGCCGAACTGCTCAAGGTACGACATTTCAATTATGCCGACAAGAAGGATGCGCAGACAGGGCCAACGGAAATCGGTGCGCCGTTTAGGACAATGCGCCTTGCCCAATACAACAGAAGAGACACATTTTATTGCGAGCTGGCACCCAAACACGGCAACTGGGATCCGAAATTAGTCTTAGAACGTGAAAACAGAGCAGAATACTAACAGCACGTGTCCTACAGGAAAGCAGTTTGGTGTTAGCCGCGCCCGCTGGCCCGTCAAGTCCGCCGAGTTCCTACTCGGTCTACTAAAGAACGCTGAGTCCAACGCCGATGCTAAGGGTCTCGACACCAGCAACCTCATCGTCAAGCACATTCAGGTCAACCAGGCCCCCAAGCAGCGCAGACGCACATACCGTGCTCACGGTCGTGTATGTATACCCGATTGGCGGCCTATCGACGCTCGTTCATGATAGATAAAATATTAGGCATCAGTTCTAACCCCCCCTCTCACAGATCAACCCCTACATGTCAAACCCCTGCCACATCGAGCTCATCCTAACCGAGGGCGAGGAGGTTGTTCAGAAGTCCGAGGCCGCTCAGCGTGATGTCTCCCACCTTTCCTCGAGACAACGCGGCGCTCGTGTTAGAAAGGCCATCACCTCGTCTTAAATAAAATTAAGGACGAGGGGTGTGACGATATGATGGTTGGTCGGTTGGGGATTAGTTGCTTTCACTCCAGGTGTCAAGGCGGTACGCAAAGCATAGGGTCTAGGTTTCTGGCATGCAACTTTCGCAAAACGAAATAAATATTCGTGGATTCCCCAAAATACAAAATGGTTCTGAACAAACCTCTTTCCTGGGGACAATGCTAGTGCTTGCGTCGTTTGTCTACAGTATAAGTAGATGAGGGGCTTGTTTTCAAACATCAGGACCAGGTTCGACCCCCGAGAACGCAGGTAGTTGATCTCCCAGCCCCGACAGCGCACGGGGATTCTTCTCTAATAGATCCGAGATGAGGCGTACGGGCAAGCATTGACGATAATAATGAAGTATCATATTCAATCCTGTTTTTGCTCAGTGTCGAGTGCCCTTGCAACTAAAGACCAGCATTTTCAGGCTGGTGTTTCACTGCTAACTGTTCTCATAGAGTTCGCAGCTGTTAGATACCTAGCTATCTTGAAGATCACCGTAATGTGAATGTATCAAACTCTGTGACGCCAAATATGCTGACAATTTGAAGCAAAAACGAAGGAAATTGCATTTACTAATGTCGCCTAGCAGCAAATCCATGAAACGCGGCTCGTCTTACAGAGTCCAATGTTCGAAAGCAGATGTGTGTCGAGCGTCAGTATACATATGCTGATCTAGCAGTTTCGAATCAAGACCGCGTTATTTTCCCAGGGTGGAACTAAGTACCCCTTGATGGTATCTTCTTCACCGAGGCATTACCTACCTAGGTTAAAAGTAGAGTAGGTGACGCATACGGCAAACCGACGTGGTATATGGCAAGACGCATATACTGGCTAGGCGGTCTTATGAGAACCTGCGACTCGACGATTCAGTTCACAGTTGTCCATGGCAAAGATTGAAAATCGACAGTCAACATCTTGCCTCACCTGACTTGAACCAAAACGGTGAATACGGCGTATAGAAGACGTGGTCTCAATCTCCAAGACTCCTATCGGCTCCGACCTACGCACCTAACTCCATCAGGATTGTAAAGGCGCATACGGGAAGAACGAGCGGTGAGGGTTACCGAAACTCTCGACTTGTAGTCCCCTAACTCAGCCATACTTTCGCAAGCAGCTTCGCAGCATTGTAACCCTCAATGTTGAGCCGTAAGATAAAGTCCGGATTTGCCAAGGTCCATAGCAATCATCATCATCATCAGGTAATAGGAGACGTTGCATACGTCACGAATAAAAGAACAGATGTATGCAAAGTAGGCAGGTAGTGAGCCACATGAGGTTCGAAATCGATGCTACATCATCACGAAGGGTAAGAAAACGCAATCGGCAATCCGACAAGCGAAGAGAAGGGCACTACTGCCACCCAAGAAACGAGCCCGAGAAAGCCGGCATGAGGTCCTGTGCCCAGGAGGAGACATTTGCCTATCTTACTCCGCAGAGTACTTGACTTGAGCCTCATGGACTCTTATCGCGGCTATGTCACGTTACGGTCGCAGCCTCACGTCCTCTCGATGACCGTTGTTGCCTGCCTGCCTACCTGCCTACCCACCGACACAAAGCATTTATGTGCGAAACATGTCTCCAATTTATGATCTATCACAACAATGAGCGTGAGTAGGTAGGTTAGTAGGTAGGGCCTCACCGACATTTCGCTTCGTGGCGTCCTTGCGCGGGAGTATGTAAGTGTATGTAAGTAATATCATGTGGTAAAAGAATGAAAGGGAGACAGGATACAGAAACAATAAAAGTTAGCCATACATAGGATCATATTGAGACTGTAAAGTGAACCCCCACGTGTGACGCCGGACAGCTACATTCTACGACAAGATTGAATCGAATATAAGGATCGATAAAAAAGTTAATGTAGCCAAACTCGACACACAGGGATAGAAAATAAGAGTAAAAGATTAAGAAATAACGAAAGGACAAAAGGACGATTCCTGCCTGTATCCATAGACCCAGTTGGGCAGCTAAAAGAAGGCAACCAATCAGGAGTTTTCGATTACATAGCACATCCCGGAGCAGAGCAGCGTATATCGTTTTGACTCACATCCCTAGCTTGAGGTCCGAGCCGTCAGCACGAAACCAAACGCCGAGGGACCCAGGTACTGTAGGCCGGTGTACAGAGAAAAGGAGAGCGAAGCATTGGATAAGCAGAGCCTCAAGAAATGGATTGCATGTGTCACTCGAAGCGCTTGAAAATCCCCAAGATTAGAATGAGTGGCGTCGCATCGCATCGTAGCATTGATAAAATCCGCGAAGGGGAAGCGAGTACAATACATAGGTATGGGTAAATGAGAAGGCGCTTGCTGCCTTACAGCTTGCTTGCTTGCTTGCTCGGTGTCGACTAGGTTGGATGTTTGAGCCGAGCTTTTTTTCAATTGAAAAACCGAGACTTCGGTAAGGTATGTAGGTATGTACGGTGTGTATGCACCTACATATGTTGGTAACACTTGCATTGAAGGCTGCAGAAGATGTCTTGGAGTAGCTTAACTTAGAGAGTACTTTCGTCCTCATGTAGGCAATGTATGTATGTATGTATGTATGTATGTATGTATGTATGTACGTTCGGTTAAACTACCTACTGCCCACCTACATACTTAACTGCCCTTGGTACCTGACTTTGGGGAAGTGAGTTGCAGCAGGTTGCGTTTTAGATGTATGAAAGGCAAAAAAACGGCACGCGCCCCTTTTTGTACTTTCGCTATACTATACATGCTTGTTCTTTTTATACGTTTATCGAATGCCATGCGTATAACTGTACTACCTAGTAGTACTCCTGATCAGCTCTTCCGCTTTCCGCAGATCCAATCCTACTTCAGGAAAGGCCTACCTACCTAGCCTTCCCTCACATTGCTTCGCTTCCCCATGAAATAACATGACGGGTAGCCTAGTAGGGCGCAGGCGCAAACGCAGCACATGATGATAACACTACTTACGTGCCTGCGTGCACACCATCTCAGCTGCATGAAATCCCTACCTGCCTACCGACTTACCAACATGCATATTTATGAGCGGCAGAAATCCTATGCTCCTCAGCTTTCCACCCGTTACCAATATGGAAATAGGCTCGTTAGGTATAGCTGTTCGTTTGACATTGAATACCAAAATATCTGTCTACATACCTAGACATGAAAACCAAACAACTAACAAACCAACAAACTAACAAATCAGGACCAACGGAAGCAGGGCAAACGCATCCAAGGGTCTTCCCAGTTAGATTCCCCCCCTTTTTTTCGGGTTATTACACCTTTTCAGAAGACATCTCGTGGTTTGTTGTGTTGCAGCTTGATCAGAAACAAAGGGGCGCCTGCGCGTCATTATCAGCTTTTTGTGTTAGGTGTGTGTCCCGCGCGTCCTGAATCCTTCCTGCAAGTAGCACCAACACTCTCCCCCCCCCCCTCCCCCCCCCCCCCCCCCCCCCCCCTCCGCCCGCTCATGTCCCGTCG
>Ga0247782_1000140_pt1 | contig 95018 bp, 70 predicted proteins | sample UWRJL019104C5_FD_179928 | JGI IMG/M metagenome (GOLD analysis project Ga0247782, IMG submission 179928) | Plant litter microbial communities from Arlington Agricultural Research Station in Wisconsin, United States - UWRJ-L019-104C-5 | ecosystem: Environmental > Terrestrial > Plant litter >... | reverse complement strand
AAAAAAAAAAAAAAAGAAGGTGAAAAAAATAAATAAATAAGGGCACGCTGTCTTCGTAACAAAGATAGACACGCACAGACCCAGAGACGCGGAAACACGTGTCAGCGTCAGGCCAAACGCAAATACAAATAGACCCGTAAATGAGGTGAGATGGCTTCTTCTACCTTGAATCATATGAGTTGTCCCTGAGATATTATACCTGAAGATATACATAGTACCATCTACCTAGGTACCTACTGTGAATATGTGAAGAACTTAAATAAGGCAGGGTCAAACAGGCACAGCATCCCAGCCCAGATCACATGTCTCTTTAGACTAATAATTATTCCCAATTCTAGGATTAAATCCGCCTCGGAACTACCTTGAATGTAGTTAATTACAATAACGGCTCCGCTTCGGGCTCTGGACCGTAAGATACCTGTCCTTGAAATTCTTCATTAATTGCCAGGAGGTACATCTGTAAGTATGTCTTGCTGTAGCCTGCAAGTAATAATAGGTCTTCTTTGTTATAGAACTTGGCTGCACACATTGTATGTATACAGCAGTAGTGTTTCATATAGGCAAGCCATGCTTAATGCAAACTCGAGGTGGCCTGACCTACCTAGGCATGCAGGGCTGTCTGTTTAAGACAATTGTGAGAAGAAGTGTCATGAATTACCTGCAGTAACTTAAGTATAAGTTTTAGAGCGAAGGAGATCCACGCCTGGAGATATTCTTCGTGTCAACTATCTTGTCGGTCTAAATAACTAGGAGCAATCTATGTACATATGTACATTCAAAGACCAATTATCGAGTAAATGGTTTTTTTCCTTTTACTTGGTATTCCACTCCTATTTAGTGCAGGGGCTAGCACGCAATGGCGCGGAAGTACGTACAGCCACCGGAACAAAAGTCGTAAACCCATCGAGGCTAACCAATCGTAAGTTCACATCCCACCTATATTGGTACGTAGTAGGATCATGACATCAGGCAAATCATCTTGCATGCCGGGATAGGTCGCACCGCGGGAAGTTTGGCAGTTCTTTATCGCAAAGAATGATCTATCACTCCATTTAAACTTTGGGCAGCAGGTAGTTTTGGTGAATTTATACTTAAAGTTCTCTACTGCGGTCACTAAGCAATTCGGCAGAAATAGCCGGCTACGGCTCTCATAAAGTAGCAGACGTAAGTTGAGGTGCAGGACAGTAACACCGGAGGCCATTGCGTCACATGTTTTAAAACGTCCCGAACCGTGCGCACAGAGACCGTGAACCGGTTCCCGCAATGATCGACGTCGTTGAAACATGATTAGAGGCGTCAAACCTGGGCGATTGTAGTCTCTAACGTAGTTTCTATCTAGAGTGCTTGCTTAGCCTTGCCTAGGTGATCTCAACGGCCTAAAGTGTTGTCTTGAAGGGATAGTCCAACTTATGGGAATCCACTTATTACTAACCTTCAAGATACAGCCGTAAAACATACCCTAGCATTTAAGTACATAATGTATGCTTCAAAACAAATATCAGGTCTTAAAACCTTAACAAACCTTTTGTTCTGCTGGCCTCGAACGCCTTTGAGCCCTTACAGTATATAAAGAAAGATGGAACTCTGTAGTCAACCTTTTTATGAATATCTGGCTCAGGATCAATAGATACCTAACCGAGTTGATTCGACAACAGACCCTTCGCTCAGTCCAGTCCGGTTCTCGAGAAGGAACAAAAGTTAAACTGAGTGGGCATCTGCATCTTGCGTTTTAGCACCTTCCAACATCCAGAACAGCGAATATCCGGCGATAGCGACAGCGGCAAGAGACAAAGACAGAAGCACGACTAGTTGTCATGTCTCTAGATAATAGGAGCCCGTCATGGCTTTCGAACGCTCCCACGTCCCCCAACCGCGCCAGCGGCGGCTCTTCTCACAAAGCCTCCTTTCTACTCCAAGATGATCACCCTCGTCAAGGCGCGCTCACCCAACTACTACGAAGCCGCTCGCACCAGTCTCTTCAGAACTACGGCACTTCCCGGAGAGGGGCAATTCCCGAGGATGAGGAGACAGGGCTTGCCCACGCCATGTCCCATAGCTTTGCAGACATAGAAGACGAGTCTCGGTTTCGATCGCAGGCGGATGAGCGTCGTCTCAGCCAGATCCTTAATAGCGATACTGTGCGGTCGATGCGCTTGATCGGGAACTCGAACCCTCGTTATAACTGGGAGCGGTATTGGAAGACGGAGGAACAGCTAAAGGCCCTCAAAAAGCCGATACGGCAATACTACGAGCGCACCAACTACCTGATCCAACAATATCTGTACATTGACCGCCTACTCGACAGTAGTCTCCCCCACGACCTGCTCAATGAGTACAACGACCTCCCAGCCGTCACGTCCAGGGGCGTCGAGGTGCCTGAGACCATCTCGGAGGAGGCGTCGAGTCTGACCGGGCACGGCAGCTCCGCTCTTCTATCCAGCAGCAAGCCCTCGAACGAGGATAGACCAGTCTCGGCTATCGTAAGTCGGCCGTCGGGACTTCAACGACAAATTAGCGACTATCTCAACGTTGAGGGAACCACCCCACCGCGCACAGCTAGCTTATCGAAGAAGGTGAAGCGGACGCCCAGGGACATATATAGGCCCACGGAGACCACGCCCCTGTTCGACAACGAAGATCGATGGGACGAAAACATACCAAAACCCGAAATTCCCTGGATTGAAGACGATGATGACGTGGATAGCGGCTCTAAAACTGTCGCACTGGCTATATATGTCAACTTTGCCGCCAACCTCCTCTTGCTCGCAGGTAAGATCGCTGTCATCGCGTCCGTCTCGTCCATGTCGGTGCTGGCCAGTCTAGTCGACTCCGTACTCGACTTCCTGTCCACCGTCATCGTGTGGACCACCACCGTCCTCATCTCCCGCCAGGACCAGTACAAGTACCCCGTCGGCCGGCGGAGGCTCGAGCCCCTGGGTGTGCTCGTGTTCTCGGTCATCATGATCACGTCTTTCGTGCAGGTGGCGTTGGAGTCGATCCAGCGGCTGGCGTCGCCGGACCACGAGCTCATCGAGCTGGGCATCCCCGCGCTGGCCATCATGGTCAGCACGGTGGTGATCAAGGGCCTCTGCTGGCTCTGGTGCCGGCTGGTGAAGAACTCGAGCGTGCAGGCGCTCGCCGCCGATGCCATGACTGACGTCATCTTTAACACAGGGTCCATCCTATTCCCCATCATCGGCTTCTACTGCAAGATCTGGTGGCTCGACGCCTTAGGTGGTCTGGTGCTCTCCATGGTTGTCATCAAGAGCTGGTCCGAGACGTCCCTGCAGCACATAAAGAACCTGTCGGGCTTCTCGGCCACGGCCGACCAGCGGAACGTCCTCCTGTACCTCACCATGCGCTTCGCCAAAACCATTCGTCGGATCCAGGGCCTCCAGGCCTACCACGCCGGCGACAAGCTCATCTGCGAGGTTGACATCATCCTCGACCCTTCCACGACGCTGCGGGACTCTCATGACCTGAGCGAGAGCTTGGGCTATGTGCTCGAGTCCGTGCCAATTGTCGATCGTGCCTTTGTACACGCCGACTACGCGAGCTACAATCTACCTACACATATGGAACAGCAGAGTGGATGAACTGTGACTAGCACCGCTTGTCTGTCCCCGTGTCCTCCTATCTTGGTTGTTTTTAGTGAGTTGGCGATAGAGTTCTATACCAACGTAGACGGGTGTAGACTGATGTAGATTAAACGTTAGACATTTGATGTAGAATGTCTTTAGCGATAAAATGCGCAGCTTCTGTGACCAGCGGAGCCGCAAGTTGTACTTATGTAGGTAGTCGTCAACTTGTGACTGAATGATATTTATTTTTAGTGCTTCGTCATACCAATCTTGGCCTGTTTCCAAAAGAATGCGTCTGTACTTTTGTGCTCATTAATACTAAATTCATACCAGGAGTCGTAACTTGTTGGAGCAGAAACTCCGCTCGGGGGTAATTACACTTCGGGGTAAAATAAATGACATTGTATTGTCAAAACATAAGAAGTAATATCTTCTTCTACACTATACCTAAGTCACATCCTCGCTTGGCAGGGTATGTACTGTGATACAAGTCTAGTTGCTTGGTGTTTTGCTCAAAGCTAGGTACATACTTAAATTACGAATATAAGATATCTATGTCGGCTTTCATATCTACAACCCGTTTGATTCCACTGAGTGCAAACTCCAATTCCTATTATTCTTAACATTGAGACACATGGATTAAGGAGATGTAACAACTTGATTGTCTTCTACTTGCTTTGCCCATAACCCAGGGACGGAAGGAACTTCAACAAAACAAGCATATCAGTATAAGTGCACCTTTGTTCTACAGGCATTTTGTCACCTTCACAATGCCGCTCGAAGGAAAGGCGTTGTGCAAAGACTGAAAACTAGAAGAGAAGAAAGAAGTAGAAAAAGAGACATAGACAAGAAAAAACACAAGGAAAGAGAGGTAAGAAGAACATGGTAATAACGCTGAGTTGTTGATAAATCTGGTGAAGCTTTAAATATATAAACCCCACGAAATTTCGAAATCCATTCCATCGTATATCCAGGCCAAGTCCAGCAAAAGAGCAGCTCAGTCAATCAGATTGGCTCTGATAGGCAAGGTAAGAACCTACTTACTTGATATACAAATAAGAAGAGAGGGAAAGGATAAAAGGAGGAAAGGGAACAAGCGGAACTTCGACCTGTCTTTCTGTCTGTCCGGTTCCGAGTCACTTACCATCAGCTTCAACAGCAATCTTGTCTTCCTTGCCTCAACTCGTCTATCAAAATGCGGAGTGGATACGACATGTCACTGTCTCCTGGTAGTGCCGAGTCTCTACCGAGCTCGTCGCAACTGTGTCCTTGTCCTGTGCCACACGAATGCCGGTTCAGCTCGCAATGTCAACAGCAAGATGAGTCCCAGTCCCAGTCCCAGTCCCAGTCCCAGACAGACTCTGGATCTCAGGGTTCTATCACGAATGACACTCCCGAAACTCAACCTTCAAACTCGGGCTAGCCTCGGGCATAGCTAAGACGTAGCTGTATATCCATCTGTAGGTAGTCTAGAGAGCAATGTTCAATCCATTGATAGTAGCAAGAAATTATTCGAGTATATTAATAAATGCATGTCTCTAGTAAATCTAGTCGACATGGTGACGATGAAGAAGCGAGAAAAGTAGAGGCAAGTAAACCTTGGCCCATTGCCTCCTATCTCCTACTCACAACCTTAACAGTGTTTGCCGGTTCAGTAAGGAATGCCATTTGTCATCAACTGGAACTGGTCGTAGACAACCGTGCTGTAGTTCCCGGCACTCTTCTTAACGAGATCCCTGACAAACTCAGCCGCCTCACGTTCATTCTTCTCTAGGACAAACCGCTCTTTGAAGTGCTTGACGCTTTCGGGCTTGAAGCACGGAAGTCCGCTCTCCATCATCAGAAGCACAATTTGACTCAGCTGTTCGGCGTAGGGCCGACACGCGAGGAAGGCTTTGACGCACAGTTCTTCAAACCACTTGTAAGCTTGGTGTTCGCTGCTACCCCCCATGACCATGATCATCTCTTGCGTGAGTTTGAATGGTGCACGCTCGAATTTTACACCGCCGGGTGCAATATCGAAACAGAACCCGAAATCGATGTGCAGGATGTGACCGGCATCATCGATCATGATGTTACCGTTGTGACGATCCTTGAACTGTAGAAGGAAGGAGATGATGCTGTACGCGGCCATGCTCTTCACAAAGTTGCTCCGCGCCTGCTGAAACCGGAGCGAGTCTTCGTTCCCGTACTTGCTGAGGAAATAGTCGTACAGGCCATTCACCGCCTCGCGCCCAAGCATGTCTCGGGAAATGGAGTTCGGCAAGACATCGATGACACCACAGCCTGGCGCCGTCGCTGTCACACGGTAGGGGAATACATACACATCGAGGCCTACGTTATGGAAGATGCCTCGGAAAGCGGCAATCATCTGGAGGGCCAGTACATCCTGGCGACAGTCATCACCGACTTTGAAGATGGCGCTCTGCCACACTTCAATCGTCCTCTGGGACTGTACCTCACCGGTCTTGCTTATCTCTTGAGCAGCTTCCTCGGTTTCTTCCACACCACCTATGGTCTTTTGGATACGGAAAGTAGCCATGAAGGGCGCCTTTGCATGGGACTGCAGAGGTTTGCCGGATTTCCGGTCGATGCCGATGACCACGCCGTCGGGGTTACTAGGCAGGTAGACACCCACGGCGACTTGAATCTTACGGAGTTCTTCTTCGATCTTCTGCTTCTTTTCCGGCTTGTCGCGCTTGATGAGCGGCTTGAGTTTTCCAGAGATACCAGTGACTTCATCGAAGAAAGCAAACTCTCTTTCGAAGAAGCTCCTAGCTTCTTCTGAGAAACTTTCAATCATCTTCTTCATCACTTTGTCAAGGGCGGGCTTAATGGCATCAGGCTAGAAAGAGTGAGCGAGGAGAGGTGGACGGCAAGGGGTTCGAGGCACACTTACAATAGTAGCATCGTCATCCTTGTAGGAGTTGGCCTTCATGTTCCAGATGATTTGATGAGCAAACAACTGAGAGAACTGTGCTGTCTCGAGGATATATCGCTCAACATATCCTAGCGCATCAAAACGAAGGCTTTGAACGATCTGGGGAACATAGAAGAAGGTTACGTCGACTGAGTGGTACTCTAAGGCTCTCATTGCGTATTGAATCAAGAACGGGTGGTTCTTGTATGCTGGCAGGAAATAGGTGGTGGCGGTGACAGGATTTACAGGTGCCCAGTAGGGTAAGTACTGACGGTGTTAGCACGGCTACGTCTCGTGAGAGCAGACTCCTTACCTTGAGCTGGAATCGCACGTCCGAAGGAAGCTCACCGCCAAATAGTATGGGCAGTGCGTCCGCGTTACTAATTGCCCTGGCAGGGAAATTCAACAACAGCCAACGAACTTCTTGGTGCACGCTGGCCATGCTAAACCGGTTGACAAGCTCAATGGCAAGCGAAGGGCTCTCAGACCAGGCCATCCGTATCAACGGTTTCAAAGTGACCTAAACGGTTTGTTAGGCGCACGCAACAAGGCATAGTAAAGCGTTGCAGAACACTTACCTCTAGAGCAGCTTTACCGTGGTGCGTCAATATTTCTGGCCGAGCCAGATTTCCTTCGCTAAGCGGATGGATCCAGACATTAAGCCTTGCTTGTTCGCTGTCCAAGAGAATATCCAAGAGCAATTCCTTCTGGGACATAGACACAAGAACCCCCCCGGAATGAGTCGTGGTAATTTGTGACACAGCCTTGAGTCCGTTTTTTATGTCGATGATGAGTTTTACCTCGGTCTTCAGTTGCAGGATATTGCTTCCAAACGACCATTTCGGCGCAAACTCAAACCAGCTTAACCCAGCCGACAGGATTTTGTCTTTAAGGCGCCACTGGGCTGCAGGACCGGCGGTTTCGCTCACCCTCAGGACTCGCAGACTAAACAGAATTATTCTCAATCTAAGCTCACGGGCGATAGGATGGGATATCGAGCGCTTCAGTGCGTCTAGTGTCAGGTCTAGCAGGCGAAGGAATGTCCTCTGAATGTTGGGGCTACCTAATCGGGTGGCATTGAAGTGGCTGGCAAAGAACTGTATCAACTGGGTATGGGGTGTAAGTAGGTTATGAACCTGCTGCCTTTCCCTAGTAAGCGCTTCATTATCACTCGGAGCAAATTCTTCCTTTAGGAAGAAGGGATCCGGATGCCTAGTTAAACCAGGTTAGTACGCTAGATAACTGCGTGATAGGAGGTATAAGAGCATGTTCTCACATGAATCTTTGATTGAAGAGGCCCAGCTTCTTTTGAATAGTGACTTCCCACTGCTGGGCGATCTCACTGAGTAATCGCGGCTCCATCCTGGGATTCTCGTTCATGACCCCGAGCCACAGAGATACGCCGAATTTGATCGACTCTTTGGTGAAAATGCGGAACGGGATAGTGACAAGATAATGAGCGATGGCGCTCTCGTCCTTCTGGCTGCGGCATAGCAGAGCAGCGGCGCGTCGGAGGATGTCTCTTACATCTTGTAGAGGAGTGACCTTTTTCCCGGTCAAGCGAGATTCGACATGCGCTAGAGCTGCAACAGCGTCCGTACGATCCGAGGGTGCCGACTTCAAGAAAGAGTTCCTTCGAACCATCGGCATGATATTAAGCAAATCCGCCCCATGACTAGGCAGTGTCTCGCCGTACCTGTATTCCTGACGAGTGGTATATTGAGCCACGAAGTCTGAGGCTGTATCAATCGTCGTCTCCCCAACACGGTTAAGTGAAGTCAACATCTGATCTGTGGCTGGAATGGCAGATCCCATTTCCAGAGCAAACGAGCGACCAAGCGACATGTGACCGTATGCGCTCTCATCCTCAAATTCGGAGAGATACGTCTGAAGGAGGCCCTTCACGTCGGCTGGCGCCAAATTGATGGCAAGTGACACCCACAACTTGGCCTTTTTATAAAGGTTATTGAGAGTCATCTTCCTGAAGATGTAATCATCCGACAGTTCGACTGTGACATGCCCAAGCTTTGATGTGAAGACCGATTGAGGATCATACACGTCCGTCTCGGCTTCCAAACAACTCAACCACATCAGAGACAGAAGCTCCAAAAGTGCAAACAGGGACGACTTCTGGCAGAGAGAAGAAGGCACTTGGCGGATAATCTTGTCCGCACAGTTAAACGCTGCTTGTTGAACACGCTGGATCCGATGGCAACAGCCGCAGAATATCGTCGCCAGTTGAGACGCTGCATAGTGTGCAGAGAAAGTTGAAAGCTTGGCATCGAGAGTCTTTTCGAGGTATCTTTCCACTACAGCCGATGCGATGCCGTCCATTACATTGCGTACATCGTCCTTACGCATGCTTGGTTCCAAGAAATACGAAAGTGCTTTCGTGCAGTCGCCGGAATCAGCTCGCAGGCTTTCAACCATGTAAGCCGCCTGGAGGAATATGACTTTTCGATAGCTCAAACCCTTGATGTCAGATGCTTTAGACGGTATAAGACTGGCAAGCGACTTCTTTTGTCTTGCCTCTCGATCCGATGTATTAGCTCGACGGAGAACAGTATTGAGCTCGATGTCACTTTCGATCTGCTCTCCACGTTGTTCCGCTACAAGCGGGGGTGAATGGATAGCCATATGTCTTAGTTCATTCATGTGCTTTCTACCCCTTTCCGTCGTAGGGGTGAATCCGTGGACTACGATGTTAAACCAAGCATCGCGTAATAAAGCAAAGCGGTCGTCATCCTGACCGGACATAGCGGCAGCGAAGTCATGTGTTGACATTAGCACAGCTAGTGGTTGAAGGAGCTGGGCAATTTCTTGCGCTGCGAATTCGAAATCTGACTCCTTCATATGATTGGACTGATGCACGTCGCCCTTCGACACCAAATCTTCAAGCATGTATTCAAGGTACGTGTCAAATAAAGGAGAACCGCGCTTTATATTTGCCGAGATGTGGTTCCGAGCCTTCATGATCTGTATATTGTTAGTAGGCTATTGCCTCTTACTACATGGGAAACATACCGCATCTAGTAGTATAGTGTTATCATCCGCGACGGCATTATGGCATATTCTTGAATACAGTCTCAAGAGTGAGCGGAATTCCAGCTGCCCCGAGTTGAGCGACAAGACACCGGCGCCTATGAGAATGTGTGCATCGACCAGTTGATTAACTTTTGTCAGCTTTTGTAGAAGCATAGCTTGGGCGAGAGCCGTGATTTTCTCTTCCTCGCATGATTTGGCAACGCAACAAATTGTTTCAATAATGTTAGAGTAGACAGCTGTTGTGTCTCCTTCATTTTGGATCTGTAATGAGATGGAACTGCCCGTGGACTGCCTCCCATGATAGATATTCGATGAGCCCGTACCATCGCCGGGCAAGTCCGCGTTCGACCCATTTGGCGCGCCATTCTCTGGGCTTGGACTTAAAACATTGCCTAGAGTATAAAGTGTAGAAATGACAGCATCGCTGGAAAGCTTGTATAGGGTGAAGGCCAGGCATCTGGACCCTAAGCCTACAATAGTAGCTGAGGGTGCAGTTTGGACAATGAATCTGGGAAGAAGCCGGATAACTGTCGCAGCAAAGTCTGGAGAGAACCTGGCTAGAATAGCCATGGTTCGGAGCACAACTGACGCGAGGACTTCGTCAAAGATCTGGGCCGAGTCCAAGGTTTCTGCAAGCCAACCCATAAGGTACTCTGGATCTGCTGCGTCCTCATTAAGCACAGAACAATTCAGAAAGCTAACTATAGCAGATGCTTTCACAGCACACGCTAGTCTTTGCTGTGAAGCAGAGCCCAATTCAAGAAAATCAGCACTGGCTTCGAGACGTTCCATCTCTTCCCGAGCAAGCCCGGCGTACAATTCAATGGACCGAAAGTCAATATCCACAGCACCACGAGCACCCGATACCAGTAGATCAACTTGAGACATGAGAACATCTAAAATATGAGACCCTCTCAAGTCTTTCACGTTCACAATGAGCAAGGAGGTCGCTGCAACTAACAGCCACGTAAAACTTCTCTGCAAGATCATGGGTCCGAGGGGTCGCCCGTGGCTGGTGTACTGGCGTAACCATCGTTTCCATTCCCTGACATGGCGGTCTGAAGAATGAGCGTTCCGGATAGTGGAGAAAGCGCCATCAACGGCTGTGAGAAAGGAATCTGACAATAGGTTGCGGACTTTCTGGACAAGGGCCAGTCTTCCGCCGACCCTCCAGAAGTCGGCTTGAGCTGAAGCCGCATCTAGGAATCCTAGAAACGAGACGGCCAAGGTAGCTGTCCGTATGGCATCTTCCAGATTCAACTCCGAGTCTCCGTCCTGTCTAAGCCGGCCAATGTTTTGTACAGCTGCTTTGAAGCTTTCCAGGAAAGCCCAGATATTGTCCGACACAGTCTCATGCAAGAGTTCATGCTTGCTCCCCAAGGACAAGAGGGCAGCGGTCAGGTTTGAAGTCAACACTTCGTTTGGGGATGGCTCGATTCTGTTAAAGCCAGGCGATGGCACGAAGCTTTGGACGTGGGACTCGAGGACGTAGGGTGTTAATTGGCTGGCAAGTTTCTGGGCACTTTGGCTGTTCTGAACTAGCGGCGCAGTTTTACATAGAGCGATAAGAACCTCGAATTCACGAATAGTCTGAGAAAGCGTGAGAGACTAGCGCCAATTGTCTTGTTACGATTCTAGTTTACCATTGGAACCTGACCTAACGAAGAGGTCGTACTCTTCCCCGTGCCATTAACGGCTTCGTCCCCCCTTCCCTGTAGCGTAGCAGCTTTACATAGCCGGTCGAGGTCGGATCGATCGAAGGAAGAAATAGAGTTTGAGGCGGACAGTGCCGCGATCTTCTCTAGAGCTCGCTGTCGGACGTCGCGCACCATGATGATGAAGGGTCGATAGATTGGGTATCGCGTTAAACAAAATCCAGTCAAGAAAACAATGCAACCCGGCCAACCCAGCACTGGGCCCTATGGCAGGCCTTTCTTACCACGAGAGTACCTCAAACAGAACACAGATACTGTCGCAAGTGACTGTTCTGAGAGGGTTCATTTCACAAAGGCGACCATGTTACCTAGATGTAAATGGATACTCAGGTGTATGCTAAGAAGAAGCACCAAGAGGGTCGGGTAAGGTTTCTCAGTAAATCTACCTAGGCACCTATCCCTGGTATTACTATGTCACCCTGCAGGTGCATATTGCGCTGTGCAGAAGAGAAAACATTAAATATGATTGGTTAATATTCGCAAATAGGCACCTATCCAGGGATGTTGATTGCCAAGTAGGTGCTTGGCTTAGTCATCCGGAAGCTAGTACGAACTTGGGAACCAAGCTCAAAGGTACTTGCCGTTCTGCCCTATTAACAGGTGTTGTTCAGGTACCTCGTTTGGGCAGCACAATGAGAGGCACAACCTGAGGCTTGAAGGCTGCAAGCTGTACGCGTAGAGCTCCAGTGGAAAGCTCCAACATCCATCGTCATCCCAACTCGATACTGATAACCACCTTCACCAAATCTACACCTTCACTAACGCTGTCTGTTTCGCCATCACATAATATAATCGCATCCGAACATCATCGTAAGCCGAAACTCGACAAAAGGACAAAAAGAGCCAACATCTCGCAACCGCCATGGCGATGTTCAGCCAGAATCCGGTCCTCAACGGCCCTAACTATTCGTTTGCTGAGGTTCCGAAAGCCGCTACCGATGGTGTTCGTGAACATCGCTTCAACCCGTAAGCCGACTTCCTATTTCCAGCAATACGGGCGAAGGGAGCCGAGATTGGGATATCAAAATTGGCTGACATTCTACTTCGTCTCATGCAGATACACAGACAATGGCGGTTCGACACTTGCTATTGCTGGCGCCGACTTTGCGATTATGGCCGGCGACACCCGTTTAACTGCCGGATACAGCATCAACACACGGTATGCACCGAAGGTATTCAAGATTGGGGGTTCTACATCATCACAGGAGGATGCCAACATTCTACTATCGGTGGTGGGGTTTGCGGCAGATGGCGAGGCGTTGAAAGAGCGGTTGGATGCCGTCTGTAAGATGTATCGCTACCGGCAGGGAAAGCCGATGAGCGTCTCGGCTTGTGCAAAGCGGCTATCAACCATCCTCTACCAGAAACGTTTCTTCCCCTACTACGTCCATGCCATCCTAGGCGGTATCGATGAGGATGGAAAGGGTGCCATTTACTCATACGACCCCGTTGGAAGCTACGAACGTGAGCAGTGTCGGGCCGGCGGTGCGGCCGCCTCTCTCATTATGCCCTTCCTAGACAACCAGGTCAACTTCAAGAACCAGTACATTCCCGGCAGTGGTGTTGGCCACGAGCTGCAGGAACGTGAGCGCGTGCCCCTGCCTCGTAGCGAGGTTGAAGTGCTCGTCAAGGATGCATTTGATTCAGCTGTTGAACGACACATCGAAGTCGGTGATGGCCTGCAAATGATGATTATTACTAAAGACGGGATCGAAGAAAGACTTCTACCGTTGAAGAGGGATTAGAGGATTATGAGGGGCGTGCTTTGTGAAGGCACTTCACGAGTACGGAGAATGGGCTGTGTACCATGCTGTATACGTATATCGATGCATACCACGATCGTAAAGTCTAGATCAGCGCCTTTAAGGTCTATAGCAACGTCAGTAACTGCGCGCACTTCCTGTGTCAGGGGGTTCTGGAGCAGAGGTTGTCTTCTGTTATAGACTACACAGCTAAGGATTCAGATCTGATATTCTAGGCCAATAAAGATTTTCGAAGTTTATTTTTCCGGATAGGTCCACATTTGCTATTCAGATAGCCTTCGATTACATCCTACTACTACTGATATTAAGACAAGATGCGTGATATCATATACAGGCTGGACACCGTTCCCAGTGCCTTATTAATCCATTAGAGTAGAAATTTTGTAATAAACCTGTCAACAACCGTACTAATGACGCCAGTATGCTGCTGATTCGGGAGAAGATATTATTGCAAAAGCAGTGATGAGCATCATAGCTCTCATTTGGATAAAGGTATTGCCTATTGATTATGGAGCTCAGTCAGCGCTTGCCTTACTCAAAGCACTCGATGGTTGGCTTGCACCCGTAGTTGTTGACGCTAGCAAAACTTCAGAGATACAAGAAACAACGGCATGCTGCTGCTGCCGTCTGCGTAGGCATACCATGTACAGTAGGGTAGGTAGGTCCTCGCCATGTAGTCAAATAGGGCAGACTATGAGACCTTCGTTTTGTATTTCTTGGTTGATTGTATAGAGATGCGCGCCAATGGAGTGCAAGAACCACATTCCAAAGAGTTCCGGGTAGTTGTCGAGCTCGCTCAGCTGAGTGAAGTGAGGTGCACCATGATCGGGACAAAAGGCCCTCGTTTGTCACGATAAGTTGGTAACATACCTCAACGTCCACGGTAACAGCCCGCATCTAAGAGCCTGGAACGAACAGGATCTGGTCCTCGATATGTACTGGAGGCAAATATGCTAAGTCTACCAATAAGAGATGCAGAGCCAGTCATTCTCCTCCACGAAGTAGCCGGATAGACCGAAACGCTGATGGCTTACGATTTAATCAGGGGAACGAACCAATTACCGACTATACCTGGGATCATAGATCGAACAAGCACCTTTTACCCTCGCCATGGGGCTAAGCGAGATACCATTTATGACCTATCGAGACCGGTTGCTGGCAGACGCTGGACAACTTTCAGTCATCGCTTCCTGCCTTGGGCATTACCCATTGATCAACTGGCTGGCATGATGCCCATCTCAACTTCAGGCCCGCCGCCTGCTATCACGGTACATATGTTCAGCCGAAGATCGTGAAGTACGATCTGCTAGTGTAAATATGTAGCCTTCAGACCTTGCCACCACCTACCCATAGCACCAGTGCAGGGCTGGGCCTGGCTAATTAACAACTACACGTTCGTAGGTTATAAGGATCGCAATCCAACTAATAAGGCTTGTCCAACTAGTCAACAGGGCTGGATGAGCCCAATGCCACTAATGGAACGGGATGGCAAATTTGGCGTTCCTCCTCGCCCGTCGATTTAACTTAATGAAACACCCGTGCCCTGCGCTTGTTTGACGGATTCAACAAACCATGGGCCCTAGTGCTGTTGTTCTTTTATTATCTCATCCAATGGAAACCTCAACCATATCTTGATTTTGAGGTTCACGTGCTCAGCTCCGGAAATATATCTGAATAGATCCTGTAGACAAAGGCACGTACCCGAACATCAAAGCTTGCCGGAGGGTTACAAGACATGGGTCTGATCGAGAACACTCTTAATCGAAGCTCAACTCCAAGGACAAGGTAAACCCAGGTCTAATAAGAAGTACCGCATAATCTTCCGCCCATAGACCCCTGGTCCTGGACCATACCAGTATAACGCTACAGAAAACTCATAGCTACCTACCTGCCTTATCTACCTATCCAAGGGCGAGGCATCGGCCTGCTTCGGTGTACATACCCAACAAACCGAGCAGACCGAGCCATTCCTTGCGCCCAACCCTGGGCCTGTCTAGACCTCTAGAAGTGATTTATTTACCGGCTTATCTAATAGCATCCACTTGCCCTATATCAACTCGTACCCTACCTACTACGTACTTACATTGCATAAGTAGGTAATTCTATACACGATTTACCGGAGCTCTTCCTCCGGGCAGACTCCCTGTTTATGCCAACAAGACACAAAGCAGCATTTCTCGCATACCTACCAGACGTTTGTTTCTATATATGTGGCTTTCAAGGCATCAGGAAATGAAATTCAAAGAAAAGAGAGATTGGAGGTTAGTAAGTCAGCCGTTGATTGGTGGTCTTCTCCGGCGAATGAACTGGCCCTGAAGAAGAGACATATGTGTTGCCGACCTTGTTTGCATACAGGTACGCTAACCTAGTAGAACATAACAACCTGTCCTTGTCCCTACTTGGTGCTGCCGCGGTACCGTGCTACAAGGTAGGCAGAGCAGGGCTGCATGTCGTGCTTGACAGCTTCTTAGCTCGTGCTGATCTAGGTAGGTTTTATAAACTTATGGAGAAGAGATTTGTTTGTTCAATATGATGAGCTGCAGGTGATACCTCGTACAGTTCGTAGTGCCACGTAAGATGAGCGAGGGTGGCAAATAGACCCGTGGATATCTTGTGGACCAAGAACTACCTAAGGGATGCGTGACAACTCCAAGTTGCCACATTGTGGCGGTTCTCTATTCAAGTGGGTATGTCTATGTACTAGCCAGTAGTATCTACATTAAAAAATAAGACGTACATTCACTCCTCCCATCGGTGTAAGTCGTACAATACAATAACCCTATGAACTCTCCGCGGCCTAATCTAACGGTGCTTAAACGTACACTCTACATGGATCTCAGAGGAATGGGAAAGAGAACTCGCTTCCTTTCCAAGGCGAATGAGTAGGTTAGCTTATTCGAGCTGCCCAATCTACCTAGGTTAGGTACCTGCACAAACAATCTCGTCCAGGTCAGTCTCAAGTGAATATTCTTCAATATCCATAGCCCCATGTGATGGCCTTGGTATGGCAAATCTTTTACCTACTGCAAGATGTTCTTGTGTATATCCTCAGTCGATCTTCCGGTTTTTGCAGGGTGGCAATACACTACCCTGCCAAATCATCATGCCGTACATTAGATCAGGCATCTACATAAAGGTATACATACATAGAGGGGGATCACATTTTATACCAGTACTTTTAATGTCCAAGCATGTCATATTTGCCTCAGCCAGGGAGGCATGTGGTCTGTCTTTGCCGGTTATAGAAAAGAACCTTTACGTGTAGTATGTTTATGTGTGTAGTACTTGGGGAACATTTACTTTATCGACGAATGGCCTCTGTTCCTTTTACTCTATGTTATGCAACTGCTGTTACTACCATTGCCGGAGCCACAGCCACAACATGGGTACTGTAATTCTAGGTATCCAGGAATTATCCCAAGTATATGGTAGGTACCAAAAATATCTAACGTTCCTAACCAGGGTTGAAGAACTTGGACGGTTGAGGTGAGCTTCTCGAACGCCACTGACGCAGAATGTTCATCATTGTCACTGTACTTACCTATCACACTATAGTACTATGCAGTATAAACCGGTTCGAAATCGGTTCATGCAACTAGCCCATCGGTGTTTCGAATTATCCGGTGTTTCAAGTCCCACTGATCTTCAGGGTTTCTCCAGGACCCCACTTGGGCCCCACCAGAGCAATTACGGTAGGTCCTGGTCCTAGGTATATACCTTGTAGGAAAGCTGGATAGGTTCCAGATGCTAATTGCCAGTGGTGGGGGTTGGCTTCTGGATGGGGAACCGGTGTTTTCTCCGATTTCAAAATCCCTTTTAGCAGTCAGAAATCGATTGCGGCTCTCTCCGCAATGTCGGTGCGCATTTCATCATAGTAGCTATAGGGCGCTAGATTGTCGATCAGCAATGCTCAATGGCGAGATTTACGGACGACATGTCTGCCGAACGCGACCGACGACCACTATACCCCCAATACTAGAAGGAAATCCCCCGTTCCCTTCCATATACATATATACTATCGGCACCCTCATTTTCTTTTTTTTTTTTTTTTTTTTTTTTCCTCGTGTTCGTTCAGGCTTAACTTCTGAGGGCTGGATCCGAATAGACTGGATTGGTAGACGGCCGGTTGCAATGTGAGGCGGCAACCGCTTACTACTTCTGTCGTAGTACCAGTTCGTGGCGCTGGGCAGTCCGCTGGGTTCTCACGATGCGCTCTGAACGAGGTGTTCTTTCCATCGACATTGACCAACTGTTTGCCTGTTGTGAATCGCACGGCATGTCCAGGAAAGAGAACCCATGAAAAGGCAAGACCGTAGTAAGAGTCCCGGTGCTCAGATCCCGCTCCGCCCCGGTATTCATGATATAATCCTCCGGTGCTTCCTATTTTCATTAGTCACGGTTCCTGCGTAGTTGTAGGGCCTAGGTAGGTAAGCCACATAGGGTGCTAGGTCACTTTCTAGGTCACTTTCTAGGTTACTTCTAGGTCACTTCTAGGGCAACTAGTTGCAGAACCGATCACCTACAAGCAAGGCTTGTCAGGGACAGGCGGAATACGCTAGATTCCAGAATCTATTAGGTCACCCTGGGCGTTCTCGTTTTCCCAACCTTACACCGACGGGATGGAGAAAACGCGATCGGCTGGGTTCCTTGAGGAAAAGAAAAAGATTTGTCTAGACCATTTGTGGCTGAGCTGTTGCCTGTCAGATTTGGACTGCTCTGTGTGCCCTTCGGGGGACCTGGAAAAGAAACAAATCGCATCAGAATTGTCTTACAATGCTCTACCTACAGCAGCTGCCTTAGGCTCTTGCTGACCATCGCAGGCGCGCGCGCAGGACCAGTGGGACCCCTAGAGAACCCCCGAATAAAAAAAAGATAATCAAGGGTCTGGTGGCAAAAAGACGGCTCCAACGCCGTGCGGGCGAAACCACACTTTTGTTCGTCTGCTCCTTACTGTAGCAACCTGTCTTGGCCATTGGCTGCTTGGCTGGTGCCCACCTGTCGTCGCTCGATAGCTTGCTTCCCTGGACACTCGCTCTCGTGACGAGCCCTATCCTCTTTCGTCTAATGGACCGCTTTCTTCCCAACGCTGGGGTTACGAGCGTCAAACCGGGATGCTCTCTGCCTGGCCCAGTCTAGTCCTGTAGGTAGGTAGGCATGTATCTACTCCTATCTGACCCGTGGATACTGCCGTCCCTGACCCTCCCTCCATACCATCACGGCGGGACTTAGCTACTTATGTAGGTACGTACTCCTGTATGCTTTACTACGTATGTTCTGTCTGTGACCTTTCTGTCTCTCTCTGTCATTGTGTCTGTCCCTCTGTCCCTCTGCTTCTCTGTATCCCCGTTACACTCCCTCCGGAGTCTAAGTGCTAGTTGAGGCATTGGCGTATTTGGAGTCACCCACAATGATGCTGTTGTCCCCCTGCTATGTGTCCTCGGTTTGTCTCATGATACCTCTCCGGTGCCTTACTGCATGCCTGTATTAGGAAATGGAAAAGATTATCGCTACCTCATGGTGCTTTTTGCTTGTGAACACTAGCAAAGACTTGCAGTATGTGTACCCTAGCTGGGGTTATTAAAAAATCACATTGGGCCGCATGGCGACCAAATTAGCCACACAACCTAATATGTAGTACGCATCCGTAACTCAAGTGACAGCATATTTTCCAAGGTGCTTGGGCCTGCTTGGGCCTGTGACCTTCGTGTGGTTTTCTGTACGAAGCTATATTTGGTCGATCTATCCACAGCCTGTAGACAGAAAAAGATATTCCCCATACGCTCTACATACGTCCATAGCTCATACATAGCTCAAGAGTATGGAACTCTAGAAAGATCCACCATATTCTTTTCGAGGTTCAACTCCTCCACCGCTACTCGCTATCTTTCAAGGTACATATCCCGCGCACAACCCTGGACAATCGAAGCTTGCCGATCAAGAGGCTTATCTAGCTCCGAGTTCTCAAATTCAGGAGGCTGTGCGCCGCTGTGGCGGATCTTTGGAGTGTGTAGACAACGCACGGAGGAGCATCCGGTAATTAGTGGCCTGCGGACCGCTGAATCGACTACTGAATAGCTTCGCCTCGAGAGGCGGCTACCATCAGCCCGGGTGATAGCTTCCGGCCTCTGGCTGGACCATCGTCATTTTGTAAAAGGGTGTCACATAGCCATAAGACGGTGTCAGCGTGAGAGACCTTGTTGGCGTCGTCTCTCGTGTGCTGCACAGACATATCATCATTAAGATAGTCGAAAGGATCAACGTTCGCTGTTATACTCTAGCACACACGCCTGAACGACTCGATACCGCTTCGAACCTGCAACGCGATTCATCTCAAACAGCCTCCAGCACGCTCTAGTACGATCCAATGGGTGATACCGCACCACCTGCCAACGCTGGCAGCGAGTATGCAAACTCAGAGATGCCCAATGCCGCTCCGCAGGGGATAATCATGCCAGATGATGGGCTAGCACACCCGCAGCAGCACGCCGGTTCCCCGGACGCTGCGGCGTTTCAGGGTCAATACCAGCAGTTGTACGCTCCACACTCCAATGCTTTTTCCAGCCAGCTCGAAATGCCTGTCTCGAGTCGCCAGGGACCGTACGATATGAGCGCCATGGCAAACACCCTCCCGCAGCCCGGATTCCGCCCCAGCTACAATGTTGGGCAGCAACAACACCAGAGATACGCGCCTTCAGGGCCCAGCATGGTGCCGCAGATGGTCCAGTACCCGGGGCAACCGCACATGTCGCAGCTTGCGGGACAGCAGTATTACATCCAACATCAGCCAATACCTCAATATTATGCCGCTCAGATGCCTGCAACTACCCAGCAACATCAGGCTGGGCTACAGATGCCTAGAGCAGGCATGCACATGGGGTACTATCCCAACTCCGCCATCATGAATCAGTCCCAGGGCCCGGCTCCGGCTCCGGCATATTTCTATCCCGCGTCGAATCACTACCCAGCGCAGAATCCCCCGATGAACAATAGCCTAGCTCAATCTCAATACTTCGTAGCAGACGGGTCGTCTAGACCCCAGGCAAGCTCGCCCTTGTACAAAGATATAGACGGAGGGAGTCTGAGTGGGTTTGTACCAAATGAGGGTATGGCCCAATCTTGGCAACTGGTAACACCTCATCAAAGTTAAAGTTGACATCGTGTTGTAGAACCGTCTTCGGGAAACCGCCCCGGTATCGTCCGTGGCCCGCCGCGAAAACCCCGTCAAACTGGTCAGTTCAACCTCAGAAGCATGCCCATCCCGACCCAACCAACCTGACACGACTTCCGCAGGGCACGCAATCTGGATCGGAAACCTTCCTCCACAGACCGACTTGATGAGCTTAGTCCACCATGTATGCAAAGAAACAACCGGGCTAGAGTCCCTGTTCCTTATATCGAAGAGCAACTGTGCGTTCGCCAACTTCAAAGACGAGACAAGCTGTAATACGGCCCAACAGAAACTTCACGAGTCAAAGTTCCAGTCAGTCAGGCTCGTAAGTCGGCTACGGAAAAGCACCGTCGAAGGGGTGTCAGGTCAGACCGCGCCAATAGGCCCAGCTTCTGCATCACCGAGTGTTCATGCAACAACTTCGGACAGGGGGTCGTCCAGTCCTTTCAAACCCGCCGATCAGTCGTCGTCCACGAAAGAAGACGGTATCCAGGCGAAGGCAACGTCGGTCGAGGGTGGACAACAAAAAGATAAATTCTTCATTCTTAAAAGTCTCACCGTGGAAGATCTTGAACTTAGCATTCAGAACGGAGTATGGGCAACTCAGGCACATAACGAGGAGGCGCTCAATAAGGCATTCAAAGTAAGTAAACGGGGTTAAAGATGGCGAGATCAGTTTTCATATGTTTTATATTCGCATTTTTCTTTCTAATCTATTTACAGGAAGCCGATAATGTCTATCTTATATTCTCTGCCAACAAGTCCGGCGAATATTTTGGCTACGCCAAGATGATTTCGCCGATTAATGATGATCCAGCTGCAGCGATTGAATTTGCTCCGAAAGCCCAAGTGACGAACAGCGTTGATTTGCCAAAAGCCATACCGACCGAAGCGACAGATACGTGCCCTCGCGGCCGAATTATCGACGACTCGGCCCGGGGAACGATATTCTGGGAAGTGGAACGGGACGAGCCGGACGGGGTGTCAGACACGGTATCGGAGGATTCGGAGAGTGCCAAAAGTTTACACGAGGGAGAAGGGGGCACGAATGCCTGGGGCAAGCCTTTCAAGCTGAAATGGCTCTCGACTGCACGGCTGCCATTCTACCGAACACGGGGCCTACGAAATCCATGGAACAATCATCGGGAGGTTAAAATCGCCCGAGATGGAACCGAGCTGGAAACTACCGTGGGAAGGAAGCTCATCGGGCTGTTCAACCGAATGCAGAGTCCGTCTTCCGCGCCTGTGATGGGCCTACCGGCAGGCGCCGCTACGGGATATCCACCCTCAATTTCGCCGCATTTTCGTCAGTGAAGAGAGCTTGTCGACTCTAAGGGCAAAGACGAATCCACTACGATATTCTGTGAAACGGCGTGCTGCTTACGACACTAATCAGTCTACGATATTTTTTTTCTTTGTACATTCACGAATTACACGTCCCGACACGTAATTACTCAGCCAGTCGTCGAAGCTGGCCTTACTCTACGACGACGATCAAATAGATAAAATATACTACTTATCTCTTCTCATGCCCCTTCCTGTCCCTTTCAGATGATTATTACTATATAATTAGCGCTAGTTGATCTTGCTTCGAATTCGTGAAGAGTACCACGGTGGCGAAGACGGGAAACCCGGTTTGAACACAGGGTCAACCATGCCGTGCCCGTGGCGAAAGCTCCAAACTGAAACCAGACAGCGCCAGTATGGGGCTTAGCCATTGCAGCTACCGAGATATTAGTGATTATGTGATTATGAGATTATGGTTACGATGACGACGATGATGTGTCGGTAAGCATCTCCAGGCTAGCATATTATTCACATAAACAACTCTTCCAAAGTTAGCCACTCTTGTCATCTAGGTGCTACCTTAGTCGCATGGACATACAGATTTCACGTCACAATCGTACGATGGAAGACCATATTCTCCCATCTTGATATCCACATTTGGAGTTGATGGGATGCTGAGATGCCGGCATACTTGCCAAGCTAAACGATTACGTCGATATTACTTTTCACATATGTATCTTTTTTTCCGTGTCTTCTAGGTTAGCCCTGTTCTAAGTAGGGCGCGAATGGCACATTCTTGGTTAGACGTTGGTGTGTGGCATGTGACTACTGGATAAGAACGACGTTTTGGCGTAATGGTGACATGGTGACAAGGCGCCTCGAAACGGTGTAAGTCGAGACCGGGATCTACAAGACAAAGACCGCATTCTTTTCCCCATATATGCAGCCATAATATGCATACACACAAAAAGCGGATTCTAGGGGGACTAGGCAGTTCGACGTTAGACGCGCGAACTCACTTTTCGATTCAAGACAGGATAGGCCTATTTGCGCATTATGATGTCATAAGTCCCCTGCCAAGGCCTAGCTCCAGGGTCGGGGTTGGACTGGGGGGAGATGACAAGTGCAAGCTTCAACTTGAGGCTTCTGCAGGTGATGTCCACGCAAAGACCTACCACGGTTAGAATGGATATAGGAAGGTACCCCAGGTGTCTAGATAAGTACAGTACGGCTGTATAATCATCTAAACTTCTGTAGTGTCTATGTACATACTACTGTATCCAGTAGGTAGAGCCTTGGTGGCTAAAATAAGTCGGTGGTGCCTGACCAACGCAGCTTTTCGCCTCACTCACACAGCTAAGGTATCCATAGAGCTAGGCATTCGGTAGATGGGTTAGTTCCTGTAATTCCGGTTTCTTGGGAATACTCTCGGGGCTTGTTAAAGCTTTGGGTACTGGAGTAGGTACCTAGCTGCCTGAAAAGGATGCTCAAGTAGCAAGGGTTTTGATCAAGTACTTCGTGGTACAATGCAAGCGTTGGTTGGATGGAACCTGGGAACAGGTTGCAAGACAACCGCCACATCGGCATAGCCACATCTTCAGGTAGCGCTCCTTAGGACGGAGCTTGGCCAAAGTACTTGTACCTAACCTAGTGTAGTAGCTCCCGCACCTTACCTAGAGAAGTATCAAGTGGGCACCTCACCACAAGGTTTTAGTGACAGAGGAGTGGAAGCGCAAAAAGCTCAGGTGCCCCTTTGTGAATTAACTCATGATTGATCCATTTGCTAGAAGCAATAAGTCAAAGACGTCTGCAAATAAAGAAAATGAAGCTTTCAGGTAAGTTTAGCTGTGCACTGAAAAATAAACAGCTTGAAAGAGAGAGATTAGAGATATAACGATTGATATTGCTACGGCTCTGGTCAGTTCATAATTGCGCATAGGTCAATAAGCTATGCTATTGCGTGTGTGTTGTGGAAGGTTCCGGCATTTTCTATGTCGCATTGTTCCAGCGTAGTCGCGCAACACACCGCGCGACGCACACTGCGTAAGCTCGACGTCAACAGAAACTCTAAATTGTATGTGCGGGTGTCTAGTGGAAGCCTCTGTAGAATTCTAGATCTTTGTTTCGCCTTCCAAATGATTTCACAGAACGGAATGCATAGTAGCTTCTTGAAGATGGTGGAAGCTACACCTACCACAGCTTCAGTCTATAAAACCATGGTTCAACGTCAATGGGAAAGACTCATTCACTCCCCAGAACACAGAACAATAGAAATACAAGAACCATAACAACAAGCAAAACACAAACGCCTTTCTCGCTTCTACGACTACATAGTCATCAAGCTATCAAATCATCGAACTCGAGACTTATCAACTCTGCTGTTTCTTACCGCTGACAACCCTTCATCCACTCATCACAAAATGGCAACCTACAACCCATTCTACACTGTCAACGGCAGCGACCTGGGCGGCCTGGGAAACTTTGGCAGCCTGGTCCGCTTCATCGACGACTGGGATAAGCACATCAACACCAAGCCCCAGAATGCCCGCTCTGGTCAACAGCAGCGCCACCCTTCCCGCCGCAATGTTATCCCAACTTTCACTCCCCGATTCGATGTCAAGGAGACGGAGCAGAACTTCGAGCTCTATGGTGAGCTGCCAGGTGTAGACAAGAACAATGTCCAAATCGAGTTCACCGAGCCGCAGACCATGGTCATTAAGGGCAGTGTCGAACGCACTTACAGCTCCGGCACCCCACCTGCTGGTCTACTCGACAACACTTCCATGAGCGGCGCCATCACACATGAGACAAACGACGATGATGCGCACGAGCACGGCAGCAGCGCTTTCCAGCCTACCGTTGAGGATGAGAAGGAGGGCAAGGAGGGCAATGAGGGCGTCACTGTGACTAAGGGTCAGTCAAAGCCCGACAGCTCGACAGGCCAGGAGCAGAAGTCCAAGTTCTGGGTATATGAGCGGAATGTCGGATCCTTCCAACGCACCTTCACCTTCTCCAGCCGCGTCGACCAGGATAACGTGCAGGCTTCTTTGGAGAACGGCATCCTACACGTGGTGGTTCCCAAGGCCAAGAAGCCTGAAACCCGCCGCATCGCCATCAACTAAAGCACTTCTCTCTCTCTCTCTCTCTCAGTCCCCCGAGTGGTGCACCAGTTTCCTTTCTCCGACCGCGCCGGCATCGATGATTTTCTCTTTTTCTTCGACGACACGTCAACAACCTGCACGCAAACAAAGTTACTGGTTTTTATAATGGCGCAGCCAGAATTCGACGACGCTTAATGGCATTGGTAATGATGGAACGCATGGAGTTTTGGCGAATGGACTGCTCTACAGCATTTACGCCGGCGCAGGTTTCAACTTCAACTGAAAAGACTGGAACGTTGTACATAATTAACCTTCCTGATAATGAGAAAGTTGTATCTTTATTGACATACTCGTGCTCTTTAATGTGAAATATGAGTTAAGAAAGGTCCTGACCCAAACTAATGAAAGTAGGAAATCGTCTTCGTAAACCCTATTTCCGTATCACAACTCAATGACAACCAAACTAGATGTTTATAATGTTAGGAGAAAAGGCAAGACACATAAAAAGGAGAAGTGATGTTAACTGGAACAAAAGTCTCATACTATTCTTCCAAAGTTGTCTCTCACGAGCCATTGCTATGTTCATTACTTATACAAGCTATACCTTTTGCTTACCGGTTACTGGTGGTTCACGAGAACGGCATTTATCTTACAATATGTAGTCATCTCCTGCGTACTACTAGTTTTCTTATTAGTGTAATTGGTAATGACTTGAGACGGGAAGCGAGTTCAATTGAAGAGTAGAATCTGCTGCGTGTCCCGTCAACGTATTAACTAATACCTCTTAAGACTAACTGTCTACCCATAATACCACCTAACCAATACCAATTAAGCCTATCGACATTATCTAATACTGTCCCTATAGGCCCTCCCTCTCGCCCTCCCTCTTACCGCGATACTTTTCACAGTATCTCAGCTATTAACACCCGAATTAAGAACAGCCTTAACAGGTCAAGTCAAATTTCGGCGTCGCACTGTCCACGGGCGTGATGCCGAAGCTGATCTCCTGCTGCGCTGCGTTTATGTCCACGAGTGTGTACCAGAAGGTGTTGCGCTTGCCGAAGAGCGAGCAGCCCACCGTGTGCCAGTACTTCTTCATGTTTTCCAGGGAAGCGACTGCGTCGCCTCGCTTTGGGCCGGCTATATTATAAACGATACGGGATAAGCGTTAGTTGTATAAACTTGCTTATGAACGTAATTATTGTATTATATTGTATTGCACCGTTTGAACAGAGCGTCGATAACAACGCAGACTTGAAGGAACGAGGCCCAGAGAGGTAAAGTGACTAACAGGCAAGGAAGATCATAAGAAAAAAGCGGGTTAAGCGCGGTAAGGTGGAAAACCTACAATCCGGCCAGCCCGTCTCCGTGATCCACACAGGCTTGCCCTGGGCGACGCTCTCGGTAGCTGCGACGGCCGACCAGAAATTGTCCGAGGCCTTGTCGATCGAGTTCTGTCGCTTCTCCTCGAAGTAAGGGAACGAGTTGTGGCTCAGCACGTCCACTGCCTGTGCCACGCCGCTGTTCTCCGGAAGTACCCAGGCGGACCTAGTGCATTGCGGTTAATGGATATGTTCTGACTAGCGAGATGTTTTCGAGGCAATGGTCTTGGGGATGGTAAGGCGAGTGATATGGTAGGGGAGGGAGCGGGACATGTTCAAAAAAAAATATTAATGAATTAAATCCCCCCCCAGCTCCTCCGACAGTATCAAGGGAAAGGTAAAATATGCATTTGTAAGAAAGGAGAAGATGGAAGCAAAGCAAAGAGAAGGGAGGGGGAATACCAGGTATCGGCATGAGTGACCGGTTTGCCCTGGAGCGGCGTGCCCCTGAGCCAATCCCGCATCCATCCGATATACCCCTGAATCTCAGCCGACGTGGCACCGGGGCCCTCGCCGTTAGCCATGCCCTGTGGGCTGCTCCGGTGCAAGTCCTCGGATCCGACGCTGATGGCCACGACGCGGTCTGCGAAAGCAGTCCCAAACGACGTGCGTGTCGCGGCGGTGAGGGCGTTCAGCTCGTTCTCGAAGGCCGCTGGCCCCGCACTGGCCCATAGCCCTACGAGGATCTTGGTGTCGGTGTCTACGGCCGCCCGGAACGCCTCCGTCGGACTAGCTGCCGTGCCGCACTGTATCGAGGTGTAGAGGTGGGCGGCCGTGAAGCCTCCCTTAGAGCCGGCGAGGTTCTGCGCCCGCGTGAAGAGAGACTTGAAGTCGTTGTATCCACGACAGGAACCGTCTGGGTTCGTCGCGCCGTAGTTGAACCCCTGCAGGGCCTGAGCGACGACAATAGACGGGAAGGCTATTGCGCCTAGGATGAGGGCTGTCAGATATTGTTCATAATACATCATGAATTAGTAATCAAGTTTGTTTAATCCGGTAATCGTTCGGGGGGGAAAATGTATTATTAAGTCGTTATCGTATGTATATGCATGCACCGCACACACAAGTGAATAAAGTATTTAGTGACACCGGAACCAGCCAGAGACAAAAAAGAAAAAGGGGAGAACTTTCAGATCCTGAGCCTGGTTCTCGGTCAATATAATGGGACGCAATTTACATACGAGAGACGTTCTGTCCTTCTCAAATGGCCGAGCACACCCTCCCCTCCTTCCTCCCATTTAGCTGCTGGTCTCTAGGCAAGCAAGAGGAAGGCGTACTAAAGCAAATCACATGGCAATGTAGGTAGGCTTTCCGATTACACAACGCCAATATAGGGTGGCATTCGCTGCTGCTCTCCTGATTCCTCTCCTGGCCGGTGGAAGAGCTGGTTGGCTTCCGTTTCCTCCCCGCGGGAAAGAATATATGTGCCTGACGAATAAAATCAAGCTTTCTTTCTCTTTTGCTACTATAAAAGCTCTCACGTAGCTTCTCTTGGCGAGAACACGAAGCATCGTACAGTATCGTACTAAACCTCGGCAAATACAATATATATATCTTGTTGATACCTGACGTTGGGATTGGTGCGATGCCGAGCTTTCCAATGACATCCTATGGCCCGCTTTGAATTGAGCAATCTTTATTTGTCGGTGCTACGTTGTGAGTCAGCCTTGTCTCTAAATCAAGAATAAATAACACGACACAGGTACGTAGGACGCAGACAAGAACGTGCACTGGGTTCTATCGATGGTGTTTCATGATACGCGGCATGAGTTACACCTATGGAGGTTTCAAGAAGCAAGGCTATTTATCATAAGTACGTAATTACCTAGCGTGCACTCTTCGCCATACGATACGGCGTATCACCACACCTTTTTACACAAAACCATTAGCCATTCAGGGGCTCGTTCATATGGGCATGGTCTCCGGGTTCACATCATCTAGAGCTACAAACGACTATTGCAGATACATCTATAGTATGAATATGCTACTACCTAATATACAGACTAGCACCCCTGAGACTAAAACCACAGTACTACTTCTTATACCTAAAAAACTGAACAGCGTAGAAAAGAATAATATCAATGGTAATAACTATATAAAAATACATTACATAATTTAAACAAATGTCCTCCGCCGCACACACATTTCACTCACTCAACTCAATCGTCTTCAAGACTACTAACAGTAAGCGGGCTCACCCGACCTGCTAAACTGGCAATATCGCTGCCAATGCCGCCGCCGCCACTGGTGGGACTGATAGGTGACACCAGATGTTCTAGATGATCCCGATCCCTCTCGTCAGATGTAGCACTGGGCATAGAGATGAGACTGATACGTGGACGATGGCGGTGGCCGTAATGGCCGGGGGTGACATCTGCCTCTTCATCGTCGTCGTCGAGAGGGGAGATAGGACGCACGGGCTCAGCGTCGTTATTGTCATTATTGGGACCAGAGCTTCTTCGTGTGCTGCTGCTGTTGTTATTAGTCACTGTCGTTGTTGTGTTCGCAGGCGCGGAAGAACCTGTTGCCGTCTTAGTTTGGCTCGTCCTGCCAGCGATCCCGAAGCCCGAACCGGCGCTATCTCCATCTCTCTCTCTGTCCGTTTCCCTATTACCCAGCGCACTAACATTACTCAGACCCCTCTCTATGACAATCTCCTCGCCAGAGCCGGAGCCGAACGCCCTGTCCATGATCGGCGATACGGGCACGTAGCTCAGACGCGGACTCTGCATCTGCATCGCCAGACCGGTGATACTCGTCGGACTGTCCTCACTATTCGACGACGACGATGGCTTCTTCGGTTTTCGCTTCGGTGGCGGCGGTGGAGGCGGTGCTAAACGTGTCCCCGGCGGAGGAGGAGTCGGAACCCCCAAGATGGGCACTAGTGTCTGCATATACGTATATGTTTGTGGTTCTGGAGCTGACGGTGATGGTGCCAAGTCGCGCAGACTGAGCCGGTCTCTCGTCTTCGTCTTCTCCAGGTCTCGATCTAGATCGACTAAGTCTACCGGATGCGAGCCTAAAGGGTTCCGCGGACTGCTCAGACCGAGAGGCCAGTTACGACCGAAACTGTGCGGACGGAGTGCCGTCCCTCCAGCTACCACTCCCACAGAAGCCGAAGACGCAGAAACGGAAGCAGAAGCAGAAGCAGAAGCAGAAGCAGCAGTAGCAGAGGAAGAGCCGCGTCGCTTGCTACTACTACTATTATCACCCGGAGAAGTAGTGGATATGGTGATCGGTGAGGGTGTGACTCGTTCGCGGATCGTGGATAGGGGACGTATGCGTCCGCCCTCTATCACGACGCGCTTTTCAGCCATCAACGGACCGGCTGGGCCTGTACCTAGGCCTCCGTTCGCGCCCTTGCGTTGGCGACGTCGTCGGCTTACGAGAAGCCAGATCCCCACGCCGGCCAGGATGACGAATACCACGCCGCCGACCACGGCCCCGACAATAGCACCTGTAGAGACGGAAGAACTTGACGATGAAGATGAGGAGGAGGAAGGTGTGCTGTTGCTGCTGGCTTCGGGACCCACTGTTAGGCCACTCGATGTGTTGTCCTCTACCGTGTTTTCATTATCGTCATCGGTCATCGTTGCTGTCATTAGCTCGGGCGGATAAGGGTACAACTCCCCGAAGCCGGGAGTCTCGGCACATTGCACGTGTGTGAATGTTGAACCTGGATAGTAGTCGTCCGCCGAGAAGGCGTATGTTACGCAATATTCCTTCGTTTCTGGGCTGGTGGTGATTATATGTTAGTCTTTTTCACTCGGAACTGGCTTATGTGCTTATTCTTATTCTAGAAGTTAGACAAGGCAGAGAGATATTATATACCAGCATAACGTGTGTGGTCCACACATCCCAGCGTTCGGCATGATGGTATGGTCGAGACAACTGGTATAGATCGTCGAGCTGCAGTCCGCAGCCCCGGCTACGCAGCACCCTCGATATTTCCCTACATTTGTGCATTCATATCCAAAATCGCAGGTTACTAGATAGATCATGGCAAGTAAGTCTCAGTGTTGCAACATATACCCATGCCCTTATTTGAGATATCTTCGTGGCACCCCCTTCTTATCTTACCTGTAGTCCCTGTCGTGAAACCGCATGTGTCAACTGCCAGGATGAAAGGTGATGTATCCTCTGCTATTACCGGCGCCGCCGTCACGCCGGGCGGATCCTGTGTTGTGTAGTCGCCGCCTGCTGCTGCTTGATACACATTTGTAGTCTGAGTCGGCGTGCTGATGAAAGGCATATTTCGTTGCCAAGGGTCTCTCAAGAAGGCTTCTTCATCATCATGCATATTAACTGATGCTGATACTTAATGGAAAGGCAGATGGATAAAAGTAGGGACAAGACGAGTTTGAGGTGAAAAAAGGCACTCGAGGTAACTCATGGACTAGTGGGCGCCACAGGGCGACCGACCCGGGTCCGAAGGCTCCTTTCGCCTCCAAGGGTTCATTGTTCTCCGGTGTAGCCACTCGTGTCTATCCGACAATGCAACTCGTTGATACTCGTGTCTGTCATCCTTTGTTAATATGATGCAGTGGCTTTAGAAGCGGTCTACAAAGAAGTTCTACTAAAAATAGGCCTCGATTTGCCGAGGCAACTTCGTTATACTGTGCAATTCAAAGAGAGGACCGTTTTCGATGTTTTTTTTTATTGCTAAATACTCAATATTGCCTCCCGTTTAGACTCGTACTGCCACGAACCGAGTATTGCAAATCTCAAATCGTCGTGAAAACATCCAAGCTCGATAACTCCGTACCAGGATACTAGACAGTATTGTTAGTCATATCACTAATAAGGGCGTCGTGAGTGGGAGCAGCGGGCACTTACTGCGAACATAGTATTAGAGGAGCAAGACGACCCGAGCCCCGCGTTATCAACCCACGCAGGTTCCCAGTAGAAAATGCCATTACCGTTCTTGACACCCGCAACGATGGATGCTACCTTCTGTATGAAGGTGGTCTGGCCAGCGGCCGAGAATGGGATGCTCTTCAGGTCGCTCGGGAAGGCATATGCGGGCGAGGGGCACGAGGTAGGCCAGTTGGTCTCAGCGACGACGAGCTCCTTGCCCCAGGTATTGGCCATGTTGGTCAAGCTAGTCTTGAGGTTCGCCAGAGTTGCGCTTGAGCCACTGGTAGATGGATAGTAATGTTAGTATACTGATTTTCATGCCGTTGAGGCAACTTCGAATTCGTCCGGAGGTCTTACTAGAACTGAAGAAAATGTTAATAGCTGACCGAGGATAACTCATATTATACGAACTTTGGGAACTCACAGGGTAAAATGAGATGCCCATCATGTCAAAGTCAGATGTCGATAGTGGGCCTTGCTTGAGGACCGAGGAGTAGAACCATTCCTGGGTACTCCAGTCCCAGCCATTATCAAGATGGATCACTTTCGCATTCTCAATTAGTGACTGATATATAACGCGAGGTCTCGAGAGACGGAGCTCGCATGTTCTTTGATCATAGTCATAGTTCATATAGCATCATGACGTCCTTGTTCTTGATGATTAAAGCACTTACTGATTTTGGGCTTCGGAGACAACTTGCTGTCTTTAACTCCGTACGCAGCAGAGTGCAAGAGCTTAGCGATGTTGTATAGCTGGTCATACTTCCCCGTAGGCCATAGCAGGCCACCGCGAATTTCGTTTCCTATGGAGATGATGGAGGGCGTCAGGCCCGCTGAAGCGAACTGGTTCGATACGTCCAGCGTATAGTTGTACAGCTTCCAAGAGAGGTTTTCGACGTCCGTAGGCCAGCCGGAGGGAATCGTCTGATGGGCCGGATCAGCCCAAGTATCGCTGTAATGCAGATCAAGGTAGATCCCCAAGCCGGCGGCTTTGGCTCGTTTGGCAATCTGCAGGTTATATGCGAGGTTATAGTCCCCGTTGGACGGGTTCACCCACACGCGCTGCCGGACCGTGTTGATGCCGCTCTCCTTCAGGATGTTCTCGAGAGACTTGGTGCTCCCGCTAGTCGTCTTGTAAGAGCGACCGGCCTTCTCTTCGACCAGGACCGACGACCAGTCCACTCCCTTGTACGTCAAGGCGCCGTGCACCGGCAAGATCGCCAGTGCGGCGAGAGTCACGAACCCGGACAGCAGCATGGTTAAAAACGTAAAGCGACTTAGCAGTCTTATTAGTTAATCTAGCTCACTCCGTTGGAGACTACAACGCGACTTTCGAAAGCCATCCTCGCCAACAGCAACAATGACCTCTTTTTAAGGGCTGGCGCCCTCACAAGGGAGCCATGTGCAGCCAATGCATTATGCGACTGTGATGATTCCGATTGATGGAAAAGATGGGCAGATTTACGGCGGAAGAAACGTCCGATTGTGGGCTCCGGCAAACAACTGTTCAACTGTCCCTAAAACAGGACCTTCCTCCGCTTTATTTAGAGCCCTTGGCTGTTTTCATCCACAAATATCCTCATCCCTACATATTAGGGAAACCCCCAAGTTGGCTAAACGGTTGCACATCCTCCGCAGCTTCGGGTTAGACCCGATCTCCCTACATCTAAGGTTAGGCATCTTTTTTATATTATAAGGCCCCATGTGATATAATGACCAGCTCCTCCCCCTAGAATACATAGTCGAAGCTATATTCACTTTCGATATCCCATAACGCGAACATTTAAAATGATACAAACGCAAGGATGTCTAAGATGTTTTTTACTATTTCGTGATTACTATCATGGTTGTTTTCGGACAACTACTGTTACTTCCGACTCAGACAGCCAGTCTTTCGTCCTGGATTCCTAGTAAGGTCTTGGAAATAGTTGGTCTTTTTAATCGATATCTTACTGACTGGACAAAGCGATGAGGAATAACAAGGATCACATGATAATTAAAAAACGAATAAAAATTGAAGCACAATCAGTTATCAATCAAACCTGCGGTTTTGTCTAAATACGGTGCCTAAGTAAGCGAAGAAGAAGCTACTAAAAAAGGGGTACTTAGCTATGTGAGATGTTTAATCCTTAAGACCTGCTCTGGTCCTGTTCCCGTGCTGAAGTTGCTCGAGACGACGATGATGCCCCAGACGTTCTAGCAGAGGGATTGCCTCGTGGAACTACCGGAGCTCTACTATCGGATGTGCTACTACGCGTGCTCCTCCGTGCTGCAATTGAAGGCGAAGCAGCCGAAGCAGGCGTGTTCACCACCGACGACGGGATCCTTGAGCTCGGCCAAGAAGAAGTGGCAACTCCCGTGCTGGGCGTCATAATGGTGCTTCGACGCGAAGAGGCAGTAGCACTTGATCGCGGTGTGCCCGGTGCATTTGTAGAAGCAGCGGATGTAGAGCGTGAAATAGCGGTTGCCGATGGTGTTCTTGGCAACCTGCTGGAACTTTTTCCTGCTGTTGCTGTTGATGTTGCCGCTGCAGTGGCCGCCGTCCTCCTTGACTGTGCGTTATTATCGTCCCGTACACTCTCCTGGCTCCAAAGAAGCGTACTTACCGTATTCCCCCGATTCGTCAGCAGCGACGAGACGGTCACCAAGACAAGCACGCGCGAGTCGACCGTGAGACTCGGCTTCAGAAACCTGGCCAGGTTGTGCTTGCCGAAGTAGTTGCGTTTGTGGCTCAGGTTCCGCACCGCCTGCCCCAGCTCGAGGAGCGAGCTGTTGATGTCCTGGCCCTCGGCGGCAATGTTTTCCTGCGCCTGGTCTCTGGGTCCGCTGCCCGTCGCCTTCAGATTCCGCCCCACAGGCTCTGAACCAGCCAGGTCGACGAAGTTGATCACCCCTCCGGTCGCCTTCTCCGGGCTCTCCGGATCAACCGGCCGCCTCGTAATTCGGATAGTGACTACAAAGTGCGACCTGGAGGAGGTCTTGTTGCGCGCCGTGCCGGCCACCTGTCTTATGCTTGCAGCCTTTCCGAGGAGTTCGATAGCGCTTTCCTGTGAGTTGAGAACATGGGCGGACGCGCTTGCGCCGAAGTCGAGGGGTTCATCAGCTGCTGTTGAAAGAAGATCACTAACGCGGTTGAGGTAGATCTCGACTACCGACAGTCGGAATATATACCGGTGGTGAGTGCTTTCTTCATCAGCAAGTTCAAACAGAAATCTCAGATAACTAGGAACTAGACCATCATCGGACAAGAAGGTGTGACTCTTACCGCTACCAGTTGCGCCATAGCCCATGATAGTCGCCGATCGTCCCAAAGTTGCTGACAGGGCGAAGTCCTTCACCTCGTTGAAGATGGCCTGGTTATCGTCGCCGGTCCCAAACACCCTCTCAAACCTAAATTCGCGTGTCTCGGTTCTAATGTTGTCGTCTTTGGTCACCACCCCGAGGCGGGACCATGGTAGAAAAGACTGCTCTCCTTCAAGGTTGGTAAAGGTAATCAGCTCATCTTCCGGTACGCTTTCCGGCTTGATACGGCACATCACGCGAACGTTACCCTTGTAGTTGGCAAGCTCCTGGACGAGGTTTCGATACCTAGCGAGATAAGCTTCTCTCGCCAACTTCTCTTGATTCATCTCTGCCTCAAGTCTGGTTATCGTTTGCTGGGCCAATTCATGTGCCTGGCGTATGGTATAAGTCTCCTGAAGCTCGCTGTTCAGTCTATTGATCTCTTCTTGCGCCGATTTGAGGTCGGGCGGAGCATCCGAGGCGGTTACTGGTCTACCTTGTACAGTTGGTATATGCGGCAGGACCCGGGGAGTAGACGTTCTCATGCGGATCTCGAGTGTGTCGAGCTTTAGTTGTACAGCGGCTATGGCCTTGAGAAACATTTCATCCTTCTGAAAGTGACGGTTCAGTGTTTCCTGGAACTTCTTGGAGTTATCAATAATTTTCGTGTAATTATCCTGGTTACTGTCCTGGACCAGGCTGCCGATCTCTTGACTTAATGCCCGGTAGCCATTCTCGACACGGGAAGAGATATTTTGAAGCTCGTACAGGATATCATCTTTATGAGCAGATTCGCTCGCCTCGATTTGCTTCGACAAGAGCTCGACTAGGCCAATGACCTCACTTACCTTTTCGCTTACGGCCGTGGAAATCGTCCCAGGAAGGTCATCCTCGGCGTGCTGACTCTTCGTGAAGTTGTCGCGAAGCTCTTTCCGTTCAGCCTCATTACTAGCGAGTCTGTCTTCGATGCGCTCCTCGAAACTCTCAAGTCTCTTTTCGAAGCGTTCCAGGAAAGCATCCAGTTTTTCATCAATGCGCTCCATGACGTTCTGCGACTAGGATGGGCTGAAAGGTTAGAAGTCTTGTTGTATTTGAGCTTGGTGTGATCGTGATGGTAAAGCTGTGCTTGCTGTTGACAAAAATAGATATGAACGGAAACTGCATGCAATTTATATTAATTAACAAAAGCCTAGACTACTGTTTAGAGACGAGTTTATTGTTTTGCAATCGTCTCATAAGAGTGGCTTTACTACGTTGTTTGTTTCGAACATAGACAATGCGTTTATTTGACCGTTGCCCATGTTCGCAATTGAGTAAAACAAATACAGTTGCTCTGCAATGTATATGTTTCTTTGTTTACATTTGTATCGTGTATTGCCTTTTTCTTTGCGGTAGTTGGTCAATAAAGAGCTCATAAGGGGTTTCTATAGAAGTAAGTCGATACGTCCCTCGTCGAACATGACGTTGATACAAAACAATACTTATTACATAGAAACTTGGGCAGGGATCCATGTTAGTCATAATCTTGTATTTCTTTTTCTATGGTGACCTTCTCTCTCTAAGCGTCTATGAGCCCCCCTCTTTCGATCTGAGTCTCTTAAGATGTTACCCTCCTAACAAACATTGGATGTTCTCTGATACGATACAGGCCGGCACGCTGTCGTAGTCTATGCCATGCCGTACTCAGCAGCATCCATATACAGATCAATAAGGCACCCGGAGCTCCATGCTTGTGTGGGGCTCGAATCAGGGCAGTGCTCGCCATTTTTCTGCGTGAGTTCGGTCAGGCCGGCCCATGGGCTACTTTCTATCATGTCTTTGCAACCACTGAGGCGTCTGGTAACCTGTTGGAACGCTTCTACCCGGCCTTCCAGGGTAGTGCGTCTAGCAAGGTCGAACTTGAGGAGAGCGCGTAGGAAGAACCCCGTGGGCCAGAGCCATTCAGGCCCTTGATGGTAGTTGCGGCCCTTGGATGTGGCAAAATCAGTCGAGTCTTCACTATTGATATAGTACGGGCGATAGTTAAGGTCCGAAGGATCGAGCGTTGCCATGCCTGTCGGCCCTCGTAACACTTGGTCTGCTAGGATCAGAGCATTCATTGCATGGTCAGGGTCGAATAGTTCGGGCGCCACCGTCATGGCTATGGCAAAGTTCGGCCGCAGCTGGTAATCCTCATACTCCTTACCGGAGCGGAAGAGATCTTTATAAATGCCGCGTCGGTTCACAATTCTGGAGTTTACAGCATATTTGCTGTCGTCTGATGGGTCCTTTGGCACGTAGTAACTGTACTCGAAGTTTGACTTGACTAACTCGGCCCAGTCAGCGAAGGTGATTTCGGTACCGTCCGGCTTTTTGACACCTGTATATGGATATTTCCCCTCTGAATGGAGTCTGGAGAGCCACTTCAAGGTGCTGTAAAGGAGACCGGTGATTTCGATAGCAGCACCGTCACGTGGGGTGCCGGGTATTCCCTTCGAACCAGCACGTTCGCTTTCACCCATCTTGTCCATCCATGTACCGCAATTGAACTGGTTGCCTCCAAATATGATTCCATTGGACCAGTCCACGTTGATCTCAATGTTGAAGCCTTCATCTCGCATCTGCATGTCGATGCCAGGTCCAGCGTTAGCTTCGCGGAATTTCATCCCCGATGCATGTCGCTGCATGGCCTCTTGGATGATATCCTGTATTGAACTTTGCTCTGAGTAGGCTCTTGGATCGTCAGACGCAAACCATGTATCGTCGTTGGGCAGGAACCTGCGTTTGACTTTCTTGGTCAACAGTGCCGTGCCATCTGGAGCGTGACGAGTATAATCCTGTATACATTGTAAAAAGAACCAGATGGAGTCGCGGCTGTTGTATCGCGGCAGGTTCCCGCTGCTGAGGAGATTCGGAATCATGCCGTGCTTCAGCACACTTGCGAAGGCAAAAATATGCTCAGCCGCCTCGTCAAAGCGTCCAGTGGCGATATAAAGACCACGGAGGGAGATGAAGACGTCGCGTCCCCAGCAGCGAGCCCATTCGACGGCGAAATGGGGAAGCCCAGCTGCTAATGACGGGACAAGCTTCTTTGGCCAGAGAGACGCAGATTTAACGATTCCCGTTTGCTGTATGCTTACCATGGCGAGGCTCTGGAGGAAAGACTGGCCGTTCCGTATATGGTCCGTCATGAGCTCCAGGCCCCTTGCCCAGGCGGCAGAGTAGGCCGTGCGGATAATGAGAGCAAAATACCGCGGAAGCAGAAAATTCGGGATACCCCGTATCGCATTGAAACGCTCCCTTAGCCACTCGACTGGTTTCGCCAGGTTAGCAAACTCGGGTTGTCGGCTAATCCTCTCTAGACGCCCGACCGTGTAGTCCAAAGCCCATTGACCGTCTCGTAGGTTCTGGCAGAGAGGATGCGCGAGGTTGTTATCCCTGATGATGTTCTTCAGGAGACTCCACCACCCCTGAAGGCCGGCGTACACGAGCTTTCCATGACCTGGGATCTCGTACACGCCATCCTTGCCATCACTTCCACTCCGCTCTTCTGCCTCGCACCGATAAAGTAAGAAATTCAGATCCACTAAATCCAGTTCTGACATGGCTGCTCTTGCTCCTGACGTTACATAGTTATCAAGGCCAGCCGAGTGCTCGGCCGCCGGGATCCATGTTTCAAACAGAGCAATACTTCCAGGCGGAAACTTGTCTCGAACAGTAATGACAGTAGTGTCGCCTTGAACCTCCATACGAATCCCTGGAACATCAACTACACGGCTCGGGAGGCCTCGGAGGTACGTCGTATCACTCTCGACGTCTTTTGTGGCCTCATCACTAGAATCAACTTCGAGCATCCAGCTTCCTAAATGACGCGCTTTCGTGCCACTTAAGCGAACGGAACTGAATGCCCCATTTCCATTGCCATACCCAGGATAGGCGGTGTGGGCAATCAAGAAATACCCTTTCCTCGACTCGGGATGTACCCTGTGCACGGTCACGTACTGGTCCTCATGGTGGATATGCGTCTCATCGTAGCCATCTTTACCCATCAGGGTGTGGATCTGATTCAGCAACTTCCTGACACCCCCAATGCCTCCCGTACCCCCGCCCGTTTTAATCTCTTTAGCAGAAGAGGATTCGGAAGTATAAAGCCTAGTCTCATTAACCAAGTCAACAAGCTTAGGGTATATCTCGTCGTAACCCATAACGCTTCCTGTGGCGCTGGCGCACATACAACACAAGGCGGCATTTGGCAATGTGTCGCGGGCATCTCGCTTCTGGGCAGGTACCTCATTATCGTGGGTACAGTCCATGAAGAGCGCTTGCACTGGAGCGGGTTTAATCCTGCGGACCTTTTCGCGCACAATAAACCCGTTGCTCCTGTCGCCAGGACTAGTAGGTACACTTCCAGGAGGGCTGCCAGGATTGCCCTTTGGCAGTTCATCGAGTTCGAAGCTGCCTATCGGACGGCCGCCATGGCGATGCACCAGGCGACTCATCTCAGCAGTGCTCCATGCTTGCATAGCTTCTCTGACCAGAGAGCTGAGACCGAGTCTCTTAACAAAGACGTAGTCCATCTCTTCGGAACCGGTGAAAAGCTCTGCCACAACATACAGATTGGGCCGGACGCGGCGCGCTTCGTCCAGGATATGCTCAGCAACATGTAAAGGGGTCGAGTGACAGTTGTCGATCCTGAACCCAGCAAAGTACTTGGCCAGCATTCGCGCATACTTGGTCATGTAATCCCAGAGCCACGGACTGTCCTGGGGACCGTTTCCATACCGAAGCTTGACACAGTCGCCCCATACGATTACTTCTCTACGGAGGTAGACCCGCGATTCTGGACCGGCGTTGTCGACTAATGCATTTCCGGCCCACACCCAACCATTATTGACGAGGACTAGGTCTTCGGTCCTAAACCTGTCCGAGGCCTCCGACCTATCGAGGCGAGTGAAATACGACTCGATGAGCGGGTTATCGCGGTCAATCGCACCCAACTTAGGACCGTGGTCGTCGAGGCGAACGTATTTGATCCTGTTGAACAGCTGCTGGAGAATGACGGCCACCTCCTTGTCATATTCGTCGTAGAAGCGAACATTAACCGCATCTAAAATCTGCACAGCCTTGGTGCGAATAGTAGATTCATCGGCTTCCCCTCGGTACTTTCCATAGATGACTGTTATCAACGAGGCCAAGACGTTCGGGTCGATGCGGCGCCGGAAACGCTCGCCAAGCATGTCGTTTCCTCGTAGTCCTTTGTCGACGATATACTCGACCTGGTCCTTGAGACTGGCGTTTTTGAGGTGACCGATATCTCGTTCCATTCCTTTCGGATCCTCAAGCTTGGCCTTAACCCAAGATTCGATAGCCGCGTCAACATCTCTGTCCACATCCAATGCATAATACTCCCAGAGGCGAATTTCTCCAACAACGTGCTTTTTGATACCGTCCATGATTTTAGTCAGATCGTCAATGGACCTCACCACATTGGGATATCCTAACTCCGTGAGTTGAAATCCAAACTTCAACAACTGGGTGTCGAGCACATAAGCTGACTCTAACCAAGGGGCGGTAGTCAGGTTGTAACCAGCTTCGGGATGTTCCAATAGCCACCTGCTATTATGGGCCGTATGGTTGAGAACTATATCGGTTAAACTGAGGAGCGAGTGACTGTGTTCCAAGCTATGGACCATCTTCTGTACGTCTTCTTCTCCGCGAGGAAAACAGTCCGGGTCCCACCCCAGCTGGTCGTATAGACTGTAAGGAGAATTTGAAGCGCCGCGGACTTGTAGCGGCGTGAAGTGTATCATATTGTAGCCGCGACCGCTGATGCCCCGCAAATGCTTCTCCCAGCTAGACGGATACTTGCCCATGAACTTACTGATTACAGAGAAAATGGACAGTGCAGGCAACGGCAAAGGCCGACCGTCTAGTGAGAGACGGGGGGCGACATCAATGTAATAGTGTGGTGTCTGCTTCACCGACGGTGTGGTGCTGGCCGAGTCAAGCGCGCTGCTCGAGAGACTTGGAAGCTCAGAATACGTCGTATAAAAGGCGAATGCGCCAGCCTCATAGATCGGAATGGAGATTTCAATGTTTCGATTGAAATCGGGATCGAGCCTGGAATGCTATCTTTAGAAAATTTCCCACAAAAGCTATATCATACAGTCGGAGGCACCCACTTATATTCTGTGAACTGGTTTCGATGAAACTCAGCGCCTTGCTTCGGGATGTTGACCCAAAGACTGCCGTTTCGACATATCGAAGATGTACCCTCGATTACAAAGCGCACTGTTATCGGGTCATTCGACTTCGGCGCCAGGTAGATATACTCCCCTGACACGTCGGGAGCGCCGTTATCTTTCAAAGGTAAAAGATAAACTTCATTCGAGGATACTATAGGAGGAGCCATATTTTCGGTAGATTTCGCTCGCCGGTTACGGGGAGAAGACACGACGAGAGGATACTGGGAAGCCTAGACAGTTCAAGGCGCATTCCAGTGGCAACTGTATATCACCTCGCGAATCGGCGTTCTAAGGAATTTACGAGGATTTTCCTTGTAGTCGCGAAGCAATAAAGAACAGTCCGTTTCGAATAGGAAGAGAGACGCCCTTGTCTACAGCATAGGGATATAAGATGATTGATTAGTAGGATAGATAAGGTAGAGGATGTCTGAATAGGCACTTGTAGGCAGAATGCGAGTTTGGCAGGAGAGGAGGAGAAGAAAAACCAAGTAGGGTGAAACAGCGAAATGGGAGAGTGGGTGAGTTATTAGTCGGGCAAGCTGACGATATATTCAACGATTCAGTGACGGTTGCAACTTCTCCAAGCTCGTACTGTACTATGTCGCCTCAGATTCTTGGAAGTACCCTTGGATCTTGGCTACGCAAATATGTAGGTAAGGAGAGATGTAACCAATAGTGTGTATAGCTTCTGTATAGGTCCGGAGATGACTTGCGTGGGCCGCTTGCAAGTAAGCAAACGACGCTCTAACGCGCAGCCCGCAATAATCAAGGACCAGTCGACATGGGAAGCGATGCACCTGTCACGCGCGGCGCGGCAGGCGATGAAGGATAACGGCTAGGGAACGAGCCTTCCAACCAATCGCTGTCGAATCAATCTACTATCTGCTCCGTTCTCTTCAACTTGTCATGTGGCATGCCGGCAGGTCGCGGGGCTGCGTTCAAGCATTCCAGCTGTAATATCAGCATCATGACGTCAGTTGGTAGGATTTTCCTTCCTTTTCTTTTCACATCCCTTCCCCTTACTACCGTACCTTTATTAGGCTCCTAGGCGCCTCCGATTTCGTACTCGGCTGCAGGTACCTGCACCAAGCCGCCAACGGTGGACATGACTGCAATATACTTACTTGCTTATTTGCTCTTGAGAGGTTGAATGGTTTCAAGTTGAACTATCGGGCCGGCTTGCAGTTGAAATTCTTGTCACATGTGTGGATTTAAGAGGGGTTTGGCAATGCTATGCTCCTAAAAATCATTCATTACATACCTAGTTATTGTTTCTAAGTTGTACGTGTTGTAGACAAATTTCGCCAACATCTTTTTGCTCTATCTAGATCATAGCCTAGGCCTTTTGATTTTCCTGTGTTTGATTAGGTATACGAGCTCGCCCTCTATCTGCGTGGGGAAGTAGATAAAGCACCCAGTGTTTTATGGGCAATCGCCGATTCTATGCGTATTTCCCACTAACCAGCACCTAGCGGTGAGAGGCACTATATGTACCATTAATAATGATAATTGTAAAGCTAGTTCTCTCAATACATCTCTAGTCGATTCAAGTAGGTATACTGGTAGGGATAAATAATAGAAAATAATAATAATAATAAAAATAAAATACAAAAAACTTTGTTTGTTTACTAAAAATAAGTGAAAATAAGTGGCATCTCCTAAGTTGAGAAGATCATCAGCTAACGTTGCCTTCACCTACCTATAATACAGACCTTAAATGCCAGGTACTGCAGTGTTAAGACACCACCTGCAATGAGGGGGTTGCATCCGGCATGCCCAGATCATAAGCCAGATAGAGAATTGAGACCTAGGTCCTAGGTTAGGTGGTATACCTAGGCATGCCATGTAGAAGACACTGCACGTGCCAGCAGACCCCGGGCTCCGGCCAATCAATGCTTATAGTATAACTTGGGCAACAGGGTGAACCACTTTCTTGGGTCTCGCTTTCCCATGTCCCCGATAGAAAATGGCAGGCGGTGAAGCTTTTTGACTGGCATCTGCGTCATTCGGAGGTAGAAACCGGCGATTTCCTCCTGATAGTAGAAGTCTCGACCTATCACATGAACCAGAACCTCTAATTTTGGTTTCGTACAGAAGCTTTGCAAAATTGCCCTACCTATTGCTACCTGAAACCTTAATACGAACAATTTCTCGCTCTTTGCCTCTATACCTACCCTATACCTCTAATCATTTTATGCCGTTCTTTCTTCTTCATCTATCTCGAACAACTATACTACGCTTCGCGTCCTCATCATTCAGATCTCCTCTTTTTCGACAGCAACAGTCTCACGTCAGGCAGTTTTCGTCACATTTGCCTAAAATGGCCCCGGGATTGCTAAACGTTAACGACAATGGAAGGTCCGAGAAGAGACACAAGGTCACGGTTATCGGCTCAGGAAACTGGTGTGTGGCCGTGCGACAAGCAGTGCAATAGGGAAACCCCGTACTAACAAATAGTCATGATTCAGGGGCTCGACCATAGCCAAGATCGCTGCCGAGAACACCAAGGCACACCCAGAGCTTTTCGAAGAGGTGGTGCAGATGTGGGTGTATGAGGAAGAGGTCACGTATGAGGGCAAGACGGAAAAGCTCACCACGGTTATCAACACGCACCACGAGAATATCAAATACCTTCCTAAGATTAAACTACCTAATAATCTCATCGCCAACCCCTCACTCGAAGATGCCGTTCGCGACTCCTCCATCCTCATCTTCAACCTTCCCCACCAGTTTATCCACAGAATCTGCACACAGCTAAAGGGAAAGATTGTACCCTACGCCCGTGCCATCTCCTGTATCAAAGGTGTCGATGTATCGGACGATGGCGTGTCTCTCTTCTCCGAATGGATCGGGGACGGCTTGGGCATCTACTGCGGTGCGCTTTCGGGAGCCAATCTGGCCTCCGAGATTGCGGAAGAGAAGCTGTCCGAGACAACGATCGCATACGACCCCCCACCCATGGACAACTCTCGCAACCCCTCTCGCGTTAATACACCTCGTTCTGCTACGCCCGCCCGCAACTCGCCGCGGGAGGCCGCTACGGAACTAAGCATAACACCCTTAGCCGATATGCAGCACAGAGATGCTCGTGGGAGAATCAGCAAGACCCGCCTGACTCCTGTGCCGCCCGAGTACCCGCCACTAGACCATGACACGTTCAAGGCGTTGTTCCAACGACCTTATTTCCTTGTGAGCATGGTATCTGATGTGGCAGGTACTTCTCTCGGCGGGGCGCTCAAGAACATCGTGGCGTTAGCCGCCGGTTTCGTCATCGGCAAAGGATGGGGAAATAACGCCAAGTCCGCCATCATGCGGGTTGGTCTGCTGGAGATGATCAAGTTCGGGAAGGAGTTCTTTGGCGAGACTGTGTCTACCGACACCTTCACTAAAGAAAGTGCGGGCGTTGCCGACCTGATTACTAGTTGCTCAGGAGGCCGAAACTTCAACGGCGCCAAGATGGCGGTGGAGCGCGGCGTCTCTGTACAGGAGATCGAGCAGAAGGAACTCAATGGCCAGAAATTACAAGGCACGAGCACAGCTGCCGAGGTGTACTCATTCCTGCAGAAGCGTGGCCTGGAAAATGAATACCCCTTATTCACCGCAGTGCACGACATCTTGGAGGGCAGGAAAACGGTAGAGGATATTCCGGCGATATTGGCAAAGGCTCAATCGTGAGGTATTACTATTGCTATAACTAGGGATTACGGCACAAACAGGAATTAGACCCTAGAGCGAGTTAACCAGCCAGCGACATTCATGGAGATACGATATTACGACTATATGTTGGGTACCGACTTATTCATCGATATACCTTAATGCAAAAGTGCGCACCCTCACACGAATGCACGACTATTCACAGCTTTTTACTGCGGCGGTCACACCACCCGTTGTAGGCTTCCTATCATGCCTGACTTGTTCACTCTTTTCGTTTATCCTCTTTTGCAGATTTTCGGGATTTATTGTCGACGGGCACGGAAATAGAATACAAGGGGCGGTTCTCGCCATATGAGATGACGATCGCGTGATCCATATAATTAATATTGTTTACAAATAGACTACGTGACCACATTAACCAAATCCACATAGAATCTACGTATAACGGGAGTACCCTCCCACACCAACATTTTCCGTAGTTCCCGTTAGTCCATACATTTAACTTGTAGAATTACCTACTTACCAATCACTCAATAACCTATTCTTTTCGTCTTCCGTCCCATCCGTGCTTATCATACCTGATCTGTTCCTTCTCATATATTCAATCTTGCTATCATCGTCATCGTCATCATCATCATCAGGCATAGTCCTCTCCCCATCACCAAACAGAGGCTTGAAAACGGCATCATATACCATCCAAGAGAAATTCATGGCGGCGGTGACCGCGAGCCCTAACCAGCGCGGGTTGCGGCCGTCCTCGTCCGCGATTAGACGTCCGAGGATGAGGAGCGGGACCAACAAGGGAACGACGAATAACAGGAACAGAAAGCCGCCGACATATTGTCGCCAGCATGTGCGGGTGTAGGGTTCCAGTTGCGCGAGGTATGCTTGGTAGTCCTCCGGTAGGGAATGCTCGCGCGCGCCGTCGCGAATCAGCTTTAGGTACCGCGCTGATGGTTGCGCGTAGTCTTCGTGCGGTCTGTGGATGGGCAGAAGGAGACGCCGGAGGAAAGAGGGGTATTTCTTTTTTCCTTTTCTTGGATCTCTGCCCTTATCCCCGTCGCCGTTGTTGGGTCTGCTTCTATGGCTATTGCTTAATTGCTCTCCATTCGCAGTTCGCATTTCGTCAACTACCTGGTCGTGGCCCCCATCGTCCTCGTCATCGTCATCATCAGGTATACCCGGCAACGAAGGCGCGTAGAGCGTATGTGCGAGGAACGGCTTCGGTATCTCTGGAATAGGCGGCTTCTCGGGAACGTGCAGAGCCGGCGGCAGCTCGAAGCAAGGGGTCAGCACGTCGTGGTATCCCTGTCCGCCGCCCTCGGTCTTGATGATGGTGGCGTAGTCCTCATGCGTCACCTCGTAGACGACGCCGTAGAGGCCCTTCGACCACTTGGGCCCCTGGTCCGGAAGGGACGGAAACAAGTATGTCGGCGTCGGGCCTGTCGGTTGCGCTTGTTCTAGTGATGGTGTTGGAGGAGGAAACTTCGGCGGCTGTCCCGGAATAGGCGGTTTCGGCTTCGGGATCCTGCGCGGGCGCGTGTTGGCAAAGCACGGCTCGAGGTACGGGATCCCCGGAAGATTGAACGTCAGATCAAAGGCCGGCGCCGATACATTGATCTGGCTAATAGGGCGTATGCCGCGCATGCCGAGGAAGGTCTCGGCTGATAGGTTCGAGCCGTATGCGAGGTAGAGGATTGTCTTGGCTGAAGCTGAGGGGTTGTCGACCGAGGCGAGCGCCAGCCGTTCAGGCGATGTCTTGGGAATGCTAGAGATTGGCGGATACGACTTCTTCGACGATGACGCCCGATGATGATTCCATGTCCATGTCGCTGAATAACAGGAGCGTCTAAGAAGACATGGACTTTGCTGGTCTACCGACACTACGGCGGAGTCATCGTTCCCGTTTCGTGCCTCTTCCTCCATTTTGATATCTCTATTTCTATCTCTTTGTTCGCCCATTTTGCGACAACGAACGTTCAACGGACGTCGAACCAGACAGGAAGCGAGATGGATATAAATAGGAGCAGCGAAAGTAAAGTTACGTATCCGCAATCAATGTTTTGTTGTTTTGTCACGATTTTTCAGCAACGGGAACGGTGGAACCCAAGCTCTACTCGATTTATCATCACATTCATTATTAAAGTCTCCGGGCGCGAGATCCCTAACCTTAGTACGTCTATCTACTGCCTACGTACATCATCTGCCTAGGCGGCGGAGCTGCGACAAGTCCCACATGCGACATGAATCGAGCATGGAGTAGTTACCGATAGTCCAATATCGCTTGATAAACGAATGTCAGAGGTCTTGCAGACAGTAGTGTGGTCTCTAATCTAGAAGTGGGGTCTCTGGCAGCCTCTGGCAGATGACGTATAGAGTAGTACTCCGACAGCCTACTTATTAGGAGGACCGTTGAATTGACTACTGAGTATATAACCCTCGATTATGTTGTATAAACTACGATGAAGTAAGCTTGGAAAAAGGACAAGTTAACACATATAATCCTATAAGGCGTGTAATCCTATAGCGTTGCCTAGTGTTGAGGGACTTAGGGATTGACATCTGATATCAGTACCTACTTCTGCTCATCACAGTGATTTATCACACGACATTTTTTGTGTTGGGGATGGCGGGACCAGACGTCGCACAGAGGGGCAAGCAAGACGGGCATTTTTCCAACTGAAGAACGCGGTATGCGTACTAGGCGAAGCCCCGCCTTCCGCTGCTAGGCTTTGATTCTCGATACGTGTATCGCGACACAAAACGAACGAGTCACGTCTCATAAACCACCTGGAGCTATTCAGTAGCCATACCGGTGTAAGACTCGATATAATCCTTGAAGACGGGCACTTAGTCACGTCAGCCTCGCAGGAAGCAGCCTCCTTTGGCGTTTGTAGGAATTAAGGAGGAATTACCGGAGATAGGACATAGGTGGGACATATATCAGCTCTATAGACATCAAACTTGTGCTTTCTTCCCAGGTCACTAGACACTACAATAAACAACAATCTTCGAACTTGGTTTTATGCGAGCCTCGCAATGGATATGATACCTTTGAATCAGCTTACGAACTGGCCCGCCATTCGGGCCTTCGTACCAACGGTCCATGAGGACACTTACCCCTTCATCTCGCCGGCCAATGCCGATCTGAGCGCGAAGTCGGTCTTGATCACCGGCGCGTCCAAGGGCCTCGGGAAAGGCCAGGCGCTGAGCTTCGCGAAGGCCGGGTGTTCCCGTATTGCCGTCGTCGCGCGCACAGGCCTCGACGAACTCAAGACAGAGCTGAGGGCGGCTGCCAAGGCGGCAGGGAAGCCTGAACCCCTTGTGCTGACGATCCCACTCGACATAACATCCGAGGCTGACGTTGCGGCGGCTGCCAGGATCGTTTCGGAGGCCTTTGACGGCGTCTTGGACATTCTCATAAACAATGCGGGGCGTGCCTCGGATGTGGTGCCGCTGACTGAGACCAGAGTCGACGACTGGTGGGCTACTTGGGAGGTAAATATCAAGGGAACATACTGTAAGTGACACGTCATAACAATCCCAAGATGTCTGTTAGGGCTGGCGAAGTGGGAGGACCTTTCTGCAGGCCTGGAGGTTCTATTCGGGTGATGAATCTTCCTCGGATCCGTCATTAACTGAGAATAAACCGCAACAGTGTGCGTTCGGGCGTTCTTGCCTCTCGTGTTGAAGAGTAGCACCCGCACCGTCATAGTAGTCTCCAGCGCGGGCGCACACATGCTCGTGAGGCACCTCCTAGGGTACCAAACATCGAAGACGACCCTCTGTCGGTTTACAGAATTCCTGGCCAAGGAGTATGAGTCCCAGGGACTCGTCGCCATCGCCGTGCACCCAGGAGACGTCTTCACGGATATGGTCTCTCCATTGGGCGAGGAGTTGAAGGCTTTCTTCCGGGACACGCCCGAGTTGGCCGGCGACACGATGGCTGTAAGTATCTCTTATTAAAGTCCATTCCTCATATACCTACGGTCGAGACGGTAGTTGCTGACCACGAGTTCTATAGTGGCTTGCCAAGGAAAAGAGGGATTGGTTGAGCGGTCGCTTTGTGAGCTTGACCTGGGACATGCAGGAGCTGGAGCAAAAGAAAGATGAGATTGTCAGCAAGGATTTGTTGAAGTTTAGGCTCACCATCTAAAATCATCGCCGCGGCGCATTCGTACAAATGTTCGTACTCGTCGTAGAGTAGTCGGTATATTGGCTAATGTCCTACGTGGTTTATGCCCTCCGGCTCACTATCACGATTCCTTGTGTCATGGTGGCATTTAAAATAGTTAGCATTCCAAATCAGCTGGCGTGTTGAGGTTTGCAAACTGTGCTTTTGCTCTTCCATGGCCACAGAACGTGGTTTAATATCGCTTAACCCCTCGCTTCGCTTTCAGTACGTGTGACCCTCGAGTCTAAATCGAGTTTGGTGTTGTTGGACAGCCTTGTGTGTGTCAAGTTGTCTATCTAGGCTTCGCACCTACGAAATTTCCAGGGCAAGAGCCGCATCTTTCGAGGCGTCCCGACGGGAGGCCGAGTTAGGAATATCTACGCAGTGTTAATACCCAAATGTTTCATTCGTCGTGCTCACCAGCTTGTACCACTTACCTGACATGACACTCCAGTTTCAGTTCTCCGCATTCTTACCTCCTTTTTCCCTGCTCTTAATAAGAGGATCTCATCTCGTATACTGGTTCAGCCGTAAAGATGATGATGGGGGGCCATATTGTCCGCAGCATGCGGGGTCTGTCTGTACCACCATCCTCTACAAAGGAGGAAGAACAGACTAAGAAAGCCTACGTATGACACACATGCATCGCAGCTATGCATACCTTCCAACACGGTGGAATCTAAAGCTCTTACAGTAATCGCGCGGACGGAAAGTACGGAATGCCTACAAAGGTATTTAAGTACTAATTGATATTATGTGGAGCAGCTAGACGGAAACAAGCTCCAAGTTCAAGGTTAACTTCTGTCGATCCACGACACTAAAATAGTCCAAGTTGCCTTTCTTCTCTCTGTCCGCTTTTCGACGAAGCGGAAGATTACCTGATATGGTAGTGATTGGTAGAGGGTGCAAAGAACCATTTGCTGAAAGATGCAAAACTAATGCATACTTGACTTTAGTCTGATCGTTTGTTCAAACCGTTACCGTTAAGGATTGCTATGCCACACCAGCATACTGTATATGATGTAGTACTCTACGGTGTTACATTGCATGGTAGGATCCCTATGCATGTAGGTGGGTATGTATGTAGTAGTATGTAAAAAGCTATCAGTTAGGTGCTACCCTGGTTTGTGGTGTACAGCAATATGTATGCGGTGTTGGCACCTTTTGCCTGTCTTAAACCCGGCCGGATTCCACCCCAGGCAGAAAGTAGGTATCAAATCATTACCGCCGAGGTTGATGTGAAATCTGCTTTGTACTTTTTTGATTCCTATTGATAACGCAAGGCGGCTGGCTAAACGCCGCATTTTAGTGCCTGATTACTACGAGGTATGCCATATCTATACTCCCGGGAACGCTAGATACTCGCCTATGTATACTGTATGTATAGTATGCTGTACCTACATAGATGCAAATGCCATGCAGGCAGGTAGGGTTAGGTATATATCGTAATTTACTCTTTAGGCACTTACTAATACGATAGGTGTCTTGAAGCTTGGGCTAAACTACTGTAGCTCGATCCATGAGGGATTTTTTCCGTGGGATTATAGCAGGTACATAGGTACAGAGATACATATGACATGCGTTACTCTTGATTTGGTCGGTATTGTTGTTGAGTTAATCAGTTCTATGGCGGCCCGAGCCATGACGCGTGAGAAGAAGAATATTGGTATGTGCCGCGTTATACACTAGAATATTGGCTGCCGGCAGGTCTTTTACCTTCAAGTTCCATACATGCCTGCATTCTTCGATCTCGCTTCCAGGCAAGTAAGCATGATCAGAAGGTCCAGAACGCCGAGTCACTCTTGGCAAGAACGGTATGTCGACAACGGCCGTACTTACCTACCTACTTATAGAGGTAGGACTTCATATAGTAGGTAGGCAGGTACTAGTCAAGTTGTGTGCTGCATAATATCAAGACTTATACATAAAATGTTGTTTCTGAGGACCGATTTTGAGCTCCGTCCATCTCGGTTATCGGACTGGTACAGAAATGCCGACAAAATTTTCTTTAATTCGCACAATCTCAGCTCAGAAGACCCCGGAGCAGTTAGTATGCTTGTGCATTTTGATGATAAGGGAGGGGGGTCCACGGCGCTGTCAACAATGTCCCGAAAGCCTCAAGTGATCAGCAGCCTATACATACTCCTGTCTCGTTGGTACAAGTCTTGCAGAGCTACTGTAAAGGACAAGCCACCTATCCAGAACTCCTACGGCACGTCCCGTAAGACAGTCATTGGTTCAGTCGCAGCTGGGGGTTCTGGTCTTCTTCTGGGCCCGGTAATTCAACACCCATGTCCTGTCTAGTCGAGTGAAAGCCGAAATCTCCAGAGCTAGCCTATCACAAACCCCGCTGCTCCCCTTTCGGGGACGTCTGACTCCCTTTCGGGAAGCTACGCAGTGCGACCGTCCAGCTGAACAAGCCGCTAGAGCTAGGGATAATGCGCCATGCAGTCGTAGCGTAATGACACACACACCAGATTCTAGCAGAGCTGGTACGAAGGATGTACTGCTGTATGAGGAAAACATGGGAGCGACGCACGCAACTGCTCCGCGTATGTGCGTGAGCGTTGGAGTCGATTCGATGATAGACAGCCAGTTACTGTATGTAGGGAGGAAAAAGAAAAAAGGAAGTAACGGTCCCTGTCGCGTGCGATAGCACACACTCCTCTGCTTTCCTCGCGTCTTTCAGATCTGCCCTTCGGTTTTCTGTGACTGTAGGATCGGCCGGCTCTTGACAATCATACCTACCTACCTACCATACCGCACCAGGAGAACGCGCGCGACGTTTCTTTGCAGACATGAGCTCGTTTTTCGGTGCAGTTGTGAGGTTAGCCCTTAACCGGAAGCCGGTTGAGAGCCGGCCTCCCGTACCTCCAAGTCAGAGCATATTTTCGAGAATATTTCGCCCGCCAGCAGAGGCCCCCGTAGTGCCGCCCCCGATACCTAATGGTGCAGAAGTTGGGACAGGTGTAGGCGTAGGCGTAGGCGTAGGTCCAGGTCCAGGTCCAGGTCCAGGCCCGGTAAACAACTACCCAGCACCAGTGCCTGGAGCAGAGGCAGGAGGACCATGGCAAGGAAACGGCGTAGGGATAGGAGCAGGCACTGGCACGGGCACGGGCACGGGCGTGGGCGTGGGCGTGGGCGTGGGCGCAGGACAAGTAACAGAATACCGTCCACACAACTTCGACCCTGAAAAAGACCCTCTCACCTTCTTCCGCCTGATGCTGGGGATTCAGACATGGCCATATCTCGGCTTCACGATATCGGGCCCGCAAGGCACACGTCCGGCGGCGAACATCGGTCTTTACGCACGTGTGGTCCATTCGGAACAAAAGGCAAAAGATAGCTTCAAAGTCTTCTCGATCGTCATCAACGGGTGCTATTTTCTACAGATCGTAATAGCCGCCGCCCTGACAGCTCTGGGTGCCGCACGCGCGAGCTCCGGCGCCGTTACAGCTTTCGGTGCCCTCAACACCGTCATTGCAGGTTTCCTGACATTCTTGAAGGGATCGGGCCTGCCGGGTCGCTTCAAATATGTACGCCCTCGGAAACTAGCAGATCCCCCCTACTCTTGCATAGATGTTATTAACTTCTACTCTCTTTCATATAGTACGGCAATGAATGGAAGAAGATCCGGGAATTTATCGAGCAGCGGGAGCGCGACTTCATGCGACCGGGTCATAACCTCGACGTGTACGAGGTCGTGGAGATGATCGAGAAGATGTACAACAACCTCAAAGCCGACATAGAGCTCAACACGCCTGACAGCTACACATCCATCACGAACCAGCGTCGCGGGAACGACGATAAGGACAACAAGGTCGGGGGATTCGACATGTCGAAGCTGGAGAGCCTAGCGACCAAGCTGAAGGGCTTCGATAACGGCAAACTGGAGGGCTTGACGAAGAAGGCAGAGGGTGCCGTGCATGGTGCGCACGAGAGCGAGAAGCAGCTTGAGGACGAGATCGAGCACTTCAAGGGGGACGCCGTGCGAGAGGTGGAGAGGCGTAAGACGGACCTCGACCGCGAGGCCCGGGAACGGGAGGCCCGCGCCCGCGCCGCCGTAAACGAGGGGAAGCAGGCCGTGCGAGACGGGGTCGAGGGGCAGAGGTCCCAGCTAGACAGCGCGGTCAGAGATTCGAAGGCGCGACTCGATAATGCCGTCAACGAGCACCACGCACGTACCCTGCGGACCATCGACGACACGGGCCGCTTGGCTCAGGAGGAGATCGAGCACACGTCGAGCCACGCGTCCGGGTCCATCACGAGCCTGGTAAGAGAGATAAGCGACATACATCGAACGGCGGTTACGGGCGGGAGAGCCGCCGCGGCGCACCAGATCCGACAGCTGGCGCACAGGTTAGCAGGGCACGAGGAGAAGCCAGAAGAACATAGTAGTAGTGAAGAGGCTGAAGACCATGGGAAACAGAAATGAGGCATAGTAGTCGAATCTCGGGAAAGGCGTAATAAAGCTACATAAGCTTGGGCATGTGCATTTCCGGGGTAAAGGAGGCATTTTGAATTAAGTATCCAAGTATATTAGTACCTATAGTTTTGTGTTACCCGAAGTTAATGCTAATGAAGCGCGTATGTTATATCCATGCGATCTATCCCGAACAGCGTTGAGCACGTGCATTGCATCCCGAGCTGCATCATCAATTCAGAACTGCAACACTGGACGCTCCTTCTAAGCAGCCTAAGGTATGCCTATCCTGTTCATTTCTTTTGCCTTAGTACCTGTAGCAAGACATTTGCACATGACATCAGACTCCCGCTGCGCCTTCAGATATGCGCCAAACCGCACAGCAGCGTGGTCATTAAGAACTCCTGATTCTAACTGGTCGACTGACGCAAGCAACAAATTTCTCACGCATAATTATGTCCCTTGTGTCGCGCATTAGCTTTCGTAGACTTCAAAAAACCTAAGCTTTCGAGCGCATTGCAGATGGCAACAGAGTTCCAGTCAAGGATCAGAAGTCGTACAAGCAAGTGCAAAACCAAAGGAAGAACAAAATAATAGACTTTATATTCCTCCGAAAGCAGCTCGGAAGTTGATCTGCTGGTGGGGACTTTCCGCTGATCTAGATGCCCAGTACACGTAGACTCATAGATAAGAACTGGTAAACCCCAGAGTTGATATTCTTTACACTTCCTCCCATACAGCTCTCGGAACAAAAACAGGTATCAAGTCATTCACGATATTCTTTTATCTTCACTCATACATACTATCATCCATGCCAAAAACATCATCAACATCAATATCAATATTGATATCCATCCAATATGGGCTCTAGGGAGCGCCCCAAAGAAGACCCTCTCACCGGCCGGGAGGCAGAGATAGAAAAGCAGGTCGAAGAAGAAGAGGAATACAACGCAGACGACGAAGCCGATACCGAAGAGGAAAAGGAGAAGGAGGGGGAGAAGGAGAGGCGGAGGGAGAGGCGCAGGGAGAAGAAAGAAAGGGAAAGGGAAAGGAGAAGGAGAAGGAGGATCAGAAGGGCGAAGCAAGGGCAGAAGTGGAATGAGAAGATGGCAATAGGCTATCTTCTCTCCACTGACTAATTCGCGCAATCTTTTCTCCTTTCTAACTCCTTTCCCCCCTCGCTCTTCTTTCCTTCTCGTTTCCTCATCCAAGATACATATTTCTATGTCATCCTTCTTACCCCCTTTCCGGCTCACAACACAGAAGGCAGCTCCTGCGACTAGAGATCACCTACCACCACCAACTGGCATAATGGCTTATTTGGACACTACTAGTATCATGTCATAAGCTGCGTGTCTAGACAGGGGAAGGTGTGCAAAGCTGGACACGAAGACATATGCCTCAAAGTTGTCAGTTAAGTAGCAATGAGAGAGACACTATGATAGCCATGTGCTCCTGCATTTGCTCGAAGCATCCAGGCCAGTCATTTGCCCTCTCCCCTTGTTTAACAGAGCCTAAGGAAGCCACAGTACTAACAAGCCATCTTCGTATCAGTCGAAAACTATGTCACCGACGCAGAGCAAATCATCAATTTCTTCTATTGGGTGATTCCCGAGATGCGGGTAGTATTACTGCTAATAACAACAAGCAGTATGGTAACACCTGTGATACCACCACTTTGTTATCCTAAGGCCGTCTATTCACAGCTCCCCAAGGTCTCCACTGGTATAATAACAGCAGGCACAGCCCGGTGTCTTGCCGTCATCACATAATCATCGTCTGCGCGTACCGGCCTCTAGTATAGGGTGGGAGGATCTAAAACATATGAGCCCGGTTGTTATGTTACTACTTATACAGATCCATACTTATTACGGAGTCGTCTGCCCCGTGTAGCTGGCAATGTGGGTATCTGGTGGTATAAATTGTTAGGTATTTGGAATCAATGGCATTCCTCCTACCCAATGGTAGTATATGTCGTGAGAGGTCAAGAGGACACTCCATGTGACGACGCTTTATTATCCGGAGTTGGAAGGTCTGGAAAGAACTTTGGGGCATCTCTTCGTTTTGATGGGTCTTCAAGCAAAGACTCGACCAACGCCTTTGCGTCAAAGTATAGCTGCCGAAGCAGCAACTCTTTCTCCGGAGATGTGCTCATTGGTATGGCACGGTTAGATCCCTTCTTTGAGTAGGCAGCAAACACAATCCCTCGGTCTTTAGGACAGTAACCAATGGGAGATGTCGAAGCCGCTGTTGTTACCAACGTCGGCGCGTGGTCTCGGGAGAAGGCGCGAATCCAGCCACGCCAGATATCGTCCGGGCGCGCATCGATATTCCGATACTCGTTCCAATGTTCACAGTTTAATGCAGCTAAGTGCGTCTCGGTAGCTATCTCAAAAGGGGACGGAACTTCATTTAGGCCGTATGCCGCTAATAGACGGCCAGCTATTCTGGATCTTGTACTGCAAGTGACACTACTCGTAGCTGCTGTTGTGTTTGGTGACATCGCGCCAGTAGGTAAGATGTTCAGTAAATCGTCCTGGCAACTGCCACTTCTACCCTCTACGGGCCATAAACTCAGCACGTACAAAACAGCAAAGTCATATTTCCTAGCGAGTTCGGCTGCCAGAAGTGCGCCAAAGGTGTCCAAGGGGGTGATGGGAGAATAAGGGAGCGCTAAAAGGTGAGACTTCGTTGGAGTACAAGGTGGCGTGATTTCTCCAGGTGGAGGCTTAGACACAATGTTTTGCGAGGCCAAAGACCGTGGTAGATGACTCTTTCCGAAAGGCCTGGGTAGATCTTTAGGAGGTGGTGTCGGAGGAGCGCGGCAGTCATACGTAGCCGGAAGGGGCAAGCTTTCAGCGATATCGTCGTCGCTTAAAGCATAGAAATCATCGAAGGTAGGCTCTATGAGAACGTTGTCCCCAACGAGTTGGTATTCTAGGAGAGACAGTGTAGATGTGCTTGCAGTCTTTCTTAATGGTCTCGAATGTGTGATAGTTTCACCAGCCCCGTCGGATGAATAGCTTAGACGGGGATCGTCCATTCTGTTACCCCAAGTTTCTCGGACACTTCGCCTGCGTCTAAATGTGTGGGTGGGCATCATTGGCGTATCCGGGCGCGGCGACGACAGACCATCCAGGGATGATGATCGATGAATTCCAAGCTTAGGGGCATCCTGTTCACTATCTGATGCCGGTGGAGAGTCGATTATCGGCTTGGAATGCGGCAACAAGGATTGTTGCCTTAGGCTTAGTGTCAATTTCTGCACAGAGTTGCATTGCGGAAGAGGAGGGGGTGCGGTTGATGGCGGGTTCGCATCGTCAAACTTTCCAAAATTGTCCGGTATTAATGCTGACGGCGCAAAATCGGGAGATGGTAGCAAAGTTGATTCTGTGCCATCCCTTACAGAGCCCCGTAGACGATCGTTCGGAAACGCCTTAAAGTCGAGCGGGTTGAAGAGAAAGGATATGGGTTTTGGGCTCCAATCTAATAACCTCTTCTCCGAAGGGGGCTCAGGGGCACGAGCTCGCGGCGATGGGTCCCGAGAAGAGTACTGCCTTCTCGCTTCTCCTGAGCTACGCGCCGATTGATCATTTTTGAATAGTGAATCTTCTGGAAATCTGAATCGCACCAACTGCGACGTTGGTTGTGAGTTTCTGTTCTCATGTCGTAAGGATGAGGTTGGAGCGTCAGATCGACTAGGCTGATGGGCAACCACGGTGATACTGGAGGCAGCCGACGATCGCTTTACCAATACTTCTTGCATAGTCGGTACGCTATAAGAACGACCCCTATCGCTCCCCGGTCCACCAACCTGGGCGTCTCGGGGCGTCATTTGCATCGATGTGGGCCTTAGGTAGGAGGGCGATGGGAAGATGGGCGATGAAGGCCGGCGGACATTGACAGGTGGTGCTCTTTGCTGTTGTTTTGTTTTGAACCTTCCTCGCTCCCTCCTTCTTGACCCAGAAAACAGCCGCTCCAACTTCTCAAGCCCACTCGCCATCTTCCACAGACTACTTGAAGCGCTATGCCTGTGATAGCCTTCACTCATCGAGTCAGCCTTTTGGCCTGTCCCTAGTTGAACACGGCCCGGAAGTAGAGATACCAAACGTACCAAACTGCCGTAAGGAACGGGAACGTCCGGGGAATCAGTGAAAATAATCAAGGCAAGAGAGTAACATGCGATGTACTGCAGAGGTGTAAAATTATAATGTCCGTACTGTGTTCAGGTCTGTGACAGGTGACAATTTTAGGAAATTGTAAGGTAACGGCACTTGTGTTTCCCCGAGAAGGATAGATGGTGAAAAATGACCAAGTACGACGTCCAAGTACCACAAGCGGCAGATTGTAGGGCCGTGCAATGAGACTAGGGCGACGGGCGTAGCCTTACACAACCAGGCGTGCCAAGTAAAAGACGTTGGATCACACAAGGGTGAAAGCTCGACGGAAACCACAGGGACGCCGGTCGGGTAGATAAGGTCGATGACCGTCCGTAATGGAGTTTGTGGCCTCTGTGTCTAGAAAGGTTGATCAAACCGAGGGGGTGTGAAGGCCGTGTAATGACTAAGAAAAAGATTGAGTGTCTTAGATGCAGACACAACGACGATGTCGGCGTCGACTTAGACAATACGTAAGGTGACGTCTGGGACCGTTAATTCCTAGCCGTGGCTTCAAGGACTGACAGGTACTTGCAAGGACTGGGTACCCAGACTGTTAAGGTCCGCGCCAGTCGCCGGGGGGGACGCTACCTATGTAATTATGTAAGTAACAGGTAATAGCAGCAGGCAGGACGTCTAAGTCAAGACGTGGTAGTCTAGAAGGGTGGCTGGTAGACATTAAAACCGTGGGTGACAAATGAAACCTGAATGAGGGAAAGAGAGACACAGAAACAGAGACAAGAGGAAGAGAGAATGTGTGTATGCGTGTATTTGTGTGAAGGGAAGAGAGAGGAAGTTTCCACGCTGTAGGCTGTTGGCTGACACGAGGGATGAAAAAGAAAACCAGATGATCTAGATATACCTGAACTCTTTTCTTTTTCTTCTCTTTTTCTCTGACTTCCAGGTTCGTTTTGAGGGAAGGCTACGACGACTGGATCCTTACTCGACTCCGTCTTGTGGGACTGTCAAGCAACCGAGTTATGGGGAAAGTCTGATGTTACCTCAAATGTGCGGGTTTATAGGTGTGATAAAGCCCTGGGGTCCGAAGTAGCTGCCTGGAACTATTGATAGGTGTGTTACATAGCTGCCGGATGTACATGGAGGTAGGTGGGCTGGGAGAACGGAGAGGATGTGATGGATTAATGGAGAAGGAATATCATGAATTATTATTGGTCAAATAATCTGAATAATCTATGAAATGACGACTTTAGAAATGTATGGCCAACCCGGGGGTGGTAACTGCCGGAAAGTAACGAGAAGTGGGAAGCACCTGCTCGGTCGTCTCTATGCCTTATGACCTTACCCTAGGTGGTATGGACCTCACGGTTGACGATACGATTCGACGGGCCTGCCAAGAAGAGGGTATACTCTACTACATAAATTTATTGCACTTCCTTGCCGATCTGATCACGAGTTGATTCGCCAGAAAATATGCGTGTTTTTTGGCGAAGCAAATAACCACCCAGTCACAGTCTTCGCCTGTTTGTTATTAGTCGTCAGTTCCAAGAATATCCATCATCATACCAGGTAGTTCGTGGAGTGCTGTGTATCTCGACTTACATATCATCTTGAGTTTTGTTTAGATATGGCAGTCGCTCACTTGGGCCGAACTTTGAGTAGCACGACCTATTTGGCGATCACGTTGGTGCTGCCTTTGTGGATGCGTTCTGATGCAGGGACAAGGGTAAGGGTGGGTGGTAATACATACATAGTAGCAAGCACCATACCAAAAGGCAAGCAATCAAGCCTGTCGGGGCAGAGTGATGCAACATGACTAACGTTGAACAACGATCAAGGTCACCAGTGACGTTCGTCCAAATGGCAAGCTCCCCACATGATACCTGCTGCACCCGCATAGGTACATACATACCTTAACGTACTTCTGTATGCTTGTGGACACCAATTCAGCCTCAGAAGCAATAACGTCTTAAAAACTTAGGTACCGAGAGCTAGCTGGTCTGCACGGGGACTCTAAGCGATATCTAGTATTGAAAAGTCCAGCCATTCCGTCAGCATGTTCAGAATGAAAGATGAACAGTGTTTTGCCTCGGAGCACTTCGAAGGTCAGTTCGTCACTGCCATCTGATCATTCTGATATCCCTTGACCTCATACCTCGTTATGCCTTGTGCCCCGTAATTACCCTGGTCCGGATGTAACGCTGCAACTGATCTTCGTCGAGGACAATGTGTGCGGCGCTTAGAGCACTAAGCTACCTAGCCCAAGTAAGGGTCGAGCGTTAAGCATCCTGACAGGACTGACTGAAAATTCCAAGAATAAGAGGCAGGTGAGGGGTCAGAATCTGAACCAGTCACAGCCCTCAGGACAAGAGAAAGGGTAGGGTGAATCATACGCACAGCCATCCATCTTGCATAGAATTGCAAAACCGTTTCACCAAAAGCAATCTTCGCCCCAAGCTGGAAACGTCTGGACAACAGCCACACGGTGGTCAACACTCCTAGGTAGGTATAGGTAGTAGAGTAGGATTTGAAAGCGGTAAAGGGAAGGAAGCATTGCTTTCCCGCGCGAGCACGCCAGAGTAGGTACCTTCTGTCTCCCTGCAGACCATGCCTTTTATTACTTGGACTGGAAGCCAGAATTGCGGGTACCTGCCGTATGACCTTGCACCACAATTGTATAGTCGAGACCCATCCCTATCCACATGGGGATTAGTGTTATTTGCTACTAGGTACCCGAACCCTGACAGCGTTTCAAACCAAACAGTTTCGTGGGTCCGGGCGGTTATGATCGACTATCCCATCACATCTCCCATTTCCTCCGCCTTGCTCGCACACGATCGCTTCACGTCGGATACTTAAGGTGGACCGAAAGACCTCTGCTGGTTCTTCAAAAGGTAGTAATAAAATGGTCCTGGCTACATGTCACCCCGCCATGCCTGTTCAACTTCAGACGGGATGTTCCAAAATACACCGCCACGAGGAGCGTTGCGCCCCTCTCAGAAACCCCTCCCTCCAATGAGTAAAGCCCGACGCACCTCGCGGTCGTCGCTCTGGATCACTGTCTTGTTTTATCCCGAGCCAGAGGCTTCTCTTTCGCTTGCCAACCACATAAGGGTAATGGCTTGGCCGCACTAGTACTGTACGGTGGTATGCCGTAATAGCTATGCTGCTGTTATGTCCCGGTTTACGCATGCTGGTTATAAGATGCGCGGAATGCAACCCAACAAGCGGTCACGCCAGATGCCGCGCCTGTAAGCTTAATAAGAATCCTTCGGGCCCAAGGAAATTTTCTATCTCTGTACCTCAACCCCTATGCCTAGCCCATACAGCATACCGCTGCATTGCACCGCCTCATTCATTCATTCATATAGATACCTAGGCACACTGTTTCGAAAGCAAAGCAGTCTGTGGCTCACACGACCGCATCATTCGAGACCCTACTACGTGAAACTGGAGTGAACAGAACCTAGTCTGCCAATGTATCCCCGTCTGACAGTTGTACAAAACGAACCTCTGTGGTCCTTTTTGCATCTGGAAAAAGAGAGGCTGGCCCGATTCTGTGTGCCTTTTTAGCCTTGCATCGCGCAGCTTCGGGAATCCTTCCATCTCGGTAACGGCAACCTGCTTATGCGCAAAGCCAATGGTTCCCGGGCTGAAGCGAGAGAGCCGGCCCGTCAACTATGCTCTGGACAATAGAAACCTGCAAACTCGGGTGAGTTCTCCGCTTCAGGTGTAGGTTAAACTGTCTCTTTACTTTTCGGTTAAGCATCTTAGTCGATGCAAGCTCTGGAAACTTTCGGTGTGCAAGTATTTGCATCTTCCCCGGGAGTACCTCAGCGCACTGACAAGTGCACAGACAGTCAGCCGCATGAGATTTCGAAATATGCCGTTATCTTTTTCATCTGATAACCGATAGCGTTTGACAAGTTCAGCAACAGCAATTATCAATCTCAAAAAGTACACCAATATTTTGTACGAATGATAAAATGATAAGCTGATAATGCCTTCAAAACTCAATCTCAGCAGGTGTATGTCAACGCGGTGTTTAGACACCTCGGCCTTATTATTCAAATTCTTGGCTGCTTCAAAAAGCAATTGCCTGCAAATATATGCTGCAACTCTCCATTTTTCAGTCGAACCGAGATTGCCATCTATCTAGTACTAAACATCTCCATCAGGCGATTTGCGAGACAAAAACAAGAGAGGCTGGGCGCCTGACAAATCCTTCATGCCATAAGCTGGATACCTAAAGACCTATTCTACCTCGGTATTCCATATGCCCTACTGAGCCACTTGAGGACTTGGTTTGTAGATGCTGGGGATATCCGAATCCTTTATACATATCATAGGAATGAAAGGAACTAGGAAGAGCAAGCGGCGTCTTGCCATCTGGAAGCTGACTCCTCGCTCTATATACCACCCGAGTCATTAAACGGGTAACATCTTGTGTCCGATTTTTGGAACCTAGACTTTTCCCGGCGAAGACACTCAGTTGTGTCAGTATCCGTACCACGGAAGCTCCGCATAAAAGGAACTAGATTCTCATGGCTGATCAAACTCATCTTTTTGTTAGGCTATGAACACTTTTTTCGTTTTACTTCATTCACCTCTTTCCTCTGCAGCCAGGTACTAAGATGAGCTTTCTCTCTATAGCAGAAATTGTGCCAAATCTCTATTATGCTCGCTGCTATATCAGATCTACAAGTGCGCATTTTGCCGTGTCCTAACTATATCTTGTCAGCATGTAGTATATTATGAAGGGGGGGGGGGGGGGGGGGGGGTACTCCTCCTACCTCGTAGATGTTGGCTCGCCGAAAATATTCAGGAACGCAATGTGTACCTGGTCTGTCAAGTCGCTGGCCTGTAAACTCCTACCGTACTTCTCGAAAGCGAGGCGAGAACACTCCTATTTCCCCAAAAGTTAGTCTACTACCTAGATAATGGACGCAATTCGAATTTTGTATACGCCGTAAGTGTTCTCAGGAACAAGGAAATAGCAAAACAGGATATAAAACATACCCTCGTAATAGCCGCACCTCCAAAGGCCGCAAGACTCAACGTCTCCGCCTCCTGCAGATTACCACCGTGGTCCCAGATGCCGTCCAGGTAGGCCTTGCGCCATGCAAGGAACGTAGCGATGCTGCCTGTGAGGGTATCGCCTTGGCCGCCGGACCTCTTGAGGCCGCCCTTGAGGTCGACGACGAGGGTTGTCTCGCCGTTGCTAATGAGGTCCTTGCCGCCCTTCTGGATAATCGTGACGCCACCGAGAGCCTTGGAGAGGGCCTCCACCTGCGCCGACTCAGACTTGGAATCCTTGTCTCCGTCTTTCCCCTGTTGCTGTTGGTCGTCGGGGAACACGCCTTTCCACAGACGTCCGAACTCCACTACGTTGGGCGTGAGGACGACCTCGCGCCAGCCCATGACGAGCTCGGGCGTCTTAGTCACGATGGCGAGCGCGTCCGCGTCCAAAACCACGGGGATCTTCTTCTTGCGGACCGCGGCCAGCACGTGCGCGCACGTCTCCTGCATTAAGGGGTCACGCCCGAGTCCGGGGCCGATGACGAGAACGTGCAGACGCGGAAGCATGTCGATGATACGCCCGGAGACTTGCTCCGGGTCCTTGTCCGCCACCGGCGTCGACGATGCCTGCGAAGGCGACGGCGTCTGACGCATTAGCGGGTGTACCATTAGGTTGGGGCTGTAGGTCTTGATGACGGCGCCCGCGCCCGGTGTGCAGATGATATGTGACTAAAAGCATGGAAGTCAATACCATAGTTCTTAGTAACATAGCAGGTGGCTAGCTCAAACATCCTGTATCTATCCCATCCATCACGCCGTATCGTCTTCCATAGGGGCTCATTGTTTTGTTGTCAACATACCATATCACAGCCTAGTCGAGCGCTCGCCATTGCCGAGAAATACGGCGCGCCCGTATAGTCCTCGCTGCCTCCAATGACAGCCACACGACCGAGCTGGCCTAAATCATAACCCAACCATCATCAATCAGTTTGTTGGTTCCTCGTTTGGTTTGCTCGCATGACGATTCTCAGCGTTTTGGAGCATTTGATTATAATATGCTTGTCCGCACCTTTGTGAAACGTTTCTAACATTGGTGGCACCATCTGGCGCACCTTGTTAATAACCCCTTTCGTTGCCGACGACATCTCGATGTTGTTGCCGCTCATTTGAGTTTCGGTTGCTCGATCCTGTCCGTGATGACTGCTGTTGAGGGTTCGTAAGGTAAGCTTCGGCTTATACGATTGATCCAACTATGGATAAAATGCCTATTTCTCTTTTCCCTCTCTTCTCTATTTCTTGAGGAATGAAACTTCACTATGAAAAGAGACCGTTTATAGATTTGAATGTTATTTAATTTGTAGATTGGCACGCCTTTCCCGGGTTCTGGTGAAAGAATGACGGAGGTGATGATGTCAGTGAAGTTCCCGAAATTGCGGAGCCTCTTGCCTGTAGCACTACAGTGCAACCCACTACCCATGCTGCATCTGCGTTGTGCCTTAAAAACCAATGCGAGACAGGTAAGACGTATGCACGGAAGTTGGAACAATCGTTTCAAGCTTATGGCAGTACATTTCAAGCAGTGTTTTAATTTATCAATCAATCACAGCTTTGGAGATTTAATCAGCTGCAAATATATATATATATATATACATATAAAGGTTGTTGTTATTGTAGGATATAAAGGACAGAAAACAAAATCGCTCTTGCAAACACTTTTCTTATAAAACTTTATAAAACAGCAGTAAGGACACTGCACAGAGTAGATATTGACAAGGACTAGCTTAGTCTCTCAGCTGCGTCTACCGTCCATGTCGCCTTTCAGCTTGGATCCAGGTAAGCTAACAATATTCTCCGTGGGTCAATAACGTTGCAAAGTAGGAACCTGAAGAAAGGGGTGGCAGCTACCTATCTCGGCCGTGACAACATGGTGCCAATCGAAATAGGGCCGCTGATGGTAGGGTTGCGAAAGGGAATCGGGTTTCTTAACCACAAGGACTCGACCCAGCGCTAGACATCTTCTACATCCAACAAGGCTACGTCTTAAGACGCGCCAATTTTAATACCGGTCAGCACCTAGCAGAGGGATTAGAAAAACCAGTGGCCTGTAACAATATGCCCTCGTGGTTTTCGCAGTTCAGTAGGGTCTAATGGCTTTCGTAAAGGTGTAGTTATTAGGAAGTAAGTGAGAGGGTTTGGGTGACGACAACCAGCAAGTAGGGGGTTAGCTGGGAAATTAGCAACAAGATATGCCAGAGACAAGTACTGCCATAACTACATCTCGAACTCTAATAATGTAACTGTGTAGCTAGGGTTTAGGATTGGGCTCATCATGGCACAGACGAGATGGTTACAAGTACCGCAAGACTCTTCACGGGTTGTCTATGCTCTATATACGAGTAAGTGGCCGACGGTTTCCTACGAGAGGTTACGTCCATGTTGCGAAGCGATCAAATCACGAGAACATCTCGACATTATCAACATTAGACACAGAATAGAGGTAACTCAAGTATACAAGACAAAAGGAATCAGGTGCTCTTTGAGTTTTCGGCTCTATTTTACAAGGGTTAAAACTGGGGGAATTATCCATCTCTAACCCGTCTCTTCGGCATTCAGCACCCATCGATACACGCCGCCTCTAAATGAAACAGTTCCATCAACTAAGGTCCTCAAGGTATAGACACTGACCCCCGGCAGATGTTTTCTCTAAATAAATTCAACCGCTTTATGCGAGAAAGCTCTTGGTGAAGCTGGTGGTAACATCCCGTAATCTGGCCTCAAGATCCTTGCTGATGGAACCTTCCTTCTCGATCGTGGCGAGCAGATCCGACTCGTTTGTCTTGAGGTGGGTCAGGAAGTCGGTCTCCCATGTGAGAATCTTGTTGACAGGGACGCTGTCAAGGTAACCGTTGACACCAGCGAAAATAAGGGGAACCATCTCGTTGACGGCCATGGGAGAGTACTGCTTCTGCTTGAGAAGCTCGGTCAACTACACACGGGTATATTAGTACCAATCTTGCTATGTACGATACATGCAAGAAAGACTTACGCGTTCACCACGGCTGAGGGTCTGCTTGGTGGAAGCATCAAGATCGGAACCGAACTGGGCGAAAGCAGCGACCTCACGGTACTGGGCCAAGAAGAGCTTCAGGGAGCCAGCGACTTGCTTCATGGCCTTGAGCTGAGCAGCGGAACCGACACGAGACACGGACAGACCGACGTTGATGGCAGGTCGGATACCCTTGTAGAACAGCTCAGCCTCCAAGAAGATCTGGCCGTCAGTAATGGAAATGACGTTGGTGGGAATGTAAGCAGAGACATCACCACCCTGTGTCTCAATGATGGGCAGGGCAGTCATGGAACCACCACCAAGCTTGTCGTTCATCTTGGCAGCACGCTCCAGCAGACGGGAGTGGAGGTAGAAGACATCACCGGGGTAAGCCTCACGTCCGGGGGGACGACGGAGCAGCAGAGACATCTGACGGTAAGCAACGGCCTGCTTGGACAGATCGTCATAAACGACGAGAGCGTGCTTGCCCGAATCTCTGAAGTACTCAGCGATGGAGGCACCTAGTTTAAACAGTTAGTACAACTTTAGTCGAATGAATATATGCGACAGAAAACGTAAAATATGCAAGCTGAGCAGAACGGGACGGCAAAAGCCTCTGTTTGCAAATTTCCAAATCTCCAAATATGTCTGGTCATGTAAAAGCAGAAAGGGGGGAACCAACCGGTGAAGGGAGCAAGGTACTGAAGAGGAGCGGCCTCGGAAGCAGTGGCGGCGACGACAATAGAGTACTTCATAGCATCGTTCTCCTCAAGAGTCTGAACGAGCTGGGCGACGGTAGATCGCTTCTGACCGACGGCGACGTAGACGCAGTAAAGCTTCTTCTTCTCGTCGGTGCCGTTGTTCCATCGCTTCTGGTTGAGCATGGCATCCAAAGCGACAGCGGTCTTTCCGGTTTGACGATCACCAATAATAAGCTCACGCTGGCCTCGGCCAATGGGAACCATGGCGTCGACGGACTTGAGACCAGTCTGGACGGGCTCGCGGACGGACTGACGGGGCAAAATACCGGGGGCCTTGAGCTGAGCACGGCGTCTCTCCTTAGTGTTTAGGGGCCCCTTGCCATCGATGGGGTTACCGAGGGCGTCAACGACACGACCGAGCAGCTCAGGGCCGACGGGAATATCAACCTAATAGGAACTCGATGAGCTAGGGGTTACGTGTCGTCCGCAGGGAATTAATTACTCACAATCTGACCAGTACGTTTGACGGTTTCACCTTCCTTGACGAGACGATCAGAACCGAAAAGCACGACACCGACTTGGCCAGCCTCCAAGTTCATGCACATTCCCTTGACGCCAGAGGCGAACCTGGAACACGTTAGAATCCATTACAAACGTCTGGAGTAGAAGCAGACTTACTCGACCAGCTCCTCAGCCTGGACATTGGCCATACCGTGCACACGGGCGATACCATCACTGAATAAGTACCAAAGTTAGCGACAAAAACCTCCTGCCCAAAAGCATATTATTCTCTAAGAATCATTTCGGTCGATGAGACGACAGGTTTTCGGTAGTTGTTGCAGTTGTGTTGGTCGTGTAGCGAAGGCGATGTGGTGATGTTGTTATGCTCCAATAGAAAAACCTCGTCCTGGACAAATGGATCCACATACCCGACAGAAAGAACACGGCCAGTCTCAGCCAAATTGGACTCTTCTGCAACACCACGGATTCTTTGCTCGAGGATGGAGGAAACCTCGGTGGGAGCGGCCTTTGCGTCGGCGAAGGACCGGGCCTGGATGTTGATGGCCGGTGCGGCATTTCGTGCCTGGGGGAGTGAAAAACACCGTTAGCCGAAAGTGTCCGAAAAACAAGCTACTGCCGTCACCCGAGCTGCGAAAGCTCGTTCTAGCTCCGTCAAGCTCCCCAAAAACCATCAAAACAAAGATAAAATGCCAATTGAGCTTCGTAGATGCTAGCTGGATGGACTAGGACCATTTGCATGTGGTATTTTGATGGCATTGGGCCAACTGTTGATGGCGGAATGGCAGACCTACCGCAACGACTCTGCCAGAGGCAGATATGGCGCTCACGGCCCGCGTGGACTGTCGGAGGGCGTTTCGGAACATATTAGATGAGGTATATGAAGTCCTCTACAAGGAAGAGAAAAACAATTGCAATCAGATTGCAATTGAAGGAGAGGAGATTGAGGGACGTGGTTGGTTTTGGGGGATGTTTGCAAATGGAGACTTTTTCCAAAGGGAAGAAGAGACTGACAGAGAGCGGCCAAAAAGCGAATGGGAGACAGGTGGTGCACAGACCAGTCTCATTGGTGAGCTTCTTCTGGCCAACAAGCTATACCGATAGTAGTAGGCGCACTAGCCAAAATTGATTACTGCTCCAAAGTCCTCACACAAATCCGCTCAAGAGGGCTCCACATTCTCATCAGGACTCATCTCAATTCCAGTCTCTTGTACCGTGTTTATGGGCTTGTGGGCTCTTATGTGTACTGTACATATTTCACCCATCTGTGTTCTTTTCCTTTGGTTGGAGTCAATCGAACTTAACTACATAATAAAATATCGACTTATCTAGGTTAGATACTAATCTGTACCATACTATCTATCTACTGTGGGTTGTGTTGCATGCCTCTGCAATGAGTCGACTGCATAATATCTGTCTTGGTCGTCTGTTTAACCTTATTTCTAACTAAACCTATGCCCGTAGTCATGGTCATATGAGCGCAAAATGGTTTTATGTCATGATTCAATAGAGCGATGAGAAAAGGGGAATCAACACTGTGTCTAGACCAAGTAGGAATAATTTATTTAGGACCTTCGCTACTACTCCTCCAAGTTTCGCCTATCGTACGGCAGGAAAGCTCGTGATTATCTCTTCCTTCATCCCAAGGCACAAGGCAGGTAAGCCTTCTTAAGATACTTACAGCATAAGGATGCGAAAATGCTTTGAAAAATCTCTAACCCCAAAGTCCGCAATCGAACAGTTACGATGAAGTCATGAGAATCCCCCCTGTCTAGATTTTATCAGCAATCCTATGTCCAAATAATTACCTCTATGTCAAACGCTAAGTGGCTAGATGCACTTCAGTACCTATATCCTTCTACAGTGAAGCTCATTCACTTATCCTACTCAAGGCTTGGTTAGCTCTGTTCGAGACAATATAAGCAAGGACTTCATTTCGTCTTCGTAGCTTTACATTATTCAATTGAATTCAATGGAGAGATGGGTGGTCTTACAGACGACGAAGAGCCGAACCCAAAACGCCAACGAACAGATTCTGGATATGGCGAGCCGTCGCAAACTTCCCAGACTGAGCCGATAGCTCCGAGACGCGAAGACAGTGGTTTCTGCTCAGGCGCGAGAGCATGCTCGCCCATACTCCTGTCAGACGAACCTGAAATTACTGTCATCCAAGAAACGAAATCGAGTGCTCGGGAGCCGAGCATCGTCATCTACGTTGGCGCCGTGCGTCAACAGATCGCCCAATCTAAATATCTACCATTCATATGGAAGTCAGGGCTTGACTCGCCATGTGTAGTGTGCCATGAACCGTTTACGCAGAAGGAAGAACCACCTATCCGAACTTTTACATTCGCGACCTGTGAGGATCTCAGCGAAGATGTTAGCGATATCACACAGTTACCAATTGCCCCGCATCCACTTCGAGTCCTCAACCGCCATTTCCGGTGCTTGAAGTCCAAGAGGGTGAAATATATACCGATCTCCCATGTCTGGCATGACGCTGTATCAAAAGCGCAACTAACTAAAGAAACATCCTTGGATCCGACCCGACTTGCATATCAAGTACCCATCAGGTCACTCCTGGCTTTGACGCGCCATCATGGACCCATTGAAATCTGGCATGACTACCTGAGTGTTCCCCAATGGCAAACAGCTACACAACAGCGGCTGCTCTTGCAGCTTCCAAGCATATTTTCATACCCGGAGCGTATGGTCATGCATCTTGACGACGTTTCTTCATCAAGTCTCCAGAGCCTAGCGGAGACCAATAATTATGGCAATTTCATCGACGGTATCGCAAAATTGACGAACTCACGCTATTTTGAACGTATGTGGGTTGCGCTCGAATACATACAGTGCAAGCAAGCACTCATCCTTACAAAATATTACGATATCTTCGACAAGGCCGCTGCAGAAGTGTCCGAAATTTCCGAGGCGAATCTGAATAAATACATCAGCAAGCTCGGCCAAAATCGATTCAACGAGCTTGCCAAGGCCAAGGGATTCGACTGGTCGAAACGCGCAGGCTGGGAGGACCAGCAAACGTGGAAAGTCCAGGACCCTCGTCTTCGCACGCTTGGAGCGGCTATATTCATCATAGGGCAGAAAGCGTGCCGTGACCATCACGATTACTTCTTCAGTCTGAGGTTCCTCCTCGATCTGCGCCATGACGAGGTCAAGGTAAACACCATCTTATCAGACAAAACATTCGAGTCGTACTGGGCATTATGCTGGGATGCGCTCAAGAGGGGCGACTACTCGCCCTTGCTTTTTCGTGTTCTGGATTGTGAAGAAGTCGACCCAAGGGCGCCGTGGCTGCGTGGGCATTCCAGGGTCTCTCACCAGCTGTGGGACTTCGGGACATGTCGTCGGCTACCCAGTTCCCCGAGCATCATCCGAGACGGAAAAATCAAGCCGATGCTTGAGTTGATCGGAGTAATACAAGATTTCTGGTATGATGATCTCAGAGCGACCCCAGCGATGGTCTTTTATTTAATCGGGAGGAGTATCATAAATGTCAGCGGGACATGTCCAAAGGCCTTCTGCAGTGCCATAGACCGCATATTTCCTTCAGCCGCATCCAAAGGAGCCATTCCAACGTCATCCTCCTCTAGCAACACGGATGAGGCCACCATCCGGAATGCTGACCTCGATTTAATTCGGACCTCCGTCAAAAGGTTGAGCCACCTCCAAATACAAGGGGAGCACCAGTCCGAGAGCATGAAGTTTTGCAATAAGTTCCTTTCGCTATTAGGGCTTGGCCTCCCGGAGAAGCAGTCGTCGATATCCAGAATCAAGGCCGCACAACAGGAAATGCAGTGGTATAGAGCGACCGGACCACACGAATTCAACATAGGTGCCCTAGCAACCGTAAAATGTAAGGGCTGCTCGGGGTCATTTTTATTCAGGATCCTTTTGTGGGATAAGTCGGCCCCAGATGCTACCAAAGAACTTTATCGGATTCCTGGTCTTTTATATGATGATACACTCGCCGAGGGTGTCGGCTTAGTGGTCTGCAATGGGAAAATCATAGGCAAAACGGCGTATGCCACGCCTGCTTGCGAGTGTAAGATCAATGAGTTGGTTGCGATTACGTCGCAGGCTCCTGCCACCGATTGAGCAGACATATCCTATTTCTGGGTATTGCGTTTGTTGATTTGGTTGGAAACTTTAACAACACTGTATATAGAGCTTCATTTCTTGTATAGGTACATAGGGCACTAGGGTCTACGGCTTTCACACGGCTAGGAGCATGGTATGAATAACAACAAGCTAAAATACCCGAAATATCCTCCTTTTCCGCCTTTAAACCGTAATAATAAACTTTGAGAATCTTACAAAACCTACTATTTATGAGAATTATGATGTAATAGTATAGGAAACCGACCGCAAAATTGGAGACAGAGATTGGCTTGATGATATTGTAGTATTCAGAGAGCGGAGAGACTATATTCATCTTCTACGGGAGAACTCAACCCGGATGCTCTTTACTCTAGTTTCTACCGGGTATCAGAGATCTAGTATGACATGACATGTTCTTTTCTAATCAACTCTAAAAGGTAACGCGTGCGTTGCGCACCGCCAATGAACTATAATTTTGTGCGCCGTCTCCCTATGGTTAACCCTGATCGTTTCTATTCAACGCATAAGCTAGAACGCCTGATAAACAAACACTTAATAGAACAAGATATTATCTTATGCCAGAAAAATTTTACAGAACCTCAGTTCTTTCGTAGCCCTCTCCCTTGAGCGCGGGTCTAGGCGGGCTGCGGTCGCCCTTGTAGTCACTGACGAAGGGATTGGGATCCTCCTTCTGGTCGAGGTTGCTGAGGGTATGGTTGACGCCGCGGTGGCAGGCTTCGTCGGCGCGGATGTACATGATGAGGTCGCGCATAGTGCGGCGGCCCTCGGGCATGTGCCAGTACTTCACCGCGATGTCGGGCACGACGAAGTCCGGGGACGACCACTTGGGCAGGTGGCCCTCGTCGATCTGGCGGATCGCCATGGTGTAGGTGTGCACGGCTTCCTCCTCTAGGTAACCGACGAAGCGGTGGGTGATCTTAGGCGAGATGAGGTACGACAGCATCAGGCCGTTGAAGTAGACGCCCTGCGCGCCGAGGATCATGAGTTTCATGAACCAGCCCGGCTCGCACATCTTCATGAACGTAAGGAGGTGCATCCGCTCGTTGTAGCTCTCCTCGAGCAGGGTCTCGATCCAGCCGTTGTCGCGCTTCAGGCGGCGCAGGCTGTGCAAATGTCGCAGCATGCCGGCGACCATGCCGGGCACGCCGGCTATGGACTCGAGGAACAAGAACCGGATCATCCACTGCGACTCCGTGAGAGGCTTGATGGAGTGCGTGGCCGTCGTGGGGTTCTTCTTGTCGACCTTTTGTTCACCACGCATGCCCGTACAGAAGTCCATTCCCCAGCGACAAAAACGCATGAACTTCCAGGCGAAATAGTCGCCCCATGTGACCGGCTTGCGGTGGGCGGGCACCACGGCCAACATCTCCTCCTCCGTGTAGCCATGGTGTGGCCACACCGGTGGTGTCTCTCTGATGTTTTCGGTCTCTTTGGCGGGGAAGAAGTCTCGTAGGTGGCTTATGGGCGTTGTTGAGAAAGCCCGCGTAGCCCCATACCGATTGCAGTGTTGTTGTGACGAGACAGGGATAAAGCCAATACGGATGCTGGCCAGCCGATTTGGTGTTGAACTGGTTACAAGTGGTACCAGAACACGGGAAAGCTGAGCAGCGTGCTTTGGGGAGCAGAGCTTTGCTTGCGTCCTAGTTGATAGCATTGAGGTAGGGATCTGTGATATTCGAGGAGGATAGGTAGATGTAGGTATACCTTAGGTGATGACTAAAAAAAGGGTGGTACAACTATTGAATGTCCACTCACTCTATAAGTTAATTGAGGATTTAAGGTTGGTCAACAAAGGGAGGGCAAAACATCTCAAGCAGCATTTCCAGGCTTTTATTGTTTTCTGACAGCCCATAAATACATACATTACGTTACCTACTTAGGGATCTGACTCGGCTTTGTACTGACAGTAACATACGACAAACAAAGGAGAGACAATTTTCAAGACCCTGTTAGTCCCTGACAGGTACCTAAGCTGGCACAGAACGCACCTCGTTTACGTAGCAGCCACTCATAAGCAAGGGAATGAATTTCTGATATCATCTAGCGTCTGCGCGGGCTCTCGGGATTGGTCCTTGATGCAGCAAATGCCCTTTTAAGCCTCATCCTCGCCCGGATACCGGGTTGACTCACCACGGGCTAAGACGGGATTTGAGGGTGGGCAGGTTTCATAGCGTGGTCATCTGGCTATGAAAAGTGCTTACTTATCGGGAAATGTAGGAGAATTTGCAAGTCCTGCTACATATAAGACGGTCGTTCCGTCATATTTTCGTTCGTGGAGACTTCTAGTTTTTCAGCTGTAATAGATACATTACCGAATAGATGCATATTTTTCCATCAATCGAGAGAGCACTCACTAAGTGAAACGGTTTATTTGATGGATATACTATATTTATGCCGTTAAGCATATATGTAGATTTATACACCCTATCTAGGGCGTTTCGTTGGAGGCATTCTAGAAAAGAAATATATATCGCTAATTTTCCTTTTTGTTTAATTCTTTTGTATTAGGGAATACGCTCACATAATACACGCCTAAACCGGTTACCCGGTTAGGCAAACTGAGAGGGCATGATACAGTTCTCTTGGCCTATGAGGTGGTTGAGGTCGGACTCGGCAGAATCCGAGTCAACCCGAAAATTGGCGTGTGACCACCCGATTACTACCAGCAACGAAAAACAAAGGACTCGCCCAGTATTCAGTAAAGACACACCAGGAAACGGGGCAACTTGAAATCAAATTGAGTCAAAATCCCATAAAATCCACATCTAGAAATAGTGAATAGATAATTCTCCGCGTAACCGATAAGGCTGCATATGCACTATGTCAATTTCAAGTTGGTTGAGTATAGGTACCTTCACCCGATGTTTAACTTTAACTAAGTGATGGGCACGAGCCACTCGGTATAAGGTGCTAAGCTAAAGTATGGCAAGTAGGTATTATATAAAGACTAAAAGCAATAGATCTTGCAAATAGGCCTCAAGCTTACCAACCACCTGCGAGCTGGACTCAAGCCCGGTAGTCAAGTGGTTATGGCGTCCGCAATAAATCAAAAGTGAACCCAGCTAGACTAGGCTATAAAGGTCCCCATAGAGACCCGCCACTTGCTAGGAGTATCCATTCAAATAATTGCTGTGATAAAGCCGAACGAACCCCGTACTGTTATTAACTGTGTGTGTGGCAGCCGCAGTCATTAATTATCATTTCACCCATGGTCGCACCATGAGAGGTAGAGACAGTTCAAATGTGGATGTGTAAAGCTCTTTTTTTAACCAATTTTCTTTTTCCCTCTCTTACTTTTCCATCTTTTTTCCGTATCTAGTCAGTCACCTAGACAAGTTGTTCTGCTTGAGATCCTTGACATGTCAATACGCCACTTTTTTCACACTAACAAGGATCTCGAAATCAACCATTGCCCCCTAATTACGCAAGGACAATCGATAGGGAGAGTTCGAATCACGGCCAGGTTGCTTTGAGATTTTTTTTTGTCTCTTATTTTCATTCTTATCAATGGAACGTGAGATAAAGATGCTCTATTTGGATATGTTGAGTTTCTAGAGTTTCTAGTCATGACACCTACCTTACCTGGACATTAACCTGAGAGGGCACCCTGGACTTCACTATATCCACCCAAGTACAGCATAATGGGGCCGGATGTCATATCCGTATATAGTAGGTAGTTATGCTTGTTCCCGTTGAGTTGACCTCACCTCTCTCTTTGTGAAACCCTTTATAAGATATCAGATTGCCACCTCTGGTAGTATAAGTATAAAAACACTTGATAGGGCAGTCAATGTAGGTAGCACATCAGGATCAGGAATCGGTTGGTTCACACAGACCAGGTGTGAGACCGGTAGAAGTCCGACAATGCAGTGTTGTTCCAATGCAGATGTGGCTGGATATGGGCACTAATAACAGAGCTCACTTCAACGAAGTCTGCAATATCTCTTGGGGTGAATCGAGTCCCGTAGCCCAGTGGGTTGTGGTCGAGCCCTTGTGTTGGGTTCTTCAATGGTAGCACAAAGCAAGCCAGGAAAATGTTCCAACTCTGAGTAACGGTAGAATTACGAGTTTGGGGAAGAGAGATTAAATGAAATCTGCCTGCGACTTAGCTTATCGGGAGAGAGAAAGGGGTCCCAGAAGATAGCCCGCCCGATATGTCTTGACCCTCTTCCATCAACGCCTTGAATTGATGGAGATAGGCGTCGTTGGAAGATAGTGGTCGACTCGACTCATTCTAGGAGATACTTGCGGACTTCTACCTTTTTTCCTTCTTTGTCAACTCTCTTTTCTTATAGAAAGTGCACAGACCATATACGAAGACATCTGGTTCAATTTGGCCGTGTTGTTATGCTTTTTATGAGTCCCGGAAGCAGCCACTCTAAGGACTCGCACATAAGGGTGACAACTCGCAAGAGGGCAGAATATAAACCAGTCAAGACGCTTGGGGAAAAGGCCGTAGAGTAAGGCAGCATCTAAATCCTAAGACAATACTAATGTCTTTCATGAGAAAGCGAGGGATCCTCAGCAACGAGACAAATTGGTTACCGTTGGGCCCCAAGTATCACTTCTTATCTAGACTTATGCAGCCTTGTCCTACGAGAGTTCACATTCATTGGAAATGGTATGGGAATTATCATTATTAACCTAAGTCGCACTGCTAAAGCTGGAGCAGTACATGCAGACTGGTATTCATTCCTAACCCAAGAACAATACGAGCTGGGCCGAGTCATAGTTATCCGCTGACATTGCCTTCGGTATATTGAAAATAACCACCTCAAATAGCTATTACTGGTCCGTGAAGTCTATATGTATCATTTCCTGTAAATATACCTGGATACAAATGTAACCTGATATGGGGAGGTAGTTGAAACGTCGGTCAAGAAAAGAACGCGTGACAGGCAAAGAGAAAGGGTGTGAGCGGGCGGCCACTTACGCCTGTGAAATGAACATTCTTTGTTTCTAATATACCCTCGAGTGTTATGTTGTCCATATTCCCTATAAGCCAACTCCGCGGGTCGTAAACTGCGTCCAGAACGATATCGCGTTAAAGGTCGGTTTGCACCTGGAAACAAGGTCGCTTTATATATATATATATATATATATATTACCACAGTGGATATCTCTTTGAGTCCCCGTGATAGGGTTTGCCCAACTATTGAGATAGCTGAATAACATGGCCCGAACGTGTTCTGGCTTGTAAGACGCGTACGCGGCCACAAGCAATATCATGTTTGCTAGAATCAAAAGTATGGCAGAAAGTGCGGTACTGACCCGTGAAGCACCGGCCAGAGCACTTGTCAATAGTAGCTCGAGTTCGCCGGTGGTAAAATCGTCCACGCCCACTATGTGTTCGCCCTGAGCCACTCTTGTTGTCAACACGCATCGTTATCCATCAACGGCTATATGAGCATCATTCTTTTCTCGGCCGACATCAAAATACCCTTTTCATGAAAAAAGGCTCAAATCTAATGAGGAGTATTCAAGTCTGTGTTGGGGTTGGGGTTATTTGTAAATCTGGAAATGTTTCTAAGTAATAGTGGTGGTCATTATAGACATGTATTCATGCGTGTGGTTTAACTAATGTAGTGCCTAGATACGGCCGATCCCAACTCTATATATAGAAATTGGGTCTGGTGGTATCTTCACAGGGGCCGGATCGCGAGGGACCTTGTACATACTAACTGGAAACATTTGGGATTATGCGAGATGATGGGTTAGGAAATCTAATACTCATATGCTAGCTACCTAGATATTCATTGATTATGCCCTTACCTACATAACCTGGGTTAGTATTCTAATAAATAGTGGAATAGGTAGAAGCAAGGAGATGGGTTGCGATAGCATTGCTTGCTAGGTGTTCTTAAACTCGTGGGCACTTGGTAATTCGCTGGAATTTGTGTCGAGGCAGGCTCATTATCATGCATCCAAAGGGCTCGGCAAGTTCCCAAGAATACCTTCCTGCCTCGGTAGATTTGGAACGTCTAATTTGTTTTGGCTAGCGAAGTCATGCGAGGTGACACAGATGCAATTCGACGTCATAGAGCTGTACATACAGCATACCTACATCAAAGCTACATGTAGTTATTTTATACACAATGAAAATGCAGCCAATAGTCAAGTACAACTTATTAGAAGGTACGTGAGATACCTTACGTTAGTAATTTTTCGCTTCCATCTAAGTGGGATCGAGGCCCCCCTCAAACCGGAAAAAATAGATGGTGCATGGGCCGGTGATAGAATGCCCCGCGCTAAAATTCAATGTTGATTAAAGTGGTACGGCCAGGTATACGATTGTACTACGCTATCTCCTGGTACATACGGTACCTACCTATGTAGGTGGTACTCCACCACTGTCGGAACTCAGAGGCTTTCTGCGTGTTTCAAGTAAGTATCTATCATGTATTGATGTTAAAGTAGTACCTGAATGACTTTCAAACTTCTAAATATTTCTTCTAGTTTAGGCCCTCTATGGCCGCCACCCAATAATAGGTATTTCCCCTCCACATGCTTTCGTGAATTGAACGAGTTGGAATTTTTGAGTCGAAACCCACTGTGACGGTGACGAAGCAGCCCAGTATGTGACGCCCACAAAAATTTTTGTATGGATTTTGTGCCCAACCTCTGAAGCTGCAGTAGAGACTGCGGCGGTAGGTAGTAGTATTTGATGGTAGTAGGTAGGTAGTCAGTAAGGATAAACTTTATTAGGGACCTTAATGCGCTGTAGTAGAGTTAATATGCAAACGTTCGACGCGGCCACACGTAAGCTCTGCCACCCTACCTAACCCAACCTTATTATTCTCCACGGCCGCCGCTTTCTATTTCGTCCACCTGGCAACAACTCTCCCTCTTTCTTTCCCCGACAAACCTATACATCAACTGAATTCTGTCCTTTTCGCTCGTCGCGAACCACATTCGGACCAACATTTCGACACGTTACTTGCAGAACTAGCCGTTCGCGACTGTCTACTGTCAGGATCAACACTCGCAAATATGCCTTCAAAACAGTGGGGTGAGTTGCTGTCTCTGAACATCTTCCCCCCCCCCCCCATTTGCACCGAAATGGCGCGCACATCTGTCCGAGCGGCCACATACCCAAATTCCATCATCACATGGGAGCACCGCCTGGGGACATACCAGGGTGTCTTTTTGAAATACTAGATAGAGCCGCGCCCGTCTCGGTGGGTCTGATCGCTTTGTTGATGTCCATCCACTGAATTCCCGGCGATGCGAGACGCCTATGTAGCCCCATGAACTTTGCATCCTTCACTTATCGCTTCCCTACAAATTCTGCTAACCGCTTGTTTATCTAAATAGATGAGGAGGAGAGTGAGTCTGGAAGCTCCGCGCCGCCCTCTCCGCCCCTTGCGGCCCTTGCTATTCGCCGTAACAAGTTCGAGGACGAAGAAGATAATGATGTAGGTGCCGTCTCGAACATATTGTCGCTACCCGCCCTCTTTTGCTAATACGTCATGCGTCATAGGTCCTAGATTCGTGGGACGCCGCCGAAGATTCCGAAGTCGAACGGGAGAAGGCCAAGAAAGCGGCCGAAGCGAAGGCAAAAGCCGAAGCTGAAGCTGCTGCCAACAAGAAATCCAAGGCCCAACGTATCGCCGAGCGCCAGGCCGAAAAGGCTCGCCGTCTTGCCGAGGAGGAAGAATCGAGCGATGAGGATGAGACCGAGGCGGAGCGTATACTGCGATTGAGACGTACTGAGAAGGAGTCGGATCTCAAGCACGCCGAGGATCTTTTCGGTGATGCCGGACTAAGCCTCCGAACCGGCCGCAAGGCTACCACTGGTTCAGCTACTACAATCCAGCTCGATGCTAGCAACCCCAACGCGACTATCGAGCTGACTTCGCTACCGCTATTTAAGCCTACTACTAAGACTCAGTTCGAGACACTCCGTAACACCATGGTCCCCGTCATCGCCGGAAACGTTAAGAAAGCCCACTATGCCCTCTTCCTCCAAGAGTTCACCAAGCAGTTGGCCAAAGATCTGCCTAGCGACCAGATCAAGAAGATTGCCAGCACCCTGACTACCCTCAGCAACGAGAAAATGAAGGAAGAGAAGGCCGCTGACAAGAGTGGCAAGAAGACCAAGGCTCAAAAGACCAAGACGCAGCTGGTTACAACCCGTGGTAACACGCACGACGTCGGGACCTACGAGGATGATGCCTTCGGAGAGTGAGTTCTTTCATGTTGCGCAACTGTTGCTAGCCTTTTTGCTAACATACGATCTTAGCGAGGACTTTATGTGAAGTGGCCCTAGTGAGATCACACTCCCTGGCAGCTTGGACGAAGGCGCTCTCTGTCACATAGTTATTCCGGCTTTCGAAGAATTGCCCTCTTGGGTCTTCGTGGCCGGCAGTTGGCTTACCGTTCGCATCAACCTCCCTACGCCACCGTGTCAGCTGCCTGATTTGTACCTAAGTCATAGGTCAAAAGTCTTGTTCAAGAATTTGGTGATGATGGATAAGACTTAACCGCCATTTCTGCATCAGCATGTCGAATCCGGAGCCGTTGTGTTGTTTGAGGAGGATAAAACCCTGTTGACGCCGCATCGCTATCGCCAGCTGTCTATAGCGCCGTGACAACATAGCGAAACATACCGGCAGTTGGTGAAAGCAGACTTGGTTACCGGGCCCGAGGAGTTTTATAACATCAATGGTGGCGACATGATTGGCTTGGCACCAAAAGTGATGGTAAAAGAGGAGGCAAATGGGGGAAGAGTTATGATCAGAATAGAGTGGCATGGCCTAACCAGCGATGAATTCGTTCCATATACAGGACATATGCCATAGGTATTAAATGATTAAAAGGCGTTTCCGCGGACAAAATTATTAAATATTTCTCTATGCTGGATGCCACGGCTGCGGTGTTTGTGTTTATTACCTGACCTCTATTCATCTAAGTTCGATTTTTAAATTGTAGTTATATTCTGGATCATACTAAGTACTTAGGAATTGCCCCTTTGGTAAAGAGAACTAGTAGATTGATGAATAAAGGAGCTATATATCATCTATGGAACAAATATTTTATCAACATATTCTCTATTACATGTTAGTACTTAAGATATATCATATCGTCTTCTAACCTAGGCTATGGACCTAATCAATGTAGAGCACAAGTAGGTCTGGTATACTTATAATGTAAAGTTCTACATGCTAGACTACAAGAGCGGAATGTCTACCTACGCATAGAGAAAGGTAAAATAGCCAGGTAGGTATGGTAGATAGCTAGCTCTAGTCATGCTCTTAAAAGGGGGGTATTTCCGAATTGCATCCTTTGTCTTCTTTCATTCCTTTATAACATCAACTTATAACTTTTCTTTTACCCCTTTTTATATTGGTACACCAAACGCCCAATAAACAAGCCCCGCCGAGACGCCGTTTGTGCAGCCAAATAATTCGTTCGTACCCATGATCTATTACACGAAGTTCCTCGATCGACCGACATTACATAAGTATACATCGAAGCAAAAACAAACAAATAGACAATAGATCATCCGGAAAGGAAGACCAGCCCAGCGCCCCGGCCATTTTGTCCTCCATCTTCATACACATACAGACCGAGGCGACTGGACGATGGATTATCTACAAAGAGGGAGGGGGCCGGAGGGGCGGTTAGTTCTGGCGGATGATAACAAACTGCCCCTCCGACCTGGATTGATGCTTGGTATTTTCCCGTTACCAAGATCCTATACAACGTTACCGGCCATGCCCATAAATAAGGCATGAACAGCCAGACTTAACGTCCAGAAGCCGACTTTCTTGAGTCGACGGACGCGACTCTGCTGGTCTTCGACGTCCCGCGCGAATGCGGTGTAGACCTCAGCTGACATGTCGTCCATCAGACCACAGTCATAAATGGACCATGCGCCGTCAAAATCTGAGGCGCGCTTGACGATGCGGCAGCCGATGGGAATGTACGTACGCTTCGCGTTGATATAGGCTACGATGGGTCGGACAAGCGCTTGGTTTACATATGATAAGTCCGATGTAAAGACGGGAACACTCGCTTTGACATCATTGAGGTGGATTCGTAAGTCCATGACAAGGTAACGTGGTGGCTTCTCACCAGGTTGCAATAGGCTCGGTGTCTCTAAGCCCTTTTTACCATTGGCGGCTTCGATATCGAGGTCGGTATCCTGAACAGAACTGCGTTCATTGATAATGACATCCTCCTGCCGCGGTTTTGGTCTGTCGAGGATATGCAAATACCGATTTGACGTCACGGCTTCTTCAAGACGATCGTAGAAGTCGGACATTACTTTGGTGAGACTATCGTCGTCGTCATGCGGAAACCAGATATCGGCAACGATATCAACGTTGCCTTCATAAATCCAGCCAAAAGGACCGTCGACCCCACGGTTAAGATGGTCAATTTTTAGGCCGTCTATTCGCAACCGGCTCAGCTTTTTCCATGCATCAGGTTCGCCCAGAGGGTCAGCTGAGCGCTCTTGACCAGCTGCAACCCCATGAACCTGGCGAGGGTGTATTGTAAATAGTGACCCGTCGTAAGAGCCAGACATGTGATTGGCAGATAAGAAGTCGTAGAACAGATATTGCTTGCGGAGTTGAGGTAGCTCGCAAGAATATACGCTGACCGAGAACGGTCTGAATCCACCAGGTTGGTGAATAGTAACAAGCAGGTCTTCCATCTTGAAGGAATCGATCTCAAAATCGCCTGGATGATGCTCATGTCGATAGGAAAGCGGGTCGACATGTTTACCGGACCACTTAACAGATGTTCTGTCTACGACACCGCGAACACCTTTAATTTCCACATCCTTTAGCAGTCCCTTGCCATTCCACCACTTCACGAAGGAGAGCGTTACATTAACAGTATTGAGCGTGATATCAAACTGCGTATAGTTTCCATCGTCATCCTCCTCGATGGGTGGTGTTTCTTTATCAGGAGCTCGTCCCGCGGCCGCAACGGCGGCGGCATTCGAGGACGAGCCCTTGCTTACAGATGACCTGATTTGTCCCGGTCTCCGGGAGACGAAGACGTTACGAAAACTTATGACGCCATCTTTCCACCTCGGGACTATGGCGGATTCGAAAACAACCGTTAACCCAGCAGATTCGGTTAGGTAGTCGCCAACCCATCGTGCAAGAGTTTCTAGACCAGGTTAGCGCCAATAATATAATCAAAGATCTGGCAGAACTGACCTTGAGCCACAACTGTGTTAATAGAGAGGATTACAAGCGAGAAAAATGTTGTTGTTCCAACTAAAATCCAGACAAGGTGACCGAAGAGAAACCACGAGACAAAAGCGCCCCATTCATCAATATTCCAGGGCCTCATACTCCTTATTGAAGCCCACTTAAAACGCACTTTCAGTCGTTCCCAAAAGCCATTGGCAGCGGCGAGAAATTCTTCTTTTGTTGGTCGATGGTGCAATTGCGATATCGACGGTAAATGGAAGTACTTCGATACTGGGGACTCGGCATCTGGTGGTGTTGACGCTTGTTTGGAAGCTGGAGGGTCCGAAGTAGACTTTTTCGACTGCGTCTCCTTTGCGTCTGCTTTCTCGCTATATGACTTCGAGGTCTTTGTTCGGCGATAGACTCTTGTCGTTCGACCACGACCCGTATGTATTGTTCGAGCCCATGCTTGCCCAGCTAACTTGGTGGTGCTCAACAAGGGAGATGAGCCTGCAGAAAGAGTGGAATCGGCGGCTGCTGAGCATGTTGCAGCAACTGTAGTGGCTGTTGATGAGTTTGGGGCGAAGCTGACAAGTAAAAGCCCTCCCGACGTACAGCCTCGTCGGGCATTGTTGGTGTATGATTTCGGCGCCCGAAGAAACGACCACAAAGGGTTCTTGGAGAAACGGTGGCTGGGAGAAAAGAAAGAAGCAGACTGCGGTTGGTTTAGGCGGAACGCGTCTATAGGATACCGTTTCGGCGACACTCGCGAAGAAAAGACGTCGGCTGATCCATAGAGGGTTCGCAAGAGATGACGCCCCAACCACGGGGCGGTTGATCTAGCCGAAGACATCACCACAGAAGTCACGGTTCATGGTGGCAATCAGCATGCTGCCATCCTGCGAAGACGTGAGCAGATTGTGATCGGAATGCAGGATCAACAAGAACTGTTTTTAGTACCGTCAGTGTGATGTCTATCGAGGAGCGACGAGTAAAAAGGAAATCTAGCGGCTAGAACCCGGGCTGTTGTCTTGATTATGAATTGGAGTCTATAGCGCAAAATCCGTCATTGATAGAAGTCAATAGTCATCATCAGGTTTAACGGGTTCTAGACGGGCTAAAGTCCGAAAATCCTGTCCGCATTTGCTGGGTTAAATGCGCCCCACCTTCACCCCTGTATATCTTATCTACTACCGTACTGCTCTACTGCTGAACAGCACCCTTTCGCCCACTCACTCCATTAAAATCCCAGTCTATCGATAAGGGATTTTTGTTCATGCAGCCCGGAACATCCCACCAAGAGCCAACTCGTCAAAGCCCACGGCCCGTTCATCTTTAGTGTCTACCAACCCCAACCAGCGTAAATTTCTACGCATACCATACGATACGAAGGAAATCCCGAACCTACTGAACAGTAGACTCTAGAAGTACAAGAACCAAAAGATCCGAATTAGGGACGCTATCACGAGGAGAACAGAGACCATGCCGGCACCGACCGCTCCTCTCAAACCCGCGGACGACGTCCCTCCGGCTAACGCTACTATGCCGGAGCCGAACAACGATGAAGATTTTGCCCTAGAGGGAATCAACGACCTACCAGAGTCCAGTGCCCTGCAAGCGCCTACCATACCCCAGGGAGAGGACATGGAGATGGTCGACGAAGAGGATCGGCCGCATTTCCCCCAAGTTCAAAACGACGACACATCATTCCGCGCTCAGTCACGCAAAGTACCCGTACCGCCACATCGTTTCAGCCCGCTTAAAAGCAACTGGCCCCAGATATACCGTGCGTCGCCTGATTCTCTTGTCCCTGGTCACGACAACGGTAGGAATGTGATATTGACTTGACTGGGTTATAGCTCCGCTAGTTGAACATTTAAAACTCGCTGTGAGGTAGGTCGACCCTTCTTAGGAGCCCCGGGACTTATCTTCGTGGGTCGATTTGCAAGACAGATACTGATTCAGTTGGTCAGGATGAACGTTAAATATAAGGCGTAAGTGGTTGCCAGGTGGGGTTCACCAGAAGATACCCGGACAAATCTAGTCATATCGAGGCTTTTAAATCGTCACTGTTCCTCAATGCTTCTTTTTGAAGTCCATACACTCATAAATACCGTTACAGGGTTGAGTTACGCAACTCAAAAACCTCCGCTCCAGGCGCTCTGCAGAAAGGAGAAGATTTCATTAGAGTTAGTACACCCAATATTGTCTCTCTTTAGGATCAATAATTCCACGTTATCCTCGTAGATCGCAGGGTTACGAAAATCTAGAGTGCCGTTACCTTGTAACATACACTAACAACACTGTTTCCAGGCGTTTTGCTTAGGTTTCGATGTTCAAGATGCCATAGCGCTATTACGACTTGATGATCTGGTATGTATCCAATTGCTTTGTCCCTTGGGAAATTCGCCATCTTAGATACTGACTCCCCGTAGTACCTGGAAACCTTCGAGATCAAAGATGTTAAGACCTTGACTGGCGACCACCTCGCACGTGCCATAGGCAGAATTGCTGTAAGATTGATGCCTTATAGCTCTATTTTAGGAATAGGCTAACTTGAATATTAGGGTAATCAAGGAAAGACGAAATTTGCCATTGAGAATGGTAAGATAGATGGAGACGGCGGTATAGATATGTACTAACAAGATCTCAGCGTCGCGGACTCGAATTGTGCTCGCCGATAGCAAAGTTCATATACTTGGAGCGTCAGTAGCGAGATACCCTTGTGCCAGGCCATGTTGACTAAATTTACGTTTAGCTTCAAAAATATACAAATCGCCAGGAGCAGCGTGGTAAACCTCATTTTGGGCAAACCTCCCGGCAAAGTTTATAACAACCTACGGACGGTGTCAGCGCGCATGAAGGAGAGATTTTAATCCGACTGAGAGGAGAGTGCTTGGTAACAACCTACCATAAGAATATCCCTTCTTCTTACCTGCAGGCCAATGAGATACCGACAATTCAGGGGACTGGGAGCGGAATCCATATGTCCTCCACATAAATATCCATGGCGACACGAAGCTACGAATTATGACATCGGGCCCTTTGACCTCTTGCGGCGATACTAGTCACCAACGCAGCCGCAAACACGGATGAAGGCCACATTATTTAAGCCGCGAGCTTCTCCGATGTTTGGACTACCTCCGGCTACTTTCCTTCTGGACCGTTGGATCTGTCGCCGTCACAGGCCCAGTTCTTGCAGCTAGCAAGCTGGCAAACCCTCCTTCTTGGGTCTAATTTGCGTCCGGATGAAGAAGTAGAAGGACTCGTATGAATAGACCATGAATGACACGCGGCCACGTCGCGGAAATTTCCTACTTATACCATACTACCATAAGAGTTATAGGCTTCTGGTTATAGACAGAAGCCGCTATGTTTCATACATTGAGGGTCTATGACAAGTCGCCGCAGTGGAAATCGCGAAGGTATATAGGAAGCTCGCGTGCTTCCTAGCCCACAAGGTTGTTTGCGGGTAATATGAAGGGCGAAACATCAATATTTTGCCAAAATCTTAGATACGCCGACGGAATACAAGTTGATCTTTCGTATCTAGTACAGCTACCAGTGATTAATGTGTGATGAAATAACTGGATACCCTTGGTCGATCTTGGAAGTGCCTTACGGGACTCCACATGTCAGGAGTTCCGTCGAAAATTTTCCGAATTGTTCAAAGCTGTGTCGCAGTCGATGCCAATAGTCTGGAGTGGTCTAGGACAGCGATACTGGGTACCCAGAAAGCAATAAATCGATGGCAGTATCTGCCGAGACCGTTGGACAAACGGAGATCCTGGATATAGAGTCTCTTGATAGAACCCATATTTCTTACAGCTGATAAATCAATACATGGTCGTTTCTAGTAGCCGGCCACTTAGAACTATGACACATGCCGCATACCACCAATTAAGCCATGTAGTTTTACTATACAGTTGCTCGTCTCTTAACCTTGTTCTTTTCTAGCATTGCGTCCAAGTCAGTGTGGACAATAAGTGTACGTACTTTTTTCTACAAATTGTTCGCAAATAAATACAATAGAACAGAAATATATGCCCCTTCCACAATACAATCTGATAAAAAAAAAAAAAAATAAAAAAATAAACAAAAGGAAAAAAAAGTAAGTGAGTATGTATGTCTAGTGTCCAGACAAAATAGCATTCGTGGCCTTCTCAGAAATCATCATGACGGGGGCCACGACAAAGGTACCGGGGATCTTGGGGAAGACGGAGGCATCGACAACACGCAGACCCTTGGTGCCGCGGACCTTGAAGTTGCCATCGAGCACCGCCATGGGGTCGTGGTCCGCACCGATCTTGTTAGAGCACGAGGCGTGGTGGCCCCAGGCCTCGTCCTTGATCCACTCGATGAGCTTCTCGTCGGTGTCGTACTCCTTAGGCGGCCAGAAGACGTTGGGCTGGCCGTCGATATCGGGGACATCCTTGAAGAAGTTCTGCGCCATCCGAATGCCCTCGACAAGGGCCTTGGCGTCCTTGTCGGCGGTCTTGGCGTCCATCCCCTCGTACAGGTTGTGGAAGGTGATGATGGGCGTGTCCCGCGGGTTGGTGCTAGCCAGCTCGACGGTTCCGGCGTTGTTGCGCGTGTGCGCCTTCAGGACAAGCCACGACCACCAGGACTTGTTGTCGGCCGTCGCGGCATTCGACGAGAAGCCCGGGTAGAAGCCGTTGAAGAGCGCGGGGAAGCCGCCGATCCACAGGTCCTGCTCCCCGTCGTCCGAGTAGCTGGACGTCCAGAACGCGCCCGCGAACACGTTGTTCGACGCGTACACGCCCTTGGCCGCGCCCCGGTTGTTCGGGTCCGCGTAGCGCGCCCAACACGGGTCGTCCTCGGTGCCCAGGAACGTGCAGTCCAGCACCCGCGTGAAGTTGGTCGGGTAGTTAGCGTTCACGCTGACTTCCAGCCGGTCCTGCAGGTTGTGGCCCACGCCCGGGAGGTCGACGATGACGGGGATACCGTGCTTTTGGAGTCTGCGAAAACGGTGTTAGTTGATTGATAGATTAATTGACTGCTTTGTATTAAAGTGATAAAGATCCTAGGGGGGTGGGAAGTAGAGGGGGGGAGGGGTCGAGACGCACTCTTGCTTGGGACCAACACCAGATAGCTTGAGGATCTGCGGAGAATTGAAAGCACCACCGGAAACAATGACCTCCTTCGTGGCCCTCACAGAGCCGGGCTTGCCGCCATTCTGCGTAAGACTCGCGCGGGGATCGGCGCGGTAGAGGGACTGGCCGTGCAAATACTCGATACCGTTCGCAACGGGCGGGTGGCTGTACCTGCCGAACCTGTCCTTGGCAAAGGTAACTTTTGTCACGAGGGTGTTGAGCGCGACGTCGAGCTTGTACTTCTTGGACCCGTCCTTGTTCTTAGCAGTAACAGTATCGTAGACGTAGTCGCGGGGCGACGAGCGGCGGTAGTGCACATTGTCCATGTGCAAGGGGAGCTGCGCGAAGATCTTCTTCAGGTCGCGCTGCGAGTCCACGGCGTTGATGTCCTTGTACAGCATCGAGCTCAGCGCGTCGGTGATCGGCTGCGCCACGTCCAAGGGAAGCAGCTCCGAGTAAGAGTCGACAGCCCCGCAAGCGTCGACGGTCGCGAGCGTGGCGTTTACGGCGGCCGACACCGCATCCGTGTTCACGCCAAAGGCCTTCGCGGCGCCCATGAGCGCCGACACGAACTTGATGTCCTGCGCGGCGATGCCGGTGGGGTTGACGGACACGTCGATGTATCCGTTCAGTCCGTGGCCCTTCTTGCTGTCCACGGCGTATTCGAGGTGCTCGATGTTCTGCCAGTATTGGCGCATGTTGTCGTTGTCCCACGAGGAATCGTGCAGCAGGTCCCGGATGTAGTTCCAATCATTCTTGCTAGGGAGTATACTGACGAGGGCGTTGTGCTCGGAGCAGCCGCCCAGGCCACCGTATCGCGGGTAGAAGTTGCCCAGTACTTTGGAGCCCTTAGGGGGTTGCACGCCACCTGTTTTTCTCCAGCGTTAGATAAGACGTTACGCTTCAATTCTGGGGGGAAAGAGATCTCGGGGAGACAGAAAGTCGTTCTGAGTGTAATGCTATCCCAGGCAGACACAGAGTGAGTTCAGGTTCTAGACTTACTGTAGTATTGACCCGAGGGCGTCATCCACGTGAGTTTACGGTCCTTGAGCTCCTGCTTCTTATCGGCATAATGGTGTGTGAAGAAGCCCCAGCTCACTTCGTTCCTCTCAGACGAAGGGTTAGCAAGGGCAGGACTCTCGACTTCTCGCAAGTGGCCATAGTCACCGCCCGCGTCAACTAGCAGGACGCTGTGGCCGGCCTTAGCCAAGTTAACGGCGAGGGGAGCACCGCCAGGCCCGGAGCCCACGACGATGTACTCGTACTCCTTTTGCTTCGGCTCCTCGGGCGTGAGGGTAGGACCGGTCTGGGGGAACTTGTTCTGGGGCTGTACTCGGTCTATGAGTACGTTGACGCCGTTTTGGTCGGATCTAAACGATGATGATAATGATGATTGTTAGTGATGCTGGGCCCTCTGGATTTGCGCGACGACGCTTGCCTGGTTCGTTCGTTAGGAGTTAAAGGGAAGAACGGAATTGTTACTTACCCGGCTCTAGCGAGAGGAGCAATGGCGCTTAGAAGCGCCAGATAGGAGAAAGACTTCATCTTGGTATATGTCAAGAAACTGACAGATAATAGAAACTCTAAAGTATATAACTCAACGCAGAAAATATTAGTTGACAAAATGAAGAGGATTATATACTATCTTCCAGGAGATTGGGCCCGAGCAGACTGTGGTGAATTCCACTCACAATTGCTCAGGATATCGAAGGCAGGAAGGGAGCGGCGAAGAGACAGGGAGAGAACTTGAGCGCTGGAGAACGACTCAAACCTACCCCGAGGCGGGCAATCAAGCGCTTCTTATACATGACGAGTAATCTGCCTCTTGTATGGCAGACCAGAGAGATGAGTAGACATCTTCCCCCTTCCAGGTCCCACGTCCATCCAGCAATGGATGATTGATTACTCGAGGCTCTCTCTCATGGGCAGATGCTTACGAGGCAATGCCTAGAGACCGGGCCCGGGTGTTAGGCGCGGGAGAGCTTCTAGCGTATTGGCTCATTGTGCTAAGCTTCGAGGCCACGGCTTTGCCCGTCGACTAGAGGCTCCCAGGGGAGAGACAAGCTTAGGTAGGAAGGCTTTGACCAGGGTAGGCGAGAATGAGCGCATAGACGTTCGATAGGACGGCTGTACGCAGCCTTACTCACAAAGACATACACGTTCTAGTATCCATCGTGCAGGTCCTCAGGCTCGACATATGCAATGCCCGGGGGACCATGAGTAACGGACTCATCCTGCTGCGGGAACTTACAAGCATCGCATGGCGTATGTCTGGGATCAAATTCAGCTCCTATACTATTAGTGAATCACGAAATACTTTCCGCCGAGAAAACTGCACGGTGGGTATGCTGTGGCCTACCTGTCTGGCCTAGAGAATATTAAATACTTAGAAAGTAGTCCATTCACACGCATGAGATCGGATCTAAAGTCGAAGAGAGTAGGATACACAGCATACATGCCCCATAATCACTTGTTACACACCTCTCGAGCAAAACACCAGAGTGTAGCACGTAATCATCCCGTATGAGGCAGTTAATAAGTTCCGGTGCCACTGTGAAGTGCTTGTTTTTCGCGTTATCAAGGGTTCTAGCGAGCTCACAGTAATACCACTGGTATAGCACGCCAAGGTTACGTTTTCAAGTCCTGGTCTTGTTGACCGGCCTTGCGTGTCCTATAGCAGGATCGGGCGCTTTAGCGTAGAGTGTCGGGTCGGCGACAACATAGACAGAGATAGGTAGAGAGGGAAAGACGAACTTCGGCGGTACGAGTCGAAAATAATTGTTGATGACTCTATTCCTGACCTCAAAAACCTGTCATCGGAACTGGTAATAGTAAGTAATGTCCTTAAAAAGAGGTAGTGCCTAGTAAAACCAAAAAGCCATCGTCTTCTTTTCCCGACGGCATCATAAGATCTAGATCATTTATACAGCATTATGGCTATGCGCAGGATGGCAAAACGGATGTCTATCGTATGTTGAACATTCGACTGGGCGTTTTCTTTTATTTTGCCAAGAATGTACGAGAGCGGGAAGGATTATGCTCCTAAGCCAACATGTGTTTATCTCCCGCTTCGTGAATCGAGCCCATAATCCCTATTCCTACGCCTCTTGGCATCGCTAGGTAGGTAAGTGGTTCATCTTTATTTTCGGCTCCTAAGTCCGATCAGCCTTATGACAGCTAGATAAAGAAGGACACGTGCATGAGAGAGATGGATATGGATTGAGACGCGAGTGGGTAAAATATGATGATGAGGCAGCATTAGCTCGTTTCTTTCAACTCCCCATAGTGTCGAGAACCTGGTGAAAGATCATCGATGTGTACCTACTTACAGTACCTACCTACCTAATCTGCCGTACATAATAAGTTCGCACGCACTAGGCATGATACATATGCAAGGGAGTGTTAAAATAAAATATTACTACAGAGCCACGATAGCCATCCCCTGATAATGGGACCTCGCATAATTTCAACCTTAAACTAGGGGACTACTAGCCAATCAGACGTCTCAGGAGGTATATATTAGACTGCTGCCAAGCGACACCATGCTTGCTCTACCCATCTTATTATTTGCATACAGCCTCAACATCGAATGAGGCAAAAGCCTCTCTACGTATAGACATATACATATGGAGCTGACCTTTTGTTTCTCGCCTCAACTCGCACCAAAGTAGAAGGGGCTGTTGAATCTTTGTAACAGGTACCGCGTTGAGTACTTCGATATCTTTACATTATATTACAACTCACCGCCCGCCTCTTGCCGACTCCTTCAGCTACCTCCTAAGTGAACACAGCACGGCACATTCTACTTGGCCTCGAGCATCTTCCATGATCCGGGTGATTGATCCACCAGACTATGTACGGACTGTCTGGTAGATTAATAGGTAAGTTAGAAGATAGAAAGATCCGTGCTGTCAAGCTCAACGCGGGAACGCTATCCAAGCGTAATCCGAAACAAAACATATTGTGAATTATCATACCATTACTTAAATTGTATCACCCGAATTTCTACACTGCTGATGTACAATGTAGTCTGTAGATAGATCGAACTTTGAAAGGCAGATATCGCAATTCGTTACCAGTCTCTATGTAGGTAGATGGGCATCGTGGGGTGTGTTTGACAATCTTCATTAACAGTACTCCCCGAATCCGTAATTAGCGTCTTCTAGAAGGGGAAAGACAAATACCTACCTTGTTACGAATGAGCTTAGAAGCACGATACTCAGCGGAGAGGTACATAGATGAACGGGAAATTAATTTGCTCAGAGATGAACTTCGGCACAGAGAGAGGACATAACTACGTCAGTCAAGTTTGTTGCAAGTTTGGTGGCGCAAGAGTGGATCAATTAACTAGTTCTTCTACGGCAAAGAGCTACCTGGCTACCTCCCTAATCCTCCGTGCTATGCCCATTCAACGCGCGATCGAGGTTAAACGCGGCTGAAATGAGCGCAAGGTGACTGAAAGCTTGAGGTGTGTTCCCCAGCTGCTCTCCCGTCCGGGAGATCTCCTCGCTGAACATGGTGTGGTGGTTCGAGAAACTCAGCATGTTCTCAAAGAGGTTAACCGCGCGCAAAAGATACTTCCTATCATAGGCGCCCGCGCGCGTCAGGGCTTCCACAAGCCAGAATGTGCACATTGAAAAAGCGCCCTCCTCACCCCCCACGCCTGGATTTTTACGGTCAGATATACGGAAAAGGGAAAGGTGGATGTGAAAAGAGATAGAAAGCTTCTTACCATCGTACGAGAGGGCATTGTCGTAGCGATGAACCAGTCCTGTGACGGTCAACCCTCCTTTCTCGGGAGGGAGGAGAATTCTCTCAACTGTGTTAAGGAATCTTGGGTCGTTTGGTGCGATGAAGAAGACAAGTGGCGCGATCAGAATTGACGAATCAATCATATGCTGATTCTCATAGCTCTGTATGAAGCTCTTTAACTCCTCATTATATCCTGTGGTCCAAGTGTCAGTAGATCGAATGTACTAACCACGACCTCAAGAGGGGGGTATTGTATGTGGTACCTTTCTCCATGATTTGCTCATAGATGCTATCCCGAGCCTCTAGCCATTTGGCACGGTTCGGACAGGGAAGGCAGCGTTTGTCAGCAAGACGGAGCCCACGGTCGAAAGCCACCCACAGCATGATCTGTGAGTAGACGAAATGCTGTTTGTTGTTCCTCACTTCCCAGATGGACATGTCTGGCTCTGAATGGGGACGAAGACATATCAGCTTAGACATGACGTATCGCCACTAGCTATAAGGTTACTCACCACCCAATATAGTTAAGACATAGTCTTATCTGTGTCAGTCGTTTCTGTTCATATCTCTGATGTCTGATGGTACCAATAAACTCACCTAGCATTCTCCGAACGGACACCCACGTATCCCACGAGATAGGCTTCCCGTACTTGTTGCTGCTCGGCAATTCATATTAGTGATCCATACAAACAAGTGCAATGAACCAAAGGTAAAACCTCCATAACAGCAAACCGGAAAGGCCAGTACGTACTATAGGTAGATTCCATCCATCAGCTCGCCGTAAATATCAAACTGCTGATGGAAAGCGGCGCCGTTTCCAATGCGAACTGGCTTGCTTCCTTTGTATCCATCGAGGTGATGCAACTCCTCCTCAGGCATATCTGTGCTCCCCCTAATGGTAAACATGATCGGCAGGGCACCCTCTTTGGTTAGCGACTTTTGGAAACGGTCACTGATGAAACCCATATAGGCATCCGCCTCATCTGTGAAACCCACTGTGGTAACCTGCGTTAATGGATTCTGAAATGCTCGTGGGGTCTGGAAGCTATGATCTTGTACTTACTCCGAAGCAGTATGTATATTGTGAAGCTTGAATCGCGAACCCAACTGACTACTGTTAGTATAGAAGGGGTCCAGTCCTCGCTTCTCGGATGCCAGCAATGGCGAAGCTTACGAATAACGATAGTCCCAGTTCCTGTCAACCTATAAGCATTCTTCCTGTGGCCTCGAGAGCGTGCAACTCACCGGATCCCGCCAATTGCTTCGGGAATGGAAAACGTCGGGGCAGCAACAATTGCTCCGGTAGGCTCATATGTGAGCAGCTTTAGAAGCATCAGGCTCCTAAACACGACTTCCCGCCAGGCACCCTTGTAGCAGGATTTGGAAAGCCAGCTATACCAGTATTGTTGGGTATCGTGCTGCTGACTGTCTAAAATAGTTGTGGTGATAGCGGTGGTGACATGTTTTGGGATATCTCGGCGCAGTATGAACGAGATACTTTGGCCGTCCTGCAATGTCACACTCGCTACTACACCTTCGCCCTTCATACCGGCGCGCTGCACTTTTCTGAATGCCACTCTCGGGCAGGTCATCGACTCATCACCTCCATGGTCAATGCATACGTCTAGCTGGAGTTTCTCCGTCTCACTATGAAACGTAACGGTTTTGGTCTGGCAATCACTCGATGTTTGAACCAGCTGCAATACAGTGGTGGTGTGCGGTGCCCGGGCATAATCAAAGGCGGGAAATACTTCGACGTCTGAAGCACGGTAAGCAATCTAAGTCTCATGAGGACGGCTGGAGGATGCGTACCCAATGTGAACTGTCCGCGAATGCACTCAGCTCTCCGGACAAGCCATGGCTTGAGCTCTTCGGGCACGCTCCGGGTCTCTCTATACGAAAACTGTGTTTTATTTGAAGTTATAACCTTCGAGTTCTTTGGTCGTGGAAAAAAATCCACGAGGTTGACTACTCCCCCTTCACTGCGACGACCCCGGGTTAGTAGCTTGAGACTGAATGGCTATAGCTAGTGGTCTTCGCAGAACACGATCTCATCGTAACAATTGGGGGCTCCCAAACGAGTGAACGAGTTGAAAGGTCACCTACTTAATGTACCGAGTCTGGAGAATAGCACAAGATGGTAAGTATTGCTGCTTGGCTGTGGTAGCTGTCAAATCTGGTGGCGCTATACTGAAGTATCCGCCTTTGTCTTTGTCCAGAAGCCGACAGAATACTGATGGCGAATCGAAGTCGGGCCTTGGCATTCAAAGTCAGTTGATGGGCTTCAGAAAGAAAGGAGGTCAACAAATAATCTTCACGACTTACCAGCACATGAAGTCTATAATAACCGGGGTTAAACTTAGCCCATCTAGGATAGCAGCGGTATAGGTAGAGTGTTTTGGGCATTTTATGTCTCACCTATGCTACCATCAATGCTCACCAGGGCGCATGTTCTCATATTCCCGATGATTCCATAGTGCTCGATAGGGAGGTACCCTGTGGCGTCTCGAGATGAGGCATTCATGTTGTCTCAGGGCTTTCAGAGAATGGGAACTTGATTGGAGATGTTGACGTGGCGTCCAGAGTAGGTAAAGCTGCGTGTGATCTATCTATCCCACTAGATTTCTCGGGTATAGCAAGAAGCTAGCGACTTGAGGTTATACTGGTTCTATGGCTCGCCAAGTTTGACTGGTCAATGTATTATTGAACTGTGTAACTGGCTTGTTAACGAGTGAGCTTTCTTGGGGTTTAAATTTGAAGGCTAGTAAAGAAGCCTTAAGCGTGGGCCGTCATCTCTATAACTGCGTTTTTTGAATCAAACTGAGATATATGAGATATCCGTCCCTATAGTGATAGGATTGAATGAAAAATAGACAATAAGTCGTACATACGTAGCTAGGGATCGTGACGATGCTATGGCTAACACTAGGGGACTATTCAAGTGATTGACATCATACTTAGTCATGGTAATTATGGGCCCATTTCTCTGGTACTTGTCATTACCTACCCATCTGCTAGGCTGTCGTTCAAATTTTAGATGTTTGTCTGGTATAGGTATCAGTACGAATAGGATCTTTGTTCAGTAGCTATCGTGCGTTTGCAAAGGTAATATAAGAGGTACGCTTGCGGCTGGGTTTGCAAGCTTATAAGGAGCTGTGCGATGCTTACGGTATACATACCTACATACTCAAACAATTCAATGAGGGGTTACATTACAAGTACTTGCACGCCTAATTCGATAGTCTTGAGCTAGGAATGCTGTATCACCTCATGAATGCCAGCTAATTGGGTCTTTTTACTGCGATTCTCATACTCCCCAAATATTTAGGTCTACTATGTAGATACGAACTTGTTTATGTGGGGCCAATGCAATGCTCTACTTGCTTTTTTCGGTAGATGTAAATAAGAATGTTCGATTGACATGGGATTAATCGTTGTAGAAGTCTGGCTACCCGTGGACCGCGACGCAGATTACGCTCTACATATCAGCATTGGCGATACTCAAGTGCTTCTTGAGTGCTAGGAAGAGGGAGATATGTTTGTTTCAAACGACAAATGCGAGCTAGGTAGACCAAGAGAGAAGAAACATCTGGTCCTCTTTCGGAGCGCGTTTCTCATGCATAAATAGTCTGTCAGTCTATACGAACGCCGCTATTCCGGTGCTTAAAAGGTGTAGATAGACTATACCTAGTTCGTCTTATATCTCAATTTGGAAATGGTAAACTCCAGTTAGCATTAACAGCGCAATAGACATGGGGGAAAGGCTACTATCATTGTGTTTCACTACCTAATTGGGGCAGATGCTCCGGTAGGGTTTGAAACGAACGGGAAAGGAACATTGCGGGACATCTTAGCTGCTGTACTTTTTGTGTCTTCTTTCTTT
>Ga0247782_1000139_pt1 | contig 96125 bp, 78 predicted proteins | sample UWRJL019104C5_FD_179928 | JGI IMG/M metagenome (GOLD analysis project Ga0247782, IMG submission 179928) | Plant litter microbial communities from Arlington Agricultural Research Station in Wisconsin, United States - UWRJ-L019-104C-5 | ecosystem: Environmental > Terrestrial > Plant litter >... | reverse complement strand
ACCACAACAAAAAAACAAAAAAAAAAAAAAAAAAAAAAAAAAAGGCGCAAGCAACAAGGCAAAGCGTACTAATGGCTACTAAATCATAGTCTAGAACAATTTAGTGGTAAAGTCCGCAAAGCAAAACTTGGCGCGTTTGACCATATCTCCAATGTTATTAGCGCTTTGACGACAGAGCACTGGCTATGCTCTCCTCGAGGTCAAAGAGCCTTACGAAAAACCCCGCGCGCAGCCGTATTATATACTTACGGCATAGATCCGAACGTGCGAGTGCAATTAGATTTCAATATGAGAGGAAAAAATAAGTCTAGCGCCATGACCCGATGAGCCGTTGCAGGTCAAATAGCCAAGCTCCTACTACATTTCTTATGTAGTTAGCTACCTACTGTAGATTAGTGTTCCAGCCACGCACGGATTGAACCGAGACTTGTCTCGCGGGATGAGCCAAAGGCAACCCGTAGGTGGCTAGCCACACTGTTTAAGCTCAACAAGGCGTACCAGATTCCGGGGTAGTAGGGCTCGGTGGCGCGAAGCCAGTAACGGCGCCTTATGCCAGCTTGAACGTGACCTGTCAATTCGTAGATTGTGATACACACGCACATACCTAGCCGTACGTACCGGCGGTAGGTTCGTATCTTATTTCGGACAGGTATTGGTCCTACAGTAATGATGCCCCTTGCGGCTTACTTGCTTATCGCCGAACTAATCTACTATAGTAGGCACCCGGCAAGATAGAGGTTGGTACTAATTCATCGTAAATGAAGCTACATAGTTATGCTGTCCCCATCTGGAGACAAAGATAAGGACATCCATGCCAAATAAATACAACCCAAAAATCAACAGACGTAACCTGACTGATTCTGAAGTTGTATTTGGAACCTACGAGCAGGTAGGTAGGCAGCGGATTTGAAGATGCGGAATTGGGTTGACAAATTCTCCGCCTTTCCCCAACGTTGGTATGCCGAATAGCGAACAAGAAAACCGAGAATAGGGAGCGACGCCTAGGCAAAAGACCCTTGCCGAACTGTACTTCTGGACAATTGTTACCTATTGTCGACATGGTGGGGTTAGACGTAAGCCTTAAACCGCCTGGCGAGTGTTTTGATTGGAGATGGATCAGCATCCTAGTTCAAGACGACCCTTGAATGGGGGGTTAACGAACTCCAATTCCTTCTCCGTCTAACCTCGCTTTATTCGCTAAGGTCTGGTGGCCCTTCTTTTACCGCAAAGCAAAGGCAAAATTGAACGAGCATGGTTCAACTCCTAATTTAATAGTAAATTTCCGTTTGAAGTGTATAGAACGAGCTGGCTTGTTGTGGTTTGATAGAAGAAGTTATTCACATCATACGTATCATATATATCCTATATATCATAAACCTTATTCTCGGAAGCAGGGGCTCTGTTTTAATTCGGCATGACATCGCGTAAGTTCAACATCTTACGGGCCCTCCGGCAATACGAGGGAAGTAGACAGCACACGCCAAACTAACACCGAAAACAGCGGTAGGCATCGCAGGAGCCGCTCTGGGTGCCCTCGCAGCGTCCATGTACCTCGATGGGCGGTTCTACGTACGCAATGACCTACGTTACGGGAAGCGGGTTATAAACCTGTTACTCGGCCAGCGCTGGCTCACGCAGCGGGCGAAAGAGAACAAGCTTACTGCCTACCACATGATCGAGGACAGGGCTGCCACTCCAGAGGGAAATAACGTCTTCCTCATATTCGAAGGCCACCAATGGACTTACAAAGAGTTCTACCAGGCCCTCCAGCCCATCGGCAACTGGCTGATAAAGGACCTCGGCATCAAGAGGGGTGACGTCGTGCTCCTGGATGGAGGCAACACCCCCGAGTACCTCATGCTCACGCTAGCACTCGAGGCCATCGGCGCAACTTCTGCCCTGCTCAACTGCAACCTGACCGGCAACGCGCTAGTCCATAGCGTCAAGCTTTCTACTTCACACTACGTCCTCGCAGACGAGCATGTGCGCCCGCTGGTCTCGCCAGTGGAACCGGAGCTGAAGGACGCGAATATAGAGACAGTCTACTACTCGCCTACTTTCTTCGAAGCTCTCAAGGACACCTCCCCGCTGCCCAAGGACCGCCACACAGGCTTAGAGCGCACCGAGCTTCGGAACCTCCTCTACACGTCCGGCACCACGGGACTACCCAAGGGCGTAGGCTTCGCGCGGGGGCGGGCCCTGCTCTTCTCGCGCACCATCGGCAACTATCTGGGCTTAAAACCCGGCGAGATCATGTACACCTGCCTGCCTTTATACCACGCATCCGCCCTAGGTCTCTGCACATTTCCCTGCATCTACACGGGCGCGACGATCGCTCTGGGGCGCAAGTTCAGCCATTCGACATTCTGGCCCGAGGTGCGCGCCTCGAAAGCGACGGTGATCCAGTACGTCGGCGAGCTGTGCAGATACCTCGTTAACGCGCCGCCAAACCCGCAGCTCGACAAGGAGCACAATGTGCGCATGGCCTGGGGCAACGGCATGAGGCCCGACGTATGGCAGAGGTTCCGCGAGCGCTTCGGTATCGAGTGCATTAATGAGCTGTATGGCGCCAGCGACGGCATGCATACCACGCTTAACCCCAACAGGGGCGATTTCACGGCAAACGCTCTCGCGTTGCGCGGTGCGCTGTGGCATCTTTTGAATCGTCATGAAAGGCGCGTGCTCATTGATCTTGATACGCAGGAGGTCATCAGGGGCGAAGACGGCTGGGCCATTGTTGCGAAGACGGAGGAAGTGGGTGAGGCGCTGATTAAGAGTAAGTAGTTTTTTTAATCCGAAAAGAAATGCGACTAGAGAAACAAGAGAGAGAGAGAGAGAGGGAAAAGAAAAGGACAGAGAAAAGAAAAGAAAAAGTGCGCCAGCTAACTCCCCTACTTCTCACAGTGGACCCAGTTGCCCCAGACGTCGGCACACCACAATACTACAACAACAAGTCCGCCACGGAGAAGCGCCGGATAAAAGACGTCTTTCGCAAGGGAGACCTCTGGTTCCGGTCGGGTGACTTATTCAAAGAAGACAGCCAAGGGCGCCTGTACTTCGTTGACCGCTTAGGCGACACGTTCCGGTGGCATTCCGAGAACGTATCGACCAACGAAGTCAGCGACGTGGTGGGCGAATTCCCGCACGTCGCCGAGACCAACGTTTACGGCGTCTTGGTTCCGCACGCCGACGGACGCGCTGGTTGCGCCGCCATTGTCCCGACTGACGAGTTTCTTTCTCCTTCCGGGGCAAATGGAAAAGGAAAAGAGATAGATTTCGCTGGATTGGCAAAGCACTGCCTGGCCAGTCTTCCGCGCTACGCCGTCCCGTTATTCCTGCGCGTGACGCGAAGTCTAGATTATACGGGGACACACAAGTTGCAGAAGCAGAAGTTGCGCGCTGAGGGCATCGATCTAGATGCTATCAGGAAGGAGTCTGCTGACGATCAGTTGTATTGGCTCCCGCCTGGCAAGAGCGAGTATGTGCCTTTTACCGAGGACGATTTCCGGGCTCTGAAGGCTGGAAATGTGCGTCTTTAGATTGGATTTGGAATGAGATATATGTTTGATGCTAGTAAATCAGATAAGTATATGATGGAAACGGGACAGGTGTATGTGCGTGAGGCGAGATGAACTTTGTATATACAATAGGGTGTAGTTCGAGATAGCCAGATATCGTGCGTAATTATGATGACTATACGACACGACAGCTATATAATATTTGGAATGAAACTCAAGCACTACTTCCACTGAGTGGGTATGCTTGTTCAAATTACTACTACCTAATGTGAAACAGTAGATGCTCCTGAGCCGGGGGTATATAAGAGTAAGAACGCTCAAAAAAAGGAGCTTACCATGTCTCAAAAAGTAGAACAGAAAAAAGGAAAGGGGGGGAATAGATGACGAAAATAAACAGGCAAGATTCATCCGACTTCCCATCCACCCGTGCCCATGGCATTGGAACCTCCATGAGCACCCAATCCTCCATTGGTCGGCTTTTGACGAGAAAGCAACGAATGGCTTGCTCCCGCGGGTAAAATCTTATTATGCATAGTGTAGGTGACACCTGGGCAAGATGTTGGCCATATCTCATAGGTTAAAATGCCAAAGAGTCCACCTAATAAATGATACCCAACGACTAAGTTAGTAACTGGCAGAGCAAGGGCTCTAGTAGAACACCACTATCCAGAGCTGGCTTCTTCGTCTTTCTATCCATGAACTGGCCTAACCTAGGGCGTCTGTATTTGGACAAGGGTTCAATAAACATAAGAGGGGTATTCGAAGTTGAAGAAAAAATGTAAGTAGTAGACAATGGCCACAATTAGACCAATTTACTCTGGTTTCATTCACATCTTCTCTCATAAACAACAAAAAAACTACACGCTATTGAGGTTGGCATAACACGGCATCTGCCAGTTGAAAAAGAATACCATGCAATGTATCATGCCCGGTAACAGTTCTGTCCATAGCCCCATCATACAAGAAACCATGTGCGAATAATCGTGCCTGAACCATCCGGCTCCCTGAGCTTGTCGTGTTACAATGGTTTAAAACCCGGGTCTTGTGGTGAATATCCGAGGCTTTTGACCCTATAAAAAAGCACAAAAGAAAAATCACAGAAGTCGCTCTGGTATGTATCGTGATGAATCTCGCCCAATGATGCTGATGTCTATGGCCTGACTCAAAAACCTCCAGTACTTCGAAGGTATTTTCACCTTTCTAAGCGCGGTTGAGGAGGCCAGCCATTGATATAAACCATCAACCCCATGCCGATTATGACGACACCGATCATAGAGGCGTATGGAATGGTATTAACTAATACGTGGTTCGGATGAAGCGCACTGGTGTGTAACGAGTTTGGTGTTATCGTGTCAGATCGTAATAAAATAGGGCGATCAGAAGTGGAAGATTTGTCAGATAGTCGCCGGTTTTGGCTTGAAACTGACGGCCTTCTATTTAAGGGCGTGGAGCTGTGCGTGTCATCATCGCCCTCAGTAGCATTTTCATCTCCCGTTCTCTTAGCGGCCTGCTCTTCAGCAGCATACCTTGCATCGGCATCTTTTCGAATCTGGAGTGCTAGCTCGGCGAGGGTCTTCCGTTGTGAATCTCGCTCGACTTCAGCGGTCTCTGCTCGATGCTTAAATTTCTCGAGCTGCTCACGAAGATCTTTCATCTCCAAGACCATAGATTCTAGCTGTACGTGCAGTTGAGGAGCAGACATCTCAACGGGACCTGTCTCTGGTGACGTAGCCTTCCCAGCGTCAAGCATCACGGTATCACCATCCGGAGAGCTATTTTCGTCATTCGGAGGCTCAAAAGTTTCCGCAAGTACTGTCTCCTCGTCGTCCGACTTCTTAAGGCCATTTCCACTAGAGGCGGCAGCTGCAGCTGCAGCTTCCTCCAATCGTCTGGCCAAATCCTCGGCAAGTTCTCGAGCACGTCGCTCTCGATATAGCATTTCCTCCATTTCCCGCATCCTCGAGGTTTGCGATTCTATCTCCTTCTTCGCATTATTCAAGGCCTCTGTCAGTTGAAGAATCTGGCTGCCATTGCCTTCATGGCGGATCGGGGACATGGTTTGGGGATGCGGTTTTGGCCGTTCCGTAATGGCACGCTTCAAAGACGGAACATCAGGTTTCTCAGGAAGTGGTTGTTGTGGCGGCGGAGCCGGGGGATCAGAAAACCTCGTCTTGGTATCCGATCGAAATGACACGCCATTGCCATTAACCATCGGCTTCGTCACTTCGGAGATGTCTGGCTTCTCCATGTCCTTGACATTTTCTTTGCCGAGTAGGGCATGAACAAATTGATCAGTTCTTCCGAGGTCCTGGGATTGGAGACGTGCGCTCCGCAACTCGTGCTGTACGTAGTGTCAGCTAGACTACTGCAAAACTATATGAGGCGGCTTTGACATACCTGTAGTTTCTTAACTATCTGTTCCGTGCTAATCGGAGAAAAGAAGAAGCCGCGTTGATGCCCCATTCCATGCCCCTGAGGACCTATCATTGGCCCTCCTTGCATCATACGCCCACCATTACTTGCCATTGATGACTGGCTCCCGGTTCGTTGACGTACAGGGACGGCACCCTGGGGTCCCATCATCATCATTGGGCCATTGGCAGGATCGAGGTCCCCAAAGTTGACATCGAGCAGGTTACTCGAGACGTTTAAGAATCCAGCATGTTCAACCTTTGCGGCTACTTTGTGGTGAACCACGGTCTTCTGATCTTCGCTCACGATATCAATACCAAGCTCCAAGTGATCCCCAGTTTGCAGCTCATGAGGTTCGGACTCGCGGTTCTCCGGTGATAGTCGTGTGCCGTTCACAAACGTGCCGTTTGACGATCTCACATCGCGGATCCATACCTTCCCCTGTCTATCGGCCCATATCTCCGCATGTTGGCGAGAGAGCACTTTACTATCGAAGTAACCATTAATAGGGGTAGGTACCGTTTTTGTGTTCGTCTGACGACCAATCCTAAGGGTGTCAGGGGAGAAAGGCACGGTGACAGTTTTCCGTTCAAATGTTCCGTTTAGTGAAAGCAAGTAGAGAACAGGCTGATTACTCGCGGGTAGGGATTCGATCATCGGCCGTGCCATAGGCTGCTGGGACGTCATTTGACCCTGCGAAGGGACAATAGACGGCGCAGAATGTAACGGCCCGGACCCGTTAAGCCCATTAATTAATTGTTGTCGACTACCAGTAGCCATCCTCGCATAATCAGACTGAGGATCAGGCTTTGGAGCCGGCCAAGGGGCTTTAGCTTGGGGTCGCTTGCGTTGTGCGGCAGTGCCCCCATTCGACCAGGAACTTAAATCGTCCGAAGGGGGTATGGAAGCGCCATTGGGCTGCGATGTGGAAGTAGCGATAGTAGATGTAGACGCGGCTGAGGAAGTTGAAGAAATGGATGACGAGGAGTTGTTTCTTTGTATGCTCTTCCTTGGCATGAGCATACGGTTGAGGTTGTCGGTGCTCACAATCTGTCCGTTGTGGTTACCGTTCACCCCGTTCATACCCCAGGTCGGCCTGTTGTGTTGGGTAAAGGTCGGTGGGCTCGCGACGGCCGTCATGAGGGAAGCGTGTCTGGTGAGTGTTCGATTGGGATCAGACGACAAAGTGGGACACAAAAAAAGATCGCTCTGGCGATTTACTGCGCAGATCGATGTCAAAAATCCGTGGCTGCTTTTGGCCTTTTTAAAAAAAAACTTTTTCCCTTTCTCTACCCGTGTAGCGGTGATGACAGGTCGAGGTGCGGCATACAGGAAACTAAATGCAGGAAGCCCGGCTGAGGCTCTGAGCTTTCAATCAAACGGTCGCTTCGCTCGCTCCGAGTTCGAGCCTGATAGCATCAACACGCCCAGGTGAGGTAACTACAATTAGAGTTCTAGATGGGGATACCGCGTAATCGAAAGTGCCGTGTAGGCGTATCGATCGATGGTCGCGATGGTATTATCGCCAACAAGGGAGGATCAAGCGAGCAGTGGCATCTGTCTGGAGGGGTATCCGGGGTCGGGACGGTCGCGAATGCCAATAAGCCGCGTGATAAGGGGAAAGTGGTAATCTTAAAAATCGGTAAGTATTTGTTGTACGCACGCTACAACTACTTTGTTTCGTATGCTGTTGGCCTCATTTGCCAGACATTGATGAGAGAGGAGGTTGATCAGAAATGATTCCGACCAACTTTGCTAATAGGCGCCCCTTACTATGAAGGGATTAGCGTGGATTAGGACTTGGGGACATGTCCTACTGAGCTACGGCACCAGGGCTTGCTCCCATTGGCTCTAACTTTACTGGTCCGTGCGCAAGTCTGCACCTGGCAAAGGCCATCAGGATGGCCAACAGGAGGGTGCATAGCCACAGGGGTTGATTTAGTCGAAGGAAGACTGTGGCTAATCTTCAAAAGGGCTCCGGGCTGTTAGTTTACAGTGTGATTACCGTGCAATAGACTGTATCCAGTTGCCCGAATTCAAGAGTTCCAAAGTTACCTAGGTAAGCTTTTAGGTAATACTCGAGTAGCCGTGCCAAGATCCGGGGGAGCTCTAGGATAGCCGTTGCAAAACCGCACCGAATCGCGTCGCATCGAACCACCGAAACATTTTCAGACAGCCATCCTCTCCTCCTCAGAGTACCTAACTTCCCTTCTCATTACCCTACCGTCCACAGCGCCCTTTCTTCCGCACTCCAAACGTTACTACAACGGAGTAACCCGCCAAAATGCCGCCAATGCCAGCCAACCGCGGACCGCAAGGGCCTTCCACCGTTGAAAAGTGTATGTGACTGACCCGGTCTCCATCTCGATTAAATTTGTATTGAGAGCAACTTTGACTAACTGTTCATAGTAAAAATGGGTGCTATGATGGGAGGCAGTAAGTTTCCGATACGTATCGACGTTAGTGGACGAAGTGGTTAACCGATCTCTTCGACAGCGGTGGGCGTGATTATTGGCTTCATATTCGGTTCGTTTTTCCAACCAACATCTATATATCGGTCATGGCGTTCTTCTAACGTTGGGGCTTTTATGCAGGGACTGTCAATATCTTTCGATACGGAGCTGGAACGAACGGCATTATGCGAACGCTTGGACAATACATGGCTGGCTCGGGCGCTACCTTTGGGTAAGCACATGTGGAATCCCAAGGACATGCGACCGTAAACAATGTGCGGACTGACGAATGGAAATTTAGATTTTTCATGGGAATAGGAAGTGTTATAAGAACAGATGCCTCGCCGATAGCGGCCGAAGCCTTTGCTCGAGCCCAAAGGCGGCCTTTCATAATGGCGGCCCAGCAAGCCTACCGACCCCGCGATAAATAAAACTTGAGGGACGACCTCCCAGAAGCATGACTAACCCAGTTCTGCTGTCTCCCTCGAAACATCAATATATACCGACATCATGCTCGACATATATGGGCGACGTCCGTCGAATAACTGTACTATTCATGTATAACAATACAGCCTAACCACCTATTACCGACGGGACCCCTCCAGGATGTCAAAGTGCAGCAATTTGTTCAAATAGGATCGGTTAATTCCATTATATAGTGAAGTAATTGATATTCAGCGGCATGTTTGTAGGTATATATGTTGAGTCCGAACACGTCTGATGATTATGGTCATGTCGTCGGTCTCTATCACGCTTTGCACACATGCCATACTCAATATAGAGCAGATAAGTAACCATAAAATCTCTAGAAGCTAATGATGAGTTTAGCACGGGACCGCGAACTGAGACACACTACAATGGCTGTTTACTACGACAATGACCATAAGTGATTCAACAGTTTGGTGATATTCTCAGGTCGCCAGCAGACCCTCGATCTACCAATATCACGGGTAGTTCTGAACTTTACTACACGTAGTACCTAACAGAGTTGACCTGGGCTTCACTAAAAAGCTACTATATAAATTTTTATTGCCCCCCCCCCCCCCCTCTTTCTATGGTTATACCCTTTTTGTTGAATAGTCTGATACTGCTATGACATGTCGCCCTACTAGGCAAGTGACTCTATTTTACTGTATTCAGAACGCCGGCCATCATCTTCTAGGAGGGGGCGCACTCTTGACGCAGATTTGAATCATGTTCTAGGAACGTTCCCACGACAACGGGGTACTCGCCCTCTTGCTTTCGGCAGTTTATTTGCGAACTTCCTTATCTATCCTCACCACCGTCAATACATCTTTGACTCTTGTAATCTTGTGCTGCATTTTGCTTGGCACGGGTTGTCAGTGTCTACAGCAACAAGCCATACATCTATTCCCTGCATAAACGAGGAAGCCTCAAGTGCACCGGGCCCGAACAGCTGGGAACGGGACAGAATCCCGTGTCCGTAACGCCAAGATGAACTGCTTGGTCATTGGTCAATCTAAAGGACTGTTCCTGCATAGATGTCTTAGGAATTCTTGAAACTACTTTTGCTTCTTTCGGGGCTTTTGAAGGACCCCGAGAACTTAATCCCGTGACGAGGTGCATCAGCACCGGGCAAGGGAGGCTACGTCACTCAAAAAGTCCTGTTCGGTCCGGTCGTCTTCCCTTGATTCGCATAACTAACTGATCAAAAACGCCTCATGGCTTTCAATGGCGCCCAAGATAGGCCAATCATTGCCAATGCTATGTCCGTGACATGTTTCAAAAACAGTAGTCTCTGAACTCCATCTGAATGGACATCTACCTGTCAGCTTACCCTCACATCGACGTCCGTGCTCTGTGTGGCCGTTAAGCATATTCCGTCACTCATGTCCAGCTAAGTTAATATTGATGATCTCCTGGAGATTAAGACAGGCTATGTTAGTAAGACCTAAGTTCTAGTTACCACGCGGCCGGGAAGGGGCACAGCGTAAACAGCGAAGAAAGACAAGACGGCACCGCACGGCATAGCAACGTCTGCTCCCCTGGGACGCCACAACACACATCTTACGTTCCGTCTGTAAATAGTCGCCTTGAGTCTCACTCTGGCAATGTCTTGTATCTAAGGCGCATTCGGCCCATATACAGTTACGAAGGCACTGCCTCCGACGATGTCTCCTGAGAAGTTCAGAGCTACGACGATGTTATAAGACAGTCGTCCACTTCAGTCTTTCTTACAAGACAAGACAATGCGCGATTCTCACTTCCAGTCGCTTGCCTAATCGTCAAGGCTCTCAGTTCGGCCCCCCTGCCACCTCATCGCCAGTGTTCCTGTCGCTCGCTCTCATCAGTCGCTATCCCACCGCTAGAAATTTGACATGGAGACTATCAGAGACCTTACTTGTCTTATATCAAAACTGAAATCTTCCGCTCAGAGTGGGTAAGTGTTTCTCTTAGACGCGAGGTCCACCTTATTCGCTATAAACGAGCGTGTAATAACTTTGACAGAAAATCATTTTGGGGGACACTGTTGGCGCCGACACTCCCGTTATGGATCATGAGCGGCGGCGGCGGGAGGACCTCCATTACTATCCCATGGAGCGGCAAGACATCCGGAATCAGCAACCCATATACAGAGCGGCCATACACAGCAGCAACTAGACAATATGAATTTAACATTAGTCGGGGTGTGATAGCACCAGACGGCTATGAGAAGAGCGTAATCCTTGTTAATGGCCAGTTCCCCGGCCCTTTAATAGAGGCTAACTGGGGTGATTACATTGAGGTTAACGTACACAACTGTATCTTTGATGAGCCTCAGGAGGGTACAACCATACACTGGCACGGCTTTCCTCAAACTGGCAGCCCCTGGGAAGACGGTACACCTGGTGTGACCCAGTGTCCCATACCACCCGGGAAGAACTTCAAATACAAGTTTCGTGCCGAGCTATATGGCACTTCGTGGTACCACGCCCACTATTCTGCCCAATATTCGGCTGGTCTCTTTGGGCCTATTGTTGTATATGGCCCGACGAATGTCAAGTACGATGTGGATCTTGGTCCGATTATGGTAAACGGCAAGTCCAACCGTGTCCCTGTCCCGTACCTAATTATTTATGGCTTACGAATTAAATAGATTGGTGGCATGAAGACTATCGAACAACCGTTGCAAAGGTAATGTCACCTGATTTTGAAGGCCATACATTCTCCGACAACAACCTGATCAATGGACGAATGAACTTCGACTGCAATAGCGTGCCCGAAGGAGACAAGACAAAATGTACAAACAACGCCGGCCTCTCAAAATTCAAGTTCAAGGCTGGGAAAACGCATCGTCTGCGCTTCATCAATTCAGGTTCCCAGGGCGTTGAGCGCATTTCGATTGACGAACATACCATGACCGTCATCGCCAACGACTTTGTAGAGGTCAAACCCTACGACACCAAAGTCGTGACCATCGGTACAGGACAGCGCGTTGATGTCGTGGTGAAAGCCGACGGTGACCCGAAATCGACCTATTGGCTACGGTCAAATCTGACATCCTGCTCGTCCGCTAAACAGCCTTATGCCCTGGCTGCCATCTATTACAACGAGGCCGACACCGAAATGATTCCCACTAGCACGCCATGGGATGTCCCGGACCCCGGCACATGCGCTAATGATGACTTGAGTATCACTGAGCCTTTCTATCCCATAGAGCTTCCTGAGCCGTCTTGGACAGAGACAAGGAACATCGGCATATATAGAAACGAAACTAGAAGCTTACTCTGGACTTTTGGTGTAAGTGTGCTCAATTTTGAAAAATTAATGTGCTCACTATCTGAACTCTAAACTAGGGCGTGACTGCGCGCGTAGACTACAACCAGCCAACGATTTTACAAGTCAAAGGTAACAATTTCAACTTTGCGCCCGACATGAACGTGGTCAATTACGGCAGCAACTCGTCCATTCGCTTCATCGTCAACAACCCCACACCAACGTAAGTCTTTCCGCTTTTGCCCCCTTTTCTTATTTACTCCTCCATTTACACAAACCACCATCATAAACCACTATCTATATACTCACCAGCAACACACACCTCAAACCCGAGAACTAACCACCTAACCACCCACAGCGGCCACCCAATGCACGCCCACGGCATGAATATGTACGTCCTGTCCCAAGGGCCAGGTAACTACGATGGGAAAACCGTCATCCGGCCAAGCAATCCCATGCGTCGAGACGTGCACCTGATCCAGCCGTTCGGGCACGCGGTCTTGCAGATCGACTCAACGAGCGCGGGAGTCTGGGCCTTTCATTGCCATGTGGCCTGGCACGCTTCTGCCGGTTTCTTCTCGCAGATGGTTTTTCAGCCTGGTCAGATAATCCGTGATTTTACGATTCCGGAGAAGATTGGACAGACGTGTAGGGAGTGGGATGAGTTTACGAGGAGGGTTGTGCCTGATCAGATTGATAGTGGGCTGTAGAGTGTGTAGGGTGACAGGACAGGGGAGGAGGGGAGAGGAAGGAGGTGATTCTTTTCTTCGTCTACATTCTTTTGCATATACCCTTTCCACACTCATTTCTTTTATCCTATGTATGTACGTATGCATCGACCATCAGATACGTGGAGGCCGGCCATTTACATATATGCGCATACTACACTTCGGAGTAGCGGGTAGACGGGACTTTTCATAGCGCGAAGCATCACATACGAAATGGCATTCAAAAATTATTAGGTAGCAACGAGATGATATCATGAGCGCTCGAGACCGCTTTTGTTGCAAAAGTGAAGAAGTGAAGAAATGAATTCGTTTCGATTAAGGCGACGTGTTGATATCGTGATGGAACAGTCTTACCACATACTGCCTGGCACAATGTCCCAAGTCTTCTCATCCTCTTGCATATCACCTATCTATAACCCACCTACATTTACTCCCTCAAGTTTGGCAGTTTAGATGAACTTACATAGGTACATACAACAAAGGCTGGTTGAATGGGCACCGGCCGCTTCAAGTCCATTCATTCATGTCCGTCCACCTCTGCGAATCACACCTTCGTGGTTCATTCACAAAGCTGAAGTGAATCAGCGGCCAAATCAACCTGCGTGATGTGACTGTGTGAATGTTTGTGACGGAGTGTTACATGTGGGCGGCCATTAGTGATAACTTGTCTTTCTAACCTAAACATGTCTTACCGCTTAATCACAACTTCAAGACTTTTCACATGTAAGGGAGAAACAAAACAAACACAGAGCAAAGAACCGATGTAAGGAAACTTACTGTATGCTGTAATTCCAACTCAAATAAGTCCCGGGCCTTATCCCGTCTCCCCTGAGCAAATTCAAACGCCTCCTGTTATCTGTAGATTTTATCCCGTCTATACGAGCTCACGTGTCTTATGCACAGTAATAACCGGTAGCCTAGCCTTGTGCCGTCAATTCGTACTCTCTTATCTATCGCATCATGGAAGGTGGTTTCAGACAGACTGATTTCCTATTTACCTACATCCAATTTAAGAGCAAGTAGCACAAATCACGTGGGTGAATGTGCCAACAGTACTTAAATACTTAACGCTTTAAAATTGATCTTTAATCTTAGTACATTCCTTCCCATTCCATTCGCAAACTCTGCTTTGATTTCCGAGCAAGGAGCAAGACAGTGCGCGCTCAATATACAACACAAAGGGAAGCGGTGGAGGCAGGGCAATGGAGGAACAAACAAGTTCCTCCCCTCCACCTCACAAGCCGATCTGGCTGGACGTCTCTTTAATCGTAAACGCCAAAAACGGTCTAACTGCAAGCAACTGTGCAGGAATAAAAAAACCCTTATTTCTCGAGTGCTGCCAATCCGAAGGGCCCATGGCAAGTCCGAATTAAAATGATGGTAGAGGAAAATGAAAGAGAACGCAGGGGGTCTGCCGTATGTGAAAAAAAAAAAAAAAACATCGAAAAGACAGCTAATATGTACAAGAAGGGCGCCTTTGGGGGTATGCGGTAGCTCAAGAATGTGCTTGTTGGTGTTGCAAACGAGCCGGACTTTTGCGCCTTTTGCGTAAGCAAGAAAAAGGTAGTTAGTTGCAGAGTGGTGCTGAAGCCGTTGCACACTATGCTTCATATGTCGGTCTTTATTCCCTGGTTTTGTCCATATGCGTCGGGATGTGCGCACATGTTGTGTGGCTGTCATCGAAACTGGGAAGATTCGGTATGATCTTCATCTTACATGACGACGCACTTCGATTCCTGCTCGTTGCTAGACTTAACGCTAAGAGCGACGCGAGCAGCCTCTGTGAAGGCTTCATTGACGCCTCGGTTCCGCATCGCCGAGCACTCGAGATATCGCATAGCCTTGATCCTCCGTGCTACATCGAGGCCTTGGTTGTAGTCGATCATAGGCTTCTTTTCCCGCTGCGCGCCATCGGCAGCACCATCCTCATCCTCGTCGTTATTCTCACGCAGGTCGCACTTCAAGGCGACAAGGACGAGCTTCACACCTGGGCAGTTCTCCTGGATTTCGCCAACCCACTTGCTCTCCACGTTCTCTAGCGAGTCCTTGCTGTCAACACTGAAGCATAGGACCACGACATCGGTGTTATCGTATGACAGACTTCGTAAGCGGTCGAATTCTTCCTGTCCTGCTGTATCCCACAACGATAATTCGATGTGAACGTTATCAACAAAGATATCTGCTACCTTGTCAGCTAGATGATCTTGGCAATCCATCTTCAGGAAAGGTATGTGCGTTGCGGTCGGGGGCACTGATCTTAGTACACTGGGGTGGAGGCTTGGGAAGGGACGCCCTGAGTTCATGGAATGAGAATGTACAGACTGACCGTGAACGTAGTTCTCAAATACCGTAGGCTCATAGACTGTCGGGAAGTATCCTCTCGTGAAGACGTTCAATAGAGACGTTTTTCCGCATGCACCATCGCCACTGAGATAATAGATCTGTCAGCGCAAGGGGGTTCTATATCACCAGTGGAGTTGTATTGATTCCGGAACCTACAGGAGCACCAGCTTGCGCTGCACCGTCTTAGATCCTGCTAATCCGCAAAGAGGCATCTTATCTATCGGATCGTGATATAGCTGGTATTGTTGCTGCTACAAGTGGAAGGCTCAAAACTCGAAGCTCGCGGTTCGGTTCCAAGGTGGGGAGAGTGAGCTGCTTTGCAAGTCGGGTTCTAGGTGATTTGTCCAACGAGATAAATCGCACGGTTCGCGCCTTCGAGACAGGTGCTAGAACGGTACGCAGATATACTATTAGTGAAGGGCGATTGGCGAGCAATTGAATGCTGCAATGCTCATGCAGGTGTTGGCGGCTACAAGAGGGCGATCTGGATGTTGTTGACGAAGGGGTCGTCAGGAGCAAGTTCGAAATGAATGCTGCAGCAATAATAATAAGAGGCCTAATCCAATCGGTGTCTTGGCAGGCAAATTAGGTAACTCAGGGAAATGGCCTTCCAGACACTGTTGGTGGTCATTCCAGGTCCGACAAGGTTGAGTTCACTCAAGGCAAGGGTTATTGGGTTAGTATGACCCCACACCCCTATAAAATACTTGAATACAGGTACCTACCTACATTTCCTTTCCTTAGCTTGCGCTTTCTGTAACGCAATGACATTATCACATGTAGATAGAGCGCATAGGTACCTAAAATATTGCTGTTCGTCAGGCATGTTCATATGTACTCCGGGATCACGGACCACTTACTGCGTTGCACGTCCATCCACACGGTGACATTGGAACCCCACTAGACTATAGGAAGCTAGTCCGGCTTACTAGGGAGGTCTAGCCCGCGGCAGAGAATGGGTACAGTTCAACTGTCTTCACATAAGGAGGTTTTTTATGTGACACACACATACATACTACCTACAGATGTACGCGTGTAAGTATCTGTAGAGAGTGTAAGTAGGGTTCTATATAATGTGCTATGACAACAGAAACTATAACAAGGTTCTTTGTCATGAAGGCTGGGCCCATTTTGAATCTTCTACGCAAGCACATTAGATAGACCTTGTAGGCGAAATCCTCATCACGGTTTCTATTTTGAAAATTTATCGTAATACACACCGTTACCCAAGTCAGCATAGGTATAGACGTTACTGTAAATTTTGAGATTAAAATGGTGACCCTATTACAAGGTGTCTGATTCAAATATATACATGAAGGGAGTATTGGACAAGAGCCCTCTGTATCACTATCAGAACTTGACTATCAATTTGTCGCACATTTCACTTCTATGCCAAGCGAGCTAACAGATCAAGAACTACATGGCTACACAACGTCTCAATGTAGAAAGCCAGGTTGACCTTGGACATAGGTATACAGCTATCGACGTCCAGGTTGGTTGGGGCTTGTGAGCCAGCTAAATGTAGTGATTCTGCCGCGATTGAGAGCGCGATATTGCTATAAATATACGTGATTACCTAACCTTCTTTGTCATCTAGCCTTTGCGAAACAAGTGCCACATACCTAGGAAACAAGATCAACGCAAAATCAGAGCTTATAATTCTTTTGAACTCATCTTACTCGACTCTAGTGGCACTAGAAGTTAGTAAGACTAATGCATGGCTTGAATAGGGTTGCGTCAGGGATGTAGGATCGAGTAGCATTACTTGTTTTGTATTGGGGTATGGGTAAGAAATGTAGAGTATCTGGGGACGTTCACATCAGTTAATTAATTTCTTCCGTAGGCCATGGACAAACTCCTGATCTGCATATCTTCCAGCCTTGTTCCTGGCCTTGTCGTCGGCCTCTCTAGCATGTCGATCCTTCTCTTCCAAGATGGCTAGTCGTCTCTCCCTATCTTTGTCCAGGTCCGTCGCTGCTTCTTGCATTGCTGCTAATTTCCGTGCGCGTTCCTCAGCCGTAGCCGCAGAGTCAGACGTATCAGCTCGACTGTTGTTGTCTCCATTACGGCCATTGTTTGTGCTATTTCGATAATTGGAATCCCGGCGATTATCACGTCGGTCTCTATCATCGAAGGTGTCCTGCCGACGCTTTTGTGGCCGCTCCCTTGAATGATCTCGACGTTGCCGGTAATCTTCGCTCCTGCGGTCACCGTGGCGTGGACTTCTTGATCGATCCCTATACGACGATCTATCATGATAATCTCTTTCGTCTCTGTGTCTATTGCGCGATGTAGATCGCCTCTTCTCATGGTGCTCCTTCCGCACGTCATACCGCTCCCTCGAGTCCGGCCTATCGTCCAAGTCATGTCGCCGGTGCCGATGCCGTCTATCGGTAGACCTGTCTCTATCTTGGGACTCGGAACGTCGGTGTCTCAGGTGACGATCCTCTCGGGAACGCGATCTGTGTCTATGTTTGTGTCGCCTTGAGCGTTTCTCTTCCTTTGATTTGTCTTCAGTGTGACCCATGGATGCAAGTAATTGCCTTCTCTTGATAGGATCATTCATCATTGCCTCGTAGGCTTCTTGTTCTCGGCGTTTGATAGCTAAAAGGGGATCTTCGCGTATTTTCGTAGCTATATCCTTCGCGTTGAGTGCGGGGTTCTGGGGAGTGGTAAGACCGTCGTATGGGGCTTGCTTTTTCAAATTATCATTTTCTGGTCCACGTGTAAGGATTGTATCGATTCTCCTCTTTCCTAGAAGAAAGCCTTCGAGTTCTTCAGTGGTACCTCCCTGGCCATCACTGGGACCTTGGTACATCCAATCTACTCGGTCGATACGTTTCCGGCCACCTGCTGTCTCAAGTTTCTCTTGTATCTCCTTCTTGGCGCGCTCTTCTTTGATTTCTTGGATGCGCGCCTCTGTCTTTTTCCTCTCGGCAAGAGCGGCTTGCTCTGCATCGTAGACTTTGGCCTGATTCTTTAGCAGGGCCGGGTGGTATGACTTCTTCAACTGCAGATCTCCACCCATCTTGATGACTTGGTCCGGAGAAAGCGCTGGGGTAGGAGGATACAACGATGGACTTAGCTCCTCGCCTTTGGCTAATTGCAAAGAGGTAGGACAATTTGAGTTATATGTTGCAAACCATGTAATAACTACTATGCCGTGGGCAGTCTAAATGGGAAAAAGCGAGGGACAGAAATGGAGATTGTCCAGTGCGGTATGTAACTTCGGCTCGAAGGTATGAATGAGAAAGTTTGGCATTCTACCTTTTAACGGGATTTGATGGGGTTTGACGTTTGCCACTACAGATGGACAGATGTGGAAATGGAAAACTGCCTACCTAGGTAGTGCCAAGCTGTCCAGGCCCCAGCCTCACCCATTACCTAATACCCCAGTTGTGAGGTGGGGACATAAAGGCGAAGAGAAGGCTAGGTACTACCTAGTACTACGGTACCTAGCAGGACCTAGGACCATTTATTTGGTAACTCGATGTTGCAAACCCCGCACTAAACCTCTTTTGCTGTTTTCCGTTTGATAAGATAAACTGCACTACACATGTACATAGCGAGAATATGAGGCAGGTACATATGCATTCCAACAGTAGGTAGCTAAGGGCATGTACCTACCTGGGAGGTGTGTAATGTAGGTACCTACATACCTACCGGACCTCCTCCCACAGCTACGGCTACCTGCAACCGCCTTCATCACACACCACAGCCGACAAATAAAGCATATGCTTTGTCCCTTTAGACTGGTATATAGATATTTGGGCACCTTACAATAATATTTCACCTTCGTAATTCTATACAGGCTTCTACAGTTTCATCATAAGAAGCTTAAACCGCCTATCTCATCTCACTTGCTTGACAAGGCAATCTTTATTGCTTCTACCATTATAGTATCGACCGTAGATTGGCAACTTGCTGGTTGCGGTCATCCCTAGCTCTCTATTCACCTCAATCGCCGAGTCTCTTCAGGTTGATCGTTGAGCACTACGTGCTCAGGCTACCCTCAACATGTCGGATGACGATTTCATGCAAGAATCTGACGAGGAACAGTACGCACCCAACCCCCACCGGAATAGTGGCCTTCTCGTTCTAATCGCATCTTCCGAGCAGGTATGATTTCGAATACGAGGACAATGACGAGGATGATTCCGGAGATGTCGACATCGAGAACAAATACTACAATGCCAAACAGATGAAGGGCAGCGACCCGGAGGAAGCCATAGACGAGTTCCTAGCGATACCTGCCCTGGAACCGGAAAAGGGCGAATGGGGTTTTAAAGGTCTAAAGCAGGCTATCAAGCTGGAGTACAGACTAGGAAGATATGACGATGTCCGTCGCTCAAAAGATTAAAGGCATTATGATTACCTTCGCCCTACTCTTTGCTGACTATTGCAACTATTTAGGCTGTCGAACACTACAACGAGCTTCTAAGCTATGTCAAATCAGCCGTGACCCGAAATTATTCCGAAAAGTCCATCAATAATATGTTAGATTATATTGAGAAAGAATCCGAAATCGAGACGGCGCAGCGATGCATGGAACAATTCTACTCGGCGACTCTTGCATGCTTCCAGAACACAAACAACGAGCGATTATGGCTGAAAACAAATATCAAGCTTGCAAAGCTTCTGCTGGACCGTAAAGAATACTTGGCTGTGACCAAGAAGCTACGCGAACTCCAGAGAGCCTGCCAGCGAGAAGATGGTACCGACGATCCAAGCAAAGGCACTTATTCGCAGGAGATATACGCTCTAGAGATCCAGATGTGTGCGGAAACGCGTAACAATAAACAACTGAAGGTTCTTTATCAGAAGGCACTCAGAGTACGATCAGCAGTTCCCCACCCAAAGATCATGGGTATTATACGCGAATGCGGTGGTAAGATGCATATGAGTGAGGAGAATTGGAAGGATGCACAAAGCGACTTCTTTGAGTCGTTCCGCAACTACGACGAAGCCGGCTCCCTACAGCGTATTCAGGTGCTCAAGTACCTTCTTCTTACTACTATGTTGATGAAATCCGACATCAACCCTTTTGACTCTCAAGAGACAAAACCGTATCGAAACGACCCCCGAATCGCAGCCATGACGGAGCTGGTCGATGCCTACCAGAGAGATGATATGCACCAATACGTTAATGTTCTCCAGAAGAATCAGGACATTCTGGCTGATCCCTTCATTGCCGAGAATATTGACGAGGTAACCCGCAATATGCGAACCAAGGCCATTGTCAACCTCATTGCACCATACACGAGAATGAAGATGGCGTGGATTGCACGACAGCTCAAGATCTCCGAAGCTGAAGTCCAGGATATTGTAGGATACCTAATTGTCGATGGGAAGATCAGAGGCAAGATCGATCAACAGGCTGGCATTCTAGAAATTGAGTCTGGCCGAGATGCTGACAGAGTCCAAGCCCTCGAGGAGTGGACTGGTGCATTGGCTGATTTGTGCTCGACTATCTTCAAAGAGAGCGATGGATTCCGAGCGATAGAAGCAGTGCCACCTGAAGATTCGTTTATGCCCGTGGAGCCCACCTCGAGAATCAGAATGCCTGGCAACAGGAACAGAAAGGGGGCCAAGAGTCTCTGGGGTGTCACTGGTAGTTGAGCAAGGTCGACTTATGCCGGCCGGCTTGACTTATAACGCAGGGTGCCACTACATTGGAACATGCATTCTAAAGTACGATATGGACTATAGATGTACGTTGAAGGTTCGGCCCAGCTTTGGGGGATGGCACTGTGGTTTCCTGAGTGGCCGGTATATGGGTAGGTGCGAAGCAGTCGTCTAGGATTTGATACCGAAGCAGGGGCCATGCCGTGACTTGTTTATGGACATACAAACGGGTGCAATTCGGCAAGGAGGTGATTCCCAACAGCATGTTATACTTACTTAGGTACGTACATGTGAAGCGTGATGACGCAGCTGGGAATATGCCTCACTTTACTAGTGGCAACGGGACGAGGGAAGAATCAAATATAAATCTTCTTGTGAATCCTTATCCGATGCCGTCCGTCCATACAGAGGTGCATAATCGAAATCTTCAGCTTGGGTAGATGATGCGGTGAGCGGTCAGGTGAAAACGTGTTCAGCGCTCAAGGGCTGCAGTAATTAGGGAGAGATAAGTGTGGTGATCTCCACTACTGCCAGCACAATTGAATTAATTCAATTCGCCCACTGCAAGACAAATTTAGTGACGGCGACCATCTCTGACTAGCTGCGGAAAACAAGGAAGGGCCAAAGGTATCACAACAATAAAAAATAAAAACCAAATTGATTTCACAGTTCCTACTACTAGATCCTCAAGTGAAAAGAAAATAGTCGGTTTGCGACTTTGCCCGGGACACTCAACCTTATATATTCCCATTGATGAATTCCCATTGCTGATCCTCTACTTAAAAATCCAATGATAACCCACCTTTATGAGAGTACGCACCCGAAATGTCACTATTCAACGGCAAGGTAACGGGCTCTGAGCCTCTTGTAAGTCTTCCCGGTTTCATTAATCTCAAAATCACCGCTCTCGCTGCCGTATACCACCTCTACAACCTCTTCACTTAGAAAATAACCATCCAACACCAAGTGTGCGAAGGTATGATCACTTGGAAATGAATAATAATAAACTTTCAACAGAATGGCAAAGATCTCTACATGCACCCCTCTCCCCGGTATCATGTCGACACACTCATGTAGACCAGTCCCAAAAGGACGTTTTATGATAAACTAACTTTTGTATTACACAGAGTCAGAGTGAAGGGAAATGGATCAAGTTGGTCAAGTAGGGCATCACTCGCCTCATCTCGCAGAGCCATGTAGCCTAGCCATCGAGAGATACCTCCCTCTCTCCTTACACCGCGGCGTGGCTGACCGATACCAAAATGAGGGCTGCACTAACTAACAGCCTCACTCTTCTTTCTTTCCAGATTAACATACAACGACTGCAAAAATCAGACTCGCACATGGGAGTCAGCGGAGCGCACCACGCGCGCCGAGGGCAGTGGTGTAGACGGCGTCGGCATTCTCGCCATCCTCGATAAACCTAGCGGTCCGGAAATTCTACTACAGAAGCAGTTCAGGGCGCCGCTGAACAAGATCACCATCGAGCTGCCGGCGGGACTCGTCGACGAGGGCGAGAGTGTCCAGGAAGCCGCTGTCCGCGAACTCAGGGAGGAGACGGGGTACGTAGGGACGGTGTGTGAGATGTCGCCTATTATGTTCAATGGTGGGTTCTTTATTTTGTATACTTTTTTGGATCCTGGAAACGAGATATACCTATGCTGGCGCACTCACCGCTCTATTTTCCCGCGCTTTGCTTTTAACGCAATTGGCAGTTTTGTAGTTTCTTGATGAGTGATCCGGCTCAGCTCTTACGCCCTTTACGATCCCTCACTAACCCCCTACTATAAGATGTTCGGTCAAATGCATTGCTGACAAAGACACAACAGATCCAGGAATGACCAATAGTATGCAATAACCTACATCCATTTCATCCCCTTCTAATCTGAAAATCATCAATATTTCTTATCTTCAACATGCCACATCCCGAACTAAATAGACACTCATTCATACTCATTACCCTATTCTCATGTCAGCCCCCTCACTCACTCACTCACTCACTCACTCACCCACTCACTCACTCACCCACTCACCCACTCACAAGAAATATGCCGTATCTACCTATCAACTAACCCGTTGCCGTATTTTTTGCACACACAAAACAGCCAACACAGCCATCTGCTCAGTCAAGATCAACACGACGTTGCCGGAGAACCAGGACCCGAAGCCGAGCCTAGAGGACGACGAGTTCATCGAGACCTTCACGACGCCGCTCATCACGCTGTACGCCGAGTGTAAGAAACTGGAGGCCGAGGGGTACGCTATCGACGCGCGTGTCGGCACTTTTGCGCAGGGCATTGAGCTGAGCAAGAGGATGAATCTATAGACTACTTTATCTACTTACTTTACTTTTATAATTTAATCATTAATTTGATAACATATTAGATGATTTCTTCATAAAAAAAAATTTTTTTTTCTACGGCCGAAGTCCTTGTTTCATTCTTTCATTCTCGTGTGTGTGTTGCGTACAGCTTGATTCTCAGCTGGGACGTGAATGATCGCAACATGACGTCTGGCGTCTTGATTGCGTAATCAGGCTACCGACGTACCTTTCTTACAGACCACAGATCATCAACACCGCCGAAAGAGTCATTTCATTCTCGGATGAACTATTATTGTGATTATTCTAAGCAGCTGAGGCTGCAATTAAAGTTGTGGTTGGTTTGCCAAGTGGTAGGATTACGAGAGAAAATAGGAAATAGGACTATGAATGCTACGAAGCTGATTAGTGATCTCGGCCTTTTTCTCCTTTTCTCACGCTCTTTTGCGTTTACTGATCCGGATAGAAGGAGGAAATAGATGAACGATAATCGGAAGTTTGTGATCAAAAATTATCAAACCGATTATGTATGGCATCCCGTTAGCTGGTTGTAACTAAATTGCATTGCGTTGCTCGGAGGCTGGGGATGGACGTTGAGGAAGGATATGATGTTGGTATACGACGCGATCCCCGATGTATTAACGATGTGCGGCTATGAGAAAAGACGCATATATAAAGCCGACCCTTTCCCCTAATTTTCATCGGACAGTAAGAAATAGCTCAACCAACAGCTTCATCTACTCGAAATCGCAGACCCTAAACATTCTGACACTCTGTTTACTCGTTGTCACTACGTGCCTTCATCCACAATGTCCTCACCTCGCCTCATAGCCGTCATCGGCGGAACCGGGGCCCAAGGCATCCCGATCGTCCGGGACCTCGTGCGCTCCGGGCAGTACACGGCGCGGGTCCTCACCCGCGACACCTCCAGTGCCCGGTTCAAGGAGCTCCAGTCCTACGGCCCCGTCGAGGGCGTCGTCGGGACTTTCGCTTCGGAAGAATCTCTCCGCGCCACCTTCAGAGGTGCCTGGGGCGCGTTCGTCAATATTGATGGGTTTAACAGTGGCGAGAAGACTGAGATCTACTGGACTCTCAGGGGTGAGTTGCTCCTCTTTTATTTACTCTCGTAAGAAAATGGCTTGCTAAGTGAGAGTCTGTTTGGTTTCGCGCCATAATAACCTAGTCATTGAGTATAATGCTAACCTATCGAAAAGTGAGTAATAGACAATCTCATTGCCAAAATAATTGAAGCCTACCTGTCGTTCCCTGTAGCGAGTAGAGGAGAACATAGCAGAAGAGTAAGAAAGAATCAACCCCCCAACTAACCTCTTTCATATTCCACCCCTGAAAACAGGCCTGGGAACTAGCTCTCGAAGAAGGCGTCAAGTTCTACGTGCACGGCAACATAGACTACGGGTACAAGAAATCCGGCTTCCGGCCTGAATTCCGGTGCGGACACTACGACGCCAAAGGCCGGATCGCCGAATTCATCCTCGCGCAGAACAAAGATCCCGTCGTACACTCGCGTATGCGCAGCGCCGTGTTCACGACAGGCCCCTACATCGAGATGACGATTGGGAGGGCGACCGTCTTCCCGCCGAGCGTCGAGAACGGCGAGGCGATCTGGCGCGCGCCGCTCGCCGACGGCGCGATCCCGTTCACGGCCGTAGACGACTGTGGCGTCTTCGTCAAGTATCTCTTCGACCATTCCGAGAACGAGGGCGATGGCATGGAGTTGCAGGCTGCGCTGGACCATGTGACGTTTGCGGAATATGTCCGTGCCTTCACCAAGGTGACGGGGAAGCCGGCGCGCTGGATCGATCTCGATGTTGACCAGCACATGGAGAATATCTGGGGTGACAAGGCAGATACGCCGTGCGGGTATAACGCTGACCCGAAAGATCCGGCCAGTATGAGTCTGCGGGACAATTTCACGGGATGGTTCAATCTCTGGCGCCACAGTGGTGGAAATAAGGGGTTGATCCGACGAGATTACGATATCCTGGATAAGATCTATCCCGGCAGGATCAAGAGTGCAGAGGAGTGGATTCGCAAGGAACATGAGAAGGGCTTGCGCTTGGGTCTTGGTTCGCTATGGGATAGGATTCAGCCCGAGAACTTGGGTCATGTCCTGAAGATTACTGAGGACCGACGCCAAGGCAAAATATAGATGCAGGTCTTCTTTGGCTTCCCCTTGCCGAAAAGCGATACGAGGAACTGCTGATGTTACGCCTATGGCAATCTACAGTCGAGAACACCTCTACAATAATCGTCACTTGCCGCAATTCTAGAGCATAAAAGTTAGTGTTATGTCGCCCATGAGAATGAAATACTCTATTTATTCCTTTGCTGGCGAACTATTATCCCGACCTTGTAAGTCGACAACATGCGCTCCTTAGGACATGTCGGTAAACTTAGAACACCGAAGTTAGTCGTGACTTGTCTAGATCACATTTGATGCGTACCATCGTCCGTCATCACACAATTTCCTAAATCCCACTTCGATGTCCACTTCCCGGGGATGAAATAAAACCTATGATACGCCTCCTTCATATCGGAGTATGAGAGTTTCATAAACCGATATATACAGACCCAGAGGTCGTTGTCAACGAACACCAATTTGTTACTGGAGAGTACTCTAAGAGGTGTCAATATATATGAAGTGACGTCTGCGCGTATATGAAATGCGCTCGGTTGAGTGTACGGCGATTTGTCGGCAGTGTTACCTGTCAACATCGAGATAGGTAAATTAGTCAAGTGGTTAGAGGGTTTTCTCGGACGTGTGGTTTCCTGAGTATGTATGAGAATATGACAGCCATCTTGGGTTATCATCGCTTTTTCGGCTTTTAGAATGGGCTCAATTCTGGCACCGATATCAGTCGTCAAAGCCAACTCTCCCTCCACAGTCGTCTCGGTTTTGGGTAGGACATTGAAATGAGCAATAGACCAAGTCAGTTCCAATGTGTCCCATTTATAGGCGTTGAACCGAAGAGGACCACAGCAAAGAATAATGTCCTGCTGAGTTGGACGACCCAGCCATACCCTGGAGCTGTCGGCCGCAACGGAGGCTTTGGCGTAAAGTTTGCCGTGTTAGGTCAAACAAGCGAATGGTGTGCCTTCTCTTGTCGATATGAGAATCTATTTACCATCAAGACTAAAAGTCGAACCTTTCGTATTGTCACATGGCTCGATCTGAATTCCGGGCCTAACTAAGGATGTTGGCAGCTCTGGGCTCTCGTCCAACTTTCGCCGATAGTCGATGATTTGTACATCCGCATTTACGACCGTAAGAGCTACGCACCTCCGTAGGCGACTATGGTGCAGAACTGATTCACCATTTCTTACCTGACGCCCACCCAGTATACCTTAATATTGATTGGAATGGAGGAAACTCGAGAGGAGATGGAAGGAACAACCTGCGTTCAGTCTGAGGATAATTCGAATGCTGGGGCGCACCTACGTAGCTCAACCCCTCCTGAAGGTAAATGTGCGCTGCGTACTTCGACCGAATTGGGATGGCACCCCGCAAATCTCTCGCCACCTGTTAGGTTGTCCCTCGCCAATTGCATATGAGGCCTGCATTAACGTAGGAGGCAATTGATGCCTGTAGGGAGTTGATACCACTGCGAGCGCAACGGCGAGAAAACTTGATCACTATGAATGGCGAGCTGCGACAACTTATCGAGGATTCTTACGATGACTCTGATAATTTTCGAGTCGACAGCAATGTGCTATCGCTGTTTCCCGCAGGAACGCAGGTGCTATCCGCCAAGCGATTCAAGATATCAGCATGGACACTCACAGCACGACTTCATCTAAAACTTACTGGTAACTCAGAACAACAGGTTTTCCTCAAAGCAGCCCCTGGCTCCCACGGACGCACTCTGATGGAAGGCGAGTTCAACGCCATGTCCGAGTTGTACAAATGGGCTCCCGACATGATACCAAACCTCATGCCTTCGGGCACTATGTCCGCCAGGACACAGACATTTACTTCTTCCTTTCCGAGTTCGTTGAAATGGAAGAAGTAATGCCGGATCCAGCACAGCTGTGCGCCAATCTCGCTCGTCTGCATAGCGAGAGTAAATCTCCCAACGGACAATTCGGCTTCTACGTTACCACTTGCTAGGGACGTGTGCCGCAGGCTCTGTCTTGGGAAAAGACTTGGACGGCTCTGTTTACTAAACTCCTAACCCATGTCATAAAGTTGGATTTTGCATTGAATGAGTATTGGGATGACCTCGATAAGCTCGAGAACCGTCTTCTGTCTATCGTTGTACCCCGATTGCTTCGAGTTCTTGAAACTGAGGGTCTCACCATCAAGCCCAGCCTTCTTCATGCCGACCTATGGGAAGGCAATACAGGGACATGTTCGAAAACCGGGAAAGTCTATATCCTCGACGCTGCTGCATTCTATGCCCATCACGAGATGGAAGATGGCAATTGGCAATATCACTATAACAAGATCTACGAAGATGGAGTATACATAGACTCTTACTCTCGGTACCAGCAACCGGCTGTACTGTATCTACTTCAACATCATCTACTCGGCCAATCACCTCACTGGAGGCAAAGCAGTAAGGCAAGTGTAAGTCCCTCTAGCATTCTGAATCTGCCTGATCACACGCCGACGAGCATACAGGGCCTACAATGATATGTACTACTTGATAGATAAGTTTGCCCCGTTTCCGGAGGGCGATGGTCCGCCGAGGCTGAAACCATCCCAAATGGCTCAGCTTTCTGCTGAACGAGATCACACCAAGTAGCGAAAGATATACAACGAGAGCTTTCAGTTGAGTATAGAATGAGGCATAATACTAAAAAGTACTTATGGTACCTCCGCTATCTACCTACTCAGTCATGTGTTGTTGTTGACTCCGTGTAGCCTTTATTTATTAGCAGGTGATACGTAGGTAGTTAAAAATAAAACGTGACGAGGCAAGAAGTACGGTCGCATCTACTATCCTTCCATATTCTCGCCCGGTGTTGGGGTTCTACTTGTGACACCGCTATGTGGGAACCAAATGAGTGAGTTCAGAGAAACAGGAAAAGCCAAGACCAAGCGCCTCCATTCTATCATGGCCATCTCTCCATGTTGTTGGTACAGCGTCGTCTTTCCTATTTGCCTGTTCGTAGGTAAAATTAACCTTTCCTGGCCACCAGCAACAACGATATGCGGTTTTTGATTGGTTGACCTAACCTAGAGCTCAGGTGATTGATCACCGGGTGGAGTCCCGGTCCCGGGGTTCGTAGCTCACGAGCATTGAACGTCTTGTGTTCAAAGCAAGGAGCTGCTAAGACTACATGCATATGTATTCATCCCTTGAATATATGTTCTGCAAGTCTTTGGCACTAGGTTAGACGGTAACTCAAACTCACGAGGTTAATAATCTCTCTATAACCTCACTTTAATGCTCGCTTCCCGTTGGGCCTTACGTCTCGTATGAGTGAAGAAGCCTTTTCCCAGTGATATTGCTCCGATGTCCGGCATCAATCCTGCCATGTTAGAGTCAAAGCCTGCTAAAGGGGATGAAGAAGCAGGCCCAGAACAAGGACCGAACGCGGCCGAGGTTCACCCAGTAAAAGGACCAGCGAAAAGCGAAAATCAAGCCGAACAGGAGCATTATTCTTCGATTCGTGGCTCGAAATTAAGACAGTTTCAGTTGCTGCTCGGCCTCGCCACCATCACCTCCCCCTCACCGCCACCATCTACTTCCCTCTGTTACCGCTCCTCCGCAAGCACTTCGAGACCTCGGCCTAGGCCATCAATGTCACGCTGACCATATACGTGATATTCCAAGGGATATCCCCCGTCATATTCGGCCCTCTGTCCGACTTATACGGTCGCAGACTTCTTTTTCTGATCGCGTTGCTTCTCTACGTCGTGGGGAATGTGGGTCTATCACTCAATAGACACAGCTACGCGGCGCTGTTGATATTGCGCGCGATCCAGAGCTTGGGCGCAAGTGCCGCATATGCTATCAGCCTTGGCGTAGTCGCAGACGTATGTCCCCCGGGTGAGAGGGGCCGGATGCTGGGGCCGGTGAGCATGGGGCTGAATCTGGGTGCTTGCGTTGGCCCTGTAGCTGGAGGTGCCATCGCGTATAAGAGCCAGAGCTACGTGTGGGCTTTCTATGCGCTGGTCATCATAGGTGCTGTCCTCTTAGCAGCTATCGGGCTGTTTCTCCCTAAGACTGCAAGGAATATCGTTGGCGATGGCGGCGATGACGCGCGATATACGTGGTGGCAGCTTAGTTGGGTGCAAATTGCTTGTGCGAAATGTCAAACGTGCTAAGCGGAATGAAGCGGAGTCGAAGGATAAACTCCCGGAGGTACCTGAGAATAGAACTCTGAGACAAAAGTATACTATAGACATTTTTCTATCATGTCTTCGCATCATTTTCCACAGGGATACGTTTCTCACTCTCTAGATGCATGGATCCTTCTATGTCGTCGACTACGCCTTCGTCACCGTACTACCAGATATATTCACCGGCTATGACTTCAACGACCTATACATCGGGTTATCCTATCTGCCCCGCGGCACGGGTATTATCATCGGCAGCTACATGACAGGCAAGCTGATGGACCACAACTACCGAATGACCGCGAAGGACGTCGGATGGGCCGCGGCCAGCAAGGCGACCGGAGATGATCTCTTCCGCTTTCCGATAGAGAGGGCCCGAACACGCTGTAGCTGCCGGATCCTCGTCATCTCGACGGCTACAATGATCCCTAGCTCATTCTGACGCCGAGAGACCCGGTCCCTTAAACTGCAACATAAAAACTTGCACAGGCTTTCATACAAATATCCCCATAAACCGCCGTGCTGTCGACATATTACCGTAGAAAACATTCCCTATTCTATCTCCTTCCATGCTTATGTTGACGGCCTTGGACGTATCTCCACAGTCGTTCCGTTGCATTGATGAGTAAAGCAGGGTCCACATCCATAAGGACTATAGGGAATGTCGCAGGCGAGCGACAAGCGGGAGGACCCGTTGACCTCAACAGAACTACTCAAGCTCCGAACGTCAGCGCATTATCATTCATTCTTCCAGTTCATACATTGGGAATTATGTATGTGATATCCACCTTGCGGTATCATCGCGGAGCATCAAGCCTCCAACTCCCGCATTCATCTCAAGACCCAACCGCCCTTTCTGAGCATGCGGAAGGACGCATTGAATGTAGAAGAAACGAGAAGACTCACCTCTCACCACAAGTAAATTCCTGCCTCAAAGCCAGTGTAGCAGGATGTCTATCATCCTTCCCCTGGGCCCAGTCCGAAACAAACTCGAACGACAAGTCCTTAACTGCGTCACCCGTACCCTTATTTACACAATCAAAAGTCCACAAATCCCACTGGTCAGGCGCGGGGTTTTGGGCATTGTAAGGCTTTGACAGCGAAGAGACACAGATGTATGTCTTCTTTTCAGCAGCCCCTTTAATCTTGCCGATGGTAGTGGTAGAGGTGGTAGAGGAGGTTGTGCCGACATCGAACTTGACCTCCCGCACCATGTCCGAACCCCCCGTCAATGGATTCGGCACCGTGGTGTCGACTAGCTTGAGCTCGCTCACGGTCCATGATACGTCCAAGCTCCTTAAATTCCCATTTCCGTCGGGACATGCGTCTATTGTCTTTGCGGCTTTGCTCAGTGGTGATACCAAAAGCGCCGAAGCGAGGATGAGGGTTCTGATGAAGCGTGAAGAAGACATGGCTTTCTCATGAGGCTCGGGCCGCTACGCTTACCCGGGTGTTTCTTTTAGAAGTAGTATTGCTAGTCATCACGTCGTAAAAGACAGCTAAGAAGTGCAGGTCCGTATATATATATATATATATGTATGTATATACAGGTCTTGTCCGACGGGAAAGGATTTGGCCTGCGGTATCGATACTACATGGTACTGAATATTAGCCGCCGGCCTCCTGTCTCCGGAGGGAAGGTCATTATGGAAGGATACCAGGCGAATGCATGTATACTTACTTCCAGACGGGTTAAATGTTACCTGTATTCCTGGAGAAACATATTATCCGGCTCGGGGTCCGAGTGGACACCATACGGGAGCCTAAGCAGTAGCACTGGCTTACAAAATAGAAGCAAATGAGAAGCCTATTGAGCGTGAAGCGGTCGCAGAGTAGAATATCCCATTTGGAATTTCTGAATTGATAGCTTCCCAACTAGCTCAAGTGATAGTTATACGACTATCTCTATAGACTTCTCAACGCTTATATTTTACTAATTGAAGGCTCTCATATCAAGCCGACGCCATAAGATTTAGTATGGCGCTTTCTATCGTGTCGCCAGCAGCTGTCGTATCTGAGTCCCAAGTCCGAACATCAGAGGGGGTGGTTGTGCCAACCGGCCCCTTCGGTGTCATAGTAAGGACCATCCTTTCACCTACGACCGCAATGTCAATATTGGCGTGTTTACCTTTGCCATTCCTAATTCCTACGCCTGTGACAGTATCCGACCATTGAATGTCGTTGTCGCCGAGCTTTCCAGCTACTCTCACAGCAATAGTTTGCGCAATCACACGAACGGATGCTTGGCAGAAATAGTATATTGCCTCCTGAACAGTGGCGCAGTAGTCCGGAGCGGGATAGATAGTTTCCAGAGGGTTTTGCGCTTGCCCCGTCTCCCCTCCAAACGGGGATGTCAGTTTAAAATAGAAACAGGTCCCAATAAAGGGGCGGGCAAACCCTCGGCTCTGACACCACACGCGCGCCTCCGGTGTAATGGCAAACGTGTGAAGGGCTCCTAGGTTCGCAGCAAGTTGCTGGACCCACAAAAGCTCTGTAGTGGGGGTATATCGAGGTTGTGTTGCGTCGGATGTCAGAGGAGTGGGAGGCGTAAAGGCGGTAGAGATAGATGCGGAGAGAATACCGGCATGGCGCAGAGTACGAACCAACTTGTTAAGATGGCAGGCAATGTCTTCCACACTTTGAAAGAACTCAAAACGGCCGATGAGACTGCGCATGATGTGGTATGTGGAATTTGGCTCGGACTGTCGCACCGCGGGAGACAGAGAGGTACGTTTGTGGTAATTTTGCCGATGGCTCTGGAAAAGAAGGAATTGTAGGAAGGAGTATGCTGCTGATGCAGAGCGAATACCCTCGGCGAAATTGACTTGCATATCGTCCGGCTCACCAAGATCTTCCAGTGTAAAAACCATTTCGGTCTCTTTATCTCGTTTCCAGACAATGGCTGATCCGTCATAGTACATATCATGAGCCAAGAGCATTCGAACTTCTCTGTTAATTTCATACCATAGCTCTTGGTGAAAAATGGTATTCCTAGCCTCGCGCACTCGGGCGTTCAAAGGCGCATCATCGGGCGTCCGCTCGGGAAGGGGCGACTGGTCTATAACTTGTCCCTTCTTTTTGATTGTAATACGTATCCTCTGGCACCCCCCTCCAACCTGGCCAACGCCTAACTTGATAGTACCATCGTCATTTCGTAATAGCGGAGCAATGCTGTTATTTCTAAAATCCGGAGCCGACTCGGCAAAGCCAAAGCGGACACCTAGCGTGTGAGGCTCTTGAGGGAGAGCACAGACTGTCCAACCATCGTCGCTGACAGCCAGCACATCGTCCCAGTACTTGGCCTCATTGTCGACTTCTTTTTCCAGGCGCTCGGCAGCGGCAAGGACCGTGTCGACCATGTTGTTAATGCCCATGACTCGCCATCCGGTAGCGACGGAGAGATCGTCGTCCTTTTGCGCCTCTGTGACATTGGGTTCCTTGAGTTTTGAAGCGCCTAAAGTACCGATGCCGACAAGATCGCGCAGGGCGGGGGATAGGGTAGTGCCAGCCTGCACGGGAGCTTCTTTAGAAAGTAAGAGGGAGACGAAATCGAGGGCCGACATGGCAGATTGATGCGCAAAACTATAAAATTACGTCGAATTGTCAGTATACATTATCAGTGCATGCGCGTTTGACTGAGGTACAAATTTGAAGAAATGAGCCCGGAACACGAGGGAAGGAATCAAGAGACTGACTCGATGTTCCTCAAGAACTCTTCGCGGGCAGCCACAGCCGTCTTATCTTTCCCATCGCCGGTCTCATCCTCTTCGTCATCATCCTCGGATGATCTGTCCATGCCATCATCTTCGACTTCTCCTCGTTGTTTAGCTTGAATCTCTTGGCGCAATTGGTCTTCGTCGAGATCACGGAAGCCACCAGGTTGAGTATTCACGCGGGCGGCGAATTCGGCAATCGTTTTGGGTCTCTTGTCACCGGTCGGCCACGGGCGAAGAGAAAACGGCAGCTGGCCATTAGTAGCCATGGTAAAATCTAGTTTTGTCTCCGCGGTTTCGGGTATCGATGGGGTGTTAACATGCGACTATGGTGCGTTGTCGTCTTCGTGGTCGAGGGCCGAGATGTCGGATGTTTATGCAAAATTCGTTATTCTCGAAGCGCATTGGTTGTAGGTGCTGTCGTCCATAGTGACGGATACCAACATCGACATATAGAAGAATGGCTTCCTGGATTGTTTGCAAATCGAGAGGCAAGGTAAATTACTGCTCGGCAGCTTGACTAGATCACATGCATTCCATTGTTTAGCGGTTGCGTCTATGCATGTACAGAATTAGCTACCTTAGGTACCTACCCCAACCTTCTCATTCGAACCATTGCGGGTCGACTGGAAATAGCAGAGCGGGAGGCCGACGCCAAATCCAGCACCATTAGGTTAGGCAACTGAGTGGCTTCCAACTTGTGGCTGGTGTAACGTCCCTACAGAATGTTTTCAACTGTACTTAGACTCTGCCTGGGATACAAGTCTTTGCATTGTTGCTCTGTAGGGTTTCACCTCTTATTTGGTTATTAATTGTTTCGGTGTGGCCATATTGATTCCCGTGACGTCTAGCATTAACAACCAAGGATGCATTAGCAGGTCTCTTCTTAATCTAAATAAGTCTGTCACGATTCTGTCGTACCATCGCTCTTACGATGAAGGACACAACATACAGAACATGCCCAAGCGACATTGACATGTTCCCCAGGATTCTAGATCTATGGAAGTGGCTACGTGACTACCCCGGACAGCTGTAGAATTTGTCACGCCATTGCCGCTCCAAGCCTTCGGCATATGGCATGACAGCTTTGGGGGCGGGGACGCATAGAGCTTCATTCAACGATAGCCTGGGTACGTACTAACATAGGCGGATGATACGGTAGGCACTACAGCATGCTACGACGTGCAACACGTTACAATGAACATAACCAAATCGGTAGGAGGCGAGTACTTTGCCTACCATACTTAAATTGCGCGATTTTTGTGGGGAGACGTGGTGCTCGGGAATGATCATTAATGTTGGGTAGATTGTAAATGCCTATCCTATGCATCATACATACCTACCGACATTTGTATTCTCATCGATTAAAATTCGCTCAACAATGGGACCTATGTATCTCGGACCGCCACCGTTGTCGTGCGGTTAGCCTCTAGACTAAGATCTGCTTGTAAATGGAGGTCCGGCCAGGAGTCCGGTCACAATTCCGGCTATTCCTTCTTGTAAGGCGCTCGGACAGCATGCTCAGATTGGACCTGTCAAAGTTTTCGCACACCTATAGCTTCTAAATATATCAGCACCTAAGCTCAATCAGAAGGCTAGAAGGCTAGGTAGACACGTCTAACCTTAGGCCTGTTGCCAACCCATTCATTTCAACCATTGTCTAGGAGGCATAATCGTATGATGAGAGACCAAAGCCGAACTGTCATCCCACTAAGAACTTAATGACGCAACAGCCTTACCATGCTCAGCTCCGCCAGAGGGGCATTGTGCCCCGGTGTTCGGCGCTAGCGGGTATGGAATGCAGGGATTCATTTCCACTGTGACCTCACTTGCAGAGTATTCTAGCTACAACCCACTGAAAAGTGAAAAAATATCGCCTGACAAAGTTACCTCGAGGGGTAGCTCCCCGCGTCACAACCAATTGATAAGCCCGATAAGAGCTCTTACATGGTCCCATCCCACCTTCATAATCTCATAATCCCATTACCTACAACGACATATCCTGACCTGCCTGTCATCTCAGCTGGAACTCCGAGTCGTCTCCTCCCATAGAATATACCCTGTTAATCATCTTTAGCATTGGACGTCTTGGGTAGTCGCCGAGATACAAATATACCATTTCCCTACCAATCATCTTTGTACACACCTCTCTGTCCCGGCTCCGGGTGAGATCCAAACCTTATATATCTCTCACCCGTCTCACCCACCTCACCTTTGCTTTCTAGTTTGCTCCCCGAGTCACCCATCTAATACATCCAACTATATCAATACTTAGAATATCATTTGCATTGACCATGACGCAGGTCAAGAAGAAGGTTGCTGTCATGACCTCCGGGGGTGACTCCCCCGGTATGAACGCCGTGGTCCGAGCTGTTGTCCGTATGGCTATCCACATGGACTGCGATGCCTACTGTGTCTATGAAGGCTATGAAGGTCTTGTCCGAGGAGGCAACTACATCAAGAAGATGGGTTGGGAAGATGTCCGAGGGTACCTCTCCGAGGGCGGAACCCTCATCGGCACAGCAAGATGTATGGCCTTCTTCGAACGGGCAGGCCGTCTCCAGGCCGCCAAAAATATGGTGCTCAGTGGCATAGATGCCCTCATCATCTGTGGTGGTGACGGTTCACTTACCGGTGCTGACAGATTCCGTGCGGAATGGCCGTCTCTCCTGGAAGAGCTTGTCTCCAAAGGAGACCTGCAAAAAGAACAAGTTGAGCCATATCAGCATCTAAACATTGTAGGACTAGTTGGGTCTATTGATAACGACCTGTCGGGAACCGACGCTACTATCGGTGCCTATTCCGCCTTATCCCGTATTTGTGAAATGGTCGATTATATCGAGGCAACAGCTTCTTCCCACTCTCGCGCCTTCGTCATCGAGGTAATGGGCCGTCATTGCGGTTGGCTTGCCCTCATGGCAGCCGTTGCTACGGGTGCCGACTTCCTCTTCATCCCAGAGAAACCTAGAGAAGACAACTGGAGAGAGGAAATGGCTCGAGTCATCAAAAAGGTTAGTGGAATTCTACCCAACCGTCGTTTTTTGTGCCCTAGCCTAATAAACGATCAGCACCGAGACATGGGAAAGCGCAAGACTATCGTCATCATTGCTGAAGGTGCGCTAGATAAACATGGTAGCAAGATCACCCCGACCATGGTCAAGGATCTCCTAGCCGACAAGAACGGCCTAGCTCTCGACACTCGTATCACGACTCTGGGTCACGTCCAGAGAGGAGGAACAGCCGTTGCTTACGATAGAATGCTTGCCACGTTGCAAGGTGTCGAAGCTGTGAAGGCAGTGCTAGAGGCTACCCCTGAGACTGAGACTTGTTTTATTGCCATTACCGAGAACAAGATCACTAGGAAGCCTTTAATGGCTGCAGTCAAGGAAACTCAACAAGTTGCCAAGCTTATTGACGCACAGAGATTCGAAGAGGCGATGGGCCTTCGGGACACCGAATTCTCCGACCAGTACAAGTCCTATGCAATGTCGGCAACTATGAATTTCGGCGAGGACACTGTAGCAAAGGATGAAGAGGTGAGTCAACATATCCGATTGTGAAACCTTCGCAAAATTGACTTTTTCCCCTTAGAAAATGAGAATCGGGTTCATCAATGTTGGAGCACCAGCCGGTGGCATGAACGCTGCCATTCGTGCCGGAGTTGCATACTGCCGAAGCAGAGGCCACGAGCCTCTCGCAATCCATAACGGATTTGCAGGGTTCGCTCGCCACCACGGCGACCAGCCTCTTGGTGCTGTCCGTCCCTTCGACTGGCTTGAGGTTGATGGCTGGGCTAGCAAAGGTGGCTCCGAGATCGGAACAAACCGCGAACTGCCTGAGGAATCGGGAATCGAGCACATTGCCAATCTTATCAAACAGTACAAGTTCGACGCCCTTTTCTTAATAGGTGGGTTCGAGGCTTTCCACGCCGTCTCACAGTTACGGAAAGCTAGAAATCAGTATCCTTCTCTCTGTATCCCTATGGTCTTGCTTCCGGCTACCATATCCAACAACGTACCTGGCACAGAGTACTCCCTTGGGTCTGATACTTGCTTGAACGAACTTGTGGCCTATTGTGACAAAATCAAGCAGTCTGCCTCGGCCACCAGGCGTCGCGTCTTTGTCATTGAAACCCAGGGTGGACGATCCGGATACGTCGCTCTTCTGGCTGGCCTGAGTGTTGGAGCGAGCGCTGTGTACATCCCCGAAGAAGGCATTAGCTTGCAAATGTTGAACACAGATGTCATGCACCTCAAAGAAGTCTTCGCTAAAGATAAGGGCCAGACACGAGCAGGAAGACTTGTACTTGTCAATGAGAAGGCTAGCAGGACATACAGCGCTAAGCTCATTGCCGACATTATTCGCGAGGAAGCCCACAACAGGTTTGAGTCGCGAGACAGCATTCCGGGACACGTTCAACAGGGAGGTGTTCCCTCACCGATGGACAGATGCCGGGCTGTGAGACTTGCCATCAAGTGCATACAGCACTTGGAGAAGTTCGGTCCAAGGGGCTATGAGAGACCAGGGCAGATTGCACAGGACTCATTCAGCGCCTCAGTCATAGGAATTAAAGGTGCAGATGTTGTCTTCTCGTCTATGCAAGACCTGGAGGAAAATGAGACAGACTGGAAGAACCGACGACCTACTTCCGCTCATTGGATGAATATGAAGTCGGTTGTGGATATCCTCGGCGGTCGTCCAGACTACCCGGCACCGGTACCGGACCTACAGGGCCTGATGGCCAAGGATGCGAAACGCGGCCTCGAAGCATAGGTTAGAGGGGAAAATTGAGAGAGGGGGAAACTATGGAGTTACGAGTCAAAAGATCGGGATCGGTTTGGGATGGGCTTAACGGATAGGGACACTAAGAGGAATGGCAGGTCGCTGGGTTGTGATACTTTTTACTAGGGTGCCGTGGGTCAAGTTTCGTCTAGAGTAGATAGGTATGTGAATTCAGTATAATACAAAGAATGTTTATTAGATATTTGACTACGTATGCACGCTCAAATCTCCGACTATAAGCCTCTGGGGGCGTATCTAGGTAGAGGGGCGCCTTCTTGTATGCTTGTACATACCTAGTAATAGGAAGGGGTGACTGGTTAGTTCTGACAGCTAAGACATCGATTGTCTTTCGGCTTGCTGCGCATGTAGGTATCTGAGACCTCGTGAAAGATGAAGTGAAGCTGGCTTATACTATATGCCGACTACTCACTCTAAGGTATAAAGTCTCTTATTTACAGGATAGTATGATAGGTAATTTAATTGTGCGTACTGTAATCTTGCATCAGCATCAGCAGAGTCTCAAGACATTGTTGGGCGACGGACCAAGTTCCTGTTTACGGTAACGGTCTACATAGTTAGGTAGATTGCTAATTCCACTCGTATTATATTTCATTGTCTTGTACTGTTGGTACCTAGATATGTACCTAAGCATTTATTACCGTTTATCCTTCAGTAGGTGAGTTACTAGGTAGGTTAAGTACCCAGGGCATGTATGTATATTCATCCATATCCTCCGGCCCAAAGCGTCGGTTAAACCATGGTCTATAACCAGTAGCGACTTGCCATATGTACCCCCCCACCCCCGGATGATCAGACATACGGACGGACGAACTCAAGCCCGAGTAAGGTAGGTATGCGACGGGGCGTTCTTCTCCTCCCTGCCACGGGTTGACGTCGTCGTCGAGGAAGCCTCTTCCTCCTAACCCAGCTTAATGTGTAATGGTGTTGCTTGCTTGCTTCCAAGAATCCAAACCCGTCCCGTAAGCGATCAAGCTGAGGCCCAAGCCATACCCTATTTTCCCTCCCGGTCAATAAATTATTATATTATTACACAACGATGAGCGAAAGCTCGCGTCTCACGGTGCCTCGTGAAAATGCCCATCCCCCATCATCTCGACGGGTCTTCGCTGGTCCGGCAACTCGCTCACGTTCGGATGAGGCGGGGGCACGTGGTACGTGTTCACACTATTATAATCATTGTTATCGCCCGGGTAACTCATGAATGCGCTGAGATCTGTGTTGTTCAGGCTCAGGTTCAGATCCTGGCTCTGGTTCTGGTGTTGTTGGTTTTGGCTCTGGTTTTGGCTCTGGCTTTGATTCTGATACTGATACTGCTCGTGAGCGGGTTCATAATCGTAGTTGTGGTTCTGATTGTGATCGTGGTCGGGGCTTGGACTCTGATGATGATGCTTCGGCTGGTGGTAGTCTTGTAGATGCTTATTATGCTGCGAATCGTGCTGCTGGATGCTCGTAGACCCTGTTGTCGAGGCCGCGGACACGGGATATGAGCTCGATGCTACTGATACGGGGTATATCCAGCTTATGTGATCACCCTGAGATAACTGCTGCTGCTGTTGTTGTTGTTGCTGCTGTTGCTGTTGGTGTATTTGCTGCTGTTGGTGTGTTTGCTGCCCTTCCGGTTGGTATATTTGCAGATCTGCATAACCGCTCTGCTGGCTATAGTCCGAGATCTGGATCCCGGGATACGCATTCGCGACCGGTGCATACGCATAGGTCATTTCGGCAGTATGCTCGTCCGGATATATATTCGTGTGAGCATACTGGCGTTGATGCTGTTGCGACGGCGTATATACCGGCTCCGGCACTGTCGGATATCCTCCTCCGCCCTGAAATACAAGTCTGTCTGGCGTCCGCGTTACTCCGCTAGCTGTAGTTGGTGTCATCTGATATGTTTCCTCTTTCGCCTTGCCGAAGCTATCCTCAGCGGCAGGGGCTTCAATATTCTCCTCATCGATCTCGCCGGGCAGCGGTGCTCGTCTCTGTGGCCTTAATAACGCCCTATTGCGTCGTCTGATCATGCAGCAAATAGTTACGGACCCAACCAGGAGGATAGAGCCCAGCGTAACGCCGACCGAGATGCCCGTCTTGGCGCTCTCGCTTAGTTCTCCTTCGTGCTCGCTCAGTGACGGTGACACGAATGTCGACGTTGCTGCTAGAGCGGGTGTGGTGGCGCCGGGCGTAACCGCGATCTTGGTCCTTATTTGACACCATGCTTCCTGGCTGAAGAATAGTAGTAGAAGCAGCCAGAGAGCCGGGACGCTGCTGCTGCTGTGCAGCGTCCTTGTAGCCATGGTCGCGACGAAAGACTCAATAGTCATTCATCGCATCATTATCCAACGGCGAAGAACACAAATAAAGCAATGAGTTTGATAAACACGGAAAATAAATAAGCCCAGGTTTGGTGGTGGTGGTCCGTTCCGTCTCGTCTAGGGTGAAATGGTAGGAATCGCAAGTCGGCCGACGCTCTCAAAGCACCACATATCGCAAACGCGCGCCAAAATCCAATTCAATCCGTCGCCAGAGAAGAGCCGAAAAGAGAAAAATGAAATTGTGGAAGTAAATGGAAATTCCGTACCCAAGGAGATCAAGAGTTGAAGAGTAAAGGCATTGCAATGTCCGGGGTCTAGGCGCCTAGTATACCAAACCCTCAAAAGGACTAAAACGACCGCGATCTACTTTACGGCTTACGAGGAAGTACCTACATACATACATACATACCTCCCTACATACAATTGACAAACCGGAATTGCTCTGCCTGTTGTTTAACAGACTTGGGTCCTGGCAAGGCCCTCACTAAGAGGCCCTAGCTCCGGGGCAAAGCGCCGTTCATGGATGATGAGGATGGACGGGTCAGGACCTACCGGATTGAGAATACGAGGCGAGATCAACACCCCATAGCTGCGGTCTTGGGAAAGGGACGAGCAAAAATATCCGCGCAGGAACATCTCATTCGCCACTTTTGTTCTGTTTCTTTCCGGCAGAACCCTGAGTCCTTGATTATTTCTCTCTTCAGCTTCTCAGACCGAACCACCATACCTATACCGGTTACATAAGTATGTAGGTACGTAAGTAGGTAGTTATCTATGTAGCCATTGTCATTCGTGGCTGGGCCACACCTCGATGCGGCGCAAAGGGGGTCTGCGATGGGGGCTACGACGTTCCGTCACAGGACATGCATGGAATGACTTGTGATTAGCTAAGTGGCCTTGGTAGGGTGTGAGTGAATGTTTGTGCGCTCATTGCTCCATGTTTCGAAATTAGAGAAACAAGAGTAATTATGTCAATCGAAACGGAACGATTACTACCTAAGGGTTGCATGCAAGACATTGAGCTGCAGGTAAGAATACCCCATAGTCGCTAAGAACCTGCTTGTATCAGCAGGTACTAACCATATAAATCCATAGGGTGAAAAGGCAGAGCTATTCTTAAATCCACCAACTCCATATTTCTCTACTAACGTGAACTAAAAGCCTTAAGGTTAGACATTTTACGCAACGGCCCAAATTCAGACATAAGTTTCGGAATATGGTGGACAAGAATTGTGGGAGTGGACAAAGTTTGGTGCGATCAGTACTGTGCTAAGAACTCAAAGTAGTCTTTCTATACACTGTACAGTAGATGTACATAGTAGTGTGGCAGAAGTGTGGTTGCAGCACACGAACCCGGATTCCGTACCCTTGGTGCTTGGACCCAACCAATCCCGGCCTCTCCAGGTACTACAAAGCTGAATCGTTCTGAGACATACATCGGTTATTGGTTTATGACACACGAGTGAGAGAGAGAGAAACCTGTCCGCTCGGCGTAGCATCACATTCTAGGGCAGATGACCCTGAGAGCCTGCTTGCCTGTCATGTCACATTTCTCACTTGAGGGCTGCCAAAACAAAAACAAAATACAGAAAAAAAAATCAGTGAGGCCAGGCGCAGGACTCAAGGAGATGACTGCCAGTTCGAGGCATTCTTTGCTTAGCGATTTCACTTCAACTCTGTTACAGTAATTAAACTGGGCCAAAGTACCTCGTAGGCATGCGAACGCCATAAAGGTACATTGGCCGAGTACCGGTGGACATGGGGGAAACCTGACGCCAGCTCATTTTCCGAGTTCCGAGGGTCTGTCCAGCACGTTATTCCTTAGCGTTTACACACTAGGAGTGCTATCATGCTTGCAATCAAATCTGTTAAATATATATGCTTCTCCATAATTGAGAACTTGGGATGAATTCGTCGAAATCAAGGCTTGTTGGCGTATAACACGCCTTTCATCAATACACGTCAGAGTACCCCTTATCCGCACTTTTCACATGCTAGAGCTGGGTTGTAATCCTGCCGAGTAAGGATTGGAGTGCATTCATGTACGGTCCGTTGGAGTGCAGGTAGTATTCCATCTATCTGATTTCTAGGTTAACCTTCCGTCTCACTCACCTACCCCGGAATTTTCTCAACGTCACCGAGCGATCCTACGGGAATGCAGATGGCGTGACATTGTTACTATAAACCTCACCGATTCAAACCTCCCCCCTCTCTTTAAATCGCCTACTTACTACCCTTCAGTTAATCCCCTCCAATGTCGGTAAAACCTATATCTGTGATTGTCAATGCTGCCACGCGGTATCCTTGTTTTGCTTGCGATTGGCGTTCCTCTAATGTTTCATCTTGAAGAAATCGTTGTATAATGGCCCGCTGCGCCAATGAGCCGCAGAGGAAAACCTGTTTTCCGGGCATCCCGGTGCTACCTAACCTAGGCTCTTACGATGAGGTATAGAAGACATGCATGATCATGCTTCTTACTGCTATGTACATATACTCAGATTCTCTGTTCCCTAACCTAGGTAAGTCACAGCAAGAATCAGAAGCATAAGTCAGATGTCAAACACACCCGCGAGCGAATTATGATATGTACTACACACATCTTATAGTAGTAGTGGTAGTAGGGGACATCGCTACAGTTATCGATATGCGTGGGAAGTTCGCCGACTTTTAAGCGCCTTAGCTTGTATGATAAGTTTCGATAAAACACTTCGTCTACCACGTAGTTTCAATCTTACCAGCTAGTCCCGTGCCGTTTGTCTGGAAGCTGGTCATGTGCATTCCTCACATGTTTATGAAGATAAGAGTTTGAGTTAGGAAGACGATGGCAAAGCATTCCAAGACCTTGCATTCGTCTTGCTGTAACGATAGGGAATATGATGTACCATGTCAGGACGATGAAGGTGATTGCATAATAGTATGCGGAATCGTGATAGGTAGGTAGTTATCACAAATATACACAGCATACCTCACTCCATGACAGCTATCTGATGGCCTCAGCGGTGCTCGGGCTCATAAATCAGAAGCCATACCCAGGCAGGCGGTGGCTATATAGCACTACTCAGAACGTTAAAGGGTCTTCCTGGTATGTCTAGGCCGATGATAATATGCGTAGAACTAACAAGAGAGTCTAAAAGTTGGTATAGTTATGTACTTAGAAGTATGTGTGGTCATCTGTCTGTATCCTCTCGGCTCCTCCGGATAGACTCAGGTTCGATAAGATTATGCAAAAATACTACGGATAGCATAACTTACAGAATAAACTATATCTCAATAGCGAGCTCAGTGTGACTCGGTTTCTTGCTGTAATATCAAACAATGTAAAACAGCTGCGGGTTTATGGCCAAAGAGTCATGGGGGCTTACACACGGAGCTCATACTGGCTTTCATTTCTTCTTCATAATCACTTTCCTAGACTTAGGAGAACTCAGGCTAGAGTGCCTTGATGAACAGGTAGCTACCAGCAAGATCTCTAAGGGAACACATAAATACCTCGACTAACTCGAGTGAGGGAGCGACAGTTATATATTTTGATAGTACAGCCCGATCTTGAGCATCGGAGCAAATGTCGGCGGCATAGGAACATCATCTCTTGCTCATAAGCTAGAAAACCCATCATAGTAGTTGGAATATCGATACAGTATAGACGCCTGACACCTATGGGACTCGATAAACATCTCATAGCTACCGCTCGTTGACCGTTACAGGCTCATTCCTACCATCCTGCAACCTTTTGTATCAAATGGTCATTCTGTCAAGATAACACACATAGCCGAGTCTTAATCATAGCGTCGTGATTTTCGGCTAACGGATGTGATGCAGCGACGTTGATAAATGAGAGTCTACTGCAGTAGGTTGTAACTCTATTAAGGAATAATTATATCGGCATTCCTTGCAATAAGTCGATATAGATATCCTCCTAGGACTGTAATCCTGGAGGTTGATCTGTTCTTCGTCTTCGACCTTACCTAACTTTGCAACATGTGATCCCCTAGTGACATTATTGCAAAGGTCATATCTTTTTAATCACGGATGCCTTTAGAGCCAGAGATGAAGCTCCAGGAGTAGATACCACTGCCGGAAACGGGATGATGGTGCGATTGAGGTGTATGGACACATATTGGGGTGCGTGATATGATAAAGGAATTCGACCCATGAAGAAAGACATATATATATGCATACTTGTTTTTAGATTCTCAGTGACTATGAGATCGCATGAAACGTCGTATATGATGAGGACCTCTCATATATCTATGTCTTCAATGATAGTGACCCACGCAATTTGAACTGAACGCATAGGTTGCGCATGGCCAGCGGCGGTGCATAACTTCTACCACGCCGAAGTCTTTAGTATAGATATAGCCTATGGGTCTGAAGCTCAACTAGTCGTACAGTACTTCTTGTATTCAAAATGTGATGTTCGTTCCTCAATTAGACTTTCGCCGTCTTCCTCTTTCGACCCTCACACCCTTGACTTGGTCTGATTTACTGAATGATGTTCTGACTTCTGACAGCGAGTCCGCTCGGTGGCATTTGAACTAAGTCGCAAAGAAGCTAAGCTAACTAGCAGCGCTACACCGATGAATGGAATTCCAACCGAGAATAGAGACCGCGACGCGCCGTTACAAACGCTCTGGTCTAGGTGGCGGTCAGGCATACAATGAACTACCCTTGAGTACCAACAAGTTTACGGGAAACTAGGATAGAGCGAGGCTGACATAGTCATGTAAGTATAGCTAAGGCAACTGTAACTTCAAAGGTAGGCGATGTGAAATACAAGTAGCCAACACTATAAAAGCATTTCGTCTGCACACACCGTAACGTACGAGACATCGAGACATGGATCCGCTCTCTTTCCTATCACCAGCATCAAGTCGCACTACGATTTCAGTAAAAGGCTCATCTGAAATCAACCGCCTCAGCACCTATTACCGAGAAAACATAGGACAGAAGCCTGCAGCGCAGACAGCCAACTTGTCTCTTGATCGCGTGTCTTCCTACACTTACACCCCCGCGGTCACAAGGACATTGACAGATAAATGATGATGCTGATGAGAAAACTTTCAACAATCATGCCGACACACGCTGTGCTTGTGCTTCCTAGAGATATTGGTATGGCATACGTACATACCTTCCTTCTTACAGACTGAAATGGATTGCGTAGCTAGCTGCCTAGAGGAAGGACGTAACGTAACGCGAGCTATGTTCATACCCTATCAACCCACATCCCCAAGGCTGCTCTAGGTTACAAGTAAGCCAGCATTAGTGATGAAAGAGACGGGGACATGTGACTAAATCAGTCCAAACAGCTAATATCACAAACCGAGATACTCAAATGCTTGTGCTCTCTTGACTAGACACATCAACGCAACCATGCGCCGGGACGCGACAAAGATGTCCAGAACAATCTACCTATCGAAGCGACAAGACCATTAAAGCATAGATAGACACTCTAGATGCCTACCTACTCGCTTTCTCTTCATTTAGTGAATGCGCCCACGTCCACCTCACCCCCTCCTCCTCCACCTCGGCATACCCATTCCATTACTAGCGCTGTTCTTAGACTTTGGACCCGGAAGGAAATAAAATTCGGCGGGGGTAGGTAGATAGGTAGGTAGGTAGGCATTATCTCTTTCATTAGCACAACTGGAAAAAAGGGTCTACAAGAAAAAGAAATGCACCGGTAAAAAGCAAAAGGAGGAGAATAGGCACCTGTCCATATTCTTTGTCGCCCGGGGATGGACGGCGACCAACAGACTATCGTCTTTATTAAGTTTTGAAGTGTATATACGGCCCATCCAATCGGGAACATTGCGTCGTGTCCTACTGATAGGTATGTGTCATGCGAACGAAGTGTGGAAATACCTACTTACTCGTTGGAACAGATTGTCTAGACAAGACGAAAAAGCAAAGAGACTGCGACCGATGGTAACAAACATGTAAGAACTAGTAGATATATCCTGCGTTAGCTTATACTTAGTATCTCATGCAAGGAGACGAGCTGAATATGATTAATTAATTACATACTCCAACTGTAAGTAGCCCTATGGTTTGCCGAACCGAAAAAAAACAAGAAAAAGAAATGTGGCGGACACACCGTTAACGCCGTTTACCCGCATAACATTCGCGACATCTAACAGCATCGTTTCTTCAGTGCCACAGAAAAAAGAAAACCTCCATGCATGCATATGTAGGCAGTTAATACCGGTACCATGTATACTGTAAATGAACAGCCGGACTAGAGACAGTTATACCTAAATCGAACTACCGTATGTACGTATGTGCATCTGGCAGTTGATATGCTGTACCACACTATGCATGTAGGTATAGCTTAGCTTCTTCCCCAACACGTTCCAGACCCAAACTTACACTTCCCGGGGTTCCTTTTTCTTCCTTTCCTCACAATTTAATCATCGACAACATCAGGCGGAGCTCGTCGTTCACCTGACCAAACACACTTTCAAGCCGTCCCACCTCGGCCTCTAGCTCGGCATACAGCGCGCGTAATAGCCCTGATACGTAATCTAGGCTGCCGGCCTCGCGCATGAGGGCTAAAATACTATGCTTCTGCGCTACGGTGCAGTGCCCCTTCCGGCGGCGCTCGTGTAGGAGGCCCGTCAACTGCAGAGGCTTGTTTGTATGCGTCAGGGCATGGATAAGAGGCAGGGAGAGTTTGCCTTCGTCGAGATCTTCACAGAAGCCCTTCTTCGCCGTATACTGCTTATTATATTAGCCACGTGATTCATCTCGATTTGGGAGGATGCTCTGTGATAACGCTTACCTCTTCCGATACAAGGTTCTGATAGTCGTCCCGGATCTGATAGTAGCGTGTTAGCAACCGGCAGAGCTGATCCATATCTCCTCGATCGCTGTATGGGGATTCCGCAGCCATCAACCGCACGAGTAGACGGAAAAGCCCGCCCGTTTCTATGTACATATTTTGGTTAGCTGGATAAGCGGAACGGCGGTTTAATAAGTGGCCACCTACTTCCATCGATCATCTGCAGGTATTCTGGTACAGAGGGGCACTGCACCCTGCTAGTCCAGTGCAGGTCCAGTCCCTGCCCTATCAACAAATTGCGCGTCTCGTCCAGGAAAATGTCGATGCAGAGTGGATTGTTCAGTTTACGGACTTCCACAAATGCCTGCATGTACTGGAATTGTGCAGAGTTTATGGTCACTCCCTCGCCAAAGACAACATGGGCCGAAGGTTTACCACGCCGCAGTTCGGACCCGTCTTGTATGTCGTCGATCCTATATAGAAAGAATTTAGCCCTCCGAGTACCGCGCAGTCGCACGTCTACCACTTACATGAGAGAACTGTTATGGATCATTTTGACGACCTGTTTAATAATGGCGGCGGACTGAGGCGAGACACCTAGCCAGAACTGGAGGCCGTCATTTACCATGTCTCGAACACCTTTCGATGGCAGTGAGCTGATATAGCGGTATGGCTCAGATAAGAGCTGAAAGAAGTTAGCAGGTTAACCCAAATCAAGGACTCGTTCGTTCTCACATCTTCTCCTAACTTAGGGATCCGAGTGCTGCGTGTCATAGTGAGAAGATCCCAGTCGTGGCCTTCCTTCGACCTAAGAAGGGGGCTGTCTGGTGGCTCTGTTGGGGACACACTTTGCCCAAGTCCTTCATCAGACAGGTCAGGGCTCACGGCCGTTCTTACCTTCAAATCTGGTATGGACATTTCATCTGTGCCCAACCTCGAACATCCCGTACGCACAGTCAACTGATACGTTGTTGGGTGCTTTGCAACGCCGTCCCTCGCCCGCATCGTTTGTCGCTCGTTATACTGTACACCCTTACGGTATCTAGGACACTGCAAAGTCCATACGATATTTCCACTCACGCTATACTGCATGAGATCAATGTACCTCTTCGCATCGCTAGAAAGGTCGTTTCTAGACATTGTGTCCCTTACATTACGCGCATACTTCGCTACTTCTTCTTTGATGCGCGCACGGCACTTAGCCTTCGCTTCCTCTAGCGAGATGTTGTGCTCGTCCATAAGTACGCACAACGCGTTGGTGAATCCCGGAAGTCCAGCAGTTTGGGCAGCCTCGTACTCTCCCTCGTAAGAGAACAGGTCGTTAGTTAGACTGGCCGCAATCGCGGCAGGTGCTGCAAGCTCCTTGCATATGCCGCGTTCTTCTTCTGGCACGGTAATGCCGCAGCCGAATGTAATCAGAGCGTGATGATATCTGTATGCCAGAGTGAGAAAGATGCGTGGTTGCTTAGGGCCGGAAAGCATACTCATAACCTATATCTTTGGCACGATATGGCAAATACTCTTCTAGGGTTTGGAACTGGCCGGGCGGTTGACGTCCAGTCCCTTGCTCCAAGAACTTTGCCCAGGCGAGAATGGCAGCCAAGGCGCGTGGTCGATCAATAGACATCATTGTGTTAAGTATATTCGCTTGCATCTGGCGTTCCCCTGATTGCGTGATGTCGATTTTCCCGGTCCGTGCTCCTTCGCGGAAGGCTTCCGATACTTTATCATTCTGTATGTCTCTCTTCCACATCATCAGTCCCAATATAGCCTCACCTAGTCCACTCAGCTTGGCCTACCTCTTGCTGGTTCGAAGTATCTATGATGTCTGAGATCTTGTAAGCCTGGTGCGTTCACTGCTCTCTGAGTATTCGACATACCATCATGGAGAAAAGCAAACTCATTGGCGTATGCCAAGATTTCCAGTCGGTCAGGAAGACACTCTGGCAAACAAACCGCCAAAACATTAAATTTGGGACCAAGGGACCCTTTGTAGTTGGACAGTGGCGCGACTAAATCTCTCCAGTCTTCTTGTGCCTTGAATGCCCCAATCTCTTCCAAGTCTGCGGCAACATGCTTACGCACAGGAAGACCGTCGCAAAGGCCATCTGTTTCGTATTCGGATGGATCTAGAAGATCGGAGTAGTGGTACTCCATGACTTGAGGTATCTGGGGGATCAAAGTTAATATTGATATCTATAGGAAGATTTACTATAATGTGAGGTCTGCCGTAGTCGCCGTGGTGTTTTGTTTATGGTCTCATCAGGATTGGGTATGTAGATTGCATCGCATATTTATATTTGGATAGTCTTGGCACTTCGAGTGACTACCAGTGATATAGGACCGGCGGGGATGTATAGATATCAATAAAACCCTTCGCTCCGGATTGTCACGACTAAGATGCAGGTAACGTGACGAAGTAGGGCCATCTTTGTCCTAACGTGATTAAGGATAGTATGCATATGTTACCTGGTGACTATCCGTTCCGTACCTACAGATGGTTGGATCAAGTAAGCCTCGATGCTAGCCCAGGTATGTTTCCGATAGAACCGTGAAGCCATGAATACCTTTACGACTCCTCTACAAACCTTCACCTATTGACTCCGGAGTCATTCCCTGGCCATGTCTCTTGGCATCGGTCGCGGCGAGTTCAACGTGTTTGTTCTCTAGCATATAGCTTCGCAGGGCTATTTTTCTTCTCCTTAGCCTGGTTCTTGGGGCAAAGTCGGCTGCCATGATAAGCATCTAAGAGTTTGACTCTGATCATTTCGAGGGGCCTGGGCCAAGTTGTTGATTCAGACAAAGATCTGCATGCGTTAGATAGATTTCAGCTGATCTAGACAGATATAATCTGCAGCACTCGATATTAGAGTCCATATTCGTCAACGCTCCACCGAGTTATCTTGGGTCACTCAGTGGGAAGGCTCTCAGCTGTTGGACGAGTGAACGAGACTTTGCTAGATCTGGTACGTATGTCCAACGTACTTTTTAGCTGGACCCTTCGCGGTTGTACTGGAAAGCGGGGTGCTTCATTGTCTGGAAAGCGGTTCGTCTGCGCTTTGCCCAATCATGATGTACCTTGTAGCCATACGTTGTAGATAGACTCAAACTTGTGGTGAGGATGCCACCCAACCTCGTTGCGCTCAGTTGGTCAACTGGCCGCATCCGTTTGAGACAGCAATTACTCCATCAACTTCTATGTAATGAAGGCGCACGCGTGAACTGTCGGCATAGGTAGGTATGTAGCATACCGTATGAGCGAGCCTCAGGAAACAGATGGGAAGACAAAATGCCTATCAACAACCCACCATCAAAGAGGGTCTCCAGGCATCCAGAATCGAGTTCAGCGTGGATAGGTGATGGTGGGTAAGGGAAAAGAAAACGGGAAATTTTGCAATATCACAGCAGGGGTTAGTAAGTGGGATCGCCGCATTACATACCGTTATAGTCACCCAGCTATCCTTGCCTTAGCGCGGTCACTGCGGCTAATACCAGGTACCTCTAGGTAATCTTGCTGTCCACAACTACAGTAGTTGCCCCGCATCAGGGCTTGATCTTAGTGAGCGTGTCAGCCGAACGTCCCTCGCCTTGCTTACATACCTACATAGTCCATAGTATGCATACCTACTATTACCTCCGACCTGGGAATCAAATGGCATAACTACCCATAAACTGTGGTTGTTCTTGGTGAAATCAAGACGGAGTTCCATCCGCGTTATTTACATAGAGCTAGTCAGGATAAGTAACAGGTGACCATCAATATGACAGGATTTCAACTAGGTACGTGAAATAAGCAATGGTCAGGGTGGGTAACAACGGATGCTGCTGAGATAATAGGGGTCTAGGCCCTGGATACAGCACTCTCGTATCTTAATTATGATGATACGTTCCCTTCCCCACGAGCCTCTATGGCGCCAACTTCTTTTGAACGACGGACTAGGTACTCTCAGGACTCACCCGTCAGGTAGACCCCTACATAGTATCCCGTAATCTGTATTGTATCATACCTGAATTGCTATCAAAGAAGTATTTAGTGGGTCCACGTTTTGCGGTTGACCCAAGGCTCGCACAACTGTATCGGTACGAACTTAAGAATGGATTCACGACTTGATGTTGCCGCGACGTTTCGCTCCGGCACCCATTGTGCAACTTTCGAGCTATTGGGCTCTAGAGTAAACACGTGCCCATCGTCCCCCGCCAATATGCAATGATGGAACGTAGGTCGTCATGGCCAATGGTTCGTTATAGCGACACCGAACATCTCAGATAGATATATGAATACCAAAGCCGCTTGAACCAAATACTGCTAATCTCTGTATTTAGGTGACACGATACGGCATCGTTAATCGTAGGCGACGCAGCCGCAATGGCCCTCCTTGGAGACAAGGGGCCCAGGGCCCGTGCTGTGCACGAGCATACGCAAATCGCTATAGAACTGGTCGATCCGTCTTCTTGGAACTCAATAAAGTTACTAAATCTTCAAGGAAAGAAACATTTATGTCATATGCCTGTATGTACAGTTTTGAGCGATTGGCGCGTATTGTGAGGAATGTAATCTTACCAGTATAGAGATGGGCCCAGATATGAGGGACTAGAAAATCGGTAGGACCAAACCAACAAATACCTGGTTCAGTTCTTCATTTCTGGTAGAGACTAGCGCAAATATTATTCATCAATCTTAAATCAATATATTACTCTCAATACAGTCCGGTTTTGTTGAAGTGGTCTCCAGGGTATTGTTATCACGACAGTCCTCGGACTCAGTAACCCACACACAGACCACCACGAGATCCCCAGCGGACGGCACAACAAGCTTTGCCGTCATTGCTGTAGGTGCAAATTTGTCTACTGTTGAGGTCTGATCAGAATCTCAGGCGACTACCAACTCCACGGGCCTCACTGGCATCATTGCAGCGCAGCGCCTTCTCCAGGCTTATTGAGACACTGCTAGCGATCCTAGGGCACGACTGACTCCGTGTGAGGAGTATTAAGCAAGCGGACGTGTTCTGTGATGCCACTTCGTGCTATTCTTTATCTAACCTTGGACAGGACGAATCTATACCAGGTTCTGGGCGCAATGGACACACGGAATTGTCCAGTTCTCTAACATGCCTATGGAGAGACCGCTAGACAAGGATTACATGTACGACTTGGTCCGTCTCAAATGCACAACTAATTATCTCGAAGACTATGTCGACACTATGAGCCATGCCACGCAGAAATTACGATACGGAATATAGTTCAACACTTAGGCTGAGTCTATCAGGACGATTAATAGGGAATGGCTAATCTTGTTCACCGACACCATTAGCAAAGCTCTGCGGAAAGTATTCTCCACAAGACCGGTTGTGGCGGATGGACAAGCTCCCTATCCCGCTCATGAACTACATAATTAACGGTGCGAAGCTGCTCGGTGCTTGAACCCTGGGCCATCTGAGCAGTTACCGGGATAATCAAAGCGTTCTCGCTTCCCTCCGTAGCAGAGTGGGAGAATGACGTTGCGAAGATGACTACTTGAAATAGGCTTCGCTACCTCTTGAAATGGCGAACCCGGTAATCTCGCAGCCTTTTGATAGCGTTCCGTATGCGGGTACGCTCTTTGGATAGGGTTTGAGTTAAATCGCATCGTAGGAAGGGTTGGCTAGGGAAATATATATGTTCACTCCTATCATGCCTGCTGATCTGGACAGAGTACGGAATGAGACCTCTCGCGGAGAGCTTCAAGATAATTTTCCATGTCGATAATAATTGTGCCGCATACTCTATGCTGTAATCATATGCCATTATGAAGGTTTATTTCTCTCTCTGTCTCTCTTTTCAAGAAGCAAGTGGAGTGTTGTGAAGCATAGCGTGTGGTGGTTGGTGGCACTAAGAGACTGGCTCTTCAAGGGTAGAATTTCTCACCAGGGGGGCTTCTCTTACATCGCTCTTGATGCTAGAAATCGGCGTCCAGTTCTAAAGAAATCAGAGTTAGAAATGGATAGATTAAAATTCTCTATTTCTTTTGGGTAGGCCTGGTAGTTATATCGTAGCACTCGACTGGCGTCAAGTATCACTTTTACATTGTTTGCTGTTAGTGACAACAAGCATGTCCATCTTGAGGGTTATAAGCAGATGTGCAATTTAGAGGACAGAACAAATTCAACTTTGCTCGTGTAATTTGCCAGAATAGACAGTAGTGTGTTTATTTATTTTCTTGTAAGGAGTAATGACATGAAGACTTGTTATAGTAAGAGGAGAAGCATAATTTTAAATGAGGTGATGATAACGTTTTCTAATGTGGAATTACGGTGTGATACGGCTCCCTGGATACAAATCATAGTTTGGCCCCCCATCACACGATCTTCCGCTACCGGTTCACGACCTGCGTAATAACTTAGATCCCCAAGTTTGTTTCAATGTTCTCAATATACATAAATCTAGAAACTTCTGAGCGACAAAGAGTATTAACACCAATACTACCTTACGAGACCAGTTATAGACGGACTCGAAACAACCTATTATGTTAGATCTTTGACTACCATGGGCAAATAAAACACTCCAGAGTCCTCGACAAGACCCACTAAGTACTCGTACAGAACTTGATCGAGTCCATTAGCCCTTGCTTCATGCAGCCAGTCGTCTACGGATAGTGTCGAAAACGGCCTCCCTTCTGTTTTCTCCATGTGCTCTCGGAGTTCATTAGGCCGTACTTTGCCTTGCTCATCACTACAGTGATGAATAAACCTCGGTGCAGTTGGTAGAGTAGGTAAAGCAGCGGCAGTACTGGAAGAGGGCCAAACGAACTGGATGACAGTATTAACCAACTTATCGGCGACATGATCAACGGGTACAAAATCGAAAGCACCAATCATTTGAAAGCCCTTGCTATGGCTATCGCTGTTGGTAACCCGAGTGTTGAATTCCGGCACAGCGCTCATTAGGCGAGAGTAGTTGAGCACGGCGCCAATAATATCCCGTTCAGGCGCCCCGTCGCCGATGAGATTGGTAGGGCGATGTACCCATACTGGCAGACCGTATTCTTTTCCAACACGATCCAGTAAGGCCTCGCTTACCCACTTAGAGACAGTGTATCCATCAAGACGCCGCTCCATTCCAGCCTCTGGGGGATAATGTGAAGCGATCGACACTGGGCCTAGAGGCACGGAGCCATCTAGAATACGAGAAACCCCCGCTGAACTCACGAAATGCAGCGGCACCTTCCTTGACAGGGCTAGCCCACAAAGAGTTGCCGTAGATAAGGTGTTGGCTTGTCGTAGGGTCCCACCATAGGGCTCGAGGAACGAAACCTGGGCACCATTGTGTATGATGACATCGACGCTCTCTGCTAGCTCTGAGAACACTGAATTTGACAATCCAAGGAGTGGTAACGTTAAATCTCCGATATGCTCGACAAATTTAGTGGCCCGGTTGGCATGACGCGCTGTGGCTGTGCCAGGTTTACGTACGGCGACGCAGTGAATCTCGGCTACGTCGTCGTTGGCTGCTAGAAGGCGTAGGATACAGGTACCCAGGAAAGAGGTTGCACCAGTCATGAGGACTCGTAAGCCATCTGATTTTCGTGCGAACCGCGGCGCGGCGGGTATATTCTGCAAAGCAGCTGATCGCACTTCGTCCATGAGGTTGTCGATTTCCGCTTCCCAGTCCGCTTTGTGGGCTCCATCCGACGACTTTTGTGATGTTTCTGCTCGCTCAGTCTCTTGATTTAGTAAGTTCTCAGCTGTTGAATTTGATATTAGCTCTACTATTCCAGTCATACTCGCTAGGGTTCGTGATTGGAACAAATCCGGAAGAGAAATAAGGACTCCGAACTGTCGCTTAATTTCAGACCGAAGTTTAATCGCTGACAAGGAGTTTCCACCGATTAGAAAGAAATCCGAATCAGGAGTAATGACAGCAGTGGGTTGTCCAGAAATAGTGGGAAGTTCTGTGTTGTCCGTATTATCAAGCACTACTCGCCATATCTCTCTCATATTTAGCTCTCCTGAAGTCAGATGTTCCCCGTTTTGCTCGTGATCACCGGCCTTATCACTATCGGCCACCCACCCAGACACGGCAGGGATTGGTAGCTTATCAATAGCCGACTTGTCTTGCTTCCCATTCACATTTATTGGGAGGTGATCGACCGGCACGATGATGTTCGGACGCATATGGACCGGTAATGGCAGATTTGTCTTTAAGCGCTCCAGAAGCCGAACTTGCCGGTTAACAGAGTTGAACTCGGTATCAAAGATAACGAAAGCTACCAGAAGATCGACAGGTCCAGATCGCAGGGAGACGGCGGCACCTACTAGGGCGCCCGATGACTCACGAATAATAGTATTAGCAATCTCGTCAAGTTCCACACGCATACCTCGTATTTTGACCTGGGTGCCGCCTTCAAGGCGACCCAGTAAATGAATCGACCCATCTGGCAGCAGGCGTCCATAGTCGCCCGATCGGTAAAGTCTTATGGGTTTTCCAGCTCTCTTCACGTTGTAATTTCCGCTGATTTCCTTTTGCTGACCTGTTCCTAGGCGAAGACACGAATGGCTCAGATCTACCACTCCCGTCACGAAAGACCGTTGTGTCTCTAACGGCCGGTTGAGGTAACCCAATGCCACTCCTTCACCAGCAACGTAAACCTCCCCAGGGAGTCCTATTGGAACTAGCCTCATGGTTTCGTCTACAATGAAAATCTGATAGCCAGGCATGGGGAAGAGATAATCGCTCTGATATTCTAAATCTTCTTCAGTATGATATGGCATTGGACCTCTCCCGCATGCTATGGTAACTTCGGTTGGACCGTATGTATTGATGAGACGTAACTCGACAAGCTGCAGTTTTTGGAACCCTTTGCGCAATTGAGGTGTAAGCTTCTCGCCACCGGAAAATGCTAGCCGCCAGCGGTGACAGTGGCGCAGTGCAGGCAAGCCGTAATTCAGCAAAGAAAGGTACTCCGAGGGGCAGCCTACTGTGACTGTAACACCACCGTCGAGTATAAGTTGGGCCAGTTGGGTTGGATCAGTGCGTCGGTCTTGCCCGGCAATCACAAGCTTGCCGCCATTAGCCAAGGCGTGGAATATTTGATCAAGACAAAAGTCAAACCCGGGCGATGTTTGACCTAGTATTACATCGTCATGCCCGAAGTTGAACAAGGACGTGTTCGCGAATATATGGCTGTACAGGTTTCGGTGGCTGAGGAGGACACCTTTAGGAACACCCGTGGATCCGCTAGTGTAGAGTATCACAGCACTTTGACCCATCTCGCTTCGGTTCTCAGTGGATTCTTTATTCCACGTGGACAAAGTTATCTTGCCTACATCATAGAGACTCTCATCGAGGTTAATAACGGAGGCAAGTATAGGCTTCGCAAGACGATGCGCTTGATCACTGGTCACATTGCGACAGACCAGAATCTGTGGATGGCAGTCAGCTAGCATGACGCTAAGTCTTTCTTCGGGATTGCGTAGATCCAGGCCGATGCACGTAAGCCCGAGCCGTAGGATGGCCAAGAGACAGCATACGTAGTCATTTGTAGGATCGATAAGCGTCCCGATAGTTAATCCCGTAGACGAGAATGGCGGAGCCTGGTCTATGTCTACGCCGAGTCCAATAAGTTTCTGCTTCAGCAGATCTCCTATTTGCTGTGTCCGAATCATCAGCTGATCGTAGGTGAGACTACCACCGGTGTCGTCCACAAGAGCGACAGACTGCGGATGTCGAAGTGCGCATCTTTCGACCTGATGGATGAGTGTACCAGTGCCCCCCCAATCGGGCAATTTGGACTCAAGGGGGGAGTTGTACCCGTTTCCCAGTTCTATCGCGTGGCGCAGATCTGCCTCCGTGGTCACTGGACACTGTTCAATGTCCATGGACGGTTCGCGGGCAAGGGCATCCAATATTCGTGTATACCAAGTCATCATCAACTCGGTGTCAGAGGAATCGTACATATATGTCTGTGTAGTCCAGTGGATGAAAGTGCGATCCCCCGGGGTTGGCGTCACGTTGATGAAAATATCGTACGGGTTGCGGGCAGTGATACTTCGTTTCTGATCCCAGTGGATGGTACCTCGGCCAAATATTCGCTTTACAGGCTCGTAGCCGGCTCGGTAGTCTAGAGCGACTTGAAAAAGAGGGTGGTGACTTCCAGATCGGGAAACTTGGAGATGGTCCAAAAGAGTATCGAATGGCACACGCCGCTCCGACAAGACTTCAAAAACCAGGTCCCTGCACCGCTCCGCAAGATGGCTAAAGCGTCTACTATCTTCCTCGCTGTTAGAGGTGTGCATACGAAAGCGGATGGGAAGCATATTGAGGAAGTAGCCCATCGTCTCGCCGTCCTCTGGGTCGCCCCGATTAGCATCCACAATACCAATGCTAAAATCATGTGTTTCAAGGCAACGATTCAGAAATACGGCCAGAGCGGTCAAATAGAAATGGAAAGGCGTTATGTTGAGAACCGTTGCCACCTGCCTGATGCGTCTGGCCAGGTCTTGACTTAACTCTGCGTCAACCGTCTTAGCGTCGTACTTTTTCAGCACCTTCCGGGTCTTCACTTTTGAGAATGGAAACAGGGCCAGCGGTTCGTGTGGATCACGATGCATTTGGCCCCAGAAAGCCAACCGTTCCTTTTGACTGAGGCCATGAGTAGCTGATTGTTTATTTGACATGTCGATACACTGCTGGATTGGTGGCGCGAGCTTGTTGCCCCTGTATGCCTGGTCTAGGTGGCGGACAAACACCAACCATCCTATGCCGTCCAGGGCAATGTGATGATGGAGAAAAATCATGTGATGTAGTTCTTGACTCAATGACAAGACTGTGACTTTGAGGACATCGCCATGCTCGATATCAAATACATGCTTTCTTTGGCTCTCGATTGCGTCCATAACTTCACCCGTGCTGTGGATCTGCCTATGCTCAAACGTTGGAAGCGGGTGAGATAGCACAGCCTGCAAGTAACGATGCGAAGTTTCATCGATGAAATAAGAACTCCGGAGGCTTTCGTGGATCATACAGACCTCCTTAATTGCGGCTTCAAATCTCTGAATGTCGAGACGACCCTCGTACTTGCCCACATACCCGATAGTGTAAGGAGATTTGTCCTCCAGATATTGGTGCAAAAAATATAGACGGGCTTGAGCTGATGACATATCTCCGGTCCTGACGTAGTCGAGGGATTTGTAGCCTGAAACCTGCGTGCTGGGAGATGTTGGTTCAACAGAGTCATCGTTGCTTGACAAGGAACGACACGAAACATCATCCGGTGTTGCTGACGGTTGCAGCACGGAGAAGCCAGCATCGTCTGATGGCGTGGTTGACTTGTCTTTAGCGTCCGTTTCGAAGTCTTTAGGCAATATCGAACCACTTTGGTGATCAGAATTTGATTCAGAATCCCCGACGGAGATCTTGTCTTTGCGATGATTTTGATTAAATGTGTTCACAGATACCCGGCAAAGAGCAGTCAAAGATGCACCACCAAGAATCTCCAAAACAGGGACTTCAACAGACAATTCCTTGAGGAACCAGGACCGAATCTCCACTGCAACTAATGAGTCAATACCTAATGTCACCAATGGCGCGTTAATATCGATCTTAGAAGCGTCTCGCTGGAGAATTATGCCCATTAGAGCGGCAAATCCATCGCTTGCGACTTTGACCCCATCTTCAAAGGAATCGTCCAATGCTCTGACGAGCTCTTCTCGGATGGCTTGCCCTTGTCTGCCGAATGGTTTCTGTATAAGCTCATCGCTTGTACCTAACGTCGTCATGCTACTATCGCTGCGTTGGCGCGAGGAGTGATATGACAGCCAAGACGAAAATCTGGGGATACTTTGCCAAGGGGCTTCTTTCCCATCGCCAAGCCCAGAAATGAGACCACTGTCTATGCCAGAATCGGAGCGGCCGGAGTGAATAGCCTCGGCAAATATAGTGTGCAGGTCTGCTTCAGAGACAGGCATGAACGACACCCTCTTTAATTGTGCCTCCACGATCCCCTGTTTGCCATCAGCGTCGGATTCAATCAACGATCGTGCTACGTGCCCAACTCCAAGAACTTGCCCCAGGTATATTATGGACGCTGCCAACCCGCGCTTTCGCCGTTGCTCACACACGCTTGCCATAAACATGTTCGCAGCGCTATAATTGGCCTGGCCAGCATTGCCAATGATCCCTGCAACAGATGCAAACAAGACGAAAAAGTCAAGACTATGGTCCATGTAGAATAACTCGTCAATGTTATGAGTCCCTTCGACCTTAGGGCGAAATACGGCATCGAAATCCTCCGCATTCATCTCACTGAATGGACGGTCCCGCAGGACCATGGCTCCGTTGGCTACCCCGGCAATGGCTGGCATTTGGGCAGCTATCTCAGCACGAACGTTGAGTAAAGCTTCCTTGTGAGCAATATCAAGCCCCCAAATTCGAATTTGAACGACACCTAACCGTTTCAGATGATTGTGTACTTCAGGTTTGATAGTTGGGCGCCGACTGATGATAGCAAAATGCCTGGCGCCCTTGGTGACCATCCATTCTACGAGAGACATGCCTAAGTCACCAGCAAGCCCTACTAAAAGGTAGGTCTTGTGCGGTAAGAACAAAGTGTTGTCTCTGTAGTCCAACGGACGCACTTGTACCTGTATTGAACCGGTCGAGTTGCGGAGTCGGTTCCAGTCTATAATGCTTGTGATGTCACGGCGCGGTGCGGTTGAAGCCTTCTGAGTCATATTTATGATTTCAGGCGATAGACTGGATCTTGACACCAGTGTTGCATTTTCGTGTACATGAAAATCGTTTAGTGTACTGAGAATTATCTCCCGCAATGTGATATTGCCAAACGCAAGACGTACAGTGTCCGACATCCCGTAATCTTGGCATAGCAGTCTAATCTCGAGATCTTCTACAAAGCCAGACCGCTTAAGCTTATCTCGAAAGTTGGAAGCATCGTCGTGGGCGCTCCGTCCCGTGGTGACTATTCTCTGTGTATCAGAGGGGATAACTTCAGTCAGCACACGCTGGGGGGCCCGCGGGTGGAGGACTGTAATTGGCCCGTAAGACGGATGGGTCGCCTTCGAGGCATCCGATGTGCTGACAAAAAGATCAATACCGCGTGAATTGCATATATCTGTTAACGTTTCCGTGATCCTATCTGGCATATCATGAAGCCAGAGCCTCCCATATAGGCCAGAAACCAGGTTCTCGCATACAAGATTGGCGAGAATCCCATGTAACAAATCGAGCAACACCGCTCCCACATGCGGTATGTGGGTTAAAAGATGTTCCATGGGCACATCCGATGATGAGCTGTTCGATACCGATACAACGACGGCCGTCTCCCCTAGGCGGTTCGATGTTGAACCCAGACCTATATGAATGGGCTTGACACAGTCTGTTGTAGCAAAAGCGAACAGTGACGAGCAATAGGACGTATAGCTTAGCGAAGTGTGCCCCTCTTGATTAGCCGAAGTGGTGTACGCTCCCTGGGGTTCCCGTAATATTAACCGTTTGTTATCGTCTGTGGCAATCTGTATCGTAGTATTCGGCGAGACTGTTTTCCGTACAGTTCGAGTCTTGGAGGCTAGACGGCGGTTGAGGTGCTCGTCAGGTTTGATCCGCGGAATATACAGGGCATCGGTTTTCCGCAAAACCAGCTCAGTTTCGTTACTCCACATAACTTCAGCGTACTGAGGCCGGTCCAACACGACCATTCGAATGAACATCTCAGACAAGTTTATCGCTTCTAGATGAAAATCGTGTGGAGACAAAGATGGCTGTCCTTCTACGTCGAGGAAAAGAAAGCGTAAGTGAGGCGATTCGGACATAGCGGTACGTCCAATACCCACCATCATGTTAGCACGAGGATCCACGAAGCCACACCACCCCCGTCTTACCCAGAATATATACGATGCATACTTGCATACTGTCTGTATGGCACGCAGACTTGCGCTTGAGTAGGCCCACGGGGCTGCCTCTTCCTCGTCAATTCGAACTTCCGAAAAGCAAATCACGGCACAACCAGGTCGGATGAGGGTCGATCCGTGTGCTTTCATTGCCTCCCAGCCAGGGAGCAGCGTTGAGCGGTGCACAAAGGGTTTCAGCACAGATTCTACTTCAAGGGCGATTTCATTGCTATGATCACCAGCCTCGTCGCCGATAATCACTAGGTTATCGATAAAAGTCTCGGGTTCTGAGGCGGTATGAAGTCGAATTGGCGACCGTATAAATTCCACCTTCTCGTCCACGGCCTGGCTAACCATGACAGAGTTCAGGTACAACGAATCGTCTTCACTGTCTCGGATAACGTGGTCCACTCCTGAAAACCCATTTTGCTTGAGAATACTATCCCACTGTTGCTCGGAGACAAGGGGACCGTACATTCGCCCGTCGCCTTCGCGCCCTAGCCACCATCCAGGGAGCCCCGAAGATATGAATGAGGCAAAGAGCGTGCCGCTGGTCAGTTCGGAAAGAATAAGAAACCCCCCCGGCCGAAGTAATCGTCGACAATTGGACACTGTTTGGGCTAACCATCGCGTGGCATGGAGCACATTTGATGCAATGATAAGATCAAAAGTATGCTCACCAAGGTTGGACTCTTCATCAATTTTTTCAATATTTAAAACGGCGTAATGGATTCTCTCGGCGCCGGGGTACATGGAGAAGTTATCAGGAGCACCATGCAGGAAGCCTGCAGAAATGTCCGTGAAAGTATATGACGAGAAATACCCGTTGAGTTGGGCTAAGGCCGCCGTTGTCGTCGCCCCCGTTCCGCCTCCTATCTCTAGAATTCTCATATTAGGATAACGGTGGGCAATTTGGCCTACAGCAGAACCAACAAGCTGATTGGCTTGCCACATGCCCATTGCTTGATGATAAAACCGAGTCCACTTATTGTCTTTCATGAGGGTTTCAAGCATGGAGCCCTCATGAGGCGTCGCATCAGACATGGACGAAGCACACATGACCGATGGGATAGCTTTTCCAACTGCTTGAACAAGTTCGAATTCGATACAGCCTTGGAATTGTTTCCCCCACTCGTCAATAGTGGCATGGGTATCAGTAGTCCATTCCGCTCGAACGCGGCTGTCACGCCCTGCTTGTATCGTCGGTATTACTTGATTTATGGCCCAGTCGAATAGGTACTGGAAGTGCTGGGCCGTCAGACTGGCCTGCTCATAAGAAATCTGTGTTGTGAGTTGCCTAAGATAGAAATATGCCGTTCTATCACAAACAGCATTCAAGACTGCTCGGTCTACCGTATACCCCGGCGTCTCCATGACCCCTGGAGTATCGAATCCGGATGATTGAATGTCTTTGCCCCAAACCGTGCGTGCTAATAAGGGCCTATCTTCCTGCTGGTCATGTGTAGAGAGACGGGACACAGCGAGTCCTTCCAGTTGTATAGTGGGTGACCGACAACGGGCGCAGAACATATCCAAGTCACCCGAGATGCAAGCATTTGAGGTTCGGCGTATGTAACAATCAGCTAACATCATGCGATCGCCATCGTACTGGGAACAGGTCTGGCCCTGGCATAGCCAATGATCCATTGCTGCCAAGTCGACTCGAACCCGGTCGATGGTGGCCGGGAGGTAGGGATTACTCATGCTACCATCTCCAGGAAAACTGTAGGCTGCGAATACTCCATGAAAGGCTGCATCAAGAGTTGCTGGATGGATGTGCACTAGGTTGTACCCAAGTTCAACGCTCTCGTAAGGCCATTGCATGGTTACAGTTGATACATTTCGTCTTCGGTTTATTGAATCAAGAAGGAAGCGGCCAGAGTATTGAAGCCCGATAGACGACACCCAAGAATAAAAACGGCCAACGTCAACACTACTCAGTGGCAGTGATGGCTTTATTCGGGGTGGAAGAGGTGGGGAGTGATGGACTCGTTCTTCTAGAGGCGGTGAAACTACTGTGACGGTCGCCTTCCCACTGAAGCGGAGGCTCGTAGAAGTAGATGCTACCCCATGCTCTGCATAGACATCCATAGTGCTCGCAAGGGATTGGCCACTGTAACATGCGTACTCAGCCTCTAACGCGTGCGAAGAATCATCTCGACTGACAACACGTATGTTAAAGATCACATCAACACCAGCTGACGGGTCTTCATGAAGCGTAATGGCGCGGTGGAAAACGAGATCGTTCAGCTCAACGAGGCGTGCTGGGTTAACCGCGTCTGGCTGGGTCACCTCTGCCAGAATATTGGCGGCGTCAATAGCCATAGAAACAAACCCGGCAGCAGGAAATACTACCTGGTGCTGGAACCGATGACCGCGCAGCCAGTCAAGCTCGCCAAGCATTAGGATATTTCTCCACGTCATTGTTACCAGATCCCGAGAGTCTGTCCCACCATACTGTGTAGCCTTCCCGAGGAGGGGGTGCCTATAAACCTTAACATTAGAGCTTTCTCTGCTTACGCTAGGGTGAAGGAGCACAATGTACGCTTAGAATTAACTTACAGAGGTCGTTTGTATTCATTCCGCGCTCTGGCCTTCCTCGATTCGAAAAAGAGTTTTTGTTCATGGTCCCACCCATACGGAGGTAAGTCCGAAACAAGCTGAGGGAGTTTATTTGGTAGGTTTATGGGCTCGTATAAAGCTTCGTGCATGGCATTCCAGTCCAATACTGAGGGCGTACCGTCTGACAGCCGGACCTTCGTCCAAATAAAGCCGAGGGCTTCAGAAAACGCGACCCGATCATCTTTATCCCTGCTAAGAAGCCCGATATAAGGAATATCGACGCCGGTAAGTGCCTTTATCGAGTCTGTGAAGGGCCCCCGAAGGGTCGTATGGGGCCCAATCTCAAGTGCAATATCGAAACAATAATCAACCTCTCGGACCGCTCTTTGAATCGCTTGGTAAAAGAGGACAGGCTTGTTCATGTTTTCAACCCAATACTTGCCACGGAGAGATTCTGGGTCGTTGATTTTACTCCTGTCCAACCCGTAGACGCTAGAGAGCCAAATACAATCGCCCGAGGGTGTGCAGGGTTGTATTCCACACGTTTTTAGCGACTCTAAGTACTTCGTGGAGCACGCCAGTGTGTGGGGCGAGTGATATGCCTTAGTAACCTTGAGGATGCGAGCAAATACCCCTTTCTGGTTGAGGATATTCTTCGCTTCGTATATTGCGGTACTGTCGCCGGACAAGGTGATACTACCTGGCGCGTTACAAGCTGCCACTGATAGTCTGCTACTGAAGTCCTTTTCTCCACAAAACCTCGTTCCCTCGTCAAAAGTCATATCGACGGCCATCATGGCACCCGCCTCACCGGTCACAGTTGATTTTACGAGCGTAGAATAGAGACCACGGTAGTAAGCAATACGGATGGCGTCCCTGCTCGAAATATATCCAGCGACATATGCTGCTGTGATCTCTCCGGAGGAATGGCCAATTGCCGCGCTTAGTCTGACACCACAAGCCTTAAGTAGGTCAACCAAGGCAATCTGTAGGGCGGTGGTGACTGGCTGTGAGATGACAGCTTCGTGCACCCCTGCTCCCTCATCGGACAGTGCTATCAGTTTATCGGCAATTGACCAATCAGGGGCCTCGGGTAGCTGTGATAGAGACTCGTCAAGCTCGCAGATAGAGCGCCGGAACACTGGCGAGTGTTCAAGCAAATATGCCCCCATGCGAGGCCACTGAGCACCTTGACCGGTGAACACCCCAATGACGCGTAGTGGGAATTCTGGAGAAACCACAATAGTTTCGTTAGCCTCATAGCTCTGTATCACATGGGCTTCCAACTTTTCCACAAGCTCTTGTGTGGTCGCTGCCGAAAACGTGGCCCTGCGCGGAAGCTCGGTGCGGCGACATTGCAATGTCCATGCCAGGTCTCTCAGATTCAAATTGGTTCCTTCTGTATGCCGAAGCGTCGCAGTCAAACGAGAGATTGCCTTTTGAAGGGATATAGCGGAATGGGCTGATAAGGTGAATGGCCCAAAGACCCCGCTCTCATTGTTGTGTGTTGTGGCAAATACACCCGGGTTCGAGCTGCCATCCCAGCTCTCAATAATTGCATGTGCATTGGTACCCCCCATACCGAAACTGTTGACGCTTGCCCTCCTCGGGGTGTCTGAGGGCAATTCCGGCCACCGTTTCAAGCTCGTTGGCACACAAAGATGCGGGTAGTAGAACGGTTCGATAGCCGAACTGAGCTTCTCGAAGTGCAGGTTAGGTGGAATTTGGGCGTGACGCACAGCGAGGGAGGCTTTAAGAATCCCTACTAACCCAGCAGCACCCTCTTGATGGCCGACGACAGTCTTTACAGATCCCACGTACAACATATTGGCATTCTGATCATTTACAGGAGCCATACCATGGGGTTCGCTCTGTGGGAAAAAGACCTCTTGAATCGCCCTCGCCTCTTTCGGGTCGCCAGCTGGCGTTCCTGTCCCATGAGCCTCGAAATATTGGCATCTGTCCCGTGCTTGTGTCGGATCTAGGCCGCACTTGGCGTATGTCATCCGGATAAGCGCTGCCTGAGATTCGGCATTAGGAACTGTGAGGCCCTCGGGGGTTCTGCCGTTTTGATTCACTCCTGTTTCGCGGATGATACATTCAATATGATCATTATCAGCAATCGCGCATCTAAGGGGCTTGAGAACCACTGCTGCTACTCCCTCACCACGGGCATATCCATCAGCTGATTCATCCCACATTCGACAATAGCCCGTAGGCGATAGCATATGAAGCTGTTGGTGGAGAACTCCAATGTTAGCCAGCCCAACTGATAGCAAAAAAGGAACACCAGTTACCTTCGACTCTATAATGAAGAGGTCCGGGTTGAGAATAAAGTTTACCCCGGCCACAACCGCCAAACTGATATCTCCACTTCTCAACGCTTGGACAGCATGATGAAGGGCAACCAGGCTCGAGGAGCATGCCGTGTCATGATTCACAGACGGACCATGCCAGTCAAAGAAATAGGACACACGATTTGCTGTTACGGCCCGCGAGACGCCGGTCGCAGCGTACAAGGGAATGTTGTCTATGTCTCGGTAGAGGGTATCTTTATAGTCATCGGTCATCTGGCCAACATACACGCCGGTCTGGGAACCCCGCAGGCCATGCATGGAGTAGCCGGCAGCATCGATACTCTCGTAGACAGCCTCAAGAAGAATCCTCTGCTGGGGGTCCATCGATTCCGCCTCGCGAGGGCGGATACCGAAGAAATCGTGATCGAAGACCCGGTAGTCTCCCTCGCAGAGGTAAGCATATTGTACATCGGTACTCTGATACGTATTCATAATGTCAGAAAACGGTTCACATGTACTGTGCTCCCGTCCTAGATAGAGGGCAAGGCCCACTGAGAGCCATAGACAGAAGAATTGTGTTCCTTACCCCATGATAGCTTGCGTCAGGGTGATGAAAACCCTGTGCACAGAACCGTTCAGTCGATGATATGTTGCAACGAACATCTCTGGGGCTTTTTAAGAGAGTCCAGAGTTTGGAAGGCGATGTCGTGTTACCAGGAAGCCTACAGCTACTGCCGATAATGGCTATAGGCTCTGATTTCCAAGCTCTAGTGTCCATCGTCGCTTCACGCCTAGGGGTAATTGGATTCGAGTAACCAATGAAGTTGATGACTGGTAATTACAGACCGGCACGTACGGAACACAGTATGATTATTGAGTGGAAAATAACGCAGACACAACCGATGTAGGTAGGGCGTGGACGAATGCTGATCTGTAAACTTGTTAGTAGTCGCCAGTACCTATTTACGGTGAGAAAAACAGTCAACGTACGCGGATCGGGCATGCTACCTCAAAATTACCAATCAAGACATCATATATATGAAATATCCCGACTCTTTTCTCGGGGCGGGATAATCCGAAAGAAAAAAAATGTGCCGATTTTATCTCTTACTATCCGGGGCGTCGCATCGAGATAACTCCTGCTCACCTGTACAGTCGAGCCTTGGGGTCCTCTGGCCATTCTAACACTTTTCCCATAAGAACTTCGTGAGTAATGGTAAATTGCTTTGGTATTATCTATGGCTCAGATCACCACGATGCCAACTAGCCGCAATGCACTAGTCACGTCAAAGAATGGAGGGAGACTTGAGTTAGCCCACGATGTTGAAATCCCAAGCCTCCAGCCCGATATGATGTTATGTCGTGTTAGGGCTGTGGGACTGAATCCTGGCGATGTTAAATCGAGTGACTACACATCCTGCTCTGGCTTGATCAGTGGCTTCGACTTCGCTGGCGAGATTCTGGAGGTCGGTGTGGGTGTGGAGCGATTCAAGAAGGGCGACCGCATTGCTGGATTTGCCCATGGCTACAACTCAGATGACAAATCGACAGGCGCCTTTTCCGACATCGTTTTGGCAGACCAGAATTTCGCACTTGTCCTTCCCGAGGACTGGACATACGGGCAAGGTGCGGTTCTAGGAACAGCTCTTGGTACCGCAGGCTTTGCTCTCAGCCATTACCTGAACATTCCCCTACCTGTTCACGGCTGCGAAGAGAGGAACAACGACGGTGGAGAATACGTCTTGGTTTCGGGCGGCGCGACCGCGACAGGCATCATGGCAATCCAATTACTGTCAATGGCGGGCTTTAGGCCTGTAGCCACCTGTTCGCCTGCCAAGTCCGCTTTAGTACGCTCCCTAGGCGCTGTAGCTACGTTCGATTACCACTCTTCAACTTGCGGAGCCGACATCCGTCTTCTCACACGCAACAAGCTGACGCGCGTGCTCGACTGTATAACAACTGCAGAGAGCATGACAATGTGCTATACGGCTATCGGTTCCAGTGGTGGGCGGTACATAGGACTTGACCCCATCTCTCCCCACGTCAAGTACTCGCGGCGGGACGTCAGTGCTGACTGGGCTATGGCCGTAGCTATGTTTGGATACCCTGTCCGGCTTGTAGGTGACTATGGAAGAGCGGCAGCACCAGCACTACGAGAATTAGCAAAAGGCATATATTCTACGGGCAAAATGCTTATTAGCAAGGGATTTCTGCAAAGGCCACTAACACAGATTCGTGCCGGTGGCCTAGCGGCCGTTATCGAGGGGATAGACGACCTACGGCAGGGTCGGGTGACGGGCACGAAGCTAGTCTACAAGCTAGATTGATATTCCGACTCGGACTGGACGGTACGGGAACGGACTGTTTCCTTCTCCTGTAGGTGAGACTATTCTCACTATTCTAGGTTAGGTTAAGATAGCCGGTACATTTGATGGTGCTTGGTATGTAAGGACATGCATACGGTGTCAATATAGACGTACAGACTACAGTAGATAGCGCACTGCGATCAGTTTCCGTCGCGTCGGGTAGTTTTTGAAGTGGGTCAGAGAGGCGCGGAGAGGCGCGGAGAGGCGCGATGAGATAAATATACCGGCTTCTTACAACCCTTCTTCCCCTTACCGAAGTCTTCATTAATTACATACACCCCGTCATAGTTAGGAGCTCTTAGTGGTGTTGATATGACTAAGACGGGCAATTATGCCGTGAATCGTAGTCGGCATATTCCTACTAGATCGCAACATTACGACCGCATATTGCTCAATGCGAGCATACGACACCACGCGCCTAAGCAAACTAATCCATGAAGGATGTATGCAGGTGTGCACACTGCTATCATCTACTATGGCACATCAACAAGGGACGGGTTGTGATAGAATCTATTTCTACTTGTGCAGAGTATTCGTTCCAGCTTCCCATACTGCCCGTTCATCTTAAGTTGTCGCTATGTTTCAGATCAGGCCGTCGGAATTTTGCCACTTTGAATTTCTGCGGGTTCTTAGCACGGCCCCAACTCATGGATGTGATGTTGGAGAGTGTATAGAGGTAGCCAACAAAATAAAAATCAACGATGGAGAGAGTTGGTATAACTGCTGGTCCGAGGCAGCCAGGAAAGCCGAGGATGTCGCTGAGCAGGCTATTCTCTCAGGGGATAGGGTTGCTGCCCGCTGGGCTTTACTGCGGGCAAGTAACTACTGGCGCTCCAGTGAACTGTACGTCTCCGCCGACCACAACAGCTCTTTCTCTCCAAGCAAGGTTCATGTATAATTGGGTTCTGATCTGGCCTATCTTAGGATGCTCCGAAAGCCTGAACCCCAGCATGATTCTCGTCAGCTGGAAATCGTTTCCCGGTCGGTCAACAATTTTAGGGAGGCGTGTAGGCTATTAGACACCCCGGTCGAATTCCTCGATATTCCGTATGGGACAGAGGGTGCTACACTCCCGGCTTACCTCTTCCTGCCTCAGAAAGGCCCCGACGGTGATAGCAGCGGCAAGATCCCCATTGCTGTTCAAGTGCAAGGCTTCGACACAACGAAAGAAGAGTTCTACCATTTCACGGTAGCGGGCGCTCTTCCCCGTGGCTACGCAGTCTTGGCGTTTGATGCGCCGGGTCAGGGCATAGTAATTCGGAGGGAAGAACACCGTTTGCCCTTACAAGCTGACTTCGAGGTTGTGGTACGAGCCGTACTCGACGCGCTATGGACACATGCAGCGAAATCGCCCGCATGTAAGAATCTCGACTTAGAGCGACTTGCGCTCATGGGTAACTCAATGGGGGCCTATTTTGCTTTACGCGGGGCAGCATTCGACCATCGTGTCAAGGCATGTGTCGCCTCCGACGGCTTCTATGATTTAGGTGCTGCGGCTCGCGAGCGCATCCCACCTTGGTTTCAATACCTTAGTAGTGGAATGGTCGACCGCCTTATGGGCTTAGCCGTGAGGCTTTCCAACTTTCAGACACGGTGGGAGCTAGCTCATGGAATATTCGCGTTTGGCGCTTCGTCGGTATCCGAGGTCATGGAGAAATCCCAAAATTTTACACTCGATGGGATTGATGGTACTTCTGTTCTGGCCAACGTTTGCTGCCCAACCCTTGTAACTGATGCAAGGGACTCTATATTCCGCCTGGATGCTCAACGGATCTATGACAGTCTGTCGCAACTCAAGGATGGGGAGTCTAAGATTATGTGGAGTCCGGTGGGTATTGGTCAGGGCTCATTGCAGGCCAAAGTGGCAGCTTTCTCACACCTCCACTGCGTGGTTTTTGGGTGGCTAGACAAAGTATTTGGTATCGCACGTGCGCCTCTGAACTGATCACATCTCTTGAGACACATTTCAACAACATGTGCAATAATACATCATTTTGACCCATGTAAGCATCTAAAAGCCAGCATTGTGCCTTTGTGTTACCCCATGCATGTGGTTCCTTTTTGTGGGCATTACAAAGAACCTGAAACAATGGAATCAAGTAGAAAAAACTTGGGACAAACGGACTGCAAGTACTATGGTTGGCATTCCAAACCTCCGAGGGGTCAAGAAAGGAAGTGAGTCTACTACATAGTACAGCATATAAATAGAATGGATATGTAGTTGACCTGTAAGGGAGAAAAAGAGATTGGCTAAGGCTCTAACTGTCAGATTTGAGCTGGGTAATCTTGTTGTACATACTACATGTATGTATGCATATTGTTGACTAGGCTCCGCCTTGCCCCCACATCGTCGGTACTTACCGACATACTATGTATGTACCTCCCATACAACACTAACCGTTATAGGTATAGGAGGGCATTTCTGGGTCAAGCCGGTCAAGTTGCACGTCTCCTCATCGTCCCAAAGGTTTTCTGTTGGATTGACACATACATGTAGCGATTTTATAGGCAGGCTTGCAGGTATTTGGCAATGAATGAGAGCCTATTGATATAATGCATTCTAGAATGTTTTGTCAGTACTCAGCATCTCAGGCATGCCCGGCGTAGATAATGGCAGGCAAAGCATAACAGCATATGTACATTTGTTTCTCCAAACAGCAGGGTTGTATTGCCCGGTACCAACGATCCTGGCAAATGGGACTTGGCCTTGTCCAGTATGTAGTCAGTTCCATCAACTGACCAAGTTCCTGCTACCTATTGAAGACCTTTCAAGGACATGACAGCCAGTTAATCATACTCCTTGAGTGTGGTATTGATGATCTGCCCCTGCTCAATGAAGGTGGTCTGCATGCCCACCTGGACATCTACTTTGTTCTGCAGGATCCAGCCCTTCTCAAATGCAGCGACTTTATTGTTCCAATCCGGGTCATTGAGCATGTTGCGGAGCTTTTGCGGGTCCGTTACCCAGTAGATCGTAACCGCGTCGTAGGGGGCCATGTACCAGCCTTCGGCACAACCTCCCTTGAGCTGGTCTAAATCGGTTTGAAACTGCGTTTTGAGCGCTTCGGGCGTCATATACTAGTAGACCATCCCGCTGTCAGTCACTTCGTAGCTTCAAATAGTTTTTCATACAACTTTATTGAGTGCCAACAGAACGTACAAGCTCGCAGCGGTCAATGCCATGTCTATGGGCGATAGGAATAAAGCGGGGTATCTGTTCCTCTAAGTACCACTTGGTCCATGTCTCCTCGTCGTGTGCTGGGTCTCGATAGTGAAGAATCGAAACCTTGAGCATTGGGGTATCCTGTTCGGCCATGGTTTACGTGGCACCTTTAAGTCTTGTCGGTATAAGGCTACTATAGTCGTGTTCGCACAATATGAGTTAGATTCCTAGAAGCTAAGTTCTCTAGGAATATTAAAAGTCTCAACCATCTAAGTGTTGCGGCCAGGGGATATTTACATACGTCCAAACTCATCTTTTAATCTGATGAGGGGCCGATCACCCCTCGTTCTTTGTGTGTCCAAGTTGGGCAGCGGCCCCATACCGACATAAAGCAGGCTGGCTTATATCTTATGCATAATCACAATGAGTGTGCTAGTATGCACCGACGTGACACTAGGTTCGGCACATTACTCCAAGGAGCATCCTCGTCACCCCATCACGTCGGGCTGAAAGATGCAGCAGGCAGCAGCGGATACTGCTTCACACTCATAGGTCGGACAACCGCGGGTGCGGGATCCGGTTGCTGCCATCGGTAATATGACGAGATGGTGCAACCCAATATAAACTAGGCAGGTACCTTCACACAGCTCGCGAAGCGAAACCGCTTAGTACCGTCTGTCAAGCGACCCTGCCCCAGACGCCAGCCCAGGATTGTTTAGACAAAGCATTCCGCTAAAACAATACGATAGAGCAAAGACAACATCTTGAATACGAAGCAGAAGGATCGGGAAAGGGTCAAAGACAGATTCAGAATAATGGCTAGTCTTGCCTTGCTGCGAGTTGCCCCCCTACTTTCGGCGACCAGCTATGTTACATTCACCTTCTCAGAAGACACATTCGTTCGCCCTTTGGTTCACACATCGACATCGTCGGCCGAGGCAAAGATTCGCCGACATGCAAATCGCATCTTTCCTAGCTTGTACGCTTTCACACGCCGGGGCCTTCCATATATTTTCCTTAGTTACCCAATCAGCATTGCCACAGCCGCCGCCAATCTAGCCAAAACCGGCCCCGGTGTTAGTTTCGGCAGTGACGCATCTCCCCAGGCACGTACAGCCGCAATACTCTACTCTGCTGGCCTGATATTCAGTGTTCTACATTTCCCATTTGGACCAACTGCTATGTCTTACCTGGACCGTGTCGGCGCCGACCAGGGCGTCGAGGGAGATTTCGAGGCAGATAACACCGCTAATATGGCCTTCTGGCTTAGAATCAATGCTACACGTGGAGCTGTGGCCGATATTCCTTCCTTGATTTGTTATTTCTTTGCATTTCTGTACGCGATGGCATAATTGAATTTGCCGTATGCCTATAGTGCCTCTCATGTATAGGTAGTATTGGGACAGATGAGCGCAAAGAGCGGGGTGGATTTTTTAGGCTATTGTGTATCTATGGTATGAAAGTTTACCACCTACTCAAAGACAGTTACTAGTATAATACTGGGCATCTGCAGTTAGAGCGTGTCAGTGTTAGCCTTATCCCGCCCGCTTGGGGGTTCTAGGCCGTATTCCGTCTCAAGCTGGTCACGGAGCGGAATATCTCTGACAACAAAGCAAAGAAGAAAACCCAAAAGCGAGAAGCCAACAGCAACTTGCCAGCATCTTTCCAGGCTCTTAACATAAATTGTTGTGATTTGTGAGCGAAGTTCAGGGCTCCAGTTTTGCATCGCTGTGCCGCCCCCAACCGATGCTAGCTCATAAGCACCCCCGTTTACCAAAGATGCTCGAACAGACGGATCGGGAACGGCGCCGACAAGGCTGTTGACTCGGGAATTGAATATCGCTGCTGGTATTGCAACCCCCCAGACATATCCAAAGCTTCGCACAAAACCCCATGCCGCGGTCGTGATAGCTTGGTCGACTTCCTCAAGCGGGGCTTGAACGGCTGGCCAGGTTGTTGTTGTCAGTACACCAAGGCCTGCCGATGCGATGACTAAAACACCAGCCCAGTACGCTGTAGTTGTCCTTTCATCTAAGCGCGTAAAAAGGCCATAGCTTAGGGCTAGGAGGGCGGTTCCAATGAAGAAGAAGGGCCGGTATCGACCAAACTTGGTAGTTCCAACCCCGGCTAGGATGGCAAAGGGCATTGTAACAAAGGGAAGTGGCAACAGATTAACACCAGAGGTCGTAGGCCCGGTTGCTAAGACACCCTGGAAGTATACAGGTAAGAAGTAGACAGTAAAGTTCGTTAGTAACGCATGGAGAGAAGCAATTCCGAAGGCACCTAGCGAAGTGCGGTTCGAGAAGAGCCTAAGTGGCATCGTAGGCTCAGTGATGAGAGTTGTGGATTCGATACAAAGAAATGCGCCGATGCCAGCAAGTCCAAGGACAAGAGGGACAAGTGTCTTGTAGGACGACCACTCGTATTCCGTGCCACCCCAGGTCAGGGCAATCAGAACAGCAACAACGGAGGCAATGAGAAGAGCATTACCACCGAGATCAACACGCTTGATCGAGTTCTTGACGGTGTCTTTCCTATACCGAGTGCGTAAGAAAAACCAGAGGAAAAGCAGCGCAATGCCGGTGATCGGAAGGTTTAAGTAAAAAATCCTGTAATGAAGGTGGTCAGCGTCCGTAGCTTCGTATCAGAAATCAATGAAAATACCGACCATCGCCAAGTGGCACGTTGTGCAAATAGACCTCCAATGACAGGACCAAGGCACGCGGCAACAGTATAACCGACCAACACAATACTCATATACTGTGGTCTCTCGCGTAGAGGGACGAGGTCTGCGATATTGATCTCAATCAATATGCTGATGGCGCCACTACCAGCGCCTTGAATTGCCCGACCAGCAATAAGGGCCCCAAGGTTCGGCGCAGAACCGCAAATAGCGGAGCCCGCACCAAAGAGAAAGGTCGCCAGAAGGGTCGTACTGCGTCGGCCGTACACATTCGCCGCTTGCCCGAATAAAGGCTGGAAAGCAGTCATGGTGAGGAAATAGGCGTTGGCAATCCATACCCAGCCGGGACTTTTCCCGATATCTTCGAGGATGGAGGGCATTGCAGTTGAGACGACTGTTGTGTCAAGGGCCGACAAAATAGATATTAGCTGCATAGAGACCACAATCCCCTGCCCAGAATAACTAATTAGCAAATATTGTGGAAGGGAGAATGCAAAGACACTTGACTCACCCAGAATCTCATTGATTTCTTCTCAGACTTCTCTCCTTCATCCTCGATATGCCCACAGTCTGGACTGGGCACAGAATCATCCTTCTCTGGTTTTGCTGAGCTTCGGTGAGCCTCTTGAACCGTGGGCTGCGTCATTGTCGGGCTTGGTGTGTGACGGGACATTCAGAAGTCATAATTAGCTAAGATGCAAGGACAGATGTGGCTAGGTAAATATAACGCGTAAGTTCTGTATTTGAAGACGTGCTACGGTGCCACTGCTGCCTTCGCATTAGATAATGCAAATAGCCAGAGCCTTGCTTTTTGGGAAGCCAACGACTGGCAGTGACTGGTATCATGTACCCGGATCGTTGTTCTTCCGCGTTACACTGAATAGACCGCTTTACTCTCCGACGTCGTATCGAGCAATGACAGGTCATCTGGCCTGTCGGTCCTGAAGGTGGCAGACAGAAGCGCATATCGATAAACGTAGTTTACCTGCATAGCGGCTATCGAGTGGTAACTACGAGATAATGTCCTTCAGTAGCTCTTGGCCGCCGGATGTTAGAGACAGTTACAATCCAACGGTCCCTGAAACCAGAGGCTCTGCGGGGTGCAATTCTCCATAGAGCGCAGATACTTGCTGATCCTTTTGCAAGGTAGGTTGAGGTCCTGGGCAACACCACGATGCCGGCAGCCGTCAGCCTGCATCCCTAGAGCGACAGGTCAGCAAATTCATTTCCTTGATAGTTCTCGTTCCCACTGAGCGAGACAAATCTTGGTTGGTATAGTGCCCCTCGTTGTAGCTAAGAGTTTAGATAACTGTATTACCAATTTAATAGCCACCAAACATTGGCATGCTGTAGGTAAGTTGGGGTACAAGTTACGGGCTGACGACCCGTACCACTCACTGCCACTCACTGCCACTGACAGGGCTGGGCCCACTAGGGGACCCACCCCCACCATTGTATTTACTTCCACGCCCATGGGGCTGGATTGGCACTTCTCTTCCTTTTTTCCTCATCTGTAGATTCCATACTATAGATGCAGTATTTACGAGGAGCCTCGCCTTCTCCGAACTAGCTCGACCGTGATAGTACATACTAAAACTACGGCTCTACTTAATCGTAAGTGTAGGTACCTACAGTTGGAGATGGATGCGAGGTTGGGTAGGGAAGTGGTAGTGTGGGAAGGGTGGGACCAAGAACGAAGCAGGGGCCTCTCGCAACCTGCCCGGCAAGTACAGTACGGAAAGATAAGCGAACATATGCATATTGTTGCCCGATCATCCTATTTACTACCTAGGTACTACCTGGAAAATTACCTACCCAGGTATGTAGCTATCTGTTTACTTGGCGCTGGCGCACCAAATCCCAGGCTATATATGTAGGTATACAGAGAGGATACTATCTATGGTTATAGGCAAATAAAATCATGCATATTTCAGCTAACTAAGCCTGATTTGTTATTTGTATTAGAACTATAATGTAGGCCTAGATTATAGTAGGTATATACTAGTATATAGTCAGGAATTGTGCGCACCAACGTTAAGCAAAATTAATATGTGCCATGCAAAATATATACCTAGGTAGATAACGCCCTGTTATAGACACCAAGACTCTAGAGAGTCTTGGCAAGGTTATCTGCATAGTAAAAGAGGCAATTCTATATAAGAATTACTCCCCGCGCATGTGTTACCCGATTTGGATCGCTAAGACCTGACAGACTAAGATGTAGATTGATAGATAACCTACTAAAACTTCTAGTACTGTACATTAGAATGCTCTCCTTGCTAGGTACTACACCTCTTGACAGCCTACTTGAAGTTATATACACACATACTTGTACGCATACACTGCTATAAAACGCTGTTTTTTAGTGTTTTTATTATTTACAGCTGTTTGCAGCCTTTAGCAGTCCGTTTTGTAGCTTTCGATCTGCATAGCCTTAGGTAGTGTGACAGCATTGTTGTAAGGCCTTAGTAAGTGTTAAAGGTGTCGGTGTACTATGTAGGTGGAGGATAGAGGTAAGTGTTGAAAGTAAGTGCTACTTACACTTGTAGGGCCTACAGGCCGGCAGCAAAGTTAGCTGTTTCCTAATCAGGTAATATGTGCACGGGGAGTAAATTTATACGTGCGCGGGGAGTAATTCTCTTTTTTAAATTGGGTAGTACGTGCGCGGGGAGTAATTCTTTTCTATATGTACGGGAATAAAAATCAATAGGCAAAACTTGCTGATTAACGCGCTCCTCCACTTGGATTGGCGCTTATACACTAAAATAGACCCCTATGCATGTACTTTGAGTCTACATGTCCGTGGTGTAGTATTACGAATATAGCCCCCAAGCTGAAAGCAATTCCTCACCGAGTTTGCGGCCTTGTCGCGCCGAGTGCTACCTACATAGGTGGGCACGTAACTTGCCGCGCATGTGTTACTTGATTTGGACTGCCAAGACCTGGCAGACCAGGATGTGCGTTGATAGATGACCTACTAAAATTACTAGCACTGTGCATCAGAATACCTCTCTCCTTGCTACTTACCCCTTAACAGCCTACTTGAAGTTATACACACACATACTTGCACGTACACACTGCAGTAAAACGCCGTTTTTGGTGTTTTTATACCACTTGAGTAGTCTGTTTATTTATAGCTGTTTGTAGCTTTTGGTAGTGCATTTTGTAGCTTTCGATCTGCATGGCCTTAGGTAGTATAACAGCATTATTGTGAGGCCTTAGTAAGTGTTAAAGGTACCTAAGTACTACTTACACTTTATAGGGCTTGCGGGCCGGCAGTAACGTTGGTTGTTTCCTAATCGGGTAACATGTGCACGGGGAGTAAAAATATACGTGCGCAGCGAGTAACTCTCTTTATAATATAGCGATACCCCTAGGCGTCATTTCTACCAGGTACAACAGGCATGACAAAAGTTTAGGTAGTTGTAATTCTTGTACCAACTCCTGCACGTCTAGCTCAGATCAGGCAACCCAGTCCGTATAAGCTGAAGACGGCGCTAACATTAAGGCTGCGACAGCAAAAGTGATGCGTACAGCCTTTCAGCTTCTGGAGTGAGATTGTAAACGGCGGGCAAGTCTAAAGTCATTAGGGTGGTGATCGGATTCAAATGAAACGCCAGTCTAAACATAGGCTGGCCGTGGCGTGTACGCCTGCATCTTACACCCCTGTGTGCTCTCATGCTGCATACAGAACGTAGATGAAAAGCTAAGTGAGAAATGGCTGCTTGAAAGGTCAAAGTTTAAATAACTAAGAATCTTAAAGTCCACTCGCAGAATCATAGCCTCTTACTCATGTCTCAAGCAAAAACGCCAAACCGCACCAATCTGCTCCGCCAGACGTGTAACCGATGCCGTACACTGAAAGTTCGTTGCCAGAGTCAACTCCTGAGTAGTGACCAGCAAAGCGCTGATGATAGTGCCGCTGCTGGCCTCTCGTGCCTCAGATGCTCACGAGCTCACGCCATCTGTACCTTCGGATGTAAGTGTGAACTTGTGAGACATGTCTCTCTTATTATTGTCAAGTCCAAACTACTAACAAAATAATCTAAAGCGAAACAGCCCAGCGGGCGTCCGCGTGCACAAAAAAACCGGCAGAGTTCAAGCACTCCGTCTTCTTCATCAGCAGTATCGCCGCGGCCACCGTCCGTTTGCTCAGTTCAAAGTCATCCCATCGAGTCCCATATGAGTAACTGGATGCTCTCGCCGCCGAATAATCCATCGCCAGAGCCATGGACATTGCACGAAACTTCATCCGACTTGACTGTCCTACTAGATGGGACCCAATTCACTGGTCTCTCGGAGCAAGACCTCTCACCAAGCCCGGTTCCTAGAGAACCACCAGAAGCACATAATGAACTCATGATACCGGCATTCATAGCTGGCTGCCCAGCCGATACAGTGCCTGATCTGCCCAAAACTTTGGAGTCACAGACTGGGCAAAGTGAGCAACATGATCAACACGAAAACTCGAAAGGCGAAGCCGTAGCAGACAAGACTGTGGAAAGGATGACTGAGATAATGGAGGTTAACATATGCATATATCGGTTGCAGGCTCAGGTAGCAGCTATAGGCACACCAACGCCACAGCTTTGTGATGATCTTACCAACCTCACAGAGTCCTTGATAGAAGCTGTTAAGCAAAATTCCAATCGCTGCCACCTGACCCATCTTTCCGCATCCCCTTTCGATTTTACCCTTCATCAGGGAAGGAGAGGAGGTGATATTTGCGTTTGCCGCCACTCAAACCAGCTGTCTGCACACCAGGACGAGAATAGTTGCGGTGTGGATAGTACCGTTCTTCTACTTCTCCTGGCCAGTTATCAACGAATCTCCAACCTCTTCAGGCAGATATGTGTGTCAATGCATTTGCATATTCAGAAGAATGACATATCCTCGTCAACCACGGCCCGCGTGGTCATGACAACAGAGCTCATCAACCACCTTGTAAACCGTCTTGATCGAGCACTATACCAACTAGCACCCCGGCCGGGACAGTCTGTGATGCCATCTCCACCGGCAACTATCTCGACGACGACCTGGTCTCCGCCAGAGAACAGTTTCAGCAGAGCCTCTTTATCCCATAACGGCCTCTTTGATTGTCAGAATATCATGGCGGAATCTGAAATTGACTCACAGAAGATGTTATCCACCAACTCACACTTTTTCCACAGCATCGTAGCCACCGCCGAGAGAATGGTACAGTCACAAATAGCATTACAGTCAAACATTGTGACCCTAAAGCGGTCCATTCGAGTGTCGGATAAGATTTGATTTTGAAGCACTGTACCCCACTTTGTATGCATACGGCATAAAGGATAGAGGCGTATGTACGAATACAAACATTTGCCGCGACATACGCTGTAATTTCACTTCTACCGCCAATATCCGTGTCGGTTATAGGGAAGGTACTAGCGAGAGAGACACTGTATTATTTAGCAATACACAACCAGTTAGGTACACTGGGTTCGTAGCCCGGGACAGAACTTGTTACCTTGCGTACTACAGCTACAGATGCAGGAGATATCGAGCTAGATTAACTTGTTATTATCTATTATTTGATAGGATTTAAGTCTCAAGCTAGGCCGCTATGCTGCGGCCATGTGCATATAGTTAACTGCCTATGAGGTTCAGTGTGTGACTGGACTACGTTGTGTTATTGCTAGGTTCCTATAGCCCTGTTGTAATTCGTGGTGCAGCTCTGTGTTGTGGCCCATTGTGACGCTCAACCTCTACCTGAGGTTGGTACTTCTTTGGACTCTAGGGTCTAAGCTACAGGTCGTTAGTTTGTTAACTAGGGAAGCGAAATACGGCTTTATTGTTACGTCGGGTTTCTGGGCCAGCGTATCTGCCCCCTTTCCCTAAGGTTACGAGGTGTCGGTGGGCTGAAACCACTTTCTGTCTTACACCACATCAATATCGGAAAGCGAGACGCCACGTCGACGTCATCTCACCCAGAGCAGGAATGTGAGTATGATATCCTCCAACACTCAATGCTGGTTAGGTCGGGTATAACGTATATGCAACTACTTAGCAGTATTGGGTGGTAATACACCCGTTCGCATTTGGCCATTTGCATGCTGTTATGTATGCCGGTTGGAAATGCATTCGGAGTTTCTTCTGCTGACATATTAAAATAAAAATACCACCCGAGGCAGAAACCTAGTGTGACAAGCATCTTCCACTTTGCAGGCCTTTAATAGGATTGAACGTTAATATGCCGACATGGTTGCATTCTGAGAGGTCGACTTAGAGCAAGCAATTAAGCGACGGAGCCTAATTTCTCTGCCATAATTGACCGACATTAGTATTCTTTTCTCCGCAAAATCGCCGCTCAGGTGGATTGTGCTGCCAACGCGCACGTGCAAATTAGAGTTGAAAGCCTCCCCAAAAGCTGGCGGTGTCCAGACTTCTACTGGGCATCAAATCAACACCTCCACCAATTTCTCATATACTGCCTCTTAGCCCACTTGCTGAGTCACAATGGTCAACGCTGTGGAAGGCTCCCAGTTTACCCCGGAGCAGCTCCAATACTACGTCGATCACAAGAATGACTCCAGAGTCCCTAATATTATCGCATGTGCAAGTATCACCAGCTTTCTCTCGACCCTCTTTTTGATTCTGCGACTCTTCGGCCGGTGGAAAGTGAACGGGACGCTCCGTCTTCACCTCAGTGATTGGTTGATTACTGTGGCTTGGGTATGTGTGTTGGTTCTCCATTATCCGTAGAGTACGGCGTAACTTGTCACTGACAACGGTGTTATTATGCGGCAACAGGTCTTCTCTCTACTGTCTTACGTGTGCTTTGCTTTGTTTACACGCTATGGGGGTGGCCGTCATGTTATCTATATTACAGACTCATACCTACTACAAGTAGTGAGTTATGAACATGAAGCAAGCACGATCTCAAAGTCTGCTTACTAATATTTATATTAAAGCTCAGTATTCTCAGCGAAGCCTCGTATGCGTTGGGCCTAGGCTTCATCAAAGGGAGCGTCTTAGCACTTTATGGTTCAATTTTCCCTTCCAGATCCTTTCACGTGGCCCTATGGATCACCGCCGTTTTCACAGTCGGTTGGACACTGACATCTTCGCTGGGTGCTATCCTTCAATGCATACCAGTTGCAAAAATACACGACCCTTCACTGGATGGATACTGCATCCATTACGGAGTACTTTCATTAGTGGTGGGCATTTTGAATATACTCACGGACTTCCTCATCCTTGGGCTCCCCGTGCCACTTGTGTTGAGACTCAACGCAAGCGCAGAGAAAAAGCGCGTCATCATCCTTACTTTCGCCGCTGGATCAAGGTGAGAAACCTACATCTCTGTTGGTGTAACGTCTAACTCATTTTCTCTCTAAGTGCCGCTCTGGTGTCTATTGTCCGCCTTGTGTATTCCCTTTACGTCGGTACGATTGACGGATCATGTAAGCATTTATTCCTACCTCCGGCTTTGTTTCTCATTCCTCTACTTGCAGTATCACGGGTCATTTGGACTATTCTGACATATATGTTGGGAACAGGGGACGCGGTACCTGCTGGGTATGCTTCCTGCGTAGAGCTCACTGTAGGGATTTTCGTGGTATCTATACCAGTATATCGCAAGCTGTACAGAAAGACTGTTAAAGGCGAGGTGGGCGAGTCTATTGCCTGGTCGTTCAGGTCTGACCGCATTCCTCTTCGCCACAAATTCCCCTATACCAGCAGAGAAGGCCATAGCAATATGGAAGTAGGGTATGGGTACAGAGGCAAAGTGATAACCAACACCCAAGGAGGTGGCAGTACGCAAGGAATTGACCGAAATAGTACTCATAGTAGCAGGAATACCATACGCCCAGGCCATACTATAACGATAAAGGCGACAGAAGATAGTGGCATACGGTCGGCGAATTCGGGAATTAGTGTTACAGAGGACATTGACCTCGTCAGATTGGCTGACAGGAATGGCGCATGGGTGAGGATTGACGACGAGAGCATACCAGTGGGGAAATCTTAGGTCAGCAGGGCAGTGAACAGATATCGCTAATGAGGTAGGTATTGGTATTACGTGCACCAGGTGGTGAAATACCCTGTTATGCTCGAGAGAGGGAAAGCAGCGCGGAAACCGAGACTAGGCATGACGCCGGTTAGCTATACACAAGCGCGTAAATTAACTTAGCTTCTTGTAAGGTTGGATTTGGTTATCGCTAAGCTGCAAAGGATACGTGAGAGCAGGGTTCATTTTCTTTAACCTATATTTTTCGCAATATTCATGCCATGGCTTTTACTTGTCAAATGAGTTCTCACACCTATCTTCCTTCTCATTGTCGATTGAGTAGGCGGCGACCATCCTTCATCAGGGCGAAAACCACGCCTCCCCGCGCATCGCAGGGTGAGGTAGTAGAGACAGGGAGTTACCTAGGTACTAGGGGGGACACATGTTACTCGATTTGGAAACTGCCAGCTTACTGCCGGTCCGTAAGCCCAACAAAGTGTAAGTTCAACTGGCCTACCTACCTACGTGCCACCTCCCCTCCAGGGGGCCACCATCACTTACTTACAACTAAGGAGTTAACAGGGCGCTGCTGCAGGCATCACTAAGGATGCAGTTATGGCCATAGTATGCCAACGGCAACAAATAAGTGGTCGTGGGGGCAACAGTCCCTTGTGGCCTTGCAAAAAAGGGCTGCAAACAACCGTAATTAGCTATTCTACCCAAGTGAAATAACAACACTAAAAACAGCTTTTTACTGCAGTGTGTATGACTTCAAGTAGGCTGTTAAGGGGGGTGATAGCAAGGAGAACATTCTGATCCACTTCTTAGTTGGCTACTAGTAACCCTAGAGAGATAGCATGAAGGCTGTGTCAAGCACTTCGCCACCCTCAAAAGGCAAACCCAGAAAGTCTACTCTGCCCCCTAAAACATCGATGATTCAGGAGTAAATGGGGTATACAACATCTGTATATGGGGGGAACTTCATCTCTTAATCCTTTAGAAGACGACCCAAACAATTAAATGCTTAGAAATTAATGCTTCATTATAGCTAAAATCTTAGGGATCTCAACAGCAGTTGTGCAATTCCTAGACATCGCGCTACGTCTCTCTTTGAAACTAGGCAGCGTTTACAGGGACCTTCGCGATGTCCCAGGTGAGCTCAACTGTCTCAAGGCGGATATTGATCAGCAAATCAACATCGCCAGGTGTATACAATCTAGTCATGCTCCCTTCTGGGGTGGCCTTCAGTCGAACTCTGCTGTGGCAACATCAGTTGATGGGACTTTGGCTAGTCACATGTCTCTGGTGAACGAACTACTTGATCTTCTGCAATCTGTAGCCAACAGGGACGACACCGGACCCGTTCGACGGAGTTGGAACGCTGTACGAGCTGTGCATAAACACCAGAGTATCTTGGCGACATGTGAGAGCCTCGAAAAGAAAAAAAGTAGTATAAACTTATGGTTAAGTAACGCAAATGTGTATGCGTGAATAAGTGCAATGTCCTTCTATCTCTGGCTAACGGCTTGTCAAAATCAGCTATCAGTGTCCATTCGGGACCTCGTCAAAGACATGCAAACCAAAGTCGATCAAACGCTACAGGTAACACAGAACCTTGAATCAACATCATCAAAGGCAGAACAACAGCTTAGCCATCTCCCTCGGTTAGCAAGTCTCTCGAATGACATAGCTTCAGCCGTAACCAAGCTTAGCAACGATGCCTCCTCGGCTCAACAGCAACTTCTTGCCACTACCAATAGTTCCAACGTACGCCTTCAATCATTTCTGTCCCAATGGGAAGAGTTAGCACCGACGGTTAGCCTTTCTGAACCCATTCAGTTACAGTATTCTGACGTTGGCTCCAGTTCCACCAATTTAGCGACATCGTTGAAAGGTCTCCACAGCTGTTGATATCTGCTCGTGAACTTGGGATGAGAAGCGAAATTCGCTCAACGCCGGGGGGTAATACCTACATAACCAGTGTTGATGCATCTCATAGCCTATTAGGGTCTATGCAAAACGGAAGGCCTCGTCATGCAAATGCTTGCTCTTGCCGGACCATCAACCAAGTAAACGTCTGCGGCCCTCTGGCCTTTTTACAATTCAGGAAGGTTTTCCGGCGCCAGCACTATTGTCGATGTCCTGAGTCTAAAAGTTCGGAAACAGCTTTGGAGCTTCTTATGAAAATCACCCCGCCTACCTGGCTCCTCAGGCATACGATTAGTCTCGGGATTTCCCTCCATAATTGGGGCTCACAAGGCGGATGGAAGCTCTCCCCCCTAATTGTCGGAATCAGTCGACTTGTTGATTCGAGAGTATCACCTGCATTCCAAGCCATCGGGAAAATATTTGATTACGACACGCGGTCGAGTACGGTCAGCAAGGAAAAATTCCAGACTCTAGAGAAAACACTCCGTGACCTCTTCGTTAGTGGACAGGCCTCAGGACTTGATGAGGATGAAAGTGGCAATACTATACTATATGTAAGTTATTTACTCAATTATCCCACGTTCCAATGCTAATTTGACAGGGTATTCTGACCGGCATAAGTGAAAAGGAAAGCGGCGGCTTCTTTGAGAACTATGGTTCATTGATTCAACTTATATTTGACAACGGAGCCGATCCTAATGTTCACCGAAAAGCGACTACTAATCCGCGGCGGTCACTCACACGTGGCGGTACAGCACTAGATATGTTCGCTTTCCATTTTGCCCACGATTATCCTGAGCTATACGATTATTTCGTTGGAAACGGTGCACATTTCTCTAGGCCTTTTAATTTGTATCTTGGGCCGACACAGAAGTTCCCCCCAGCTTATTCAAGTCTGAGGTAGAGGATCTCATGCTGTTCGAGGAGCAGCTTGAAGGTATAAACATGTCTCTTGCCCATTCTCCACAGTAGAACGCACTAATGATATTTGTCTAGTTTGTGACTTTAATGATTTGATTGTCTCTATTATCCAGCGCGACAAAAACTATTTCAGTCGACGCTTAGCTCTGGATGATTTAGGGCCATCCCGCGTAACTGGTCTCGCACCCATACATTTTGCTATTTGTTGGCCATGGGCCTTGCAACAGCTCATTATAGCTGGCGCCGATATAAACTGTGAAGACAAATCCGGACGTCGCCCTATACACTTGGCAGTAGCATGTGGCCCGATAGAAGCAGTCGAAATCTTGCTTCAAGCAGATTGTTCAATCTACACACACAGCTACTTCAACAGCCTTCTGCAAGAAGCAAAAACTAGGCAACAGACCGATGACTACGTGGTCACCTTGATCGTGGACGCGTTAATCGATCGACATACACGTCTCATCAATCTGGCCATGCCTTGGTTGCCTGATGGCTCAGACTTAAAGAAGCATCTCCGTCAGGGAATAATCTTGGAGAACAGGGCGCCCGAGTTGTTAGAAGCTCTAACTACTCATGGTTATCCCGTTCCGCGATCCCTTGAGGTGGACAACAATAGTGTTTATTATGGTCTGCACGATACCATATACGAACCCTCGCTCACAGTCACCTTGGCAAACAAACTGTGGGAGGATGGTTTTCATTGCATCGACGACTTCATGCCCCATAATAGTCTAACCCCATTTTTGGCAAGTTGGTACAAAGGGGACTTTGACATGGTGTCTTGGTTCATCGAAAGGGGACGTCTCCTTTTGCCAAAGACATTACAGGCTTGCATACGGGCCTTCATTTGTTTGCGGCTGCCCTAGCCTACAGATATAGTACCATGGGCAAATACAATCTCCAAAATTGGCCTACTGGTCCTTCTCATATTCAGATGTTGATGGGAGAAAAGGATCTATGGCATGATACCTGTCACTGCCTGTGCTCGCCCAATGGATGCACGCCAATCTCGATAGTCGTCTCGCAGACTTGGCACTATACTCGATTTCAAAGATCAATAAACGGACAACCCAAGGCTATAATTGAAGAGATCCCCCCATGCATAGAGGCTTGGCGGGATAATCTTATCTACCAACCTGATACATATTCAAGTCATACCAGTCAACTATTACAAGCTTTATTATTTGAAATAATGGGATTAGAGCACACATGTACTCGTATTGACGAATCTGGAAAGAGGTATGACCTAAGCAAGAGACCTTATTATGGACATGGCAACGACTGGAGACATTTAAAGGAAGAGTTTCAACTACGTCTTGAGAAGGGACTCACCAAGATGGACCACTGCCACTGTGATATTCTTTACAGACCAGTGTGCGGCTTGTCCTCTGAAAAATGCCCTCGACAAGTAAGGCGGCCTTTGGAGGCACGTTTTTCCTATTTAACAGGTTGTTAATTTCTCTCACGGCCAGTCTCGCGGAGAGCGTTGTCTATTGGAGAATAGTAGAAGTGGACCAGGTGCACTCTCTAGATGCAATCATGTAAAGTAGATTCAGATGTGCTCTGGAAGAAGTTGTACTCTATATAATAGTGCGTGACATGCTCCTTATATACGGGGAGCTGGGGAAATATAGTTCCCCTGCTCCTTGTAGACCTATATAACTATAATATATTCTTTAGCCTTGCTACTATTTCTAGTAGTAAAGCTGTAAGTAAATATAAAAAAAATAACAAATAAAACATATAGGTAGGTAGGCATATAAAATTTTAAATATAGTGCTTATAAATAGCTATAAATAATAATAATATTTTGTATTTAATATATAAAAAAGCGTAGTATAGTAAATTTAGCAGTACTTTTTAAAGCGCAACTATAAGCAAATATTATTATTGCTAGCTATATTATTAACTTTTTGTTAATAAAAAGTTTAAGCATAGCTTTATATATTTTATAAGGCTATATAAAAATTTTTTATATAAATAATTTTTTTTTTAATTTTTTTTTTAAAGTTTTATATTATTTTGCATATATATATTTAAAAGCGCTTTTAGCTTATATTATAAAATCTTGCTAACTTATATTTACTTAAGCAGATTTTTATTACATTTTAAATTTTTTTTTTTTTTTTTTTAAATATTTTTTTTTTTTTTAGCTTAGTTTTGTAAAAGTTAAGGTTTAGTATGTTGCAAGGTAATGTGCTAGATTTTAAAAAGTAGCTATAAAGGATTATTTCTATTTAATATGCTAATTATATATAGTTGCAAAGCCTTATTAGGCCTTTAGCTAATCTTTAGCTTGCTTTTAGCAAGCCTGCGCAAGCAGTACATATTTTTTTAATAGTTAGTCTTTAGAAAAAGTATGTCTTTTTTATATTGCCCCTTTTTTTTTTGCTACTAGTTTTTAGTAGCAACTAGGTATATATTTACTTAGGTAAGGTCTGATTGCAAGATTTTTTAGTTAACCTTTTTGTTTTGCGTTTTTATAATATTTATAATAACTGCTACTTTATTTATTATTGCAGTCTTTTTATTAACTGTTTGCTTATACCTTTATATTTGCATTTTTATATTTAATTGCTAACTTTTTGTTAAGCCTTTGCTTTTTATTATAATTTTTTTTTTTTTTTTAATATTATTTATTATTTTTGCGCGTTTGCTAGTTAATTTTTGTTTATAATAATTTTTTATAATAAGTTTATTTATAAATACTTGTTTAATTAGATTATTTAATAAAATTGCTATAATTATATAGTATATATGCTTAATAAGTTAAATGTTAATACTAATAAAAATATTAATATAAACAATATAGTTTTATATACTAAATATATTTTAAAAATATATATTAATTTAAAAATTATATATATTATTGCTTTTTAATAATTTAGCGCTAAATATATTATATATATATAAAATTATTATGTTTATTATACTATAAGCTTTTTAAATATTTAATAAACATTTTTTTATTAATTATTTTAAGTTTTAGTATTGTTTTTAAGCGCTGTTTAGTTATTTAATAAAATTTAAGCAAAATTTTAATAGGCTACTAAATATTTTTAAAAAAAAGTTAATTGTTATAGACCAACAGGTAGAAAACCTGTTAGCTAAGCTAAAGCTGATTAAAAAAAAACAGAGCAAGGTAATCGCTAGACTAGGAAATATGCTATAGCTATTATTATATAATCTAATTAGTTAGCTAGCAGCTACTTTTATGCAGTAGCTAGTAGCTGCTAAATTGTAGTAGCTATAACTTATATTTATTTTTTAAAAAAAAAACAAGTATATATTTTTTTATATATCTAGCTAGCTATAATTATTTTTTTTATTTTTAGTAATTAATTTAAATATATACTTAGTTTATAATTAAAATAACTAAATATATAAAAAAAACTTTTTAATAATTAATTAAAACATAAGCTTTTTTATTTGTTTATTTTTAGCAATAATAAACTATAGCTATTTAAATTATTTTAAAACAATAAAAATTATTATATTTTAATTACTTATTTATTAGCAAGTAAAATAAACTTATGTTTAAAAAACTATATAAATTAAAACTAAAAGTTAAACTTAAAACTAAGCTTATTTGCAAACTAATTTTTAAACCTATTTTTAAATTTATTAAGCAAAAATTAATTGCTAATTTAATTAATTTAAGTACTAAAGCAAAAAACTTAAGTTTAAAAAATAAAAAAGCAATTTAAAAACTATTAGCAAAAATATAAACTAGTATATAAGCAAAAGTATAAGCAAAAAAAAAACAATAAAAGTAGCAACTTATTTTAATAAAAAAACAAATTAAAAAAACTATAGTAATAGCAGCTTAACCTATTGCTAAACTAACTTATTTAATAGCAGCTTAATAAGCTTATATAAAACTTTTTAAATAAAAAAAAAATAAAAAAAAGCTTTAACTTATTTTTAAGCAACAAGCAATTAGTATACTTAATATTATAGTAAATAAACTTAAAAAAAAAGTTAAAAGTGCTAACTAAGCAAAAACTTTTAAAGCAGTATAACTTTTTAAATATAATAAAACTACTAACTTAAACTTTTTTTTTATTTTAATTAAAATATATTTAAAAATAATAAAAAAAATAAGCTAAAAAAAATTATAAAAAATATAAGCTATAAAAAATTTTTTAAATAAAAAAGCTTTTAAATAGTTTAAAACTTATTAAAAAAATTAAGCTAAAAAAATTTTTAAAAAAAAAATATAAAAATTGTTTAACAATTATAATAACTTAAAAAAAAAATTAATTATAATATTTAAAAATTTTAATAAAAAATAAAAAGTTAAATAATAAATTTAAAACTTTAAACAAACTAAAAGCATATTAGCTTATATAGTACTTTTTAAAAAATTAGCTATTAAAATTAAATAGCTAATTAATAAAGCTTTTATAAATATATGCTATAAAAAATTAAAAGCGCTAATTTAATTAAAATTAATTAAAATTATTTTATAGCTTAAAAACTTTATTATATTTACTAAACTAGCAATTATTATTAATAATTAACTGTTTAACTTTATTTAAAAACAAAAAAAAAATTAACAATTTAATAGACTTAATTAAAAAAAAAGCAGCAATAATAAGCAAAAAAGCAAAAAAACATATAATAATTTTATTAGCTTAAATATAATTAATAAAAATAAAAAAAATAATAAATAAAAAAAAAAGGCAACAAAAATTTTAAATGTTTTAAATACTACAAAAAAAAATATTATGCTAAAAACTATTATAAAAAATAAAAAAATATACTAGTTTTAAAAGCTAAAAAGTTAGCTAATATAGCTAAAAAAAAATTAAAAAAATATTTATAGCAAACTAAATAACTTAATTAAAGTTATTATTAAAAAAAGCTTAAAAATAATAATAAAATTAATAAGCTTATTTAAAAAAAATTAAAAAAGTATTAAAAACTTAAAAAAATAAAATGCTATAAAAAAATATAAATAAGTTATTTAAATTATTAATGCTAATATAAAAATAATAAACAAATAAAGTTTTATAATATTTTTATAGATTTTATTTTAAATATAATAAATATTTTAACTAAAAAAATAAAAATAGTATAAAAAGCATTATAACTGCGCTAATTACTTATTATAAAAAATATTATATAAATTATAAATATAAAACTTAAAAAAATTGTTTATAATATATTTAATTTAAAAGTATTATTATATATACTTATAACTATAAAACTATTAAGCAATTATTAAACCTATAAATAATTAAAAGCTATGCTAAAAATATAATAAAAACTTAAAATAACTTAATTAAGCTAAAAAAATATAAATATATTTAAAGTAAGCATTTATATGTTTATAAACTATAGCAAAAGTATAAAATATATAAACAACTTTATTTATTAATAATAATTAAAAAGGCTAAAAAACAATAATATATATTTTTTAAACTAATATAAAAATATATTAAAAAAAAACTGCTTTAAAAACAAAATGTTTTTATATATAACTATAAAAATTAAAATAAATACAACTTTTGCAAACGGCCTAAATATAACCTATTATAAAAAAATATAAACAAACAAGTTAGCATTAAACCTAAAACAATTAAAAATTAAAAAAAAAAAATATAACAAATTAATAAAGCTAATCTCTAAATTAAAAAACAAAAACTTTAATAAAAACTTAAAAACTATACTATAAAAAATGTAGCCAGAAAAGAAAAAGTGCCCAGCCGGAAAAAACTACGATTATAACTATTGCTAATACTAAACAAACATTAAATAAGTAAACAGTATGGTAGCAAGATCGATCAAACAAAGATATACCTTAGCAATGACTGCTAAAGAAAAAGAAAGACAACACTAACAAGCCAGAGAAATTACCAAAGAAAAAAACTTACCTATAATTGTTAAGGGCAACAATTTAGGAAGGAGGGAGATAGTGTTATAGACCAACAGGTAGAAGACCTGTTGGCCGAGCTGGGGCTGATCAAAAGAAAAACAGAGCGGGGTAATTGCTGGACCAGGAGACATGCTACAGCTATTATTACGTGATCTAATCAGTTAGCCAGCGGCTAGTGGCCGCTAGATTGTAGTAGCCGCAACTTATACTTATTTTAAAAAAAGAGAACAAATATATATTTTCCTATATATCTAGCCAGCTATAGTTATTCTTTTTATCTCTAGTAATTAATCTAAGCATATACTTAGTTTACGATTAGAACAACCAAGTGTATAGAAAAAACCTCTTAACAATTAATTAAGACATAAGCTTTTTTATTTGTTTATCTTTAGCAATAGCAAACCATAGCTATCTAAACTATCTTAAGACAGTAAAGATTGTTATATTAATAAAAATAGCTTGCTAATATGCTGCTATAATATTATTATATTTAGTTACTTATTTAATAACTTTATTAAAGCAAAGTTAGCTTTTTGCTGCTATATTGCTAAAAAAAATATAGCTTAATTTAAGCTACTTAAAATTAACATTTAATAGTTATTTAATATAAAGCATAGTTTACTTGCTACTTATTAACTTTTAAAATTAATTTTTTTATTATATATATTATTGCTTAATATTTATTATATATTTGCTAACTAATATATATATATAAAATATTAAAGCTAGTAACTTTATTAATTTAAAAAATATTTATTGCTAAGTTAACTGCGCGCAGCTGCTATATAAGCATAATTTTTTGCCTTTTTTTTAGTTAAATTATATGCTGCAAACCTATAGCAAGCTGTTTTTTATTTATAAGCAACTTTATAACTTTAACTTAAAATTTAACTATGTTAGCTAGTTTTTTAACTAAAGCTTTAAACAATTTTTTTAGCTAAACTATAACGTATCCTACAGGTTAATTGCATACCTAGGTTAATTGCACACTTTTTCTAACCTTTATATAAACAATCTCTTATAACTTAACTGTACAACAAGAAATTAATTAAAACTATTTAAAATTTAATTTACTAAATGTTTTTTACTTATTTTAATATGTTTGCATATTATAGCTAGGCTTGCTGCATATTTTATAGCGTTGCGCGCAAGTTTTTTACTTTTTTATATAACTACTACTTGCATGCCTTTTTGCTATTTTTTGTGCAGCAGCTACCTTAGCAGCTTATAACTTTTTTATATCTTGTATACAAAGTAATCTTTTATTTTATAATCTTGTTTTTTTTATATAGCAATATTAACTAAGTTAGTTGTTTGCTATATAAAAAGTTGTAACCTTTTTTTTTAATAAAGCTAAATAATATATAATAGCTATTATGCTGCGTATAATTTGCTATATACTTTTAATAATATATATTAGCAAGCTATTTTAATATTATATAATAAAATATTTAATAAATATAAACTAAAATATTATATTTTATATATTATTTAAAGTAATAAATTACTAAAATAAAAGCAAGCTGTTAAATAAAGCTTTAATTATAAAAGTAGTTAAATAAAAATCTAGCTAAGCAATAATATATTTTAAGTTATATAGCACTAATCTTGCTTTTTAAAAACCTTTTTATATATTAGCTTTTATTATTAACACGTTAAATATGTTAAAAAACGCAAATAAAAAATCCTTTTTTAATATATATATAATATATGCTTATATTAAGTATTTATTTTTTTTTTTGTATAACTATTTTAAAAAGCTAAAATAGCTAATATTAAAAAGCTAAAGCTTATATAATAAATATGCTAGCATATAAAGCATAATAATATTGTTATTTTTGCAATACTTTTTAAAATTATATAAATAATAGCTTTTATAGCTATTAAAAATTAAAAGTTAATATATACCTTTTATATAACTACTTATATATTAATTAAAATATTAAACCTAATTAATACTTTGCTTATTTATTATTTAGTTATTTTTTATAGTTATAACAACCTAATTATTAAGCAATAAAGTGCTTTTATATTAAAACAATAAATAGTTTTTCTTTATAATAATAATATATAGCAAAACAATATAGCTATATAATAAAACAGCTTAAATAACTATAACTTATTTACAATTATCTTGCTATACTACTTTTAAATCTTTTATATAATTAAATATAGTTATAACTATTTTAAATAAAATTTTATTTATAACAAATCTAGTCTTGTTAAAGTTATATATATATTTTTTTTTAAACTTTATATTTTACTATTATATTTTATATAAAAATAAACTATTTATAGTATTTAAACAAATCTTTATATAAAACGCGCTAATAATTAATTTAGCAATTAAAACATATTATAAAAGCTAGTTATTATTATATAAAAGTAAAAGTCTAGTTTTTATTAACGTGTTCTTTATTGCATAACTTTAATAATTAGTTAGCTATATTTTTAACACTACTATACCTAAATAAAAACAATTATATAACAAGGTCAAGTATATATTATATAATAGCTTGCTTTTTAAATTTAATAAGTTTTTGCTTTTTAAAGTTGCTATTATATATAGTTATATAGCTATATTTTTAGTTTGCTAAAGTTGTTAATAGTACATTATAAATTTTAGCCGCACATTAAACGCTTAGTTTTAAGTTTGTACAAAAAGCTTAAAGTGCAAAAATAATATTAATGTTAGAGGCTAAGTCAGGATGTCATGGTGACAGGGGTAGTGGTATAATATATAATGATGATAAAGAAAGGAGACAATACTCTAGAAGAGTATTAGCAAGTATATATACATAAAAGTACAGTGCGGAGTGTAGGTACTGGCCCCACACTATAACCCTGCACTATTGGATCCCAACAAGTGCCGCCCAACAAAAAGAAAAACGTTGCGTCCCGCAACATAATAAGTATATAACCCTCTGCCATATATAGTCCTTGCAATATGGCCTTCACAGGCCATTGGCATGCATATAGCGTTAGCAGGCCATAGCATATAGCGTCAGCATGCAATGGCATATGGCATTGGCAGGCAATGCATATGGTGTTGGCATACAATGGTATATGGCGTATGGCATGTATTGGCAGGCATTGCGAGGTCATGGCCAAGGGTGTCAAATTGTCGGTTATTGGCTTGGTCGGAGGCGAGGCCGTAGCCATTGTTGGTATGTGTGTTGGCTCTCATAACATGTTATCCTATGCCCATTCGTATTCAAATATGGCACTTGCGCCAATCTGCATATAATAGTTTTATTATATTATATTGTGTTAACATAGTAAGCGTCTATGTTAACGTTGTCAGCATTATGCCTGGCTCAGGTTCTTGCGTTGGCTCTTGTATTAGCTCTCGAATTAGCTCTCGTATTGGCTCTTGCAAGGGTTCTTAAAGGGGCTTAATTGGCGAGGGCTCTGGCAAGGGCTCTGTTAAGGGCTCTTAAATGGGCTTAACTGGCGAGGGCTCTGGCAAGGGCTTTAGAGAGGGCTGGGCTAGCAAAGGCTAGGTTAGCAAAGGCTAGGTTAGCAAAAGCAAGGCTAGCAAAAGCCCTTGGCTCTGTTCCCACTTTTTATCCTGCGCGTTGAGCAAAGCAATAAGCTTGTTATAACAAGCATCTAAAGCTAATATTTTAGCAAGAAGTTTTTCTTTGTCTATAGTACTAGCATTGCAATACAATGTAATTATAAAGTAATACAATTACAAAGTAATGCGTAGGCAACTTTAACTTAAGTAAGTAGGCACTACTTATTAAAGGCTAAGTTAAGATGTTATAATAACAAAGGTAGTAGTATAATATATAATAATAATAAAAAAAGGAAACAATACTTTAAAAAAGTATTAGCAAGTATATATACATAGAAGTACAGTGCGGAGTATAGGTACTGGCCCCACACTGTAACCCTGCACTGTTAGATCCTAATAATTAAACTCTTTTTAAAGGCCTACTATAATGTGCAGTAAAAATATAATAAGTTAAAAATTATTTGTACAAAGGTTAAAAAAAGTGTGCAATTAACCTAGGTATGCAATTAACCTATAGAATACGTTACTGCTTAATTTGTTAATAATAAATATTTAAAAAAGTTTTATATTATTACTTTTTATAATATTATTTTTTAAAATATTGCTAGCATTTTTTATTATATTTATTATTAAACTAGGTTGCAATAGTTTGTTAACTAGTTACTATTTTATTAGTTTTTTTTTTATAATTTTTTTTTTCTTTTTTTAAAAAGTTGCTTACTATTTGCTTTTTAAACTATTTTTTAATTAAGTAGTTATGCTTGTTTTTTTTTTATTTTTTGTTTTAGTTTATAGCTAGCTATTATAACTATTATTATTTTTATTTTTATTTGCTTGCTAACTTTTTATTGCGCTAGTTTTTTAGTTTATTATTAAATATATTTATTTATTTATTAAATAAACAGTATTTTTTTATTAAATAACTATAGTTTTTTTTTATTATAATATTACTAAATTATTTTACTTAAAATATAACTTTTTAATCTTTTTTTTATATTTTTTTACTAACTTTTTTATATTAATTAAATATTTTAATAGTTTTTAAATATTATATTTTACTAGCTACCTTTTTTATTTTACTAAATATTTTTGTTTTTTTTAATTATTTTTATACTATATAATATTTTTAATAGCCTATTTATTTTATTTATTTTTTAAGTTTAATAGTTCTGTCTGCTTGTTAATCTTTTTATAATTATTTTATAGTTTTAATAATAATATAAAAAATATTTTATATACTTTTATATACTTTTTTAATAACTAAATATAATATATTTACAATTTAATTTTTTTTAAAACTTTTATTTTAATATAAATAAGTATTAGTTAGCTTTTTTTTATATTTAAAACAAAAATATATAATTAATAGCTTTATAATATTTTTAATATTATATTATTTAATTATATAGCGTTTATTATAATATTTTTATATAACGTATCCCATGGGTCAATTGCACACCCGGGTTGATTGCACACTTTTTTTCCCATACAAAAAACGTCCGTGCGCAACATTATAACTTGGCCAATACTAATGCTATAATAATATAAATAGTACCAATCAATTCCTAACTAAATAAAAAGTTCAACTATGATTTTTTTATATTTATAGTATTTTTATTTAGTAGGTTATTAAGGTAGTAAATAAACAAGGATTATTAAAAAAATCTTAGCAAAAAAGTCCGTACATAAATTTATAACTCTATTAAATTTAGTTGTACAATAATAAAAAAATAACCATTAAATTAATAATAAAATAAAAAATCTAGTAGTATTTTTTTTAATTTAATTACTATAATATTAAACAAGTTATATAGTATTATAGTTTTTGTACTATAATATAATCCTTGCTAAAAATTATATAATCCTTGCTTAGCATATTGCTTAATAACTTGCCAAATAAAAATACTATAAATATAAAA
>Ga0247782_1000138_pt1 | contig 96681 bp, 78 predicted proteins | sample UWRJL019104C5_FD_179928 | JGI IMG/M metagenome (GOLD analysis project Ga0247782, IMG submission 179928) | Plant litter microbial communities from Arlington Agricultural Research Station in Wisconsin, United States - UWRJ-L019-104C-5 | ecosystem: Environmental > Terrestrial > Plant litter >... | reverse complement strand
GGTGCATAGCCATAACCCTATAAGTTTTTCTGATCGGTACATTGGTTACAAACGTCTTTTGCTTAGCGCAATACATTGTCGGAAAAACTACAAAGTACTAACCTTTACGATCCACTTTCAGAATAAGACATAAGCCAAAAGTAAACAGGCTCTAAAGCAGCGTGGGTAAAAAGCTGGGGGAATCATCTCCGGGGCCGGAGCGAAAACGAGAACTAGGGGTGACCAAAACGTGAGTGCACTTGCATATAGCTTGCCCAGCACGAAATGTTCAGCACTAACCAGTTTGTTAAGCCCGTAAAGCTGCTAGGCACAGCAGTACAGCATACAGCAGAGACGCCGTCAAATTCCCGATGTTAGTATCAATTTGGCGCGAATTATTAGTAGTACCTAGTAGGATACTCAGGTAACACAATGCGACAAATGCAACAACTTCACTGGTCAATGCAGCACGAGTGGCAAGCTGCATGATGCAGGCCAAATGTCAGAGCTATAAAATGCTATAGCTTGGGTTTGTTTGGCTCTTACAAGTTTACAAATCCTCGATTACCTACCCCGAGACAGGGAATTGAGTCTACTGGAGGAGAGTGCATCATCCTTCTCTGCCTAGATGTGCAAATCGAGCAGTGGTTCATTCAAAGTCTAGTCCCATTGTTGTGATCGACCGGCAAAAGCTGATTGTCATCACCGGCACTTTAGTTCGTAATGCATGGCTGGTGCAATCTGTAAATGAGACCACACTCTTCGATCTAGAACTTGACTTTGACCTCTGTTTCTCTTCTAATTATCTACGGTATGTTCCGACTGCATAGATACCTAACTTACCAAGCCATTTTGTCTAATAGTCCACATGGCAGATGCATGAAACTTTGCCGTTGCTTATACTGATGTCTTAAGTATAGTTATTACTGTTGACAGTTTAAAAATAAAATACTACATAGTACAGTGGTAGGCCCCTCTTGTCTGCAAACCCAAATGTTTCAGATATATGTCAATCACCAATCAGAATTGTTTGCTTATAAGAAGGATGTGTTAAATAGGCAGTTGATAACCTGCAGTATAGTTCTCGGTACGCACCAACACTGCGAGTTCAAGTCCAACGCAACGTCGTCATAGGTGTGGCATCTCGAGCACGTAAATGCAAGAATAAAAGACTTCAATACCCACCAACCAATTTGCAGAATCGACAGCAAGCCGAAAAAGGATGAATGAAGCCATTGAGCCCCCGTTCGTGAGCCCCTGAAACGCGACCTCGTGGAACAACAGACCATTGTGGGTGTGGTGCATCCCTCCCTCCCCTATGAACCCCCGGGGACCATCCATGAAATTATCTCCCTAATTTATCAAGAAGGACCCTCTTTCTTCAATGAAGACTAGCCCGCTTTTGGGAGCTTAGGTGCTACCTACTACTGTATACATCCCACCACACCCGACTACATCGCATGAATTTGACCAGCTGTCTTCATATGATTGTATAATCTTTGTCATTTTTTATTCCCTTCGATTCCTCGACTAAGTGCTCATTTTAATATTTCATCTTCTACTCAGAGTTGGGACAACATTGGTACCGAATCACGTCGTTGCCGCCCTGACCGTCGCTCCTCCCACCGCATACTGTATTTACTACCCCTGGACTAGCGAAACAAGCTTTCATTAGGCCGACATTTCGAAGCCCACCGCCTTCACTCGCCCACTGACTGTTTCCCCGGGCCTCCCAGTTCACGCGACAAGAGACAATTCGAAAATAAACCGAATTGTTCATCCTGACAATACCTACCTACCTTCGACATCTGAAGTATTTGCTTATTTGGAAGCTGTTGCGCAAAACAGGTGGTGAATCGCTTCGGGTCGACGAGCAGCTTCTGCTCTGATCTGTAGCAACAGTGGCTAGACTTTGATAACCATAATTTCGCCCTATATTACGGGCTGTTTGACGCACTCTCTCTGTTTGTTTACAGCACCTCCCAAATCCCGTTGCGACCATGTCGGGCGTCAAAAGTCTTCGCGCCAAGTTCGAGCCGAAGGGCGATAGCTTGCCAGACCGAGGAAGATTACCTGGCCCTGGTGGTTTTGGTAAGGTTTTCTTTTTCTTGATATGCTCATATTTTTTTTCCCTACAAAAGCGCCTGGCCTGGAGTGTTTAGACGAGCCCCCTATGCTTGCCCGTCGTCGCCGACCATCCCATTTTCTCTTTCCCTCCCTACCTACTGCCTACTAAACCCAATACCACCTATTCTATCCTTCTTGCCTTGCATCTTGTATAACACAATTGGAGTCAGTGCTGCATTATCGTCTTTTCTTAAATCCTGCATTTTAAAGGATATTTGGAGATTTGGAGATCTTCGGGTTTCTTTGTGCTATTCAGGCAGCATACGTCACTCAGGGGCAGCACTAGACAGCTATCTATATTTTTGGGTCCCAACATAGCTAACCGCAAACTTTTACATTATCAGGCACACCCTCCCCTTCAGCTTCTCCCCGTCCGCTATCCAAAGTTCGAACATCCTTCGTTGCAGTCGAAAAGGACGGTAGAATAGGCCTTAGAAGAGAACCAAGTGGAGATTCAGTCTCTGTATCAAGTAGAAGGCATAGCAACGACACCGACGCTACTACACCTCAACCGCTTTCCGACAGGACCGATATATTTGCCGACAACATGTCTACAAACGTAGCTAGCTTCAAGTCGAATCTATCCCACGAGGCTATACCCGAGTCTCCAAGACAGGACACCCCCGTCAAATTTTCTCCCAAGAAAGAAGAGAAGCATGCACCTCTGGAGCCTAATGCCAACCCCGACAAGGTCACCGATGAGGAGGAGCCCCAGACTAAGATGCTCGCTGGCAACCCGAGCGACGCTTCGGCAACTCGCTTAGGCGGCACCGTCCTCAATGAAGGGATTAGTGATGCCCTAAACGGCGCGTCTGCCGCTGCAACCTCGGCCAAAACACCCAACAGTGCCGGAAAATCGACGTCAAAAATGACAACGACCACGTCTAAAACAACCGCGAAGGCTGTTAAGCCGGCAACTGCGACGAAGACTGCGACTGCTACCAAAGAGCCTGTCAAGACGGCGAAGCCCGCCGCCGCAAAGGCTACCGCCACATCGGCGGACTCTAAGAAACTAAGCGCTACGAAGACTGCAGCGACCAAGCCTACTCCGATCGACCTTCCCCCGTCAGGCACTGGATTTGTCAAGCCCAAGCCAAAGTCACCTACCCGACCGGTCAAATTGCCCGCCTCTCTCACAACACACACTGCTGCCTCGGCCCAGAAGTTTGGTAATGGCAGCGCAACATCTGCTCCTCGACAATCATTATCGCGGGCCTCTGGTAATGCCCAGCATCTATCTGTCAGCTCGACTGCCCACAGATCGCCAAGCCGAAATAGCGTCTCAACTGCAGCTACTGCCACAAAGACTCTCAAACACAAGCCATCTAGTGCCAATGTTAGCCGGCCACGTCCGAGTATTGGACCCCCGCCCAAGCCGGCATCTCGAGATTCCCCTGCCGCGAAGAGGGACAGTCATGTAGATGAGGGTTTCCTTGCACGTATGATGAGGCCAACGCAAAGCAGCTCTCACAAGACCGCTGATAAAGCCCCTGTAACTCCGCCCCGGAAGCAAGCCGCTCCGGTGAAGAAGCCAGAACCTAAGGAAGCTGAAAAGAACGCAAACAAGGTCGCAGCCAAGATTCAAGCTTCAAGCAAAGCCAAGCCAACAAAGGAGACTACCAAGCCTGCAGCAGCTAAGACAAAGCCTACTGCGAAAGAAATTGCTCCTGCCGTTGCTCAAACTGAGACTGCCGAGGAAGCTATCAATGAAGCGAAGCTATCTACCGAAACCGCTGAGCCTGCTCCCGTTGAAGAGCAGAAGGCAGAAGCTAGCACAAAGGAGGAACCTACTGCCAAAGAGATCGCGCCAACTGTCGCCCAAGCAGAGACCGCTGAGGAAGCTATTGAGGAAGCCAAACTGTCGGCCGATACTGCCGAACCCGCTCTTGTTGAAGAGAAGAAGCGAGAGGCTGCTGCTACTCCAGAGGCAAATCTGCCCAGTGATGGTGCTCACATTGAGGAACAGAAGGCAGATATTGAACCTGCTGTTGGAGAACAAAAAGCCGAAACCGCCAATACCGAGGAGTCACCCCTCGAGACGGCCGAAGAGGGGATAGAGGAGCAAAAGTCAGATGAGGAAAAACTGCCCGTTGCGACTGAGACGCATGCCGAGGAACAGAAGGCCGATGCTGAACCCGGCACCAAAGAAGCAGAAGCTGAAGCAGTTGCTGAGCCACCCGTGACCACAAAGGTCGACGCAGCCGGATCCAAGGAGACCGTTCCATCTGTCCCTGTCGTAAACGAGGACCCCGACAAAGTAGAAGATATTGAGGATGTTGTCCAGGGAGTCCAGCCCAGCCAACCCGAGGCTGCAGAGTCAACCGCCGAGCCCCAGCAACCGATCGATGAGAAGACCCAAGCAAAGGAGCCACAGAGCGCTGATGACCTCAAGGCTGAGGACAATGCAGTGGAAGCAAGGAATGGCGACGTGGTAACTGAGACTCCCTAGTCGCGAGGCGCAGAGTCCCGACGTCAAAGCCGCAAGAAGGGTCGCAATAAGACAATCGCCATTGTCACACCCGAAACCCGGCAGAATAGAATCCTTTTTGGTTCTTGAGACGAGAACTTTCCTTTTTTGATACCCCAACCCCCTTCTCGTCAATTTCGCTTCTTGAGCACAGGGTTTACGGCACACTGTTGCCTCCCTCGCTCAGCCGCCCAACAAGGCAATTTTTACTTTCAAAAACTGTATTGACATTGACCCATTGAAACAAAATTCTTGAGAGAAGGGCGGATTAAGACAACATTCAAGTTGTCTTGCCACTTCTTTGTTATTGCTGTAGGAGTACTAGTTTATTTCAGATATTGGCAAGAAAACAAACAACTTTTAATTTGCTTTGCGTTTGCGGTTGTTGAGGGAGTCGACGGTGGGGAGAGTTGAGTGGTGAAAGAGACGGGGTAGGTGGCTGAGAGACGACAAGGGGAAGATGTTGTAAGTAGAAGAAAAGGGGTTGGAGAGAGTGAAGAAGAGGGATGTAGGTGTGGAAGCGGAAGCGGAAGTGGAAGCATAACCACGGCATAGGCGTAGGCGTTTACACTGTAGAGACTTAGCGAGAATGGATATCATCATACGTCTTTATTATTTCCTACGGTTTGCTTATCCTGTGGGCTTAGTGTTGCGGGTGGGTAGACGGTGCTGATGGTCATTTGATGCGAGATCCCCAGTGGGAAAGAGTAGTATGTGGAATGGATGATGAAATGAGGGTCAGTATTAGATTTCTGTCAATGAACTTTGAAGACTAGATAGGTAGGTAGCTATGAATGGAAGTATGAGTTTTATGATGGGTTTTCTGTTTTCTATACACTCTATTGCTACTAGGATAGGTAGTTTATCTAATTTTCCATGACAACAAAGATGAACAAAAACATGAAGTCGAAGGGTAGTATATGCCAGTACTAGAACTTACTGTAACATTTGTTCTCTCAAACCCGTGAGCAAGATACTCTTGACTATTGATATCCGGCGGGATGAAGCTTAGGTAATATAGTTCGGCTGGGTGGAAGTGTGCGCTTTACGAACGAACAAGGACAAAGGGGTAGGTAGGTTATATTTCTGCTGGTTGTTACTTATTCTTACCTACTTACCTTCGTACCTGCCTCTCTTATCGTTGCGGTTATGTCATGCTGTTTCTTCAGGTGGTCGATGAATTCTTCTTTGGCATACTTGTTCTTCCAATGCGACTCAGGGAGGATGCTAGTATCATAGTCGTAATCGCGGTCGCATATGTGACAATAAAAACCCCAGTCGGCCGACTGACCCGTCGAGTCGAAGAAAGGCGCGGAGATGATGGATGCGTATCGCCGCATTTCTCTTGCCGTGGTGCCGCTGAAGCTGGTGTTGGTATCAGCGTTGGCGTTGTCGTCTGCCTGCCCGTGCAGGATGCCTACCCCATCGTTTTCCTTTTCCTTTTCTCGCGCACCTGACATACTAGCAGGAGTAGTGGGCGAGGACGCCGCATAATCGAATACGGCCTGCCTATCAAACAGCCATTTCCTGTGTATCGACACCGCAGCATATGGACCGTACCGCCCGGGCAGACTGTAAATACAGGGTATCTTCCAGTTCTCACCTTCAAGGAGTTCCTGTCCTGACAAGCCGGTATAGCCGGATACATGTGCCACCGATAGGGGCAGGTATTCGACACCCGACATGAGACAGAAATAACACACGCGTTTGCAAGTGATGAGGTATAGGTAGGCTCCAAAACGTTGATAGCAGCTCTCGCACTTCTCGGTAGAGAGGGCCTTGTAGAGGGTCGTACAGTCAAATGACCTCGCGTTGATACTGATGATGGCGCGAAGAATATCGGGGCAGTATTTAACTACCCTCCTGTACTGATGCAACGAGTTATCGACGAGATTCATTGCGCGGGAGTTCACGGACCGGAAGGAAGTAGTCAGCGTTGGCAGATCAAGTGCGAGGAGCACCTTGGTAAGAATCTCTAGAGGGAGCACCCCCAGTTGACCAAGTGAACAACGACAATACTGCGGTCGAGTTACCAAGCGATGACATTGTTGGCTGTTGTCGAGAGGACATCGGGCCTCGAGACGGGCGTCGTCCAAGGTAAAGTCAATCGATACTCGCTTTTGGGTTGCTACGAGCCAACTCCGATGTATAGTTTCTTCTACTATCTCCATTGCACCGGAATTGTTGTCACGTGAAATTTCGAGGAGAAAGTATTGATTATTAGCTAGCTAAGTTCTAGCTCGTCTTGTCTCTTGAATGTGTACCTCTCTATATAGCGTAATTGTATTGCCCGTCGATGCTGCCTAAGTAGGCAGCAATGTAGGAAAAAAATGTTACAGTAGCCGTCACGTTACAAGCATCACGTTACGCCCTCCAGACCTACATAAGGAGGTATTAGTCATCACAGCTAGATGGCCCACAGGTGCTCAGTGACAAGGGAAGACTCTAGCGGGGTTGACCAATCAGAGTGTTTCCACATCTCTAAAGCGGTGGACCTTTGAACAATTGATTGTCGGCGCGTTAATTCTTCCCTTCCGTCTAAATTTCCAACTGGAACCTTTCCGAATAGTCGCATCAATTGAATACTGTCATGCGGAGGCCAACCAAGGAGCTTGTCGATAGCTTCTTCTGAAACCATTTCATTCCTTTCACCCCGGAGGACACTAACGCCGTAAATTCTATAATTTCGCGTCCTTATAAACCTCCTCTGTAGAACCCAGCAGGAACGAGAGAAAAAAACCCCGACATCCTCGAACCGATACACCCAACTTGGGTACATCGACATTACTACGGGCCCATAGGGCATAGACTTGCAGCCGCCCTGCTCTTCATTCTCTTCTTTCCCTAATTTTCAACACGAAAACCACGCACACACCATTCAAGATGGGTATTGTCAACATATGCAACATGGCCTCGCACCTGCAAAACGCCTCGCGGGCGCGGCTAGGCCTAACATCTCTCCCGCACAACAAATACAACCTCGCAGTAGCGCTAGCGCTCCACCGCGCCGGTTTCCTGTCATTTGTGACGAGGGGAGGCGTGCACCCTCCGGATCCGGCAACGATAGCTACGTACGAGCCAGAACCCCTGACGACGGCAAACGCGGCTCGCCAGCGTCTGTGGGTGGGTCTCAAGTACTACAACAACAAGCCCGTCCTAAAGAACATCAAGCCCATCTCGACACCCCAGCGAAGCATCAACGCCAACCTAAAAGCCCTCGAGCGCCTCTGCCGCGGCTTCGACGCTAGCTATCAGAGGGGCCTCAACATCGGCGAGTGCATGTTCGTCAGCACCGATCGGGGTACCTTTGAGATTCGCGAGGCTGTCGAGCGCAAGATTGGCGGTCGTCTATTATGTCGGGCTGGGCCTTGATTTGAACTACCCACAATGTGACTTGTGGTGAAAAGAACCCCTGGAAATTGAGTCGATGGATTTGTAAGAATGAAAGGAAGAGAAGGGGATTCAGGAGAAGCTGGAGGGCGAGGGCGAGGAGATGTCGACAAGCCCTAATATCCGAAAAGGGGATAATGGAGAAACTAGGTCATGGACGACCAACCGAAACATCGGCCTACCCAGAGAACTCCTCTGAGTTGAACACAACGGACATAAAAGAGATAAATAAGGCGTTCAACTCTTCTCTCGAAACCCGGTATTCGACATCTGGTGTAAGAAATATTGTACATGTGGATATATTTTCAGCGACTCTCCGGCCTTTACAGCAATCCTGTCATTGTGAAGGGACATCAAGAGGGTGATGCTGTACGATAGATACTGCGGGTTGGTCTAAATACCATTAACTATACAATCTTATAAAAAGAAATCTACATACAAACTCGTCTATGGGCCATGTCGTAGATCGGTCATATATTTTATGGATTGCCACAAGTTTCACAAACTAACCTAGATGTATATGTCCCCACTACCTTCTCTGTTCTATATCAGTTGTAGCTCAGCATATATCTAGACGTGTATTCACACCCTTCTGCCTGGCTTTTCACATGACGTATCTAAGGCTATGGATTCCCGCGTCCGTGAACTAAAATCGGTACGGCCAGTAACCAGTTTAGGTATGTTCAGGACAATTTTTTAAACAACCGGTCGATGCTCATATCTCCTTAGTTAAGCACAACTTAGGAGCGACGATCGGCGGGCTGTGAAGGATTAAATTAGGTGGTAAAGTATACCCTGGTAGGTAGCGCTCATTAGAACGCGGTGCGTCTACCTAGGTACTTGGCGGAGCCCCTCCCACAAAACATCATCAACCCCACCATGGCAGGCTTACAGCGTGGGATATTGGACAGTTAAGCGCCGGCACGACAAATCGAAGATAGGTGTTCCAATTCGAGAGAAGTGAAACCTGCATCAGATGTGCGTGTGTGTGTGCCGACCTACCGGTATTATTGGGTGTGACATTAGAGCTATAGCTAGCTATCTTCAAGGGGCCTGGTCAACTCTTTCCCTCTTCTTCCCTAAAGTTTTGCTTCCACCTTGTCGCAAAATACCTGAGCTGGCTCAATACTTGTGTTATGGTGAGAAGCTAGAGTAGGCGATCACTTCGCTGTCTGCTTTGAGTTACTTTATATACATATATATAAAACATTGTTACGCCTTTTACTTTGTTTTGTGCTGTTATTGTTGTAGTGACAACCTACGTCACCAAAGAGATGGCGGTCCGACCTGGTGAAGAGAACGTTGCTACGCTGTGAGTCTAAATAATCCCCTGGACAGCTCCATAGAAGTTACATAAGAGATAAGCATGGCAGTTTGGCTTATACTTATTCGGTGTTACTTTTCCGCAGGTTCGGCGACGTTCATTATTTTTACGGATCACCCACTGCGAAACCTCTCCATCACCGCTTTGACAAGGGCTCGTACATCTATCTCTTCGAGAATGCCAATGATCGAAGAGCGCGCATCGAGATCGCGAATCAGCCGGGTACAGAAGATCAAGATGCATTTGACGGATGTAAGCATGGCAACAATAGCTCAACTTGAGCATAAAAAGACTGAGAGTACATAAATTTTAACGGGAATGTGTAAACAAAATAGTCTTAGATAGGACGAGGGTACGCTACTCGTACAAGCAACAATGTCTCGTGAACATTACCGTCGACGGTATTCCGGGGTCACCACCACCGCCTCCGGACACGAGCCAGTGGCACCTGCCCACATACGACCCGCGCAACGAGAACAAATACCATTATAGGCTGCACTCTCTCGACATCTACTTCTGGATGCAGGCCGATGCGCTGCAGTTCGTCAACGGTATCCGAAGGGTCCTGCCTGCTGTCCAGGTAGAAGTTGCTGATGAGCCGGTCCCTCCTCCTTCTCATTCACACGGGCACCGATATAGCGACTCGCAAGACATAAATCCTCTAGTACAGAGGCTGGAGTCGGCGGCTATATCAGGGTCAGTGGCTCAACAATACCAGCAGCAACAACCCCAGCAGCAGCAGCAGGGCATCCCAAGTTTTGCGCCGCCGCCCCCACCACTACCTATGAACGGCTCCGGGGGCCAGAGTATTCAACAAGATTCATCTCCGCAGAGCTTCGCGCCTATGGCGTATAACCCCCAAGCACCGCCCGAGAGGGAGAAATATCAACATAGGGAGAAGACTCCCCCACCAGAAGATGATGGACACGACCCATTAGCCGCGGCTCTAGCCCGCGACCAAGCCGGACCCTTCTCTCCCGGCTATGGACAGACGACTTTCGGGGGTCCAGGAGGTGGTGGGCCCATGAGTCCCGGTCTCCCCCCAACAGGTGGGATGGCTAGTCCCGGTTTTGCTCCTCCTCCGTCCCAGTACGGACACTTGCAGCGCTCGACGACGATGCCTGTGGTCGGTTCGCCGGGTCTGACGAGTCCTTACGGTGCTGCGAATTATCCGGGCTCGCCCAGTTTTGCGCCGCCGCCTACTACTGCTACGACTGGTCCCAGTCCACATCCACATCCACACGCGCAGCAGACGAGTCTTCCTTACCAGCCAACTCATACACCGAACCAAAGCCATGCCACGCCTCCTCCCGCTACCACGCAAACACAAACACCCGGCCTACCGCCTCCGCCACCGGGAGGTTATTCACAATATAGCTACAACTCCCCACCCCCTCAGGCAGGAGGTGTAGATTACGGCATCCATCAGCAGGTCTACCGTCCCACAAGCCAGGAACACGCCAACCATCACGGCGCGTACAAGTATAAACCAAAGCCCGAGAACGAGAAGCCGAGTAAGCTGGGCCAGAACGCGGAAAGGCTGGAGAGGGGGGTCACAGGTATGTTGAAGAAGTTTGAGAAGAAGTTTGGATAAAACCCAAGGAGGGGAAGGGGGCGTAGGGCGTGGCTGGTTGGGGTTTGGTAGCTTTATGACTTTACGGAGAGAGAGAAAGATAGAGGTTGAAGGAAGTATGAAAGAAAGTATGAAAGAAGGAAGGAAGTATGTCTAAGACACTTAAGCGTGGTTGGAACAGAAAAAGTACTATACTATTTACAACAGCGCTACCTAGGTAGTAAGTAGTAGGTCTTAGGAACACCTAAATACATACAATCAATCTTCGTAAGCACATAGCATGCATACCTGCTGGCTAGAGTCTTTGCCAGACGTTCGCGATACGCATACACATGCACCTATAATGCCGAGTTACTTGGCTTTCCTTCCTTACTGCCTACCTAGTTTCGACACGCAAAATTCTAGTTAAACAACAACTATCCACTACTAAGACCTACTACCTACTGACTGGTTACATTATATTTAGTAGGTAGGCAGGTAATTAGATAGCAGACAATATCAGAATACCAACCTAGAGTCCTTCCACTTCATCTTTCCTAAACATCATAGGAGGCCTCCATCCGGTCGAGTACGTAGTTGTATCACAGCTTACTTACCCGTAGCCATGGGGGTTTATATTGTGTTGTATTGTGTTGCGTTTACACTGCGTTAGGAGGTAAGGGGTGGGCGACGTAGCGAAATTATATTCATTGCTCGCGTGCTTACATACATAGCTATATAATATATTGTATAACGTGCCTTTCTCCCTGCAACGTTAACGTTACAGAAGAGAAAACGAGTCAAAATCCAAACGATCATTACAATAATCGTATACCCAGGATGGAGAATAGAGAGAGACAAGACTCTCGGATGAGAAAGGCCTCTTCTCCTACGACTACAGAGTAGAATGAATGAACAGGTTCTGACAAGCTTGCAAGTAAGTAAGTTAGTAAGTAGTCAAGTGCTTAACATGTACCTGGATAGTATATCCCTTTTCTCTGCCTGTCTGCATGCCTGCCTTAAGAGTGTGTGCTTTTATTTTAATTTCTGTAACACATAATACCAGTAACAATAGGTCGGCGTTCGACTTTACCGTTGCTCTGTGTCGTGGTGTGTCGTAGCGCGTCTGGATACTGTACGTGTATAGGGGTATATTTATTTCCTTTTCGCTTCATCTGTATAATATTATAAGGTATATGGCCGTGCTTACTTATGCCTCTTTGCCATTCCTTTTATTGCGTATTGCGAAAAAGTGCCGTTGTACACCTGCCCATATACTGGGTTAGGTGCTTACCTCCTACCTTTATGTATGGGAAGTAGGTAGGAAGGCAGGTAGGCAGGGGTGCGTGATAGGTTGTACTGCGCTATGCTCAGCACCTAAGGCACGAAGGTAGGAATGATGATACCTTGGGTATGATGTGGTTGGCGTAGTAGATGCGAATTTTCGGGATGATGGTTGCCTTACCTAGGCAATGAAGGTGAGTGAGTGAGTTAGTGAGAGTGAGTGTTCGCGGCATAGGTTGCCTAACCTAGTAGGTAGGCATCGTACCTATCCCAGAGCAATGGGAACACTTTACCGACCGAGAGGCTTAAGTGTATATATACGGCGGCCATCCGCTAATTTTGTCGTGTTGGTAATCTGTATGGCAGATAAATATACCGATAGTACCTAGGTAGGTAAGGGGGCACTGATGTCCCGACAGTTAATACCCTATGTCTCTACTGTATGTTGTTCAACGCTTTGATACTTGGGTCGTACGTACGTACAGTAATACCAGTAATACCAGCGGACATGGCTGGTCAACTGATTAATGGCAGCCGACATATTACTGTAGACTGTAACCTATGTAGTAGGGCTGAGGGTAGGCCGGAGGGCCCCCAAATGATCCGATCCTACGTATGTACATATGTACAGCAGTATGGGGTCCTGCTTATTTATGGCATTGGCAGGGTAGTGATCAGCGGGCAGGGCAGGGCAGGGCAGGGAGACGATGGAATACCTGTAGGCATCTGAACGCAGCTAATAGGTTTGTCTTCCCTTCCTTCCAAAGGGCACACAAGCAATAACGTCACATCAGTTTCCCTTCGTCGCCTAACCAACCTACCTATCAAAAAAATAAGTGACAAGGCGCAGCAGGAACGGAAACAGACATAACCGCTCAAGCCACCAAATATTATTCGCAGGTAGGTAAAAGAATGAGAGGGTTGAGTAAGAAAGCGGGGGTGGGTTCTCTGAATTCTCATTCGCTATAAATTATGGTCTACTGCTTTTCCCGGTCTGCTGTGCCGTTCGTTTGCGCGACTCGATAAAATCCGATGAGGAAGTGCTTGTGGAGAGAGACCGGGCTGGGCCTATATGTTAATGACGCGTTGTATGCTTCATAGTACTTACCTAGTACTTTGAAGTTTTAGATAGGGATGTAGGTAGTTAGCAGTAATTTATCGTACGCCCTGTTTACCTCACCAGGTTAGGTAGAGAGCGTAGGTAGATGACAGAAAGTAATTGATACATAGGTACTATGTTTGATGTTTACGATATTCCGCTATTCAGGCCGGGATGTCATCAGTGCTGGGGTCGTTGTAACGGCGATCCAAATTTACCACTGCCTTGGGAACGAGAGCTTCAAAGTCTGCTAAGAATAAGACATGGTAGGGCGGTTAGGTGTGGTGTGCATACTGTGTTGGTGTACCTAGCAGAGCCGCCAGCCCGCGATACTCGAAGCCAAAGTAAGCTAGAGATGTAAGTAGAGGCCCTTTAATCTGAACCTTTTCCTTCTCCATTTTTCCTACCATGCCTCGATGCCTATTCATTTCGTTAAAGAAGGCATGGTTAGTCCTTATCAACTGATGTAGTAGCAATTATTCTCCGGCGCCTAAGAAGCTACCGTATTATTGTAGATCGCTCTGCGTAATGGTCGGTTGGTCGGTTCCCTTCGGTCTTCCGTGTGGCCTCTAAGTTACATGTAACATATGGTAGGCATATGGTAGGCTAGACCTTAGCATCACGCCACCAACTACCGTGCAAGACATGTATTTATAATGATTGGTCTAGATTAGGATTGTAGTTGTTGTCGAGGGAAACGACAAGGACCAGGACTCGCAGGGAAGTGAGATGAACTGATCAAGATATGTACATACATGTTCAAAAGGGAAGATGTAGAAAAACAATCTGATATAATTATGGACGAATGAAGGATTTAAGTTCCCTTATGTTTCCAGACGAGGCACTGTTGCAGGAATTGGTGCTCTCAATGATCTCATACCTTACTTAGTCTGTTGTAGACCAAGGCAGACAAGGCAGAATGTCAACGCAGTCTTTTAGCGATAAAGTAGTTCTAATTGTAGGTATCTGGTAGACTGGCACGGTTGGTATATGCAAGAATGTTAGTATACTAACTCTTGTGCTGTAGGTGAAGTGGCTTGGCAGGTAATAAAAGTCGGAGAAGATACAATACGAGTGTTCGCTGGGCTTGCTGATGTAGAAATTAGAATAACAGGAAAAGAGAGAGGAGCAGCACGGCACACTGGCAGACTAGCAGTGGAAGCCAACACCCGACAAGGGGGTTACAGACTTTATCCTGATATGGGCTGGCGTGTGTTAAGAGGCGCCCCCCCCCAAAGCCCCAAAGTACGGCCAACCCCCTCAAAACAGCTTAAGGCTAGGCAAGCATTAAGGCTGTCTGCATGTCTTTCCTCGTCTCTTGTTAGTCTCAACGTCTTTGAGATCGCCGACTTTCAGCTAACCATACCTCTCTATCTTGAAGTACGTAGCTTAATTGTAATTCATCCCGTTCTCGACTTGCCGTTTGGCCACGTATTTCTGGTAGGTAGACGATTATATATGATTAACAGCTTTTTTTTTGGTTTCGCATCTGCATTCACGCTCGATAAGTTATCGCTGGATTCCTCTCCAATCGACACTCCTTGCGAAAGCCTACCTAGTGGAGGTACCTGCATGTACCCAATCACGTAGTATACTATCTAGGATATCACGAGAACCGGGACGGGAGGTCTAAGCCGGGCTTACCGAAGCAAGACGGCGACACCCTCACTAAGGTGCTACGGTATATTTTATCGCACTTCCAGGCTTACTTGTCTCACAAATCCCCTGAGCTGAAATCACCAATTTCCCTTCCTTGCTTGAGCCTCCGATTCCCAAATTCAAATCCTAAGTCTACACCATTTCTTTTCTGGTTTATCCCATCAATTATTGCACGATTGAGATGGAAACCTCTTGAGGACCGATTTTCAGAAACTAACAGAATACCGACACCTTCCTTGCCTAAGCCGATCAAGTCTACTTTGAGGCAGTGTAGCCTTAGGCAATCGCAACTCGCTCAGGTGGTTACCTTATTTGTCTAAGGTAGGCCTTGTACAACCTCGTTTGGAGTAACAAATACCCCCACCAACTCTCCACTCCGCCTGCCTGAGCTCTTCTTCAGCACTTCAACCTCTTACTTCGACAGAGCACAGTACCCGCACACAACTTGGAGTTCCCAGGAGTATTATTCTAACCTCTAACGACTATCTTCACTCAAGAACTTGTTTAATTGTATCGGCGCCATCTTCACCCTTTTGTGCGGCCCAGCCCTGGACCAAGGTCCAATTGGCACGTCGTGCCGGTGGCTCATGTCACTTGCTTGATCCGATAAGCCGCGTAGTTTACCTACATGGCTCGTTCAGCTTGCGTCAGCTCCCACTATATCGCTATCTACTTGCTTGGCCACATTCACAAATCTTCGATGCTAAGTGCGAAAGCACATGAAACATACCTACTCTAGTCCCTCGCTTTTTTATTTCATCAATCCACAAACTCATCAGACTCTCTTCACGATGCCCGTTCCCTATCGCATACCAGTCCCTCTTTGGGGCGGTGACCGTCACCACATTGAGGCTCTTCCAAATCTGATCCCCCGAGACGATGATGGCGGCTCACCATCCGTTAACGGGCCAACGGATGATAGCGCGAATCGTTCCCCAATAATTGTTGTTGTACGTCAAGCCATGCATCGCCCATCGTGTTGCATATGTACCACATTACCTACTTATCTAACACTTGCCGGTAACGCATCAGATTGTTCTTGTAGCGGTAATCTTGGTCATTTCTTTAGCCGCCTTTGTGTTCTTCAAACGTCGTCGGAACGAAGCACGGCGCCTATACCAACGGGCTAGCAACCTTGACCCTTATAGTAGTACAACCACGAGTGACAGCCGCCGACCGGGTTCAGACAGTGCCCAAGGTGTCTCAGAGACTAACCGCAATAGTACCGCGTCCAACATCGACCGAAATACATCCATTCGCTCCATAATGACACTACCCCAGTATACGAAAACGCCACAAGCAGACGAACAAGTATTAGGGCGTGCAGGTGAGCGAGATGGGGTGGATACTATCGTCGAGTTGCCTTCAGCCGAGCAGCAGGAAGCCCTACGAGACGAAGAAATGGAGACGATATATCAGATCCGCCTGGCTCGGCGACAACAAGTAGCCGAGAGAGAAGAAAGGCAACGTCTTACGCGAGAAGCGAGGGAACGGGGCGATCAGGCGGCATTGGCAGAACTACGCGCTCGTAGACTAGCGGAGAACGACAGTGGCGTCATCGACGACCTTCGCGGAGTCCAGGGTGAAATCCGAGTGCTCCGTGCCCGCGCCGTTTCGAGCGTCAGCTACCATGACTTGGGTGTCGCGCGGCACGACGGTTCTCGCATCCGCGCTAACAGTACGGAGAGCGAGCGAGTTGGGCTGCTGTCGGACGCTGCAAGTATAGCACTATCCACGCGGTCCCCGTCGGCTATGTCGACCCGTCACGTCTCAGACGCAGGGGGTTTGTCTCTGGATACGCGTTCGCCGTCAGCGCAATCACACCACGGTCGCATGCACAGCGTTGGGTCCGTTTTGAGCCTTGACGATAACGGGGACCTATCGCCTCGTTCGGGTGCCACAACACCTCGCTTGGGGGGCTACCATACACGAGCGGGTTCAAGCCCCGAAATCATAACCGAGGCCGACTTAGGTGATAGCGATATGCCGCCGCCTGGCTATGAGGATATAAGTCTGGACGACCTGCGCTCCGGCGCCACAACACCCATGTTCCAGGAACCGCCGCCAGTCTATACAGGTCGTGAATATGACCCAGGGTACAGGCATAGTGAGGCTCAGAGTGCAGAGTCGGGAAGTCCGCTTAGCTCTGCCAATGAAAGCAGGAGTCGACGTTCCTCAAACCGATCCTCGAGGGGCGTTGGTGGTGTCCCACAATTACCGAGTTTAAGAATTGGGGAATTGCCGCAGATTGTCATCGAACCGTCTACTGCTTATCCGAGCGAGCTTAGTCGGTAGTCTTGCTATCCGCATTTAGGCCGAATGCTGATATATAACACATCCGGTCTCAAAAGACACTCTGAATTTTCTCACCGCAGACATCCAACTTGAGCCAATCGGGGAATTCACGATGACCATTATTGTACTTGAGGCTTAATGTTTTGTACAATGGAAGATTCACGTGCTCGGATGGCGCACCCGAAGTCCTGACACTTCCCTCCGCCCCCCAGTGAGACAGGACAAAGCGATGCAAACACTAGGCGTTCTGGATAAGATACTCAAAAGTCTATATACATGCCGCTCTTCCCGAGACAGGACGGAGTAACGCAGCGATAGGCGTTCTGGATTATTATTACTATTTTTTGGCGCATGGGAGCGAAGCAACGAGCTTTCCCTTATTATATATTACTTTTCATGCCTGCCTTAGCCTGGCAATGGATCCTATGACTCCAGCAACTTGAAGGGACGCAAGCATAGGTACCTACATTACCTTCGGCCGCCGTTGGATACTTGGCATTTTCGGTCCTCATTTCTGGCGACGATTCATAGTGGGACTTCAAGTAATGGAGTAATGTCTATGAAACCAGGTTTGAATCAACGAATGAAGCGAAATCGGTCTGGTTTTTCAGTTCAAGTTCGCCTCAGTCGATATTCGAGCCAAGCAGCAAGCCGGCAGAAAATGGACATTCGCTGGGATGAGACGACCTGTTGATTTTGGTATTTATTTTGGGATTGATTAATGGACACATCATGGATGAGATACGCTTGTTACATGAGAGAATGGGGTGGCATGGATGAGCGATATTGGGGTGATTTATGGATTGATTTGACATGAGACGAAGGTAAGGAAGGGTGCGAGCACACGCATGAGATGAATGCCTATCTATCTGGCTGTGTAGATGGCCGTAAATATGACAGCCGTTGTTGATGTATGTCCGTATACCCATTCGAAAATCCTCGAATATAATAAAGTCGTACAAAGTGCGAGGTCTTTATTGCTGAAAGGCAATGAAACCGACTGTCTAATTATGTATCTACTCACTTACCCTCATCCACACTACGATAGGCGGTGAGCAAGGTGTGCTGCATGCCTCTTGCGTAGATAGATAACTAGGTCTATATCTGGGTCGTGGCATCTCGTATTCCATGAGCACCTAGATAGGCGGGTATAGGCGGGATTGTCACCTGCATATCACAGAGGATTTGTCTAATCTATGTACTACTTAGGGAGGTAGGCAAGCCAACTCCTCTCCGGCAGGCAAACGAAAGGTCTGGACCTGGACCTAGACTTGGCTTCGTTTGTTCTGTACGATCTTTTTACCAAAAGGTAGGTACATAATCCGGATTTTGTTTGGACCGTTCTGGTTCTGGTTCCGGTTCTGGCTTCCTGAGGTCGAGAGCCTGCCCAATTAGCTACTTGTTTGCCTAGGTAGCCAAGGCAAAGCAGGCAGGCGGTCGGGTTTGGTTGCGGCGATTCAGATAGGTCTATGGCTTGAAGCTTGTGGAAAATAATAATAATAAAAATAATAAAAAAGGCCTACTTACCGATCAGGTCGGATTGGCTATGTTTGGTAATGCGCTACCTACCTAGTTTAGTATACCTAGCAGGCTTCTTCTGGAGTTATTTGAGATTGAGGGTACGGTACAGCTGTAGGGAAGTGGTTGTCGCCGATCTCATTCCTAGGAAGCAGAAGAAAGGAGAAGTGAGAAGAGGAGAGATGATTTGGGGTCTCGCTCACCGACGTACCTACCAAGCTGCGAATGTTATTGTATTTGACAGAATCGAGATTTTTGTCTCCCTATGTATAGATAGGGAGGTAGGTAGGCAGGTGTCTTTCGGCGACCCCCGATGGATCGATTGATCGATTGGTCGTTTGGGTGATATTAATGTATTTGAGAGAGAAACGAATGAGTGATGCTACGTATGCATTGGGAGGGCACACCAGTACTCTTGGTGGGATATCTCCATATATATATTATAATAACCTCCAAAAAGGCAATCTGATCGCCAAGGGAACCCCTCCTGGGGTTGGATTCCCACTTATTAGAGTTACAGGCGTATGTGTGTGTGTGTGTGTGCCTTTCCAAATACTGTAGGGTCTAGGGAGGTAGTTCTCGGTAGGTGAGGCAATGAGCTAGGATTGAAGTGTTGGACTCAAGATGCGCTGCAACCCAATAATGCACGATTGCCATATGAAATGCTTGAAGTTGTGACGCAGTGTGTGATGATAATTAAGGGGTGCTGTCAAGCTTGTCATGTTGATGATCTTGGTGACCAACGAACATAAAATAAAATAAAAACAATTGAGAACTTTGGCCACCGCCGGGCTTTCTTGCCTGTAATTCTACAGATCCTACGAGTAATTCAGGAGACGATAGGTAGAACATCCCGTCCACGAGTAGCTAGGACAAGTCGACTGAGAGACTCGATATTATGCTTTGTCACAAACGGCGTCTGATTACAATACCTTTCACAAGACAGGAATTATTTCCACATGTGGAGTTTTCAGTCACTTGTCTGTCTTACCTTACGTATCAAACTCTAGGTAATTTCTAAGATTGGCTGCGAAATTATATTCGGAGAAGGCTGAAAACAACATCGCCTACTATTTCACCACCTCTTATCGTGTAAGTCGGTACTAGTAATAATGTAAGCGATTATTCAGCCATGTGTGGTCTGCAGGATAATCCCTTAAAGGAATGGGGAAACGGGGAATAGCGACGATGTGACACTGACTCGAGACTTGTTACTCGCTAATAGCTATACTGTGCTTTTCCATCAGGATAGGTAACCTAGCAACGAGGAAAACGGCCAATCGGTTATTTTCCAAGGCTCAGGACACGAGGGTACCGGACTCTCTAAAGCATATTCTGACTGCTCGTGATAATGAAAGAAAGCATGTAGGAATGGTTGTGGAACCTTGCTCGTGCAAGTAAGATTTCTCTCTGGTTGGATCTACATACATTATACATGCAAGTGATGTCGTGTAAACAAGTTTGTTTATCGTGGGACTTGTGTATGTAATCACACCTGAGAGAAAAAAGAAAAGCGCAAAGAGCATTTCTAATGGTGACAAACCATACTTAACTCTTTTTTAACTTCTTCATGCAGCCTAAGAGGCAGAGGCAAAAAGGTCCACGCATCTGCTGCTGTAAGTCTAGGTAGGGAAAAATAAGGGTCTCGAGGGCGTTGGACAAGAAGGCTAACGCCGAAGAGAGTTTAGACATACTCCACCGCTTGATCTTTGGTAACAATCTCATCAGCAAAATGTCCACAGCATCTGGCCCTGGCTTCTGCTCCAGCCCACCCATCGGTGAAAGCTTTGTGGGATTATACCATGGCTGTAGCTTCTTCGGTATTCTACACCTCAAACACTTCTTGCGTAGTATGCCGTAGTATTCGTCTAACTTGACACCTTCATGCAGGGGCCTCTCGTGCGTCCGACCCTCGATGCTACGTACAAATGTACGGCATTCCCATTCAGCTAAGTAGGCGTGGCGCTAACCTCGGTCCAGAGCTATCTTGCTAATGTAGGTACTGTAGCCACGAACAAGTCCATCTGCAGACCAGGTACAGGTGGATAACATCCCGCTTTTCCGATTACAGACCTGGCTACATTTCTTTGTTACACACTTAATGAATAGGATTGAACTCGGTAGGTGTGCTTTGTTTCCGGCTTTGACCCCGATCGTTTTCCTCAACAAATCATGAGTAAGCAGGATGAAATTCCTCTGTTTAGATGCTTCATCTAGACTCGTAGGTATGTTCATGTAGGCAAATTAGTGGTATTGCTCAGCTCCTCATGTGCTATAGTAGTTACTGACTAAGCCAATACTACCTCTCCCACCTTGATCCATGGTCATCGATCTGACCCCTCCCCCTCATCTTCATAGCTACCTCACCCTTGCATGGAGAGGGAGGGACATGAAGCCCTTCTTAATATCAAGCAGTAAAACAGAAGTAGCTACTTGTTTACATTGGTACGTAGGCAGACAAAGGTAGGCGCATGTAGACAAATATATAAACTACGCATCCCCATTCGCAGTCAGTCTTGCTTTTTCTTTGAAACCATACTTCGCATTCCAAGACACCAACTACTCCGGACTAGTCTTCCTACTTTATATAGTTCCCCGTTCCACAGAGCACTGCCTCCCTATTTTTCTTCCTATCCAACCACAACATTGAATTAATAGACCTCCTCTGCTTTATCACTTCATTATTCTGAACAAGATGGCGCCCAAGATCGCAATTGTCTACGTAAGTTGCCTCCACTCCTCATCCTGCCTGTTCAATGGATATGAGCGTCTAGTTCGAGTTGTCTGGGAGCCCGCGGGGGCGGGGGTCGAGTAACTAGGAGGGGTAGAAGGTCGCACCTAGTTTTCAAATACACCAGCGGCAGCCACCAGTCAAAACTTGTAGCGACTCTACCAAATTAAATTTACAAACTAACATGTGTTAATAGTACTCCATGTACGGCCATATCGCCCAGCTGGCGGAGGCTGAGAAGGCTGGCATTCAGAAGGCTGGTGGTACTGTCGACTTGTACCAGATCCCTGAGACACTGTCTCCAGAAGTTCTCACCAAGATGCACTCTCCCGGCCAGTCCAAAGATGTTCCCCTGCTAGAAGACCCAGCTACTCTCGAGCAATACGATGCCTTCCTGCTCGGCATCCCCACCAGATACGGCAACTTCCCCGCCCAGTGGAAGACATTCTGGGACAAGACCGGCAAGCAATGGTCCACTGGCGGCTACTTCGGCAAGTACGCCGGACTCTTCCTCTCGACCGGCAGTCCGGGCGGCGGCCAGGAGTCGACGGCCATCGCGGCCATGTCCACGCTCGCTCACCACGGCATCATCTACGTTCCCCTCGGCTACGCCAAGGCCTTCGCTCAGCTATCCGACCTCTCTGAAGTCCACGGTGGCGGCCCCTGGGGCGCTGGCACCTTCGCTGGTGGCGACGGCTCTCGCCAGCCCAGCCCCAAAGAGCTCGAGATCGCCACCATCCAGGGCGAGGAGTTCTACAAGACTGTCGCCAAGGCCAGTGGCTGACTGCATGGTGGTGGAGAGCCCGGGGAGGCACAACAAGAGGCGGTTCAGCAGCCAGCAGAATCGCAGGGACAGGGGGACGGAGCTGGAAGTCGGGAAACACCTGCCGTGGCGGAAAGGAAAACTAAGGGCCAGGGACCTTGTGGTCTACCCACGAAGTGCGTAGTCTTGTAAGGTCCTTTACCTTGAATACTTTATCAAAAAAAAAAAAGGAATAAAAAATTATCAATCTCCACACCACGTCCATAACATAGGAACAAATGTCTTGCAATGTCTGGAGTCGAAATGTGAAATAATGAAGGACTGGGATAATGATAGCTACGATACTGATATACTATTCTGGCCGTAAGAGCGATATCTAGTCACATAGCTATTTGATTACCTACCTCCCTAATATCTATCTCAACTTCTTGTTTACATACCAACTCAGTTTCTCGAGAGCCTTTCTCAAGACCCCTGTATCACTTACATAGCCAACGCGGACAAAACCACGAAACACGCCTTCACTATGGCTGCCACCAACACCAACACCGAAGCATCTACCACCGGGCACGACCATGACGCCCGTCTCGCGTAGCAAGTCCCTGCAGAACTCGACGTCGTCAACAGGCTCACCCCTTTCCCTTTCCTTACTACCCTTTTCCCCTCCACCTTCACCCTCACCACCACCGCCGTCGCCGCCGCCACTGCGTTGCTTGGAAGTGGAAGTGAAGAACTGGATAAAAGCCGTAGTCCCCGCCGTCGGTCTAACCCAGTCACATACATCAGCATTATCTTCCTCGACAAATTTCCTAATAATCTCCAGATTCGTCCGCGCAAGCGCCAAGTTTCGCTCTAACAACTTGGGTGCGACAGGCGCAGAGAGGGCGTACCGCGCGATCTGGTCGTCGACCTGAGACACGCTTATCGTGGTGTAGTCGCGCGCCGAAGCGATTTTGGAGAGAAGGGACGCGGAACGCGTGGCGAGCCACCCGATTCGTAAGCCTGCTAGCGCCCAGGCTTTGGATGTGGAGCTTGTGGTTATGACTTGTTCGTACGGAGGGCTGAGGGTGAGGGCTGAGGGGGGTGGGGTGGTTGAAGGGGAAAGGGAGTGATACAGGGGACGGTAGACTTCGTCTGAGAGGAGAATGATGTTGCGGTTGCGTGCTACGTTAATGATGTCCTCGAGCACGGATTCCGGGATTGTTGAACCGGTTGGGTTATTGGGGTTGTTGATTACGATCATCTGGATGGTTGTGTTAGTTCCTTTACGGTTCACTTTTGTGATATTATTCATTCCGTTCTTCCCCTTTTGGATCCCAAGTTTGTTGTGTTGTGTTTGGTGTGATACTATTCTCCTAAAACGGGGGGAAGAAGGCAAATGAAAGGACGGAGAAGGGAAAGGGCTAGTGTGAAAAGTGAAAATGATGAGGAGGATGCAGCTACAGCTCGCAGTGAGTAAATTAAATAAATGAACCAAATACCTTCGTGTTGCTCTTAATCAACCTCTCAAGCTCCCTAACATCCGGCACGTACCCGTCCTCGGCCTTCAGCCTCCAGAGCGAGACCTCGGCCCCCAGCGTCTCAGGCACGGTGTACAGCTGCTGATACGTGGGAAACACGCAGACGACGTGATCTCCGGGGTCAACAAGGGCGTAGAAGACGAGGTGGTTCGCTGCTATGGCGCCTTGCGTTATGATGATCTTGTCCGGTGATACCCGGGCCGACCCGGGACTGGAGCCAGAATCAGAATATAGAGCCGCGATGTTCCGCCTCAGCTCTTCGGATCCCCGGATCGCGCCGTACGTCATCCGCGCCGAATAGTCTACAATTGCAGATGCAGATGCTGATGCTGATTTCCCGGACTCATCGTCGGCGAGTTTCACGAGCTCAGAGATGGATATAGATGATGCGCAAGTCTCCGATATGTTCAGCACGCCTGGCGTGTTCTCGTACGCGTCCATCCATTGCTCCACTTCGAAGGTTGGAATTTTCACCATTTTTTCCTGTTCTTCGGGACTTCGTTATTTCCTTCGATTGCTTCCCTTCCTTGTATCTGTTTCGATGTGGTTAGGAGTTAAGCGTGAAGAATTTATTGATGAGAGTTATATATTCTTGTTCGTAACATTCAATCGGATGTGCCCTCGCTTTTGTAGTTCTGGTCTGGACCTCGGAAAAGGGATACCATCTATGAATGGACCCCGTTTACTTTTACAGTACCTATGTGTCAGTGCGATCGCGAAGGGCGCGCATGCGAAGGGCGCGCCGGCCGTATGCAAAGCTCCGATAAGTTATCAATTCTTATCTAATGGCAATTGACGGTCTACGGGTAGGTAGAACTAACGGGGTGGGTAAATAATTCGTCGTCTACGGTAGTAAGTATATTTTGAGGTATGTCTATATTCCCATGGTAGTATTATTGACTTATTATGGTATCTCTCGATTATTGACGATGTTGCTCCGTCTTGCCCTTTCACCGGATTGACTTTATCGAATCGCAGTAGAAAACGCTGTTAGACTTCAAAACGGGAGGCTTATTAGTACTCTGAAAAGGTCTTATCAATTAATTTCATGCCTTTTCTCTCTTGCTCTCTTCTGGTCTTGTGTGGAAAGTATCTGAGTGTTGTATCTAGGAGGCTTATCGAAGGCTAGAAAGAGTCGTTTGTCTGGAAGCTTGGTAGCAGCCCAATGCTGACGTTCGATTAGAACCCATATGTATTCTTATAGTCGTAGGAAGGTAGACATGTACGATCGCGCCTTTGCTAGATTTCTTTACGCATACTTGTATGCCTGGGCTTAGTAGGGAGAAAGCATTCCTATCAAGAATGTGTGCACATAGGGTGTGAGAAGCTGGAGAGCGTGTTTGCAGATATCCGTAAGAGAACTACTAATTGCCTGTCAGCTGGTCCTAGGCGCAGCTGACTATACGATGCTTATTCTGTTGCCTAATAAATGCGAAATTTTTCGTTGGACAGACTGGCTGCTAAATGTTGCACATATACATAGCATGCAATCATTCTATCGATCGGTATCTTTCTGGTGTGAGGTAGATCTGGAGGTGGTCAGATGTTGAGTCAAAAAGCGCATGGAAGTCTACATACGGTGCGCAGCTTGAACGTCTTTTGCTGTTTGCCTTGTATCTGGTCGTGAGTATACTATGTACTCAAGCCTTCGTTGTCAATATTCTGCCCTGCTACAGTACTAGCTAGGGGGACTTTTATACACGCTCGCACAGTATATAATAATTATCAGACTGTATTTACCCTGACCAGATACCAAGGAGGATCTGGATGGGGCTGTGTTCCTTGCCTGTAGCGGAGGAGTGGAGAGGTTTCGTCATGTGTTTCCCCAATACCAGTGTATTGCTGCAGCCTGTAGTCCTGCTCTTCGGGACAGACCTACCAACGGGCTTATCATCAAATAACGGTCAAGTTCAGAGGACCCGGCGTTAGTACCTACCGACTATCTAACTTAGTACGTACTGCATAAAGTTATCTGTAGCCCCATCGTCTATCGCTACCTTCGACTGAAGCTGACCATCCTCTTGCGGCCGGTGTGTTCTCCTGGAGCAACTACACTCAAGCTACGCTGGACTGGTAGGATTACAACCCTCTGTTCCATCTGTGTTTGTGCACATTCGCATCGCCTGAGAAAGCCACGCAGCTTTTGGAAGTAATATCTCCTGCTGTCCTCTTCTATGTTCCGAATCTCGATCTACTAGACGTGGTACAACATAACCGTTCTGCGAGGTCTTCTCCAAACACGACCGTGGGGGGTCATTTCCACCATTACCATACAGTCGACAGAGACAGCTTCGACATTGTTCGTCTACGCTAATGTTGTAGCCTGTTGCGACCATCACCGACCGCCACCAGCCGCCTTCGGCCAGTTTGCGATCCCCGATCCGACCTAGATATACCTATCCAATCGACTAACGAAGCGCTAAACCCTACTCCCAAGCTCGGACCTTGCCCTCACACTTCAAGATGTTTCTCCCGGCTCCAAGGTTACTAGCATTAGGGACACTTTCCCTATCATGCGTAGTGGCTGCTCAGAAAAACTATACCCAGACCGACATGTTGCGGGCGCAGTTGGCCTTGATGGGCGACAGACCTGCTGATTGTCCTCCATGGTATGCCTTGTTGTCCATGTCATCTGCAAACGAAAGCGACCGAATAACTAACTTTTTGGTCCACAATAGCTTCAACTGTCTACTACCAGCCTACGAATGCGGTCAATTTGCCGACTGCAATGAGTACAATGGGAAATGCGAGTGTCCGGCGGGTTTTGGAGGAGATGACTGTTTGCAACCAAGTTCGACTATCCACATACCTTATGCCTACCTCAGCCCATACTGACAAGAAGACAGCCTGCGGCTCGTTAGCACGAGGTAAAGACCGACCCATCAGAGATGGTGATACCTGCCACTGTGATGAGGGTTGGACGGGCATCAACTGTAACGTCTGCACCGAAAACAAGGCCTGCAATGCCTTGATGGACACTGGGGAAGATGGTGTATGCTACCAGAACGGCGAAGTCGTGAAAGAGAACTATCAGATGTGCGGCGTCACCAACGCGAAGATTCTATCGATGCTCGAAGGCAAGATTCCCCAGGCCACCTTTATGTGCAATAAGGAGACCGGTTTCTGTGACTTCCAATGTGAGTGACTCTCGCCTTCGCTTCATTTTATGGTAGGACGGATTGTTAACACAAAGGCGTTAGTTTGGGTTGACCGTATCGAGTCTTTCTACTGCCATTTGGAAAAATGTGAATCCAGTGCTGAATTCACATCGGACCAGAACAGCACCTTCTACAAGTGCCCGGAGGTCCAGTGTGGATGTATCAAGGACCGCTTCCTTTGCGGCCAGGATGGGTCTATCGATCTGACTGATTTCCTCAAGGAATCTGTAGAAGGCCCTGCCACCTTTGAATGCCTTCAGAAAGAGGGAGGCGTTAACGTTTGCAAGTTCAAGGAGCCGCAACTAGACTGGATGGTTCAAAACATATTCGGAGATAAGAGTATTGAATTGGAATGCCGATCCGGCGAATGTCTGTACCATACCGAAGTGCCCGGCTACCATCGACCTGTCAAGACCATCAATACCCCCTTGATCGCCGGAGTCATTGCTGGCTGCTCACTATTCCTTGTCGCCATCATTCTGGTGACTTGGTATCTTTCCCGGCGCCAATATCAGTATGGGGCTATCCGTCTGGATGATTCGGACGACGAGGCCACTAAACTAATGACGGACCACAAACCTGCCACGCTGCATTTCGAGAATGTTTGCTACGGTTTGAACGGAAAACCTATCCTTAGTGGTGTCCGTGGAATTGCTCATCCCGGTGAGATTACTGCTATCATGGGCGCATCTGGCGCGGGCAAGACAAGCTTCCTAGATATCCTTGCTCGCAAGAACAAGCGCGGCCACTTCACAGGAGATTTCTATGTAAACGGGGAAAAAGTTACCGATGCAGATTTCAAGAGCGTAGTTGGATTTGTCGATCAAGAAGATACGATGCTGCCTACTCTCACAGTCCATGAAACAATCCTGACAAGCGCTCTTCTTCGACTGCCCCGGCACATGAGTCGGGCTGCTAAGGAGCAACGGGTTTACGATGTCGAAAAACAACTTGGAATATATCATATTCGCGACTCACTGATTGGATCTGAAGAGGGCAAGGGCCGTGGTATTTCAGGCGGAGAAAAGCGTCGTGTCGGGATTGCTTGCGAGTTGGTCACGAGCCCATCTATACTCTTCCTCGACGAACCGACAAGTGGTCTTGATGCCTTCAACGCTTTCAACGTCATCGAGTGTCTTGTGACTTTGGCTAAGACATATAAGCGGACCGTAATCTTCACTATCCACCAGCCCAGGTCGAACATTGTCGCCTTGTTCGATCGCCTCATTCTCCTCGCTCAGGGCAAGACAGTTTACTCAGGCCCTTTCTCTCAGTGTCAGGAATACTTCGATGAAATCGGCTATGCGTGCCCACCAGGCTTCAATATTGCTGATTACCTCGTGGACCTGACTATGCATGCCGGCAGCGCGGGTGCCTTTGATGATGGAAGTATTATCTTGAACGACACTGCGAGCAGTGTGGGCCCAAGCAGCACCCAGGCTGTCAAGTCGGTAGCCAGCATATCTGGTAACAGCACTGCCGAAGAAGGTTCGGCCGTCGAGTCATCCTCCAGTCGACCTAGGAATAAGCGAAAGAATTCCCTCAGGGCGCGCCAGGAGCGGGAGCTTTTCACCCGACGCAAAAACACCGTTGACACGGCCGCTTCATCCGACGTGGAAGAAGAAGCCGGGGCATACAAACTGCATACTCAACCTGCTGGCTCTGTCCGGCCCCAAATTATTGTCGAAGATGCCCATGACCTCCCGCCAGCTGCTGGAACCAATCTAGACTCACTTGTCCAGTCATATATCGAGTCTGACATCGCTAGTGCTATACACGACGAAATTCAACAGGCCGTGGCTGCTGCACGCGACGCTAATGGTCAGAACGGTGCGGCTATGACTAATGGCAACGCTAATGGCAACGGAGCTATCGGTCGAGGTTATGCCCGAGTTAGTTATCTTCGACAATTCATCATCTTGTCACAGCGGACGTGGAAGAATCTCTATCGCAATCCGCTCCTAATGCTTACTCATTATGCTATTGCCATTGTCCTGGCGGTTCTCTCTGGCTACCTCTTCTACGGCCTGACCGACGATATCCCGGGTTTCCAGAATCGGCTGGGTCTTTTCTTCTTCCTTCTCGCACTTTTCGGGTTCAGCACATTGACAAGCTTAAACGTCTTTGCGTCTGAACGACTCCTGTTCGTTCGGGAGCGAGCAAACGGATACTACTCACCCATCACGTATTTCTTGGCTAAGATTCTCTTTGATATCATACCTCTAAGGATCATCCCTCCGGTTCTCATGGGGGCCATCATCTACCCCATGACTGGACTCATTCCGGATGCGCCTCATTTCTTCACCTTTATGCTGACCTTGGTTCTCTTCAATCTTGCTGCTGCCGGCATCTGTTTCTTCATCGGCATCGTCTGCAAGGATGGCGGGGTGGCTAACCTCATTGGTAGTCTTGTGATGCTATTTTCCTTACTTTTTGCTGGATTGCTGCTGAATCATAACAAGATCCCAGACGCGGCGCTCTGGTTACAATCACTTTCGATTTTCCATTATGGTTTCGAAGCGCTTATTGTCAACGAAGTCGTCACGCTGACGCTGGTTGATAAGAAGTATGGACTGGATATCACAGTGCCCGGTGCCGCCATTCTAAGCTCATTTGGCTTCGACAATGGGGCGAAGTGGATGGACATCATCAACCTTGGCATCTTTGCGGCCATCTTTGTCGTACTGGCTTACACAGCGATGCATTTTATGCTGGTGGAGAGGAGATAAGAGTGAGCGAGATTCAAGTTAGCTTCATGTACATTACATGTCTTGGGCTGTTGCAAGGACCAGCCTTTTTCATTTATAGTCATTCGAATCGCATATGATGCGAGCAAAGCGGCGCTAGAGGCATTTTATCGTATTATTGTGATCATTCAGAATACAACTTGTTTTAATAAAAATTCTTCTTATATACATATAGTACATGTAGCAGTTTTATGACAACATACTGTACAATGTGTGGGTATAGTCTTCTAGGTGATTCCGCAATCAACTTCAAGTGTCGTTGGCGAGAAGGTTATTGCCAGTTATGCCTGTCCATCGAGCCACCTGTCAGCTCCTCAGCCACCAATTTCTGTCTTCTAATGGTGCGGTTCTTCTCCAATGTGATGTCGTTCACTACCGAATCGCTGGCGCGCTGAACCTCCTTCAACATGGCGTCAAGGGACAGTGGCGCTTGCTGGGCTTCCCAGATGTTAGTAATCTGGTAGCCGGAACCGGTGACGCCCGCGCTCGTGAAGTGGTCGTCGGCAAATTCCTCTTTGACGGCGGCCTCGAGCTCGGCCTCGTTGATTATGAAAGAGCGGGCGTTCATGTAGAGGGCCTGAAGAGCATCGCGCCGCCTCTCGCTCTTCATGGCCGCAATGGCAGCCGTACGTTGTGCCGAGGTAAGGGCATTTTCGAAGCGATGAGGGTCGAGAGCTACGCTCGTCTGCAGGGTGCCCGTGTTGATGGTGCCGCGCGTCAGACGCTCGTCTTCGCGCTCGGGGGCCATGGCCGCGGCCTTATTCGCAGCGAGCTTGGCCTTGCGAGCGGCTGTGCGCTTGGCGTCGAGATGCTGTTGTCGTGTCCAGAGGGCCTTTATACCGGACCGGATGTTCTCGCGGCGGCTCGCGGCCATCTTCCGCTTCCATGCCTGCACCTCCGATGCAGGAGCTTCCTTGGATTTGGCGTTTGTGGGCGCCGGGGAGGCCTTGTTTAGCCATTCTTCAGTCGGCTTCTTGTGGCTATCCTTCCGTGCGAAGAGTTGGCGCGGTACGGGGATGAAACCTCGGACACGCTTTAGCTCACGCTTCGCCTCGATGGACTGATCCTGGGGCGGGTTTGGTACGTTGATGAATAAGGGAGACTCGGGAGGGATCTGCTGGGACAGGGCGGCGGATGTTGAGCTGAAGAGCTTGCTGAGAGTTGGCGAGGCACTCGATGATATGGATGCGTTGGCTGTTATGCTCCGTGGCAGGAGAGACGCTCGCGGAAGTAAGGAGGCCATTGTGGGTGGTTCTGATGTGCCACTGGAGGCACTTTACAGGCTGCGTAGGCAATTATGGTATTATACAGTAAAGAGTTGGAAATTGGCGAGGTTCATCGGTCTCGATACTAATTGCCTTCTCCTTCCGGGATGAAGTAGCTGTCGTCGTTGTTGACGACAATGCTGATTGACGATGACGGACTGGCTAATTGAGGCTCACAGAGTCGCAGTTCAACTTTTTGAAAAGTTAAAAGTTCGGTCCAATTGATCGAAGCGTCCGGCCTTTCTGTCCCCACTTATGCCATTTGCACGTCCAGCCCCTGCAGCATAGCGTTTTAAGCGGTCCCTTAACAAAACCAGTGCCTATCTAGGTCAAGTCGGATATTTCAGTCCCATAATTAAAGGCGGTGAACGGTCGTGATTGGCTTGAAGGGTCCTAAAGCTTGGGCAGAATGAAGAATCCGAAAAAATTCCCGTGGGGCTAAAGGCTAACAGAATAAAAGTTTCTTGAGCTCCAAGACACTTTTCCCTTCCTTCCCATTTACTTTTACCAGCCAGTTTGTCTGGTCTCACAAACCACATACAACAGTATCAGTCCGCTTGCTGCCCTGATATAAGATCTACAGTGTCGCAATCATGGGTACCGCTAAGAAGGAACGGAACCGTCTTGTCCGAGAGGGGAAGACGGGTAGCATGGACAATGTTAAGATAAAGGGAGAGAACTTCTACAGGTAAGGTAGGACCATGGATGGATTGTAGTGGGGATTGGCTTTTCGTGTGAGGAGTACTGACTTGGAGTGATAGGGATGCGAAGAGAGTTCGGGCTCTGAATATTCGCAAAGACCATGGTCCCCAGAGGAATGCGGAAGGAAAAATTACGCAGTAAGTCGAGCGTCTTCATACCATGCACAACGATTCAAGTCGCTAATTCTGGTTTAGAGCTGCTAAATACCGTACGTTCCTGACTATGTCGTCTTTACCGTCGCTCATCCTAGTCGACTTCCCTTGGATAATTCATATTTGCTGATACATGGTACAATCAGAGTCGCGAGATGCTCCTGTTGCTCGGATAGAACCGAACCGCAAATGGTTTCAAAATACCAGAGTCATCTCTCAGGAGAGTTTGACGCAGTTCCGAGAGGCCATGGCCGAGAAAGCCTCAGATCCGTACTCGGTTCTTCTGAAGTCAAACAAACTCCCAATGACTCTGATTCGAGACGGCTCCGACATCCCCGGCCTCAAACAGCACCAAGCCAAAATGACGGTAGAAGCATCGTCTTTTGCTGATACATTTGGTCCCAAGGCTCAGCGCAAACGCGTAAAGCTCGGCGTGAGCTCGTTGGCCGACCTGGCCGAAAACAGCGAGAGTAGCATGGATACATATAAAGACCGTTTAGAACAAGCCAAACTCCTGAGCGGAGTGGGCGATGAGCAGGCCGGCGAAGACAGTTACGATCTAACTGACGCATTGTCGATGGCCATCGAACCTGTTTTCAGCAAGGGTCAGAGCAAGCGCATTTGGAATGAGTTATATAAGGTCCTCGATTCTTCAGATGTTGTCCTCCATGTACTAGGTAAGCATTTCCGAGTCTTATATCTCGCATCCTTGCCATCCTTGCCATCCACAGTTTGTTATAATACCAGAAGAGCGATCACTAACATGGAACCCACATAGACGCCCGTAATCCTGAAGGCACCAGATGTCGCGCAGTAGAGCAGTACCTCAAGAAGGAGGCTCCACATAAGCATTTAGTGTTCATCTTAAATAAGGTTGATCTAATTCCCACATCAGTTGCTGTAAGTATTACTACTGTTACACTGTCACCCTCTGTGCGTCCCAATGCTTTTGTCAGGATACTTTCTGCTTCATTGCCTTCCCTGGAAGATATCTGTTACAGCGTTGGAAAATCAAATATCAAACTTGCTGTTCTCCTGTTTTCGGACTTGGGAACTGATTGGGTTCCGTTTTGGGACCCTCTCATTAGTTTGCCGTGTTTCACTGAGTTGAAGTCTACCTCTACCATTACCATTAAGGGGTAGCCTGTGGTAGACTTCTTAGTTACGATTCATACATTCATGCGAACGATGACCATCTTTTCTATCAATTTTGTCGATACTCATGTACTGACTTGGATAGGCCGCCTGGGTACGCCACTTATCGAAAGAGGTTCCTACTCTCGCCTTCCACTCTTCTATCAACAACTCGTTCGGCAAAGGTCAACTCATCTCGCTCCTACGCCAATTCTCAGCCTTACACAAGGAGAGAAAACAGATTAGTGTGGGCCTAATAGGCTACCCTAATGTTGGAAAGTCGAGTTTGATAAATACCCTCAAAGCCAAAAAGGTCGCTACTGTTGCGCCTATTCCTGGCGAGACCAAGGTCTGGCAGTTTGTGACTTTGATGAAGAGGATATATCTTATCGAGTAAGTTCTATAACCCTCAGTCAGCTAGAGACTGTCCGGGCTGACTGATGTTGCTAGTTGTCCCGGTATTGTGCCGCCAAATGCCAACGACAAGCCTGTCGATATCTTACTTCGCGGTGTAGTAAGAATCGAAAAGGTTGAAAATCCAGAGCAATACATCTTGCCAATGATGGAAAAAGTAAAACGCCATCATCTGGAACGGACGTACGAGATCACCAACTGGAAAGATCACCACGAGTTCCTGGAACTACTTGGCCGGAAAGGTGGAAGGCTGCTGAAGGCTGGCGAAGTTGATATGGATGGCGTTGCCAAGATGGTCCTTACAGGTAAGCTCTGGATGTTCTATACTGGGAATATGATTACTAATGGCCTGGAACAGATTTTATGAGAGGCAAGATACCTTGGTTTACACCACCGCCAAAGGCAGAGGGCGAAGATGCTGCCGGAATCGAAGGCCGTGAAGGCCGATTAGGTGAAATGCCGAAGAAGCGCAAGAGAGATGGTGAGGATGGTGTCCAGCCGATAACAAAGAAGCCTGCCACGGCTCCATCACAAGGTGTGAATCCTGCGGCTGAAGAGGATGATGACGAGGATGATGACGATAATGATGAAGACGACGAATTTGAAGGATTTAGCGGGGATGACGAGCCTGCTGGCACCTTCAAGTCTAAGCAGGATACGGAGGAGGCGGATGATGAGGAGGACGATATGATACCCCTAGAAGAGCTGAGCGACTCGGACGACGAGTCCAGTGATGGTGAAGAGAATGGTTGAAATGCCATTTTGTAGATGATAGGATGTAGCAACGAAATACGAGCACGCCGATCGTCTACATTCATGATTACCCCGTGACCATTCCAATATGACCTTTGCAGACCCAGACTTGGGAATTATCTTGTTCTATGAACGTTACTAACTGTCTCCCTTTCGGCGTAACTAGTTTGAGCAAGGCACGTCACAGTAGCATGTGGTCGGTGCATCCATTGTTCCTGCTTTACGGCAACATACCAATGTGCAGAAAGGGGCTCCTGTTCATGCTTGAGCCGGGAAGGCGTTACGGAAATCGGAAGCTACGAAGGCGCAAATATGAGCAGCCCAACAACTAGAGGCGAGAATTCTCCTCAGGACAATAGTTTAAACTTCTTGCCTAGGATCATCGGTTCTCAACTTTGGTTGCTTTGATACTTTATCGAAAGTCGCTCGTTCCACTTGACGAACCTGTTCTTTTGGGCCTGGCTTTCTTGGTCTGTTGTTTCTTTGGGAGTCTTGGAGGAGACAGGTTAGGTTCCAAGCCCATCATCAATATTGGTTTGTTTCTTCTTCCCAGGGCTGGCAAGTTTCACAAGCTCCTCTGTGCCGCGACCGTCGTCATGCTCATACCTTTCCTGACCGTCTTCTGGCTGCACTCGCTGAGCCTCGTCGATGCCCACGCCACGCGTGATAACGTCGGCTGTCGCTTTCACCTATCCTGCTCCGGGTCGTTCAATGGATCGATTGGTCAGAAGAGCAGTGGACAGGCTCGGGCTAGTAGTGATGTTTCGTCGCCGAGCTTGTTCACCTGGTTTGGTGATGCGTTTTCGGATCAGCAGGGTAGTGGATGTTGGTGGACTCGTGAGTTGTCTTTCGTTTTTTCACTTCCGACCAAAGACTACCTATTGAATCTTAAAACGCCATGTTGTCTCGCCTTAATTGTGCCCTTGAGCTGATGAGGGTTTGTGCATCGGTTAGCTCCCACATTGACGCTTCAATGCGACAAAAACCAGCAGCCAGACCATGGCTTCCAGATCGGATGCAATGGCACGGTATCTTTCAACAGCCAGACCGTCTTCTACGAGTGTCCCACGGGCCAAGGGGATGAAGTCAACCTCTACCTTAAGTCCAACGGCGGACAGTGTCACGAAATCACGATCGAAGCCGACGGTTGCGCGCCTTCCAGTTGCCCAGAGGGTGGTGTAATCCCTCCGGGTGGAGGTGGAGGAGCCGGGCCCGTTCCAGGGGCGGCAAATTCGCCGAGTGCTTCTTCAGGACCAGCAACAGCGCCTTCTACGCTCGCGACATCTCCCTCGCCGGGATCGGGGCCATCGCCCAGCTCGCAAGGCCCGCCGATTCCCTCGCCATTCACTACGGGAAATGGTAGTCAGCCGACCACGACAACGAGGATAACGAGCACGACGACGGTGACGACGACGCAGCCGCCCGCATCCCCTACCACGTCGAGCGAGTGCGTCGTAGTAGAGCCTGATAGGATCATCCTCACGGATAAGGGGAACCCGGACACGGCGTACGGGCCAAACGAAGCGATGCACATCCAGGTATCGCCTAACGCGTCGTCCATCTTCAATTTCCGCTTCGAGGACACGGACGCGGGAAAGATGTGCGAGATGTTGTTTCTGCTGCCACCTGGCTCTACTTCCGGCTCTACTAGTCCAACGACGAATTCAAGCGGGAGCGGAAGCGGAAATACACAGCTGTATACGCTTACGGGCACGGGCATGGTCACGTTCGCGGCCCTGGACGACTGGGCGGACGCGAACACCACGTACAGGACCAGCCCGCGCGTCGTCGAGACGCTGAGTAACACCTTGCTGGACGACAGGGGAGTGGCGCTGGGCTTCGGGCGGTTCGCTTGTCCCGGCTCGACGACGAGGGCGGGTGTGATCCTCACGGAGGACCCACTGGCTGATACTTGTCTTGATTGCCTACAGGGAAATGGGATCGGGATGTTTTTGAGGAAGTGTTGAGGGAGGTTATCCTACATTGAGATGGATTAGGGGAAGACGGAGGGCAACGGGATATTTACTCCGGACTGGCTTGCTTTTATTTTATTTCATCTTACTAGGGACTATCTTTTATGGGACTCGTTTTGGACTTTTATACTTTCTCCATCTTTTTCTGCTTTAGGAGGAGTATCATATTGTTTGTTATAGAGAGATTATTTCTATCTTGGGTGAGAGTCCTTTGTCTTCCTTTTAAGAGTGTGAACGCGGAAGCGCAGTTATGTTACTTGTTTACTTAATATTAGATTTGGTCTGGGGTTTAATAGAAACATGAATACTATAGGGGACTATGACACATGACGCAAAGTGAAGTGCGGTCACGATTATCAACGTTGGAAGGTCAGGCATAATAGCAGTCAGCCGTAGCTGTAGTAGATCTATTCCCCGGGATAAAGGTTAAAGAAGTAGGCTGATTACTTACTTTAGTAGAGAGCCCAGATGCATACCTAACGTAAGTGAATAGGTACGGGAAAGGGGATGGAGCGACTACTTTATATAAGGTAGCCAGCTTTTTTTTTTTTCTAACTAACAATGAAATGAGGCTATAATAGTACATATGTGTATAGAACGAGTGTCTTGATGCCTATGCATAGGTTTAATTTGACTTGGACTTATTCCCAGAGTGAAATAAGGTGAGAGATAATCTAGTTTGTTAGGATTGATGATTTTGGTTTTTCTTTTTTTGATCTTTAACTACTAAGTTTGATGTCAGATTCAGAGAATTGTGGTTATTCTTCTGACTGTCGGAGTTTGTCTGTCTGATGAGCCTCCTGGTATGGGAGTATAGTGTAGTATTCCGTGCTTTTGATCTACTTTCGATATTGATTGAATATGCTACCATGTTGGTATTGATACAATCACGGTATAGGCAGTGTAGTTAGCTGTAGTGTGGACGTTCTGGAGGACGTTCTTAGCAGGAGATTGCTATTATCATCGTCCGACTGTGATGTCGTAGAGCATGATATTCCACGCAATGTTGTCTAGATTCTCTGAAATTTTAATTGTGATCTTGTTAAGTGTGTTTTTTTCTTCTCGTATCTTGTTGAGCGTAACTGAACTGAGCTGAACTGACTTGACTGTAGTTGAATCGAGGTGTAATTGATTTGGGAAATCGACCTGACTAAGTAGTCAGTCATAATGGACTCGTCCTGACCTAAGTGCGACTTACTTGAGTTGAATATAATTCCTGACGTGGCGTAATTGACTGTGACTTTGCTTGAGTGACTATGGTCGAGTGACACGATTTTCCCGATCAAATAGTTGCGATCGTATGGACTTGAGGATTCTTGACGTGAGAGTAGCTTTTCTTGGGAGCAATCGTTTGGAATCTTGCGTTCATAGTGTTAAATGTCTAGAGCAATTACATATATTCTGAAAGTGCAAGTCAATATATTTGGTCTGTCATATTTCACACTGCATTATTTGAAATACCATCCTTAGGCGAGAGGCGATGTTCTGAGTGTAGATATCAGCTACCACTACGTCCTGTCGAGTCCTATTCAATTTTCAACAAGCTCACCGGGGGAATGGAGGCAGTTGACATTAGTTTTCTGTTATCGCAATCATCGCATCGGCAGTCGTTGCGAGAATGAGTAAGTGGGTGAGGGAGTGGGTGAGTAAGTGAGTGGGAGTCTATTCAGCTACTCGGAGGGTATTTGTGCCCCCTTTCTCATTAAACCAGTAAGATGGTACAATGATATTGGCATGAAGAATAGTCGGTCGATGCAGCTCGTTTTTTTATTATATTTTTATTATTGTCTTATTTCAGGAGTCTCGTTATAATTAACTATTGAAATAAAGTACTTCGCCTGTTTTTTTAGAAACGTTATGAAAGACTTATTCTCAGTGAGTGACATGGGGCATTTTTCTATCATAGGAGGGCAGATTCAATATGTGGAGGTGGAAGGTCGAAGGTTGGAGGTTGAGGATGGGCAGGTAGATGAGAGGAGGCGAATCCGAGTATGAAATGTGCTTGGGTTTAAGGTAGTATGGGCTGATGTGACCATTTATTTAACGGCTCGCCTACCTGCTTAATTATAAAGATACATACGAGGACCTGCCTGTGATAGATACCTATGGTAAACTTAGCTACCTCACCTGGTTTACGTGCCCTCTCTGCTTACATATAGTATCCTAGCAAGTTGGGTCATAGGTACCTACTCACCTATCGCGAATAATAGCTGTGTTAGGGCCGTGATGGGTGTAGATACCAGTATGTAAGAGGTTGATAGGTCGGTGAGGAGGGTGTTAAAAGGTGGTCAATCAAGTCGTCGGGTTCCCATTTTCGGGGCCCTGCTGATGAGAATGACTGCATAAACTGTCCTATGCAGGGGACAAATATGTAAGAAAGCATGTGAATTGGTACCGTTACGTGGTATGTAAGTAAGTTTGTTCGAGGAGTAGTGTTGCCCTCGCATACTCCTTCAAATCTTCAATCCTAGGTAGAAGAGTAGTTAGGTGACAATTCAAATTCCGGGCGAGGATACATAGAAATATTTGGTAATGCTTCGCTTGCTGCGCGGTAACCTTCCTCTTTCTCTATTCAAGATCCATCAGATGGCCTCATGGGATTCTTCTCATGCCAATCACTCGCGTAAGCGGCTGTTGGATTAGAAAAAGGCATACCAGATAAGGCTACATATCGAATTTTAGGCAGGCAGGCAGGCCGGCGAGGCAGGTAAGTAAGTAAGTAAGGTTTTCGTACGATCTTGGTTACATGGGTGGCGTGCGGCTTAATTGCAAGCACCATTCATCCCTTTAGGTAGATATAAGCGTGCTTTTCAAATTTGCGGAGTACATGAAACATCTTACATTTATTATAATACTGCTACCTATCCTAGTGAATTGGTAAATTAGGCACGTATGTTGGTAGGTAGGTAAAAGGTGGTATTGATTGGGTGGGTGGGTAATTGTGAAGGAGCTGTCAGCCGATCCCTGATGTGCCGGCACTCGGAAGTTCGTCAGACTGTATTCGCTGTCGTCCTTCTTAGCTAGTATGGTACCTGCCTTAAAGAGCCAAAAGGCGCGAAATTGTCGGGTACCGGTAATACTGCGGTAGGTAGACAGCTGGACAGGTAACTTACATGAGGCACTTGTACAGATGGGAGATCGTGAGATGAGAGATGAGCGAGTGAGCTCAGGAAGCCGGAAATAATGTCGTCTGGCCAACTCCTGCCTACCTACTTACTGAGCTCTCAAGCCTTACCAGGATGAAAAGTCACTAGGTTAACATCGTTAAAAATAAAGCCCACGGTGTTTTCTATGTAATCCAATGTGAGCGTCGTGAGCAGGTAAGTAGCAGTTAGTCAAGTGGACAGAATGGGTCATGATATTACTTAAACGGCACTCATGAGCGCGGCTCAACGGCATTTCGCTAGTTTAAACAAGGCATTTCTTTTACTATCATCTATAAATTCTGTTTCAACTTTAGCTAGCTATGTAGGTGGTAACTGTAATTCTGTAGTCCTCTTTCCGTCGTCTATCGGTGGCTTTAAATACCTAATTATAGATCCCGGCATCTGGGGAAAGAAAGGTGAAATGCCGGCATTCCCTTCCTGGTATCGCTTGGGCTCATTATACAGCACACTGGGGCTGACACTACCCGCGTGGCGTCAGCGCGATTCAGCATCCCCCTGGTTTTTTGTGAAATGCGGCTGCTGGATAATAATGACTGCTTGATTGGTAGACGTACCTATTCCTACCCAGAGACCACGGGGCATATGCTTTACCGAGCTCGGGAATAGGAACAGCAGGCAAACAGGTATTAGGAATAGTTACCAGCTTTTCCTGTCATGCGTCGTGCTGGACAGATGTTCGACCACATGACTTGACTCCTCTCTTTCCCACTCAATGCTACTATCTTAGATGAAGGGTCGGCCTTGAATGCGTCTATGTCACGATAGCCATCCGTGCTTCCCTTATCTCGAGTCTCTCGGATGCTACTGAGCAGATTATAACCACGATTTTGAGATAAGCCGAGTCAAGTTCATACTACACAACTAGGTAACTAGACAGGTACACGAAGCTGGGCATGTGATAACTAGCTAGTTAGTAGATAGGTGTTGGGGAAAGGCAACTGCTCGGGCATGGTAACGTTGCAAAGAGTTAAGGCTTCGTTTTCCTCGTGGGTAGAAACTATAGACGATGTGATAGTACAATTATGGTAAGAAGGTGAGGAGGTAGGTAGTATATTTTGGGATTGACTATTTGGTACTGGCTGCCGTTTGGGGTGTTATCACGTCGATCCCCGATGCGCAACAGAGGATGTATCCACAGCATAGGTATGAAGGTATCGGAGGTTACCCACATGGATTCTAGATACTAGGTTAGATAGGTATCCGATAGGGGCTGTCTACGGACGACAAGGCAGACGGATGGCGCCCCCAGATTCTTCATACACAACTATATGTAATAATATTAAACACACAAATAAAAAGTGCCCAAGGATGGCTGGTTATGGTAAGTGAAACGATGAGGCTTGGACTGCTTGGCTCGCTTGGTCTCACACGCCCTCCTCACTGGGACCTTTGCTGAAGGTTTAAAGGGTATAAGAATAGCACTTTCGGTTCTAGCGAGTTCGCCTACCTTTCTCTTCCGGGTTTAGTCGCGGACTTTCTGCCTCTGACATGCATTTCGCACACTTGACTGTATCGGTGCTAGCCATTTGTTTAACTTATTTATTAAGGTTAATTAGCTTAGGTCTAATAGCTCTTTTGGGATAAGGCTGTACCTACCGCCATCTCCACGAACGCCTTCCATTTGCTGAATCCTGTTCCTCTACGCCGGAATAGGAAGCTGGGGATGCAAGGGGCACATTGGAGCTTCCACTAGGTCTGCACAAGGATCTTGATGAGATTATCTGGGTTTCGAAGCTGATCAAGCTGATCTCCCGGCACTCCAACCACTGACAGCTTGGTTAAAGACGAAATTCGAACGACATACCAAACTAGCTTGGCTTGCTTCCAGGCCCATGGACTCTCCTCAACTTGCACACGTGGTAGGATAGTTCGTGGCGTCCGCTTCTGCACCATATCGAAGGATCCTTTTACCCAGACGTCATGTTATGACGTTGCGTGTAGGTGTAGTATTGAGCCAGTATTGAGTAGGTTGGCTGTTTCACTGTAATGTTGGTGTTCGCATAACAAATCACACACTGCCTCTTCCTGGTATTGTTTCCGATCCGGCCGTCCACTCGGCTTTTTGCATCCCAGCGCAACATTCCTACGCACCGATCCGGAAGCTCACTGGTGCCTGAGCATGCCGATCAGCAGCCTTAGAGGTGAACCTTGAATGGGGTACATCGGACCATGTGATCTAGTGTGCAGAGACGATAGGAATAGTGCTAAGCTTATTCGTTTGTGTATTGTGCATAGACAGGTAGGTAGCATATGTAAGGGCCGGTGCCTGTCGATCACACCTTCTTTAGAGGAGACTAATCTCAAGTGCTAACGGTCTGTTGCTGATCACTTGTTTCTACCACCATCGAGTTGCCTTTTCTTAACATGCCGTTGGTGACTATTACCAAGTATTATGCTTTATCCGAAGATAACCACCGACACACTATGGGCCTCTCGGTGCGAGAGCGGCGCGAGAGGATGCTCCTATTCTAACCCTGTTGCTTTTTTTGGAGGGTTGAATCTTATTCTTGTTCCCAGTAGACTGTAGATGGCAGCTAGTTAGTAGTAGTATACGGCAATGCCGCAAGGTTGGGGCCGCTGACCTACTGGGCCACCGGTTCACATGTTGCACCAGCCAGATGGGCGCCATCGAACTACCTACCTAGACGATTGAGTAACGTTGACCCAGGATGACAGCCTCGACATTTTCACATCAGGAATGGCCATGACTCTAGATATATAACTGGGAGTCGCCCACATGATTCCATGAGGTTGAAAGAATCATCACCACAAGCATCTGGACTCAGAACACTTCTTCTCAGGTAGCTCTTCAGCTCCGTCACTCCTTTTCCCCTTTTTTTCAATTTTTATATATAACAAGCTTCTCTTCGAGCTCAGGTAGCTAGCCTTGCCACTCCTTCTCCAGCAACCTTCAACAACAAAGAACAAGAAAAATGGCTCCTTCTCTATCCAAGATCGCCGTCGCCGGCACCCTCGCCCTTGCTCCCTCCGTGCTCGCCGGCTTCAAGGCCGACGGCCAGGACAACATCTCCGTCTACTGGGGCCAGAACTCCGCCAACGGCGCTGACACCCAGGGCAGACTCAAGGAGTACTGCGACGACAACGGTATCGATGTAAGACACTCTCATTCCAATAACACACCTGAGTAGTGAAATGAGAGACATGACCACTGACTCATCAACCTTTGTCTTAAATAGATCATCAATGTTTCTTTCCTCATCAGCATCAAGAATCCCGCTACCAACTTCGCCAGCGCCGGTAATGCCTGCACTGCCATCGATGGTACCCAGCTCTTGAGATGCCCCGAGATCGAGGAGGATATCGCGTACTGCCAGCAGCAAGGCAAGACCATCCTACTCTCCCTGGGCGGCGCCACGTACTCCGAGGGCGGCTTCGACAGCGAGTCGCAGGCCACCGATTCGGCGCAGAAGGTCTGGGATCTATTCGGCACCAACACGGACGCCGAGAACCGGCCCTTCGGCAAGTCCGTGGTGGACGGCTTCGACTTCGACTTCGAGGCCTCGACGCAGAACATGGTTCCCTTCGCCAACAAGCTGCGCGAGCTGATGGACGGCTCCGGAAGCAGCAAGAAGTTCCTCTCCGCTGCGCCTCAATGCGTCTACCCCGACGCCGCGATGCACGAGATGCTCGACGGCCAGGTGGCCTTCGACTTCATCCAGGTGCAGTTCTACAACAACTGGTGCGGCGTCATCAACTTCAGCAACCCGAACGCGTGGAACTTCAACGTCTGGGACGACTGGGCGCACAACACCTCCAAGAACCCCAACGTGAAGGTCCTCATCGGCGTCCCGGCCAGCCAGGGGGCCGGCGGCGGCTACGTCGATGCTTCGGCCCTCAAGCCCATCGTCCAGGATACTAAGGGCAAGTACAGCTCCTTCGGCGGCATCATGACCTGGGACATGTCCACTCTCTACCAGAACCAGGGCATGCTCGACGGAATCCGCTCCGCCCTCTCCGGCGGCAAGTCCAGCGCCATGCGCTTCGTCCGCCGTGTCTTCAGCGCCTAAATTAAATGAGTCGCTGTTCTTCTAACGAGTGATGAGTCCGATGTTGTCCGCCCAATCTTTGGACAATGAACGGTTTTATTGGTTCTTTTGTCGTTGTTGGGATAAACATTACGTGGGATATTCCCCATTCGTCGTCTTATAGAGTCAAGGGGAAAGGGTTCTGGGGAAATCATGGCTGGGAATACTTTTCGACTTTTCTTTCGGTTCTTTCTTGGGAAACTGTTCTGAGCCTTTCGCCTCGCTTTTTGTACATACTTTTATATTTTCTGGTACAAACATTCGTCAAAGATGCACATATATATACCATTTACGACAATTGTCTCGGCGGTCTCCATTGTGCTTTTGACTTTTCTATTCTTTTGTTTGTAACCGTGGAGTTTTACTCATTGGGGGCGAGCCCTCACACACTTCCAGTAGAGCTACCTGGGTTAGCAACTGAAGTAAATCAGAAGACATCTCATTTTATAGCCGATTAAGCCTTGCCAAGAGTTGTCTAGCCGCATAGAAAAATGAATCAGACGCTTTTTTGCTCAGATAAAAGGCAGTGTTGAACCACACAGGTAGAGCAGGGGTACCAAGGAGCGAGCGTCTGCCGACATGTTGAAGCTATTAACATATCCCTCCTCCTTTTCCCATAGACCTACTCTCAAACTTTTTCATCCTTCCATCTAGCAAACCCTAACAGAGGGGAAAGGGTTTCACTCCTTCCAGACCAGGATACCCTTAGCGTACAACCCAGAGATAATACCTGTCCCCCTATCCGAGTCGCGCACAGCCGTAGCGCTGGACGGATACTCGAGATCCGCATACAAGTTCTCGATACCGCGTTCTTGAGTCCACCGCGCGGCCCACGAAGGGGCTGCGAGCGTGCGGCACGTCTCCTGCATTGCGGGGTCCGCCTTGGCGAGCTCCTCGGGCGTGTTGCAGATGTGGCGCGTCGCGGCGAACTTTCCGAGTGTCGGCGTGTGTGGGTGTCCGGCAATCATAAGCCCGCCGTCCTTGGAAACAGCAAGATTGTCGGGGAAGAAGTCACAGTGGACTTGCGAGGAAGACGTGAATGCCACTGGCGAAGACAAGCTATCCTTCTTCGGTTGTTCACTGATGTCGAAGAAGTAGAGACGCGCTTTCGATGACGAGGCGACCACGGCTGTCTTGCTGTTGTTCAGCAGCTCGATGCCATTGGCGAAGGGCACGCGCGCGACTACGTTCGCGATCGGCGAAGCGCTCGCGTCCTCGAGGACCGGCGAGATGTCCACATGCACGACCGATCCCAGCGGCAGGCCGAGGTAGATCTCCAACTGGTTCAACACGGGGTTCTTCGCTGCGAGGAAGTGGTTGTTGTTGGTGACGTAGAACTCGTGCTCGCTCTTCCAGATCATGGAGTTGGGCCCGTGGACTAGCGGGTGCTGGATAGAGCGCAGATGCGTTGCAGTGTAGGCCTTCAGATCCAGCTTGAACATCTCCACGACCGAAAAATCATGACGGTGGTTGGTAACCAGCAGAGTGGATGAGGTCTCGTTGTAGGCTAAGCCTAGGGTGTGGAAGTCGGACGCCCATTCGAAACCTACGAATTCAAGTTTTTTGAGAGCCTCATCATCAGACAAGTCGGTATCCTTGTAGTTATATACGTACAGAGAACCGCTTGAGATGGGTTCGGGGAGGAAGACACCCTAATGAGGTTGACTGGTTAGTAAGAACAGCAAACACAGCAAATGAAATTAAAGATATGCAACCAGCCGAAACACCACATAGCATCGAGGCTCAGGTGATATGACTGACACTCGGCGGGTACACAATGACATTGTCTTGATCGGGATCGCGAACAGGCATGATAAGTCAACACGACTCATCTGGGGAGGAAGAAATACCCGTTTACACCACGTCACATCACATCAACTCACTCACCATGACGGTATTCCACTTCTCGCGACCTGGATCGCAAGCAAGGATGGCGACGCCTTCCTCCTCAACGAGAAGCACATCCTCACAATTACGGATGCGATCGGCAAACTTGATCTCGTGAGATTTGAACGTGTTGATCTTGGTCAACCGCTCGGGGCTATTCTCATAGAAAAGCGTAATTATGTTTTTGCGATCGTAGAAGAAGGGGACGAGTAGTGCCAAGAGGAGGATGCCCTATAATATTGATGTCAGATAGGTTTTCTTCTTATATTCTATGAGTTTGATACTGGAGGGAGCTTATTAAGCGGAGGGCGTGAATTCGCAAAAGAGAGAGGGAGAGAGAAAGCTTACGAATGCCTTCAACACCATCTTTGCAGTGCTCTTATCTTTCGTTTATGGGCGCGTTTCGTGTGTGATATGTGTAACCTCTGCCCTACAGAGGCTCCCAGACAATAAGTCTGGTTGTTCGCTCTCGGTATGAATGTCGCCTATCAGAGAGTGTGCAAAAACACAACTTAGACCGATGGGGCTCATTCATATGTTAATCCTTCTGTTTACCTGGTAGATCAGCAATTTAAAACACCACGTGAAAGAAGAGAGAAAAAAAAAAAAAAAAAAAAAAAGGAGGAAGAGGAGAAAGAGGCGGTTCGCACTCCTCGAACGAAGGTGCTTGTCGAAGATTATCTGAGGTGGAAGGCTACTGTAGGATCTCATCAACTCTCATCTACTGTCAGTAGTGTACCCTTTCACCGCCCGCCCAAAAGGAGAAATTGAGGCACCCGAACCCCGGTCCAAGTGTACCGGTACCTGCGGTATACCCCACAATAGCTCAGCTTCAGTGACGATCACTGCTCAGTGCTCACCTTCAGCAGTTGCTTCGGTATGCCTACCGATCCAATACCTTTCTCTTCCTGCTCTTAAGTCTTGAGAACCTATTGATGAAAATGCTCTTACTTGCGATCTGAATTGCCTAACGCGCCTTGTATGGGATGAAAAAGGATAGTTAGAGTCGAAGATGACGACAAAGGAGGAGGACGGTCGGTAGAAGTGGAGGAAGGATGAGAAGGATCTTCCGCTCCCGAGTCTTACGACCGATGGCTCCTTTTTCTCTCATTTGCTCGATCTGAGGCTAGGAAAGGTATTGCTGTTTGTTGTAGCTGGTTGGTTGGTTGGTAGGTAGCTGCGATTCGTAGGACACGTACAGTATGATATTTTCGTCTCCTCGTACTGTATATGATAAGTACCCAATAATGCTGGGTTAGCTTTTTGTCAGTCTCACTCATCCTATATGTAGAAGCCCCGGGTCGCACGTGACGGACCTACTCTAAATGAGACCCGAATGCTCTCCTGGTGATTTGTGCCAGTGTATCAATGTCTAAATCACAGTCCATGAATGACTGCCCGTGAATACTCGAAGGATTTCTTTCGGCGGAGTGAGAACACGAAGAATAGTCGGCAAGGTGAGTCGGCTCATGCGCTGGGAAATAAGAAGTCCGGCACTTGCACCTGTAGTTCAGTCAGCTGTGTCCAATATTATCTAGCCAGTAGATAATCTACAGATCACCCCTTCACGAGTTCCCGTGCGATTTTCTGAGCAAACCTGGAAAGCTCATCGTAACGATACCGAGTTAAAAGTGAAGAAGCAGAATCTCGCTAAGCAGCTGTTGAGGCTCAGATTTGATCTCATAAAGCCGTATGTACTTTGTAGCCCAGAGATCCCCAGTCTCCTAGACGACGAAAATAGTACTGTCAGCAGTCAAATTATAGAATTCGCGGAGCAAGAGGCCACTTAGGAGTCAGCGAGAAGAAAGCAAGTTGTATTATCATTGTCAGCGAATCATCAGGTACCCTGCCCTTGCAAGCGAGCAAGCAAGCAACCTAATTCTGTCTCGATCTCTCTGCAACTGGGCGTCGTGTTTCCATTGCGTTCCATTCCATGTCAGAAATGCTTGTGTCACTTCCATCGATCCATGACTAACCCTAAACTGTAATCATTTTGTCATCATTCTAACCCGCTTAATGCAGAGAAAGAAGAGCCATCCATCCATCATCCATGTCATGATCAGGTATTCGATGTCTGATTTCCGATCCCGAATCAGAAAAAATACCCTTCCAGTTTCGTTCCGTTTCTTGTAGCACATCCAGCGCAACCCTCACTCGTAGATGCAGGTGAAGGCCGTGGGAAAAAGCAAGTACAATAGCGAAAACTCAGAAGCTCAGAAACTCAGGTTCTTCGAAAAGCGTCGTATATGTGTATTCCCATCAGCATGTAAAGAGACCCCCCCACGAACTCCGAATTTGATTGAGAGTTTTGCCGTTCCGTTTTCTCTTCTGTAGTGTGTTACGCGCCCGTCGTGACCCGTAGACGCAAGTGAAGAAGAGCGTAGGGAAAAATGTATAAAAAAAAATAATAGCGAAAAAGCTCAAGACCTCGCATTTTCAGGAGCTCAAAAATCTCTGCAAATACCAGAGAGAATCTGAGGAACTCAGAACTGTTAGAACGCAAGAATATCGGGCTCTCAAGAACTCAGAATCTCGGGAGTCTTAGAAGTATGTCTTGCCCGTGTAATCCCTATCATCACGTAACCGAATAAAAAAAACTTCTGTATCCGAGTGGAATGTCCACGACCAGTATTAATCGAGTCCGGGTATGTGTTTGTGTGTCGAGTGTCGAAACCAAAAGAACAAGAGAAGTCTCGTCATATCTTTCATGCTTCTTTAACGCCAAGTAATAGAAATCGAAGTCGGCGATCGTCGCGAAACCCAAATAGAAAAAAATAAGTCGAAAAGAGAACAAGAGAAAAAGAGGCAAAACCGGAGCCTATAAGCACTCTGATGTTTCTGCCTAAAACTGAGAGAACTGTGTAGTAAATTATTCGTAAAATCATGAGATTGCATTGTTGATAACTCGTAAGTAGAGTGTAGGTAGGTAGGTCAATTCATTCCTTTCATCGAAGACTTGCGCAAAAGAGTTATTTAGTTGACCTATCCAATAAACAGTAAGAAAAAGAAAAAGAAAAAGGGGTGGCGTAGGAGATATATTCACTTACCTTTGTATGTGCAAGTTTTAAAAACTGAGTCGAAGAAAGGAATTAGTCAAAGTCAACTAAATCCCCGAACAGTTCCGCGAAATCAATGTCTTCGTCCGCCTGGAGGGGGCCGAGATTCTCCAGTTCAGGATCGATGGGGACACGATCCCCGGCCAAAAGTCTGGGGCTTTCTGGAGCCGAAAAGAGAACATGGTCGATCGTCTGATCCATCGCCGCTAGCGCCTCTTCAAAGAACATGGGATCCTGTTCACCGTGAGGAGCGGCCTGGGAAGGATCCTCCGCGTTCTCAGCGGAAGAGGCAGCGGGGAGGGGCGCGACATATTGATTAGATGTCGAAGGGCGAGGAGCATCCGGGATGTTGTTAACGCCATAGGCGGCCGGATCCAAGGGATCGAAATCCCGGTTAATCCTCTGGTATTCTGGCCCCGTCCATCTTAGCATTAGTGGCGGTCCTTGTGGAACATTCATGTTGAATTCTATGTCGCTAGGGTATAAAGGAGAAGATGTGGTACCAGGGGCAGCCCTTGTGAGAACGGAGGGGGGGAAGGGGGCGGGCGCAGACGAAGCAGAAGAGGCAGCCGCATCGCCAGTAGCATTTGAAGCACCCTCGGCAACATTGGGGGCCCATGGAGTTATCTGAGAGGCGGGCTGGCCGGGAGTTGGGGTTCGGTCGTCTCTGATGCGCACGCCCACAATGTGGGCTGCTTGCCTCTCCGCCTCTGGTGAAAGGTCTACGAGTCCGAGCATTATAGAGGTTGCAATTTGCGCAACTGTCTGCTCCGGGCGGGTTCGCTCGAGAATATAGCGCTGTAAATCGACGGTTTCAGGCTGCCGGGGGGGCAGCTCGTCGCAGCTAACTCTTATCAATGCTCCGTTTGTGAGTACACGAAGCCATACCAGAGCATTTCCCTGAATGTTTTCGACCGTGACTCTAGAATAAACCGTCCTCCTGTCTGTTCGGACATTGTCGGCCAAGCCCTGCGAGAGCGGGTCGGGGTTGTGGTATTCGATGATGTTCGCATCATCAATAAGGAAAAGTGTTCTGGATCCGTATCTATAATGGAGAATATCGGCTATCTCAAGCTGGAAGAAGGTGAAAATGACAGACGGCGAAAGTAAGAGCCCGCTTCCCTGGGACCGTTGTCGGACCCTATCAAGGATCCAGTTTTCGAAGATGTTCGCTGGCTCATATGATCTTGGGCGTAGGTGCCCAGATTGCTGGGCCGCCTGGCGTGTGGCTCGGCGTATCAGATTCAAACTACTATTTACCCGGTTACTACGCGTACCGAAACGTCCCACAGGCGGGAGAGGGCCTAGATAGAACGTTAATGTGTTAGGCGTTAAAATGAAGAAAATGTTTGGAACCCCGGATAAGACAACGTACCTTGTGCTGGTGCTGATTCCGACGTCGACTCTGTTGGCGGATCTGGCGTTGATTCCGGCGTTGATCCCGGCCACTGGTGCAACGACGACATCTTGTGGGCCTTGACTCCGTACCAACGAAGGGATTGAGTAGAACCAACTGGTGTTTAGGCCTTCTAAGCTTTTCTCAAAAGATTCCCGGAAGGAAGCGGTGAGATGCGGAGAGACAACCTAAGTTGATCTCAATAGAAGGGGATTTATGGTTCATAAGAGCTGCGGAACTAGGTGGCTTGCGATCTTGTGAATGAAGGATAACTAGAAATCATGGAAGCTCTTAAGGTAGGGACGTGAGTAGAAGCCAACTAGTTTCTAGATATCCCAAGCCTTCTCAAGAAATTTTGGGAAGAAATGTTGAGATGCGGAAAGACAACCCAAATGGATCTCTGCAGAAAGTATTAGGTAGTAAGGGCTGCGGTACTAGATGGTCTGCGATCTTATGAATGAAGGATAGCTATGAAGCGAGGAAGCTCTTAAGGTAGGGGAGTGGGTAGAAGCCAACTGATGTTTGGATCTTCAAGGTCTTGTCTAGAAATTCCTGGAAGAAAGTGTTGAGATGTAGAGAGACAATCTAAATTTGTCTCTACAGAGGATATTGGGTAGTAAGGTGCGGAACTAGATGATATGCAATCTTATGAGTAGATAACGGTTAGGAAGCAAGGGTTCCCTAAAGGTAGGAGAGTGAGTAGAAGAAGTCAACTGGTGTTTGTATCTTCCAAGTTTTGTCCAGATATTCCTGGAAGAAAGTGGTAAACTGCGGAGAGACAACCTAAATTTATCTGAATGGAAGAAAGGTATTGAGTAGTAGGGCCGTGTAACCAGAGGACCTGCGATGTTATAAAAGAGAGTTGGCAGATGGGGAATCCTTAAATGTAGAATATGGTGGTTAGGGCTCTGATTTTCAACACCATTAAAAACTAATTACTGGGCATTTCAGGCAAGAACTTGGTGCCTCCCTTAATCTTTTCTAGGGCATCACCTAGTGAGTCTTTCCTGTTCCGCTTGTATTTCTGAAGACCCTTATGAGTTAACAGTATATAAGTGTAAATGTGGCCCAGTGACTCGCAGATTTGATGATAGTAAAGTTGGGAAAGACTTCTACTTCTTTTCCTCCTTGTTTTCGACATGTATTTCTGCCTATGTATACCCTAGTATCACGGTACCTACTAGTAAATAAGGTACACAGCTCCTACAGAACTCCCGCTCATGTAAAGCACATACTTCTAGACCTGTTTCAGTCGGAGAAGAGGTTACAAGGTCCCCCATGGTTACTAATCTTCATTCTACGATGTATCTTTATGATGCCAGACCTAGCTGTCACAATTTAGACTGCTAGGGCTTCAAGATGTGACTCACTGTTATTTCAAAAAGGGGGGAGGCTTCTTGGAAGGCACAGATCTCTTGTGCCCACTTACCCAGATATGTAAGAGAACATCATGTCTGTGCTGTGTGTCTGAACCTAGCCAGGGCTGATTCAGTGACACAGAGTCGGCGACGACAGGGTCCACAATACATAGGTACCTATTCAAACCGCAAATGACCCTGTACTTGAATGGGTGTACTGTACAAAATGTATTTTGATCTAATAACAGGGTAGACATTATCTACTAAAGATGCCAGGTCTGTGCACAGTTCCTGCCAAAAGTGCGCATATTTGGGTCTTGGGACTCACTCGTACACCCAGATGACCGGCAACTGAGCAACTGTACTGTGGACAGAGACGTTGGGAAGGCGCTACGACTTTATGGCAAGCTTGAGGGACCTTGTGCGGCTGTGGACATGGATGTAGAGGTAATTATAGCTTATAATTAGATCATGAGACTTCAGTGTCTAAGGACTTCCACCCGGAGATGCCAGAAGCTTGCTATATCTCTCATGGAGGCAGCTATTCTAGCATTGTTGGGAACAGCAAAGGACTTGAAAGTTTTTGAATCTGTACTAGTAGCAATCTGGCAACCATGTTGCAGTGAGTGCAATCACATGTTCATCCCAGTTAGCAGCACTCTCACAATGCTACAGAGGGGCTCCGAGAAGAAAGGCAACTTAAAAGCACAAAAAGGCCTTGTTTCTATGAGCAGGTTATTAGTGTGCTTGCAGACAAGGCCAGAAAGGTATTTACACTGACAGAGAACAATAGCACAGAAGAAGAGCTGGTCACATGAGAGCAGTGTATAGAAGCCCAGTTCAGTAGGTTAGACAGAAGTCACTGCAGTTGATTCATCCCACAGAGGATTGCAACTGGAAGTAGGGCTGGCCATGTGACAACAACACATGCAAGTTCACAAGGAGGAACAGAACGCATTGTGGTTACATATACTATGGATAACGATACAGAACAGAGGAGATCCTATAATCATGCCAGCTCGTATATAACATTTTAAAGGCTAGCTTACCTCTCACGCAGCGGGTAGAATAAGGAATGTAAACAGTTCTGGTCAATCTGGTGTTGTTTGCAATGTCACGTGTTACCAATACCTGCAGCCACTTAAGTGAATGATACTGACAGAGCTAGGTACTTTGGGCCCTGGACTGGCTTGGTTTTGCAGCTTTTAATATGCATTGTGTGCACACCAAGTTCTCAGGGGCGGGGCGCGGCTACCCGGGAGCGCTGCCCATACAGTGGGGAGACATACCGCTAAGTCTGCTATACGCTATAGGTCATTGTAGGTACAGATGCCAGAGAAATTCAACCCCCCCCCAACAAACATTCATCTCAGTGAATTGATATGAAGAAAGATAAATGCGTGTTACTTTATCTACTTTAGAAACTGTGAGTCAGTGCAGAAACATGCAGAGGAACAACCTGGTATGCTACTGATGGTACTAAGGTGGGTAGATACACCAACCGGTAAAGACCTCTGATTAGGGTACAACCAGCAGTTCTGTTTTGTTTTAAAGGACAAAAAGCCAACTCTAAGGGACATGTATATCTATCTAGTTTTGGAAAAGGCTGTGTACCTATGTACATGGGATTGTCTAGCTTGTCTGTCTATGTGTACAGACTTGCTGCGCATGGGTAAGTTAACCTACCTACCTTACATACTATGATAATATAAAAATCATCTGACTACTACAAATAACATTGTAACACTAATCTTCTAATCCACAGACATTTAGTTAAGGTACCTTTAGTCAAGTACCTCAAGTACCTTAAACACTACTTAGAAATAGGGAGCTCAAGCGTAGTCACATGGGGAAGAAGCGCGCAGCTGAGGGGCATAATTGACGAGGGGTATGTTGGTGGGGGGGCAGAATGATAGGGACTGACTGACTGACGACTTTGGTAAAGCACAGACCTAGGGCCCCATGGCTGCCAGTGATGAAGGTCCACGGGAAGAATTTATATGAGCTCCAACACCTCTTTCCTCTTCTGGAGGACTCTACTGGCATTCGCTGAGTAAGTCACTTTCGGTATGCCACAAATGAATTCAAAAGCTATTTGGAAGGCTTGTTTGACTACCTGTTTAAACGCCTCCTTAAAGATCTGTCCGTAGCCCGCAAGCCTTCAACTCGAACCTAGAACACCATCTCTGCTCTCATACCTGGGTATCATTGAATGGGAGAAAATGTCATAGGAGTAGGGGCAAGCAGAGTTCAGGAGAAACCCCACAGCCGCCCCTCCCCCGAGGTCGGAAAATGGTAATTTACACTTTTAGCAGTATGTAACTAGTCTCTGGGACCTAAAAGGTCGTTATGGCATGAACTCAACTCTATAGCTCAAAATACTTACTTGCAATGTCACTGGACCGGGCGGTAGAGAGAAACTGCCTATGTGTCGAAGGGAAGAGAGAATGAACAGGAGTGCTAGCTCCTTAGAAAACTATTCGGGTTTGAGTTCCAAGTACATGCAGGCCATGGTCTGAGTGCCCAACTACATGTAGGCATATGAGACGTACATTGGGTAGAGAGGAGCTTCTGGAGCTTTTGCGTTGTATTTAATGTATAGAGTGCATGAAAATGGAGGCCATACAGATATTATGTGTATAATATAGCTAAGAGAGATGAGCTTGTTCAGCTGCTTTCGAAGACAACTCTTTCAAAGAGGCATGCCGTTGACATGCGGTAAAACCACCCCGGAAACAACCCATTCGTTAGTCCCGGCTAGTATACTCCAGTGCAGTATCATCCATGTGTCCTGCCAACCAGTTCCACAAGCATGAAAAATAAGGGCATCGGTATTAGGTGAATGGCCTAGTCCATTCCTATGTTGAGATACGATTGTAATTGGGCTGCTGGGACGTATCCTATGACATGGGCTGGCACGGATTTGGCTTACGGCTGGCGGAAGAGGCGTTTCGGTACGTTCATAGGGCATCGCCTTCATGTCCACGGCATTGAGTGACTTGAGTGTATAACCTACCCGGATAATGGTTTCGACCGCCGTAGTGCCTGGAACAGGAACATAGGCAGCGCAGACAGTTCCATTGGTGTTTGAAACGGAACTTAACATAGCCCATTTTCCTAGTTTGAAGTAGTATGCATTGATACTATCTCTGACGGGCACTAGGGCGGTTAGTGGTTTCCCGTCACTTTTGTGAAGAAAAGCAGGCCCAGTGACCTCCGTCGTTATGAGAGCACCCCTTTTCCATTGATATCGATCTGCGAGTAGGCTTTTACCAGTTCCGTTCTGGGGAGAACGGTAATGGATCATATCCCCGCCCAGTGTAACGACGGCCGTGTCGAGGCTGATGCATCCTTCAGCCATAGTCTGGAGTAGCGGAGAGGGATCCCTGGTGACTTCTTCATGTCAGTCTGTACACTATTAACGCTGAAATTTCAGGCGTATCTCGTACTAGAGGACAGCAAAACTCATGAGTAACTTATAGACCTACTGGGAAAGATAGTACCGGAATCGTCGGTGTTGATGCTCGCTGATAGTCTCCAAATGTACATCCCGTCATCTTGAGAGCTCATATTATCTCGAGTATAGTGTTTCAGGATGCCATCTAATTCGAGGACCAATACCTCAAACTCGCCGTGGATCTGCTCGGGAAATCGCTTTGATGTGTTTTGGATTATCGACCCCCCAGAGACTGGAGTTTCGGAGATTACTGCTGACGTGTGCCATTCCCCTGTGCTTCGATCTCGATAAAAATGGACAAGCTTTCGTTTACTGTCCCCTTTAAATCCGGCGATGTTGATTACCGCCTCGAGATTTCCGTACGACGATTGGCACATACGATTCATGTTGACGATAGGTGTATTCTGCAGGAAGCACTTGATGGCGTTGATTGGAAAGTACCAGACACTTGTGGGTGTTGAAGAAGCAAGATGTCATGCGGGCAAAGTTCAATCACAAAGGCTTTGCTTTGCCGCTTCCATGTCCTACCTTCTCTCATTCTTGCCTTGGTTTGGCCACGTCGTGGTGACTCGTGCCTACCTCCTAGCACCTGTAGTCCGCCTCATGGTAAGTGCTCCGGTATATAATCCGCGTAAATATCTACCTGTCCACATTTATCTAAGACAAGCAGTTGCGGCGCGGTGGTTGACTTAGTGTAAGGGGGGAAAGTACGACGCCGAAGGCAAAGTCACTGTCCCAACGATAGAGGCGCGGTATGAAAGGGCATCCATCTCAGGCATTAGGCAGTTGATGAGTGGGATTGTAGGAAATCAGCATGCCAGAACCAGGGACAAGTGATCGAAAAACCGGCCTCATTTATTTATGCCGGTATTAAGGAACTTGCCGGGACATAGACTCTTATCTAAATATTTCTCGTGCTCCTCTTCCCCGACTGACCGACAGCTCAGCTGGTGGAATGGTGGGAGGTTGTAGTTCTTGCAGGGAAAGAACAACCCCAAGGCAAGGAGATAAGGAAATTAAGACCTACAAGGTTTCTGCGTGACAGATATATCTGTGGAATTTCCTTCGCTATGTATCATCATTCCGGCAGGTCTATTGCAGGTAGTACATTTGAGGGAAAGCTAAAAGTAACAGAAAGTCAGAAATGAACAGCCGACTGCTTGTTTCATTTGTTCTAGAAGAGAATTTTAAGGAACTGGCAGGAATCACCGGCTCTCCATCTATGAGAGAATTAGAGCATAGTAGAATTTCTCCATGACTCTCTGATGTCCTTGACTGGACGGTTACCTTGTTCCTAATGCGCGGGGGATTGGTTTATCGCACTGGTTTGTACACCAAACGCGCTAATGAGATGAGCGATAAGTCTAAAAAAAGGCGAATGAGAGGCGTTACGGGGTAAGATCAGGATCAAGGCTTTGTAAACTAATGAGAAAAGGAGAATACAAAAATAAAAAGACAATGAATAAATATTAGGCATTGTAAAGAACCGGTTTGCAAAAACTCGAACTTGGAGTAATTGTAGGTCTCCCTGGGAATCGAACCCAGATTAGCGGAATCAGAATCCGCTGTGATAACCATTACACTAGGAAACCTTGAACGAACTGATGAAATGCCTGCTAGCTGGGTTTCTATCCATGCAACCTGAAGGGTCTAACACGTGACGCTAGTGTTGTGATTTTGGTCTTGACAGTGCCGAAGTACACTCTACACGGTAAACCGTTACTGTATAGCCAGCTTCACACCAGAGGGCATTTGCGTTTGTGCAGCCTAGTTCAGTTGAAACACTCAAGTTTATGATGTACTTACCATCAAGACATCTAAATAGTATCTAGTCTGCTCTGAATAAAAGATTTTTTTCTCAACCACGATGCTTCCGCATAGTCTTTGCCTCAAGTGCGCCTCCTATGTAATGTAGTGCATGACGGTTATCAAAAAGTAACAGAAAAACGGGTAAAGTGTGACCCCAACCAAGAACCCGCTCCAACGGTACCAGGTCTGTGATATCGTCACGATCTGCACTCTATGTATAGCCCGAGCTAAACCTTATTGGCTTGATTCTCTATATGTGTTAAATATCTACCTCCTACACCTGTCGGCGCCTAAATCAGGATGGATTCAGGAAAGTACACTATGCTTAATATCAGCCCATCCCTATTCAGCTTAACGTTAGGATCCCCTTACGTCAGAGCTGGATAATAAAATACTGTGACTATTAACGGTGAGTGCCTAGTTGCGTCCGAGCAGCTAAAGAGCAGAACAACATGTCTTGGATCCGATACCACGGGCTCCTCCCCCACTTGTAGCCGCTATATTGCGGGGTAGGCTGGTAGAGACGGATGAGCATAGGCAGGTACATAGGTAGCGAGAGATGATAGAGCAGTATCATCTCATAAATTAGCAATTTGGTGGGGTCAGATCAGTATCAGAGCCGGAGCTTTCAGAGATAAGCTCGCATTGGCGTCGGGAACGATCGTATGGTAGGGAGCAAATACCAAAGGTCAATTCACCTACGGATCTATACAGTAAATGCAAAGAATTGTAGATATTATCTTGAATTCCTCATGCCTTTTTGATATCTGAGAGGCACCCGCGGCCCATTAAGCCAGTTTACGTAACGAGTGAGAATGCATCTCGTACCGAAAGAGGTTCGTAGTCCCCCCCCTCATCCACAAGAAGGTGAGCCGGTCGGCCAAGAACTGCATCTTGGCAAATGTCCATGTGTTACAGAGCTTCGAGAAGAGCTTCACAGACAGACTATCAATTCGTACAATCCTAAGTTAAAAGGGCATGTATAAAGAGGAAAAAGATTAAATGCTAACTATAGGGATTTATAAATATAGCTCGACAAGCTCGTCATATCCCAATTGGGCCTCCTTGCACAGAGACGTCTCGCTAGAGGAGTCAAGCTCAACCACACAGAGGCGACCGTGAGTTTCTCATTACCTAAAATCTACATAACGCCAACACAAGGCGATATGTTTCGCTGGGAGCACCATTACACGGGTGGATATGCTCATTCTTGGCTTTTTCCCGTTCCTTGCGTCGGTCGATCAATCGATGAGATTGCGATTGCAGACGCGGGTAAAAAACAGGCAACAGATAGAGACGTAAGCGCGGGACGGAAACGCGCTGCAACTTTAAGAGCCAGAGATGAACAGAAAACAGAGAAGCAACGTGCTAATGCACGACAAAATATAGGCTCTCATCGCCAATAATCTACAAGAGCTCATCCGCGATGGGCAACACACAGTGGCCGACCTGATGGGGATCGGGTCGACGATGCTCGGCCGCCGACACGTATTACCATCGGTAGCGAGCACGCTCCACGAGATCCAAGTCGAGGGCACGTTCCCAACGGGCACATATCTCGTGACCGTGCATAACCCAATCGCGACCGATGATGGAGACTTGGAACGGGCACTCTACGGAAGTTTCCTACCAGTGCCATCACAGGATCTGTTCCCACCCGCAGACCCATCCGAGTACGACTCCGCGCGAGCACCTGGCGCCGTGGTGGCAGTTAAAGGGAGGGTGAGCATCAACGAAGGTCGTAAGAGGGTGCGGTTGGCCGTGACGAGTAAAGGCGACAGACCGATTCAAGTGGGCAGTCACTACCACTTCGTAGAGACAAATGCGCAACTGTCCTTCGATCGCGCAAAAGCGTACGGATACCGTCTCGACATCCCCGCCGGCACGTCCGTGCGCTTCGAACCGGGGGACACGAAGACCGTCACGCTCGTCGAGATCGGTGGAAGACGTGTCATCCGCGGCGGGAATAATCTGGCTTCCGGAGTAGTGGATGTTGGCCGCGTTGATGATATCGTCGCGAAGTTGCTGCGGGCGGGTTTCGCGCACGAGCCGCAGCCTGCCGCTGATTTAGCCCTAGGAACAGGAGAGATGGAGGGGTATACCCTTGATCGCGCGGCGTATGTCGCCATGTTCGGCCCCACGACCGGCGATCGCGTCCGTCTCGGCTCCACGGACCTCTGGATCAAAGTCGAGAAAGACTTGACCGTCTATGGCGACGAGTGCAAGTTCGGCGGCGGTAAGACGTTACGAGAGGGCATGGGACAGATGAGCGGTTGCCCTGATGCTGATAGTCTGGACCTTGTCGTTACGAATGCGCTGATCGTCGATTACACCGGGATATATAAGGCGGACATCGGTGTTAAGAACGGTCATATTGTGGGCATCGGCAAGGCGGGCAACCCGGACGTCATGGGCGGTGTCTCTGATGGCATGATTGTGGGTAGCTGTACGGATGTCATTGCTGGCGAAGGCAAGATTCTCACCACCGGTGGAATGGACTCGCATATTCATTTTATTTGCCCCCAACAAGTGTACGAGTCTATTGCCTCTGGGGTTACTACCTTGCTCGGTGGTGGCGTGGGACCCAGGTAAGCTCTTTATGACACTCGTCCTATCACTAATTTACCCTTTTGGGTGACCTGTCACATATTCGAAAAAAAGGACACGATAGATAGGGGACACGGATTATTTTGTATATACGCCTCTCTGCTATTGGTTCTAGCTGACATGGTCCTGCAGTGCCGGAACTTCGGCGACGACATGCACGCCTGGCGCCAATTACACGCGCCAAATGCTTCAGGCCTGCGACTCCTTACCTGTCAACATAGGCATAACAGGCAAAGGAAACGACAGCGAACCTGGCGCTCTGCGCTCGCAGATCCTGGCTGGCCAATGCGGACTCAAGCTCCACGAAGACTGGGGCACGACGCCCGCCGCCATCGACTCGTGTCTGCGCGTTTGCGACGAGCTAGACGTGCAATGTCTGATCCATACGGACACGCTCAACGAGTCCGGCTTCGTGGAGACGACGGTCGCAGCTTTCGCGGGCCGAACCATCCACACGTACCACACGGAAGGCGCAGGCGGCGGGCACGCCCCCGACATCATCTCCGTGGTAGAGCATCCGAACGTGCTTCCCAGCAGTACGAACCCCACGCGCCCGTTCACGCGGAACACGCTCGACGAGCACCTGGATATGCTGATGGTGTGCCACCACCTGTCGCGCGACATCCCCGAGGATGTGGCGTTCGCGGAGTCGCGCATCCGTGCCGAGACTATCGCCGCCGAGGATGTGCTGCACGACCTGGGCGCCATTAGCATGATGTCGAGCGACTCGCAGGCCATGGGCCGGTGCGGCGAGGTCGTGCTCCGCACGTGGAACACGGCGCACAAGAACAAGGTCCAGCGCGGTTTCCTGCCCGAGGATGAGGGCACCGGCGTGGACAACTTCCGTGTCAAGAGATACGTCAGCAAATACACGGTCAACCCGGCCCGTGCCCAGGGAATGGGCCACCTGATCGGCAGTATCGAGGTCGGCAAGTTGGCGGATTTCGTGCTCTGGGATCCCGCGTGGTTCGGCACGAAGCCGCAGATGGTCGTCAAGAGTGGTTTGATTGCTTGGTCGCAGATGGTATGTTCTTGTGTCTTTAATTTGAATGACCCTTTTTTGGCTTGCTTCGCTTGGCGTTGACCTGCGGTTATCGCTTCGCCTCTTTAACCGCCTTTCCCCATCGCTCCGTATCCCGTCGAATCCAAGAAAGAAAGAGGAAACGCGGGAAGGAAAGGCAAGTGAGAGAACAGGAGACGACAAGCTAACATTAAAAAACAGGGCGATCCCAACGCCTCGATCCCCACCGTCCAACCAGTGATATCACGCCCCATGTTCGCGCCTTTAGTTCCGCAGACGAGCGTTCTCTTCGTTTCTCAGGGAAGCATCGACAACGGGGCGGTGGCGAGCTACGGCTTGAAGAAGCGCGTCGAGGCAGTGAAAGGATGCCGCAAGGTCAGTAAACGTGACATGGCCTTCAACGACGCCATGCCGCGCATGAAGGTCGACCCAGAGAGGTATACCGTCGAGGCGGACGGAAAACATTGCACGGCGGAGCCGTCGGAGACGTTGCCGCTGGCACAGGATTGGTTTGTTTATTGAGGGATTTTTTTTTTCCGTCTACGTGTTGACTTTTATTGCTGGGATATAGGCAGGTGCTGCGACGCGAGTGATAGTCCTCTCTGTCTGCGTATGTTAACTATAGTAGCTTAGGCATGAAATATTTATTTCGTTATTGGCTCATTGTGTACTCGTCTTATATGTCTCATGTCGTAAAATGCATTGTTAGGGCTTTTGATCTTCAGCTTGATGGCCTTCTGGTTTACTTATTTGTATACGTACTTACACTGGAGGCTCTTCGCTAGGTATTCTCGTAACAACGCTAAGTAGCCAGTTCGGCTGCAGCCTGAGATATAATCTATGCGTTATCGTGAGTCTTCAGGTCAGGCGGGAATCGCCTTGGTTCTTTTGACGTCCAGAATCGTTCGCGTCTTGTATTAGAGGAACAATGGTAAAAAAGCTTCATGTATATCTTACAAGAGCTTTTGTTGGCCGGGAGCGTGCGCCCAAGATAGTGTGGATTCCTGATAAGTTTTGACCGGAGCAGGGGACCTATTTACTAACAGTTAACCTAGACGTATCTAGATATGGCAAAGAGGCTGGTCTTCCAGGACGTAGGGAGCTGCATACTTAGGCTAGTAAGTCGGTATGAAGGCTAGGGAGTCTTCTATTACCGGCAACAGTGTTGACCCCTGCTGCTTGGACTCTCCTCTAGCAAAGAAATAAGACTCTACTTCGGTGGGCTGAACAAGTGCTCATAGCGGGTGGATATATGCCTACCTAGATAAGGTGTAGGTAGAGGAAGCCCAGTACTGTCTGGTACGGGTAGCTAGGTAGTTACCTGAGGTCTGCCTTGACGGTCTGCCGTTGAAACGGTGTAAGATGATTGGTTGTTTCATCTTGCTTGGCTTGGTTAGATTAGACCCTCAAATCCTGAATCCCATAAACCCCTATCTACATGCTTCTATGTGCTATAGGTAGGTCCTTACTCAGTAAGTTGGTAGGTTAGGTAGATTAAGTGTTGTCTGTGAGGACTTAACCTGCTGGTAGGTGCTGAGCCTTTTGTCTTCGTTTCATGTACTGCTACCTGGTAGCCTCCTTTCCAGCAACCAGCAAGCAGGAAATTCTACCTGTAACCTAACCTAGTGGATCGTACAGACCCCAGTACTTGTCCTGGCCACATGCTAACCACCTCTCTGGGTAGCTTGTGTTGAGGTAGAGAAGGGTTGCCACAGCACGGTTCATTAGAGTACTTATCCCGCGTGACGGCGAAGGCTTGATACTGTCCATCAACTTTGGTTCGGGTGTACTACCCGGGGAGGCAGATAGTAAGAGTCTGCTCCTTACGCCACTCTCTTCTCAACGAATGTGTGCTTTTCTACTCTTTTGAGTCGCTAACAATGTGCTATAAACGCTTACTTGGGCATCTACTTAGCATCTAGTGTTGCTGGCTGCTGTGACAATGGTGCTTAGAGGCGTAGCTTGAGGACCATGTTAGGGAGGCTAGGACTTCTGTAGGCGGTGGTATACGGTAGCTATATCTTGTAGCCCTGACACTAGCATAAGTATGTTGGCTTGAGCTAGGTGTACACGTACCTACTACTAGGCACCTAACTAAGTGCACTTCTGCTATAACTATGATCTTCTTCGCTGCACGTGTGGGTCATTTACTCCCTTATATAGAGTATTTTGTGAGTGGCTAATACATACCTAGGGATGGTGTAGAGAAAGAGATGGCCTGGTGGGTGTCTGCTTCTACGGTAGACTAACATGGCTATTCAATGGAGAAAAGTACTTGAGTAGCTAACCGAGGTGGGTAAGTGGGTAGGAAGGTAGTTAACTACCTGGAGATGTAGAATCTAAGAATTTCTGTGCCGGCACATTGTTTAAGAACATGTAGGTGCCTTGTATTCCATCTACTACGGCGGAGGTGCTCTATATATAAGATGCAGGATGCGGTTTGAGCTCTCAGTTTGTTTCGTTGCAGGCACACCAGTAGCTCTGTTACCTGTTTAAGTACCAACGGCCTGGCAAAGCTAGGCAGGTCGGAGGTAGTGACGAGCCAAGCGATTGTTTGCTGAGCGTGTCACGTTAGAACAAGAACCTACCTACCTCAAGTAAGCTGCCTTGAAGACGGGAAACCTACCCGCCCAAACCCACCCAGGCCAGGTATGCTGTACACTGCCCTGGCTACATGGCAACGGTCCAGGTACTCTTCCTGTTAGGGCCTTACATCTAAAGTTAGGTAGAATACTTGCTAGGTATACGGTATACCTGGCTGTGTGCTTTACTAGCATCTATATAGCAAGTAGAATAGGTTGAGTCCAGCGGTACCCAGGTTAGGCGGATGCACTTTTCAGGTAGTATCGACATTCAGTTTCTCAATCATCCGACTTGCTGCTAGATTTGAAAACCTAATCTCCCCAGGACGACTCAGTAGCACATTGAACTTCTGTTCACACCACGGACCGGCACCATGCTAGTACGCAGAATGATTTCGTTTTTAGTATGGTTGATTACTCATAAATATACACAACGCAGTCCCATACATATCACATCCAGACCCTTAACGCCCCACAACCTGCTAGCCCTAGAACCTGCCAACAAGGAACAGAAGTCCTGATCTGATCGATGTCCCCGAAACCCATCGGCCAAGTTGTCGTAACTCATACAAACTGCCATAAAAACAATGGGATTACTTAGTGAAATGGGCAGCCAACGAAAGAGAGGTAATGGGCAACAGAGGCCCCCAGTAGATACCACGCCGCCCTCATCTCCTTTATGAATAGATTTCCCAGCAAGTATCGGGGGAAAGCCGAGAGGTATCTTAAAGACATGCGCAACAGACAAGCTAGAAATCGAGATAACGAAGCGCTTATTTCTTCTTGCGACCACTCTTCTTAGGCTCCTCTGGCATCTCCGGGACCTTAGATTGCCGCTTGCGCTTCTTGTCGGGACTAGCGGGTGTTGCGTTCTTAGCAGCACTACTCTCGCCATCGTCGACATCGCCCGCTGCGCTCTTGCGCTTACGCGTCATCTTGCCCTTGGGAGTCTTAGAACCATCGTCACCCATCGAAGGGGTGGCCATCTGAAGCTGCTCGGCTATAGCATCTTGATCATTCGACGGCATGGCTTCGTCGGTGATTACGTCGGCTTGAGCAATTCCATTAGCATCTGCATAGGCGAGAGCTTCGCCATCGGTCATATTTCTGGCATCGGGATTTCCGGCCTTGTACGAGTGAACCCGAGCATTGTACAAGCGTAGATTAAACTGGTATGCATTGTTCCAGGCCTACGATGGAATATGTCAGTCAGTCCAGCTTCCATGCCAACCTGGTGTTGGTAAAAGGGCAGGTTAACTTACTACTTTCTCCTGGGGACCCATAGAAGCCCATCTACGCTGTCCCTCTTCCTGAACGGCGCCCTTTGGAGCATCGGCGCCCAAATCATTGGCAATGATAGGTCGAGCGGTTTGCATGTACAGAAAGTAAGGAGTCAAGGGCCGCTTGGGCGCATTTGGATCGTGAGTCCGTTTCTTACGCTCCTTCTTCTCTTCTCCATGATGACCAAAAATATCACCAAGGCCACCGATGCCATCAAGCGTTGCGACTAAAGACTGCATAGACGGACCAGCGCCGTTATCAAACGGAGCAGGCTCTCCTATGAGAAGGTTGGTCTGGCGGAGAAAATCATCGGCAAAGTTTTTCATCAACGCCGTTATGGTGTTGAATCTTTGATGAACCTGGTTTACATGTTAGCATAATGCATCTGAACATCTCCGGTGTAATATTGACAATCGATCGTGTTTAGTGCAGGAGTATCAAGTGATACATAGTATAGAGGAAGTGATAGTCAAGTGAGACATGTCAGAGTGCACTCAAAGCAGATCCATTTGTGCCAGAAGTGTGCGTCAGAAGCTATCCTATTCACCGTCGCCATACTAGGCCACGATAGAAGGTAGTCGAGGCATACAATCTTATTTTTATAGCCAAATAGATAGACAGACATAACAAGCTGGAGTACGATGGAACGATGGAGATAGTAAAAGATGGGGCATAGGAATGGGTGGGAACAGTACGAGAGAGCAAGTGAATTCACCTTGCAGAAAAAGAGAACTAATCATGGGGTTGACTTACACTATCACGGACTCTAATGAATTCATCGATGCCAATAGTGCGTTGCTGAGGGGGGAGCCCGCCCTGCATGGGCTGCATGGGAGGTTGTTGGGCAATTGCTTGGGGCATCTGGTGCTGGTGCTGAGGGGTCATTTGATGCTGATGCTGGTGCTGCATCGGTTGATGCTGTTGCATGCCTGTCATTGTGGGCATCGGGACCATGGCGGGAGCTGGGGCGACAGGTGCGGGCTGTTTAACACTGTCCGTCTTCTTGGGGCGAGCCATTAAGTTCAGCGAGGCTCGAGTTGCAGACGTCCGTTTTTGGCGGCTTCGGGGCGCGGTGGGACCACTTGAAGGGCGCGCGTGCGTCGTGATTTGCAGCTGTGTAATCACAATCAATTGCTTTGGCTGATTGGATTGATGGCTGCGACCGTGTGTGGACTGCGCGGGTGGTCCGTGTAGTGTAGCGTGTAGCGTGTTGTAGAATGTAGTATGTAACTGTACTTTTGACCTCTAGCTCAAATGTCTTGCGGTGTTGTGATTTGGTGCTGCAGGGCTGCGCGACTCTAGTTAACGACGCGTGATGGTGGTAGAGGCAGCGTCTTATCAAATGCTGCTAAGTGGTGTTGTGGTGGATGATTGAGTGGAAAAACTACCTGAAAGTTGGGAGCAGGCAGAGTACTTAGGTAGAGGCAGTCAGGTCTGCAGTGTGTCCTCCTGGAACGTTAATGTTAGGAGGGAAGACGGGGAAAGAGGAGAGACACAGGAAACAGAAATCAACAGAGTTTACGGGGGCCACACGCTGAAGCGGGAGGGGCACTCCTCTAAATACGCTGATGCAAACCTAGCAGGCCTGGCTGATTTTGCAAGATCACTGATGGGTGGGTGCTTGGTGGGCAGTCACTGCACCTAAGTGGATGGGGAGTTCGAGAGATAATGGGAGCAGTCACCTATTTTGACCAATATTACCGCGTACGGTACTACAGTACATTGCAGCAAGTGCAGAAGAGCTATTGTGAATTTCCCTTATTGGCTTAGCTTTCTTTGCTGCCGTATTCCCTTAGCTATCTGCTAGAAATGTTGCATGCACTGTACTTTGGGTAGGTACTGAGGTACCTAGGAAGGTACCTAGTCTTTAGCGGGCATTAGGTATCTTTTGCGTAAGCTGCCTTACCAAGACCTTAACAATGACCTGCATAGAGGTACCCACACGGGTACTTTAAGGTTTTGATTAGGTACTTGCTTAGTGGAGGGGAGTGGTAGCACAATTTTGGAGCAAGAGGGGCTTGGTAAAAGAGTTTTCAAGCCATGGGCAGTGTCCAGCTTTAAAGCTATCTCAGTGCTTGATTGATCCAGAACGCATCCATCAACAGCCCTGTATCAGAATATTTACATAGGATAAGGTAGGCAGGTACCTCATACCTACAGCCTGAAAACGCGTGATTGTGCACAACCCTTTTTAATTCCTGGCGCACCATAGATATACAAAGTGTACCTACAGTATAGACCTAAACAATTTTCCTTTCCTTATCCTGTTTCTTCTTACCCTATCTTGTTTGCAACAACAAATTCTCCCTTGTCCTTTCTCAGTCCTACCAGTAATGTTTGCAAGCATCTATTCCATGGAAATTCTAGAAATTCTAGAAATTCAGTTAAGTCAGGGTACCTAGGGATCTAGGTAAGCACCTGGAAGCAGATAAGTACCTCTACCTGCCCACCAAGCCAGACTTAGGTAGATGCCGCGCATTTCTAGTTGTCAGCACCAGAAAGGTTCCAAGGCAGTGTTGTTAGGTATGGTTGCACCCAGTTAGTATCCCGATTTATTTGATTGGCTCAGGCTAGTTCGGGTGTTCAGACAGCCAGTGCAGTACAGAGAGGAGTACCTAGCCGGAAAAGTCCAGTAACGGGCAGGTGGGATGCTAGATGAAGAGGGGCATAAAGGCGACCGTAAAAGTTCCAGTACCTCTACCAGCCCCTGCTTGCCATACCCATCCACACAGGCTATTAGGTACCTAAGGCAAGTAAGCTGGAGACAAGACCCTCCAAAATCAGTTGATTGCGTGTTGGCATCAGTGTCACTGAACGCATACACCCCCCAGCAAGCGCCGTAGGTAGAACAATAGCGGCAATTGCCGGTCAATGTTTCCAGGTACCTCCCCACCCACCTACGGTCCTGATGCTTTTCAGGGTCAAACGCATTCCCCCGCTTGATCCTAAAGCCAATTTTCAGCGCTCTTTCACCCTTTCCAGACCTGGACTTTCAAGACCTTTTCAGTCGCCTTCATTGTGCAAGAGTTGCTTCTCACTGTCAGAGAGCACATAGTGTCCCTCAGTCGCCTGCCTACCTAGGTAGAAGGTTCCTAATCCCAGTGCACGTTTTATTGTAACGCTACAGCATAGCCAAAAATTACAAACCCTCTAAACAGTCGCCCTGGCCTCGTGGTATTCTTGTCAACAAAGCTGTCCTAGATAGCACGTACATACAACTTGAAGTTAGCTAGGTTAGATGACCTTCCCAGCGCTACTAGTCTTGGGCAGATACCTAGGAAGCTATATCTGCAACCATGGACGTTCACTGTCTGTCTTCCCAACTTGTTTGGCAATAGATAGAGATAGCATGGAGTTCTCCTTCGGTTCAATATTTTCTGTCTTAGCATCCTAATAATCGGCAACACTCGAGGCTCAGTTACTAGTTAGAAAGCAGAATATGACGTTCTACTACATGACCCCTCTTTTACTTGTTCTTGCCGTTTTTCAACATCACACAGCTGGTTACTCGAGATATAATGTCTTCATTACTTATTTTTAGCTGTACTCATTATTATCATCCCCTCTAATTCTGCAGAGCATACCTTATGGGTAACGTTCTAGTCACTTAAGCCTACTAGGTAGCCAGATTATCTTCTACATCACAAATGTTTGCTGGCTGTGACGACGCGTTGCTTTAGGTTGTATGTAAGCTCTTACCTTTCTTATACCGTTAAGGCAGCCGACTCCCAGCTCGAGCGTGCTTCTTTTTGGCGTTCCATGTTCCACTGGCCCCGTACAGATGATGTAAAGTGTGTGTAAGGAAATGCGAGCTGATCGAGAAATCTGCATCCCAGCTTTGTTGCTTTATATCAATATGGATGGATTGATTCTAGTTAAGCCAATTAGTCCTACAAACCTCGACTACGCCGGACATGGGAACCGCCTTCTCCTGGAGATAGAAGGTTATCCCGGATCGTTGGACGCCGCCTACCTACATATCCTCCTTAGTCTGTATCAACCCTATGGTTTCTCTGGGAAGCTGGCTCCTTAAACAAGAATATCATACAGCATGGCTACTCTCTCTCTCTCTATATATATATATATATATTATCTGCGTCCGGTTCAGTTTGTGTGCAACGACATGACATCACCCACGGTCTCCCGATAACAGACGAGAAGTAACTAACCTCAGCAAGAACATAAAACTGTGTTAGGTTGTATCAGACGTTTCCTAGACTAATAAGTGATACCGAGTAGGTACCTTAGGTTCAATATCTACCTACCATTTCACATATTGTAGAATATAATACTGCAGTACCTCTTGGTATGTGCACATATATCTACTAAATACTATTGGTTGTAACGCGTGTCATTACGCTTGTTATTCTACGTGTAACGCGTGTTATACAGTACCAAGAGGTAGGCACGTGATTTGGCAACCACCTGGCTGGTAGTGCATTACTGGAGTTCATCAGAAACACCTACGTAACGTAATAAGTACCTTCTAAGGGATCTAGACAGTGGTTTCTCGGCTTCATGGCCGAGTTGATCGCACCTTGAGCCCATCCTGACTGGCCATCCCCAAAATGACCACTATGCGGGCTGCAACCCCCCGGTCAATACCGCCATTGGATGTTTCATACATATGTCTCAGTCAAAAGGTAACCGCTGTGAATAAGGCATATTCGCAGTATAGACATCAAACGCATGCTTGATCGACGAATATGCTTATTTGAATGTCCCATCATGTCCACATGTTCACGATCAATTGCCTCACAATTGTAAGAGGACGAGCAAAGATGCAGAGTACAATTGAATTGCATGTGCTCTTATCAGACTCCCAGATCATATCAAGGTACTGTGACTATCAATAGCAAAGTCAATTGTCGTTATATCTACTCAGACACCTGGACGTATTGCACGCGTATCAAATTCATGGGAAGGAAAAAAAAGGACCTCGCTAATAACGGAGATTGGTGTACTGTTTTGATGGGAGGTGTTGAAGTTGAAAGATGATTTATCGTCCCGTTTCCTGCAAAGAACCAGTCAAGTTTCATCTACGAGCAAATCAAAACAGATATCCCCAACGCCATCAATAACCTGCGCCATTTCTCTTGGCCGAGCCCCTTGAGAATGGACTAAGTATACTTACGAAACAGACCAATCTGTCGATTCGAAGAACCCCTCCACACCCCTCACCTCCAAAAACCCACCGGTGCTCCCTATTGCATGAGGGTCCCTCTTTACTAGATAAACGATAGGTCTGCTTGTGATATTGGTGGTACAAGCTTTGCTTGCATTGACTGCCCCGCCCCCTCATCGATCTAGTCTACTCCTCCTGCTCTATGCAGACAGATACCTACTGCCTTTGTACGGCTTTATCGTCTGTAGATCTCGCTACCCATCTTTGCCGTGCTATCCTTGCCAGGGGTTGTTGACAAGCCTGTCGGGTACGTCGTCCAACCACCATAACGTCACACCTTTAGTTCAGCTTTCATCCTCGGGCGGGTGTTGTTATTAGGGCTCCCTCCCTGGTGGTTACATATTCATTTTCTACGATCGTTTCTTCCCATACATTTCCTTTTGCCCTTTCCTTCATTCTGCTGCAGAACGGAAGCAACAAATAAGTTCTCACTACATCTGATATGATGTCCTCGAAGCTGTATCCCAGCCTTCTGGGGCTGGCTTTTCTGTTCATCTTTGCCCGCCCCGCTCTTGCCTTTGGTGCTGGTAACATTGCTGGCATCTCAAAGGTCGAGGGTCAGAACTGTTAGTCTTCTCCCATCCCTATCCAGCAGCGATTTACTTGAATAGCATTCTAAGAAATAGCTCGTGACAGGGCGCCATGGCGATATCGAAGACACCCTCCTTACCATCCTGATGGCCCGCGCAGTTGGTGGCAAAAAGTTCAACAAGCTAATGGTCTCTCGTGTTTACTTCGGCAACTGGCTTCGCGATTACTCGCAGGCAATTGATGTAGGCACGGTTAAGTCGGTCTCTGCCGAGGCGATCCGTCTCCTCCTTTGTGTCTTAGGTTTTATGAGCTTCGGCTTCGGATCCAAGGAATTCGAGGTTACCGCCTACCGCCTAGGTTGCTATCGCCCAGAGGACCATATCGACAACCCCAAGAACTACGCCGATAACGAAGATGCCACGCAGTACGACCCCCGACTTCGTGGTCTCGTTGACGAAGAACGCGAGCTGGGGATTGATGAGGAGACCGGTATGAAGAATTATATTGCCAACGAGCGTGCCGACATTACGACCTCCGCCGGTCACGTCCGTGATCTTTTTGGCCGCTGCATCAAACTTGCCCGGAAGTACCGACGCCACAACGACAAAGCCGATCTGTACGAAGCTCTGCGATTAATGGGAACTGGCCTTCATTGTCTAGAAGGTAAGTTACAATAGGAGAGAACCGGAATATGGGTAAAGCCAACGGATGTTAACGGGAAAACGCCTTAGATTTCCTCGCTCATAGCAACTACGTTGAACTAGCTCTAATCGAGCTAGGCGAATCCGATGTATTCCCTCATGTCGGCCGCAACACTCGTCTGCAAATCCCTGGCGCCCGTCACGAGGTTTGGCCACTTGTTACAGGCACATTTGGTGGAGTGGATTTCCTCCATTCCGTCACAGGTGAAGGTATATATACTCCAACTGTGAATATTCGATTCGGCGACATCGCATCTGACTCGAATCTCGAATAGTCTCGGATAAATTGACCCAAAACGAGATTCAAGAGCTTGAAGGAACGCTTGAGCAGAATTCCCAGAGCGATACTAGTATCCTAGCGGATCTGCTTGATAAGATCCCAGATGGCCTCTTCGGTGGCACCGATGAAAAGCAGAAGATGAACGACATCCAGTCCAACGCCCAAGCTGCGCAGATGGAGAATACCTCCATCTCCCCGCGGGATCCCGAGGAGTTCACCCGTTACGTGCAACAGATCTTCAAACAGATTATGCCTGCTATCGAGTTTCATGACGAGCTCATGAAGACCATTTCCGAAGCTATCGAGAAAATCCCCATCCTACCCCAGATCATCGAGCAGCTCGAAGACCAACTTTCGATGTGGGTTTTCACTATCATCGCGCCCTTTGTCTTGCCCATCATCAATCAGGTCAAGAATGAACTTTCAACCGGTTCGAACGAGATCATTGCCAGCAGTGAGAAGGAACAACACATCGTGTTTAAGGATCCCAACTGCTCCGATCCTACCCATTCCATGCTATCTAAGGACCACTTTTCCAATGTAAGCTCATAACTCCTCGCACGCTCTTGTGGACTCTCCTTCTAACTCCTTTGAGATTCTCAATGAAATCGCCGGCAAGACAGCCAGCAAGGTTCTGACCTGGGTGGTTCCCCAACTAATGGAGGCCTGGGACGACGACAACGTCGATGTCAATCGCACCTTGAACCGCATCATTAGTGGTGTCATGCATCACCCGGCACAACGCCGCATGGGCGAAGATGGCGCTGAGGAAGGCCGTCAGCTCATGTTCGGTAGCGTTGAGCAATGGTGGTCAGAGATGGATGAGGATGCCAAGGAGGAATATAGAAGGAAGCTTTCAAGGGACGGCGTCCGGAACAACGAGAACCACAGAGAAGGTGTACATGACACTGGTCACGGCTGTGGAAAGCCACTTGGTATGCACAAGAACTTCGCGAACGGTGGGTCACTGGAGGACCGCATTGCTGGTGCAGCTGCTGGGGCCATCTTCGAAGGAGTTACCGGGGGCATCTCCGGCCTAGTTGAGTCGCAGACGGGCGGGCAGATCAAACTGCCAAGTGGTGGCGGCGGTGGTGGCAGCAGTGGCGGTGATTCATTCGGTGGAGGGCTGCTTGGTCAAATTGGCAGTTCGCTACTCGGGGGTGCATTCAAGAAGGAAGAAACGGAGTCGTATGAGGGCAGACGCCAATATGACGACGGTTCTTACACCGAGAGCCGAACCGAATATGGCCGCTCCGATGATCGCTACGGGCAGGCGGCAATTAACGAGACCCGTTACTCTGGTGGAGGTGAGCGCAGGGAATACAGTCGCTATGAGCAAGACGAGAGTGGCCGGGGTTACGGTTACCAGGAGCGAACCGAGACTCGCCCCAGCTATGGCGGCGGTTACGAAGAACGCACCGAGCGCCGATACGAGAGTAATGAAGACAGCTATGGGGAGTCCAGTGGTTGGAGCCGACGAGACGATGGTGGCGACCGTTACGAACGACGCGATGACGGCGATAGCTATGGTCGCTCTGATGAATATGGCCGGTCCGACTATGGCCGCGAGGAACGTTCCGAATACGGACGATCAAATGACTACGGCCGATCTGATGATTATGAAGGTGAAGAACGACATGGTCACAGACGTTCGGACGACAACGATGTCGAAGAGCGTCGAGAGGAATCCGGCGGCGGCGGCGGCGGCGGCTTCCTAGGTCGTATTATCGACCAGGTTGGAGAAGAGCTCGATGAAGGTAGGCGTGGCCGTGATGACCGAGGCTGGGGCTTTTAAGGACAATATACCCTTGCTTTAAAAACGGTGAACGGTAAAAAACTCTGGAGCGTCGGGGTATTGGCCATTAGGTTTTCCTTAGGTTTTTCTCTAGTCTCCTAGCAGTGCTGTACAGTTGGCGAGTCTTTCAGCTAGGTTAGGTATTTCCTGTCGCGAGTGAATGAAATGGACTGAATATCCTCTAAGCTGCTATCTTTCGCCCCTTTCACAGTATCCTTGTGAGGCAAGTGTACACAGCTCTTTCCGGGCTCTCGCTCAACTTCTTCGCGAACGACCATTTTGAGCGCTGGAGCTCAAAAGGCATGGCAGCTCCGGAGCCAAGTTCACTATATTGACGAAGGAGATGAGGCTCGTTATACTGCCCAACCAATAAAGTGAGCCCTGCAGAGTGTTCTTTCATCTATATCTTCGTAGCATGCAGATGCCGGAATCTATGATTCAGCAATCTGTACCCTTTTTTCCAAACCATCTCCAATTTTGCCAGCAAAGGCCGGGCCCGTTTCCTTGCACACCTTACGCTTCGCTGACGGCCCGGGTAATCTTCACTGCTTAAATCGAGTAAGCGAAACTGGGCGCGGAACTGATTCGGGGTTCTCATCTACTTGCTCTCATTTTATTCCCGAACAGTTCTCAATCGTCACTCTTTGATTCGACGGTTTTGAGTGCTGCCGAGTCGAAAGCACCCCGGTGAGAGGCTTGGTCTCGATCCTGGTAAACTGCTGGTGAGATATTATCAATCTGTGACGGAGTGTTGACCCTTCGACCGGAGTTTCTGTTTCGTGGGGATTTTGCAGTCTGTTCTGATACCGACGTAGCCCGCCCCGAGTATGATCTGATGAACACACAGAGCACTACCTATATATTGCTGTACCCGTTCTTGAAGTCTGCTGATCTCTCCGTCTGGACTACAGTAGGGCCACTCGTTCTCGTTGCCAGTATCCGGTCTACACCAAGCGGTTGCAACAAGTTACAGTCCATTCAAGAAAGCCTGCATCCATTATACAGAGGTCTTCTTTGTTCCCACCGGCCAAAACACTAACCAAAAAACCATGCATGTATCTACGCTGTCTCTGGGCCTCCCGCTCCTCTCCCTCGCCGGCCTGGCAACGAGCCAGGGCGCCTCGGGTAGCGGTCAGACGACGCGCTACTGGGACTGCTGCAAGCCGTCGTGCGGGTGGACGCAGAAGACCAACAGCGGGAAGCTAATCGGCACGTGCTCTAAGTCGGACCAGCCGCTCAACGACAACGGGGCGACACGCTCCGGCTGCGACAGCGGCGGCTCCGCGTTCATGTGCTCGAACCAGAGCCCCTGGGCCATCAACGAGACCGTGAGCTACGGGTGGGCGGCCGTGAGAATCTCCGGGCAGACGGAGACGACGTGGTGTTGTGCCTGCTACGAGCTCACGTTCACGTCTGGGCCGGTCGCCGGGAAGAAGATGATTGTCCAGGCGAGTAACACGGGCGGCGATTTGGGACAGAATCACTTCGATCTTGCGGTAGGTTTATTTGCTTTGTTGCTCACTGCTACTACTCTTCGCAATTTCCTCCTATTGCCCTGTATATGTTATGCTCTTCCGTTTCTGCCCGCTCCCGAACATATACGCTTATTGTCGCCAATATGAACTTCCGCAGTTTATCCTGATGCTAACCCTAACCCCCCCACCTATCCCAGATCCCAGGTGGTGGCGTAGGTCTCTTTAATGCCTGCACGAACCAGTACGGGGCGCCCCCCCAGGGCTGGGGCCAGCAGTACGGCGGGGTGTCCTCGCGCAGCGCGTGCGATTCGTTCCCCCAGGCGCTGAAGGCGGGCTGCTATTGGCGCTTCGACTGGTTCGGCGGTGCCGACAACCCAGGCGTCACATTCAAGCAGGTCGCCTGCCCAGCGGCTATCGTCGCCAAGAGCGGGTGCTCCCGAAACAATGATGCGATCAACGAGACCCCCACTGGGCCCAGCAGTGTTAGCACTTGGACACCTGCCGGCGCTACGGCTGTTGCCTCGCTTTGAGATTGCTGCAGGTGCGTTGGACGTTGTGGGCAGGCAGGCAGACAAGCAATTAGGCACAACTTCGATAACGAGATGCGGGGCTAGACTTTCAAGTTTCAAGTTTCCTACCTATGTACTTAGTAGGAACATGTACATAAAGAGGTGTAATTGGGGGAAGTAAGCTTGGATGTCCATATGTGGTCAAAATTCTGTTCGTCTTGGTCAGCAATTAACGCCATAAGAATATGAATGTACTACTAGTATATCTAGCAACCTAACCTAGGTACATATGATATATTTTGACTCTTTATGTTACCTGGCCACACTCACAGGCTACGAGGATATAGTGGGAGGAGGATTCGATTTTGATTATGCTAATCAATTGTTCAGCTGGTTGGCCTCTCAACTTGGGGAATCCGAGCCTCTTGTGATTTTACATACCTTTTGACTTCCCCGCAAACGTCTGCCTACAATATATTATCTCTTAACAGCGATTAATACCACCTGATGGATCCTATAAGCGCGCTTTCTTTCGCAGTTAATATTCTCGACCTTGTCGACAAAGCTATCAAGGGCGCAAAGACTGTAATTGAAGTGTATAACTCCGCCGATGGGCTCAACAGCCTTCATCAGACCATCGATAATGGCGCCAATAGCGTCAAAGACATCGTTGAAGATATCCAGAATTGCCAAGCGAAGGCTCCATATAACAGAGCCGACGATAAAGTACAGCAAATATCAAAGACTATCCTGTCCCAATGCCACGAGCTACAGTCCGTCCTTGATGAGTGCCGGCGAAAGAAGCCCGGGAGTCTTGTGTCGGCCACTTTAGCTACCCTCAAGGTGTGGCACAAAAGTCAAAAAATCCAAGAAGTTCAGGGAAGAATCATCTTATCCCGAGCTGAACTATTCAATTGGATCGTTATAAGTACTCGGTACGTCTTCGTTTATCGAAAGACTATGGGTAGGAGGAATTCGGACTGATAAACCAACTAGCACTACCGTCCACACTATCGCGCAACAATTCGAGCGGATGAACCAGAAAGACTACGATATACGGAGGAGGCTAGAGAAGGTACACGCTCTGCTTAATGCCACGTTAGGAGGCACGAGCCATACGACCGATCATGGCGCTACTGCGTGCCTAGATGAGATGAGACAAGTCGTGACAGATCAGGTCATATTGCAACTGCTAGAAATGCCGACCGTCTACACCCGCTTCGATAGCGTGGTGACTCATAAAAAGGGAACCTTTGAGTGGATGTTCACCGAGCCGGATATCGTCTTCAAGAAGGAGCCCTATCTCGCGACCACTTTCCCCGACTGGCTGGACTCGGGAAATGGAGTTTTTCATATCTGCGGCAAACCAGGAGCTGGCAAGTCGACTCTGATGAAGTTTCTCTACCGTCATAATACGACAAGGACACTGCTTAACAATTGGTCTGGAAACAATGAACTGTTGTTTGCTACATTTTTTTTCTGGCGTATTGGGGCTGATGAACAGAAAAATATCGGAGGTCTTATTCGCAGCCTCCTCTACCAGATCCTGTGCAAGGATCCCCAACTTTCGAGGCAAATCTTCTCAAAACAGACAAGAGAAAAAATGACCGATGGGTTTCGAAGACGTGCCGGTGCCATACTGGAGTCGGATGAAATCATGGCGGCATTTTCTCGGCTGGTCCAAGTTTCCACGTCATCAAGTCGTGATCAAGATGCTCCGGGGATTCGAATCTGCCTTTTTATCGATGGGCTAGACGAATTCGATGATACCAACATCAACCAGTCCCGTAGAGAACTTGTTGAAAAGCTTCAGAAATGGACTACGAGCTCGAATGGTAACGTCAAGATTTGCGTGTCTAGCCGGATAGAAGAGCCCTTCATGCAGATGTTCGACAGGAGTAAACGATTCACTCTACACAATTTGACGAAGGAGGATATCAACATTTACATTCAAAGCACACTTCAGGCCCATCCAACGTTTCGGAAACATCAAGAAAAAAGCCCTAGAGAGTGCCGAGCGCTGATATTCAGCGTTGAGCAGTACACACAAGGGGTCTTCCTCTGGGTGGCCCTTGTATTAAAGGAACTGGAGAGCTGCCTCGATGATGGTAGTTCCGTAGAGCTCCTCCAGGGAATTGTTCACAAGATACCGCAAAACTGGAATGATTTTCTCGAGGATATCCTCTCTCGAATTAACAAGCATGTTCGAAAAGGAGTTGAGGTGTTTCTTGCCGCGTTACTCAGGTCGACAGGAATATTAATGTCACATCATGATCCTGACTCTAAAAAGTACATTGTTGATGGCGACAACACCGGCACGTTTTTCAAGTTCCCAACTTCGGGTGCCTTTCTAATTCTACAAGCTAGTGATAAAGGCATACCCATGTTGGGAGATGTTACCATGGATACATTTGGCATCGAAAAGGAGGTTTGGTTTGACCCCGAGATGGCGTATGCCCAATTCATGGATGCAATCAGCGACATAATAGAGAGACGGTGCAAAGGGCTAGTTCAGATTACGCACGAGACCGTCGATCCCGATTTAAAATATCCATTTGTCCAATTTATGCACAGGTCAATTCCAGAATATCTCGAAAATTATTTCAGCCAACGCCCAGGTTCTGGCCTTGATAAAGACCATCAAGCCACAGTAACACTTTCCTGGGCAATTTTGATGGACCTGAAATATAGGTCATGTGGACTATCACTCTCATCATTTCTGTGTTCTGCTGGGCAGGTTTCGCCGAGGAATGAACAAGTATCTGCCCATTATATCGCGGTCAACCTACCTCAGTTTTTAAGGCAGTTAAGAATTGACGATACATGGGAAGATGTTTTTCACATCTTCGTGTCGATAGATCACGGAGTGCTCCCTAACGAATTTGTCTCTGTAATCGTTAGCTCCGCCTTTTGGGGCCTCTACGAGTTCATCGACTGGCTCCTCAGAAAGACTGATATCTTAGCGCACGAAGAGGGGCAAATTATATTAATAACCTCAGTAATAGATTCCTGTAAGACTCTTCGCGGATCCGTTAACCATATACGGAGGACTGCGGAAGTATTACTTACTCATAACCGATGTCTGGTCCACTCATGCCGGCGTTTAAAGAGTGGGATCGAAGTACCCTTATGGTACAAGGTTCTAGAACTTGAACTAGAACAGTCTGTCGAGACTCGTCTTAGGGCTCCGGAAAAATGGGTGTCAGGGCGCTTCTTGGAGCTATGGCTTAGGCATGGGGCTAACCCTCGGGTAGGTATCTACGTGTTGGCAGACTATGGTATCGCGATTTCAAGTTTACCCGATAATTCAGACCGTTTGGATCTGCGCCTAAATCAGTCGCATAAGAGGCTCAAAATAGATCACCTCCAACACTTGGAGCTGGAATGGAAGAGGGCTGAAGGCACGGGAACAAGATGGGTTTCACTGCGGGATTTCGTGCGCTGCAGCGATTATCCTAACAAGTCGAAAATCCTAGAGTTACTCGAGGACGACGCCGAAGAAGACCACGAGGGCACGCCAGAAACGCCACCGGAAACTGGACAGTGCGTACATGACATTGGCGAGGGCGATTCAGTTCTCAAAGTTAATACCAGCGACGCGCAAGTGGAAGCACAGACCAATCAACTCAAAGCGAAAGACGACACGAAAACCTCAACGAGCGAGAATGAGACTGGCGATACCGTCATTCTTGTTCAGTCGAACGAGAAAGAAAGCAGTTGGCTGATGTCCTTGCCTGGGTGGGAGCTGTTGATGAATTGTAGGTACCCTATCATTTTCTAACTATCGCCTCAGCAAGAAGGGAAAGACTGCTTGCTTTCTTGTTGTTACCTATGTTGTTGCCCCTCCCCTCCAGATACACATTTTTGGTTCTTATCTCTCAAGGCTGTTTCTCTGGAAGTGCTAACGACGTTGTTGTTTACGTAGATCTTGCGGGCTTCGCTTTGATGGGATTGCTCTTGTCGTATCTTGTTTGGTGGCTGGTTTAAAGGTTGGGTTCTGCATGTCTGTTTGGTTTCATGATTTGGGTCTGATTTTATTGTTTTTGTGTTGGTAACGTTTGTTGGTTTCCATTTACGTTTTTTAGTTGCCTATCTACGATATTTTGTTTTCTCTTCTCCTAATGTTGGACAATTTTCTGTCTGTTCTCTCATCAACTTGCTTCCTTTGTACATGCTTGTGTATTTCCATTATCTTCGTATTTGCATTACGCCTTACGACCAATCTCAGATTTGAGAGTCACGACGATTGATGACGGCGCTATGAATGGAAGTTAGCCAAGATTAACTCACGCTTGACTTTGCAATTTGCGTTTCTCGCGACGACAATATTCGAGACTTAGCCGGACAGGGCATGTGACTGGGATAGGACACTCCTCTATTATTTCAGCAAGCTTCGTTACTCCCGCTGATTTACGCATAATACAATTGATGGCATTGCGCTTACCATTCCCGATCCCATCTCGGCTGAAAAACAATGTGTCTCTTCCAACCAGCTAGCTGGGAAAGAACCAAGGGGGACCTAAAAAAGAAACGAAGAGAGAGGGGAAAAGAGGAAAGGAAAGCTCCTGCTTGCACATGGGATTGAAAGTTCAAGGTCTCCCTGGGAATCGAACCCAGATTAGCGGAATCAGAATCCGCTGTGATAACCATTACACTAGGAAACCAGACCATCTTTGTTTGGGAATCCTTTTCGGATGGAGACGGCTCGAGTCAGGTCCATTTATCAGCTTCGCTGCTGGGAGGTTAAAGATGGATGGAGACGATGAGTAGTTTAAGACGATCAAGGGTAGAAGGGCATAAGTAAGTAGTCAGGCTAGTTGTTACTGTTATAACTGTTTAGCTCCTGTGTCTTTCGATTACGAACACAAAACTTTTGCTGACAGTTCAAGTCGAGTGGCTGAGTTAAGTAATGCAGTAGGGCTAGCCTTAGTCTATTAATCTACAGCTTGGAGACGAGAGATGATTTTACGAGCTTATGCATGAAAGGTTATGAGGGAGCATCTATCTACCGGTATGTATTGACGCTGTACTATGTAGGTTCTTACTGAAACCGAAGAAGCTATCTATTTGGTCGCACCAAGTGACGACGTGACCCGGATCCGTGGTTCTGGGGAACCGAAACTGATACTCTACATAGTTAAATTCTAAGATCTCGTCTTAAAAATCAATTACAAAGACACTTCCGACGTATCTGACAACTTCATTGCATATTGTCATCTGATGATGGAGGGGCCTATAGAATTGTAATTTGTCGCGGACTTTAGAGCAATAATATATTCAATAGTGCCTTGAACACCCTTCACTAGCTGGCTTGAGCTGGGTTGTAGATCGTTGATTAAGACCCCCGATAAGGATAAGGGTTAGTCATAGTTTACCTACCTATTTCCAGGTTCTACGTCTATGCCCCACGTATAGGGCTAATAAGACAATCAATTATCTATCTTGGGGTTTTCGTACGGCTGTCTCTCGTGCCTAGGTAGGTAACGAAAGCTAATAGCCAAATACTTATATAGGTGTGTTTTCTCTCTGGTCAGGTGTTGAACAGAAAGTTAGTCTCCTCTCCAGTGTATCAAGTCCCTCTGCCGTCAGCGAAGTGGAACGGGCATCCCGACAGTCGTGTCGGGTCATAGTCGATTGAACCCCATAATTCAGACACTCTGATGCTCCGATGCTCGGGTTAGTTGGAGTGGATAGGTGGATGCCGTTGCTGGGTATCACATAACGGTAACGTGATGCGACAACGTTATACTAGCGCACGATGGCCTACCAGCTTTAGCGTGTCGCTTATACGCCCAACTTCATATGTACGGTACAGTTTGCTCGGGCGTGTAGCCTGTGCACCCGGTTTCTGTGTACGTTATATGTGAAATACGGCTCTAAACCCACCGATGGGGCAATGGGCCAATATAAATAGAGAATAACCATCTAAGAATCTATTAAGAAGATAATTTAGTTGAGTTTCACGGTACTTCGAAATCGTAACCTCGGTTGTCTCAGTCAGTAAATCGCGGTGGTGAAAGGTCTCAAATACACTTTAACAAAAGCAAAATGGCGAAGGTCGTCGTGATAGGGTAAGATCACTTTCTAGTTAATCCCACATACTCTCTCACACCCTTGACAGCATAAATACAGCACCCAACTAACACAATATTAATCACCAGCGCCGGCGTCACGGGACTGAGCTGCGCCCTACGTCTCCAAGAAGCCGGCCACGGCGTGACCATCATCGCCAAGGACTTTCCCAGCGGTTTCGAGACCATTGACTCGGCGACGCAGATCAACTTCACCTCGCCGTGGGGCGGCGCGCACAACCGCTTCATCCTGCCCGCTCCGGGCGCGGGGCCGGACTCGCAGGAGGTGCACGAGCACGCCATGGCGCTGCTGACGTGGGACGAGATGCGCGCTCTGCACGACCGGCACCCGGAGGCCGGCATCACCTTCATGAAGGCCATCGATTACTTCGAAGCGCCCGAGCCCGCGCAGGCTACCCTTACGGAAGAGAAGGCGAGGAATGTCTTTGGAATGAAGGGTTTCAGGTTTCTTGCTAAGGAGGAGTTGCCCGAGGGCGTCAAGCTGGGCTATGAGTACGATACGTGGTGTGTTAACCCCATGGTCTATTGCGCTTTCTTGCTGCGGCGCTTTGCTTTTAGGGGTGGTAAGGTTGGTAAGTCATGATCCCTATCGACGCTTGTATTTAGACTTCTGCTTCGGGTTTCTTGCCGAAGAAGGGGTGAATTCGTATATATGTAAGCGAGCTAATATTCGTTTTATAGTCAAAAGGGACATTCGAGATCCCCTAGAGGTGTTCGAGATGAGAGATGTAGCGCCTTTCGACGTACTGATAAATGCGTCCGGCATCGGATTCGGAGATCACGATGTCTTCATCACGACAGGTAAGTCACAATACATACGATCTTACCTAAACACTCAATGAAAAAAGGTACGCGATCTACTCACAGACGACATCAGGTCAAACGTGTCTCGTAGCCAACCCCTGTCCCGTCACAATCACGAGGTTAAACGCAACAGGCATGCCTACATTCAACGTCTCGCGGAACTTCGAAGGCGGTACCATCATAGGGGGCACAAAGATCCCGGATGACTGGAACCCGAACCCGTCTCTGGAGCTCAGGGAGAAACTATTGAGCAATTTCGCGGTAATGTACCCAGATATCCTGGGCCCTGAAGGCAAGTTCACCGTCATCAGAGATATCGTCGGCAGACGACCGACAAGAAAGGGCGGTATGCGGTTAGAGAAGGAGGTGGCTCGGGGCAATCGATGCATCGTCCACGCTTACGGCTTGGGCGGAAGAGGCTACGAACTAAGCTGGGGTGTTGCTGATAAAGTGGCAAAGCTGGTTGCTGAACATCTCGAGTCGACTGGTTCGATCAACAAGAGACAGGCTAAGCTCTGAGAAGTGGGATGGACCACTTTGAAGATGACTCTGGGGATAACCGGGATGATACACATTCACGGACCGGGATTACGCATGATGTAAGATGATTGCATGAAGCTTGTAATGTCAATCTACTCACATTTCTTTAGATTCGATTGTCTATATAAACAAATCCTTATCTCATAGTGATATACCTAGACATATACAAATTCAAAGAAAACATTACACATATATATTCCTGTCAAATTCCGGCCCCTCAAACTACCCTTCTTGACCAATCCCATAGTGCTTATCCCATGATGAATAGAGAGAAAAAAAAAATTACAAATTAGCCTTCGCTTTTGCCTTCCTTTTCGCTGCCTTGACCTCCTCCCTAAACGCCAGATCGCCCAGAATCTCCTCGGAACCGCCGCCAACGACCATCATCCTGAGATCGCGGGTGATCTGCTCGACGCGTCCGCCGCCTCCCGGTCCGTCCCGCTGATAGGCGACGCCGCCCATGACCTGCTGCGCCTCCCTCGCCGCGGCCTCCAGGATGCGACCGCCCGTGATCTTGGCCATGGCGATGGGTCCGGCGATGTCGCTGCCGCCCTGCTGCTGCCACCCGTTCATCTTGATATGGTACGCTATCTGCTCTACGCGCGCCCAGTGCGCCTCCACCTCCCGCGCCAGATGCACGATCTTGTGGCGGATGACCTGGTGCGCTACCAGGGGCACGCCGAACGTCTCGCGCTCGTAGGCATATGCGAGAGCGGTGTTCAGACACGTGCGCGCCTTCCGGTTGCAGCCCACCGCCATGACAAAGCGCTCGCTGTTGAAGTTGCTCATGATGTATTTGAACCCCGCATTCTCGGCCCCGATGAGATGGTCCGCGGGGACTTCCACGTCAGACATGCGCACCCAGCTAGACCCCCCGGCCTTCTGCCCGCTGTTCGCGATCTTCTGCACGGACACGCCCGGCGAAGAAAGCGGGATAACTAAGAGCGAGATACCCCTGATTCCCGGTCCCCCCGTCCGCACGGCGGTCGTCATGTGCGTCGCCCAGGGACTGCCCGTGATCCACTTCTTGGTTCCGTTGACGACATAGTAGTGCGACGAGCCATCCGCCTCCGCGCCCTTGCGCTTCTTGGCCGTGGTCTTGATATTGCTCACATCGCTTCCGCCGCTCGGCTCCGTGATCCCGAGGCAGAAGTTGACTTTCCCCTCGAACAAGCCGGGCAGCCAGCGCCTCTTCTGGGCGTCGGTGCCGTGGTTTAGGACGGGCGGGAGACCGATGACGTTTGCACCGCCCGATAGCGCCACGCCCACGCCTCCTTCCACGCGAGACCCTTCGTCCGTCAGGATGAGCCGGTGGAAGATGTCCAGCTCCTCCAGCGGGATACCGGCGACCTCTGTGTTGGTGCCGGCCGGCCGGTACTCCTTGGGCACGTCCAACAATGCTAGCCCGGACTTCAGGTACGCCTCCCGTGCCCAGGCAGGCACGTCCCCATTCTCTTCCCATTCTAGCATGTGCGGGATGATGTTCTCGTAGAATTTCCGCGCGTACGCCTGTAGCCTACGGTGAGAGTCGTTGTAGTACGGCGAGTCCAGTGACCCCAGCCAAGCTGGCTCGGCCCACGGTAATGTATGCTCCATTGCGAATGAAGGTTAGGTAATGGGGGGTTTTGGCTCTGAGTGATATTGATGTTCTAGTTCCACTTAAAAGGGGTATGATGCATATATTTCCTTCGAGAGCCAAGGTCCTTTATTTGTTTCTTGTTTGCTTTTTCATTCTCCAAATGAGAAAATGAAAAGATAATGGTCAAGACGGTCCCCGTACAAAAGCGCAAGCAACTGGTTACCGGTTTGTGGAGAGACTTTGGAGTTCGGCTTGCCGAGGCAATCCCCATTTCAACATTAGGATCATGCTGTGATTGGATATTTCGAACGACCCTTGCACGTCATAACTCTCTTGAGGTCGGTCTGTTTTTTTGCTTTCAAGATATGTGATTGCGTTCACCTTTGGGAATTTAAAGGCTTATTTTTTTGCGCTGCCTACTTGGTGAATTGATCAAGTACAACAGACGATAGGAATATTTCAAGATACTTGACCCATATTTGCCGAGACCTTTTTCATGTGCCTGGCGAATCTTGATAGTCCTCCGCCTCGATGACAAGGGCCTTATAACTGTAAACGTAGCGTATTCATTCTCAAAGTGATGAAAGTTCGTAAAGAGAGGACACTCATACGTGAGAGGGATCATGCCATATCATAGGCAACTGGCTTTAGGTACTTAAATTTTTGTCTGGGAAGCATTGGGAGAGACTTGCCATCATCCGTAACCTTGGATTTACCACTTACATCACAAATCCTCCCACGTAACAGAAAAAGAGAAAAGACCATTAAATCTATAAATCGAGTAATGGGAATCATGATTCGTCGAACGCTATAGAAATAGGGTATCTCGTATGTACGCATCCGTCCAATTCTATCAAGGTCGCGAAGGGCCACCACCGCCGCCTCTTCTAATCTCGTCATCCGTTTTCTTGCTCTCTTCTAGAGCCCGCCTTAACTCTTCATCTTCGTCATTCCCAGTTCCTGCCGTCTCCGCTTTCTTTGCGTCGCGGAAAGCCGCCTCCGCAAGGCTTTGTTTCTTGACATATTCAAGGACTATGTCTTCTTCCGACTTCATAGAGTTCATACGCGCAAGCTCTTCTTGGTGAGCTTTCTCAGACTCCTCCATGGCTCGCCTGAGCTCCTCGTCCGCGTCGTCTTGACGATTAGCCTGTTCCGCCTGGGAAGCCTCAATGGCCTGGCGGAGAGCTTCTTCGTCGAAATCAGCACGGTTGTTCCCGTTCTGCTTTTGCAATTCATGTTCGGCTTGTGAGGCTGCTAGAGCCTTCTGATATTCTTGATCATTATCATCACGAGGGGGGGTTTCACTTTGCGACTTCTCAAGAGCCAGTCTAAATTGCTCTTCTTCGCTATCGCCTTCCTGTTCAAGGTCATACATGCGGATGGCCTGCTGCTGACTCTCCGCTATGCTGAGCTTGATAGCTTCTTCGATCAGGGCCTGGTATTCCTCGTCTGTGATACTTTCCAAATCATCGGGAGAAAAGGGGAACTCGGGTGTGGTATTTGGGAGAGGGCGTTTGACGTCAGGAACCCATCCAGATTGCGAATAGGCACTTGGGACGTTGGAATTGGATGATGCAAATGAGCTCATCGTGCCCGACCGTGTCCTCATCATTCTCACGCCAGAGCGAATTGCCTGCTCAATACGAGCATCTTCGACAGCATCTCCTCTCGATGTTTCCTGGACCGCGGCTTGAATGGCGGCCTCAAACTCGCGATCCACGTCGCGAGAATCACGGTCCGTCGGACCCAATGAGATTCTCTCTTCCACGAATGGTCCTTCGGCCCGCCGTCTCTTCCACTGCTTCTTTTGTTCCGCTAACTTCTTCTTTTCTTCAGGAGTGAGGTTACTGTTCTGGAACCATCCCGTCTTTGGTACATCCTCTGTCTGTTCGAGACTGGACGAGGGACGTTCAGAGGATAAAGGAGATAGATCTCTTGATTTGCCCTTCTCCTTCTGTTTCAAGGCCAGGAACCCCTTCAGCTTGTCTTGTTGGGCTGGCCAGCGTGTCTCGATATCGTGACGCTCTTCGGCCGACGAGTTCTTAAAAGCCTCATTGCCTTGGGATATACGTGAGGCCACAATATACTTGTGAGCGCTCTGTGCGAATAGTGAGCGGATTTCTGCATGGACTCCGGCCATGGTATAAGCCGGTATCGACCAGAGAGCTATGAAAATCAGCGGATATCCCAGCGGACCATGGATTTGATTACTTACCTGCGGAAGGCTTGAGTATTAGCCCACCAATTCCTTTCCCAAATCCTTTCAGGAGCCCAGCACCGCCTTCTTTTTCAGCGCCTCGCAGGGGTTGGGTCACCAAGCCGGTGATGCCGTCGTATAACCCAAGCCCAAATTCCTTGCCAGCCACTTTGAGGCCACTCCCGAAGCCGGTAACCTTTTCTACGGGCCGTACAGTATCGTCATTGTAAAGACTGGGGGCATTTCTGAAGCCTCTGGCAATTCCAAGACAGAAATTCATGGGACTCTTGATACCGGTAGAGATAATGTTGTTGATGCCCTTGCCGCCATCAAGTACCCTCTCCAACTGCTGGTTTGTAATCCCAGACGTTCCCATCCCCGTTATCGTAGAGTGTCTACTGCGTCGCTGGCTGGGAGCTGACGACGAGGTAGTTCGGGCGTCAGAGTGGCGAGATGTCGTGGAAGTTATAGATGTGATAGCTGTAAGATCCCTCGAGCTGCTGTTTGAAGGACTCGGGGTCAGGTCATGCGTAAGAACGCTGGTTACGTCGGAGCCTGTGTGCTCTAACGCATCGGCTGATGTAACTCCAGCTTTCGACGCCTCGTGGTTTGAATCCTCAATGGCAATATTCTCCGTGGATTTGGACCTAGGCGGCCCCACAGCTGCCTTGAAGATGTCTCGGGGGATGTCTGCCGCGGCCATGACCATTGTGGTGAAATCACCAACCAAGGCCGATGTACACGCTGAAATTGGATCTGTGGGATAATTATCCGTGTCATATTCCTTGGCCCGGTACCTAACAATTATGTTAGTTGGTGTTATCCTTTGCGCTTTGTTCCGACTACTCACAGTTTCAAATCCGAGTATCGAAGATGGCCACTGTTCACCAGTGTAGCAGCTGCAAGGGCACTAAGGCGGATTTTCGTCCTCCTCACCCTCCAGACAGCCGCTCTGCTGGGGGCGATGGTACATCGAAGAGAATCAACATCGAGGTGCCTGTGGAAGCTTTGACCCCCCATCTCCGCACCGTTTTCTTCACGGATCTTTTCACCTAGTTCTTTTGCTTTGTCCTGGGTCTCAGGTCTGAGGACAACTCTGACAGCTTCGGCGAGCGCGGAAGAGGTGAGTTTCTTGTACGGTATAGGATCTGGCCCCGCGCCGGCTCTTGCAACCATAGCACCCCAAAAGGGCTGGTCGCCGAAGAAAGGGACAACAATCGTAGGTTTCCCAGCCCGTATTCCAGCAGCTGTTGTCCCAGCACCTCCATGATGGACCACTGCTGAAACATGCTTGAATAGCCAATCATGAGGCACATTGCCAAGCATGAACACGCCTTCGGGGATTTCCAGGGAGTCAGCACCCAAGCCACCCCAGCCTTTTGATACAAGGGCGCGGATACCGGTCTCGGCCACGGTATCAAATATCATTTTGGTGAGTTTGTCTGGGTCATCAACAACTATAGATCCAAAGCCTATATAAACTGGAGGCGGCCCCGCCGCGAGAAAGGCGGCGAGCTCGGGGTCAGGAGTATATGACGAAGCAAGATTCAAAAAATAAAACCCTGCAATATCTATATGATTACCCCAGTCGTTCGGCTTGGGAATGAGTGCCGGAGACCTAGATTCCCCAGTTAGGCTTCCCGTCACGGAATGAACTATGATAATAAACTCACCAACAGTACGTGTAGGGTATCCGTAGACGGGTCAGGACACCAGGCGCCCATATCAAAGCAAGCGGCTCTAGATCGAGTATCTTTGTCCGAAAACGGTTAATCACATCTCCAAGCCCCTGCCATGTCATCATCTCAACCATAGCATATGTCAGATAGTTGGTTGTCACGGGATCGGAATTGGAGGACTGAATGTTCGCAAGCGGCTGTGGGAATGCCCTTGTTGGAGACCAAGGCATACTTTTAGGTCCTAATCAGCGACGTACGGAGCTCTCGGGAATGTTTCTTTACTTACGTGAACATCAAATGGAGGGGCACCCCGAGCTTCTCAGCGACATGTATGTGGGCAAAGCTTGGAGGGTTGGCAATGATAACATCAGCAACAAATGGCCTATGCGTTGCATCACCCATGACTGGGAGCGTATCACCAGGGTCGTTGTCTTCACTATGGTCACGATCGAAGCGCGGCGGAGGGCCGAGACCGTCGCCTGTCTCAATGCAAGATCTCCAGCAACCCATTATGATCTGTTCGATGCCCTTTCTCCGTTTTGTTATCTCTCCACTCTTCAATGCATCTATACCGGGCATGAGGCCAGGGTTTTTGACCATGAAAGCCATAAGTTCCGCAGGATCACCTCCGATAGCGAAGAACTCCAGGTCATTTTCTTCAACGAATCTTTGGAACGTGGCATGCGTAGCAACTCGAACACGATGACCGTAAGTATTCTTCAGTACCTGTCCGAGTGCAATAAAAGGCTGGACATCGCCTCGGGAGCCGACGATCTGTATAACAACGTTAAGTCGGGGTGGAGGTGTCTGACCAGGTAGACCGCCTAAACTCGGAGGAATGTACGCTGGTGGTAGGCCGGCATCGGTGACGCTCTCGAGCTCGGGTAATAGCTGGTTGCGTAGAGTAGGCGCTATTATATCGACGAGATGTCGGCTAGTCTGGTTGATGTTGATATTGACTCGGCCATCGTCTGCAGCACATCGCTGTTAGTTGCGACTACCAATACCAGCCATAGCGAGACCCAAAACATAGGTAGTACCTGTAACAGCAGCGCCAGCATCAAAGCCTGTCTGGTGAATGTTTAACTGGTCATGGAATTCACTATAAGCAGGAGGCACTTCTTCCTCGGCGACCAGATCCGGAGACTCGGGGATGAAGCCGTTATTGTAGTTGGCATTCAAGTACTGGCTGTCATCTGTAACAAGCAGCCCGGGCGTCTGGCTAAGTTCGGTTTGAGATCGAGTTCTCGGCGGCAACGGAGGCGGACTCAGAGGTATAGGGGCTTGCTCGGCCCGCTCATCTTCTCTTGTCCGAACATCGCCCACCCTTCTCTTACTATCGATAAATGACATGGCTGAAGATTGTGACCTCGGGCAAATACAGGAGCCGATCAATGAAGTTCCGTTGCTAGAAAGTTAGAGAAAGAGAAGACGGTCCGCGAACAAAACGACCAGGGAAAGACTTCGATTTCAAAAGTCGAAAAGATACAGTTCAGTGCGTCATATTAAGCCGTCGCACGTAGCTACTAAGGAGGCTACCGAGATGAATGTGATGAACTGTCACAAGATTGAATTTGAACCATATGGAGGGAGAATGGATGATTACCACAGGCGTCACGTCAAGGAGAGCAAATCAAGGGCACAGTCAAGACGTTTAAGAATATAAATTTTCTTCGAACTCATTGATAGCGATGTAGATATTTCTCAAACTTGGCTGCCTGGCAAGTCCATGCAGGAGAGTAATAATGGAGATGCTAAGGGAGCGATGCGGCGGTGGTAGGACGAGGATAGAATCACAGTGCAGTAGTTCTTGCGAACAATAGCTGTATAGCAGTCCTGACACGCGGGCACGTCATCAAGTAATCCTAGTATCTGGCTGTCAGCGGTGAGTACCTACCTAGGTATAGGGAATATTTTGTGGAGCCACGAGGCTGATTGCAAAAATTCCCGGCGGTATCTTAAAACTTGGTGCCTAATTAGCAAGACCTAAGTACTATACTATGTAATTTTCCGGGCAGTATAGCAGTACCTCTATTTATAGTGCTGGGTTTGATATCATACTGACACTTACACTTCAAGGTAGGTTAGTATAGGTTAATATGGGCCTCTTCAAGTCAAGTGTCTGAATAAATTCCTATTTCCTATGCGATGATATTTATTTACCTGTTGATAATCACCCAGATTTTACGCATTAAATACTTCTACAAAGCCCAGAAGAGAGGTCTCAGTCCGAAAGCGAGCCGAACCGTAGCAAGGGTTACTATGATGACGTTGTCGCGGTGGCTCATACAATATTGCATAGTTAGTCACGCACAGACGCCTCGAGCAAAACATTATTGTACCGCAGCGAGGGCGAACGTCGTACTAAGACATGGGGCATTACGGTCCAGTACCTACATACTAGTACTGCAAGGTCTCCGCCGGATGTACTTGAACTTGGTGCGCAACTTGGAGCTAAGTTCTGCGCCAATGATCACCTTCACCTTGTTGTGCTCCAATCAGTTCGTTGAAATTCGTACAGCTGCCCTAGATTACCCGGCGCAGTACCTCGTGATAAATAGGTGACTATTCAACTTCAGTGTTACTGACAGATAGGTGAAATGGTCCTAGCTGAGGTAAATTAAGTCCTTACCTACTTGCCAAAAGGAAAAGTAATAGACTTGCGTGTCGAGCAACGCCTCTATTGTTTCAGTTAACAACGACTCAGAACTCAGAAAGTCAATTGCAAGGGTGTCTTGGAAAGTCAGGAACGTAGCGTCTCTATCAAAACTAGAGCCTTTGGTAGCAGGGGCTGGAGATTATTACGTAATATACCCACCTCCTCATTGCCCCTCACCACCTCCAATCGTTCTCCGTTAAGGATCAGGGCTTTGCAACTCTCAAAGCTACTGCGACTCTAAGTCGGCAGTGCTCACGCTAGTTAGTATACACATTGCTTGAGCACTGCCTACTGTGTACTACATCTGTCCCCTCTGCTTCGACAAGTAGGCAAGTGCGAGTTAATAGTGAAACAAGCGTATAGGAAAACAATTTGAACATGAACCGTGCTCCTGTACACCCGTAGTACGGATTCCTCGTCACACTCTCAATCTAAACGACGATTCACGATGAAAGGTAGATGCAAACGGTAATACAACAACTACGTGGCATTTCCGAGGTTGGTGTAAACAATTCTGTCTGTACAGCATCAACTACGCGTAGCCATAGCTGTTAAGCTTTTGCTCATACCGAATTATAACGGTCGCAACAAGCCTTTCTCAAAAAAAGGTGCTCCGACCTTGGACTCTCGCACCCAACTCTTAAGTGGGGGTCTCCCGCCGTGTTGATCCATGTAAGTCTAAGCTTAGTTCTATTGCTCACCCAGTTTCTTCCGTTGCCCTGCCTCTTTCTCCGAGTGAAACGTGGTACAGCCCACCTGACCACGGACCAGAGCTTAGAAGAGCGGTACGGATCTCCGAGTGTCAGCCGCCAATATGAATCTCGTTTTTTACAGCATACGTACATCATGAGACGTAGCGAAAGAGGCGGGGAACATTCCTACGGCACTTAAGCGGTTGCAATCAAAACCTAATACAGATGAGGGATACTACCAGGCATGTTTCCCCCCATCTCAAACCCCCCTCACAACTTTCGCAGATCCAACAGAAGAAAAGGGGGTCAGTCAACATGCGCTCTAGACAAAATGTTGGTAAGTCACTAGTATGACGACCAACGCTCTGTCCGAGCCCGAGGCCAAACACAGGGAGAAGCACGAGCACGAGCACGAGCACAAAGGACGCAAAGCACGTCGCAGCCTCCCATACAAAATAACGTTTGCCTCGTCTGCTTGCTGGCTTCTGTAGGTATGGTCTCACTTCTCGGACCTCTGCATATGTACGCGCCGTTACATGAGACGTTGCGGCAGGAGACCCTGAAAAGCGACCCTGAGAGAGCGAGAGGAGTAACCCGCCGTGCGCTTGCTTGCTTCTACTATGTAAGTTAGTAAGGGAGCGTCGAAGGGAGATTGGGACAAAGGTGGGTCGCGCGACCTCGGTATGTAGGCACGATCCTCTTCGACCATCAGCAAAGTATGTATACCCCATTCTCCATTGTTGCAGTCTAACTGGCCTATCATGGCATGCACAAGGACCATTTCAAGTCAATGTTCACTCATTAAGAGTACCGCTCGGTGGGGTTATGACCCCCAAAGTTACACGGCCCCTGTTGAACTAAAGTACAACTTAATTGCTGCTTCATGTACCGAAGAGGTATGTATGTTTGGCTAGAAATGCTTCGTTACCTTAAGTAGAACTTATATATTACCTGCTTAGTTGAGAAGGTCGAAGTTCTTGGATATCTATCAATCTATACCCGAGTCCTGAATTTTGAGAAATACCCCATCCAACCTACGCGCGTGGAGACTGCTAGGAAAGTTTAATCATACAGCTTCTTTAAGTTTCAAGGTTCAACCTTCGGACTACCTAGACGCAGTCTTCCCTATTCTCTTCTCAATATTGCTACCACTTACACCGCATTTTTGCAAGGCTCAAGATGGCGACAGTACAGTCACCAAAGGAACTCCTACGAGCCCGGTTCGTGGGCAAATCCCTTCATCAAGTCCCCACTCCTGCTGTCGTGCTAGATCTGGCTAAAGTAGAGAACAACTGTAATATCATGCTCAGAGCTGCCCAGAGACAACAGCTTAACTGGAGGGCACATATCAAGACTCACAAGGTAAGTCCCGGCCCCAGTCAGTTAGAGATGTATCTCGTTGTGGTCGGCATGAATTGGACTGGCTAACGGATACCGGTGGGAGTAAAACAACAGACCGTAGAATTAACGAGACTACAAGTGGGAGATGACGCGTCTACGCCTGTAAACATCGTCACATCGACTCTTGCGGAGGCAGAAAGTGTAGTACCACTTCTCAAAGAGTACCAGCTGAAAGGCCGGCAAGTCAATGTACGTCCCAACCTCATCACGTGGATAGGCAGGGTGCTGATAGAATCTATCAATTCAGGTTCTCTATTCCTTTCCTCTCTACATCTCGAGCATAGATCGGCTAGCAGGGATCTCGGCCCAGCTAGGTCCAGGTGGCCTGACCGTGATGGTCGACCACCCAGAGCAGGTGAAGCTCCTGACACTACTCGCCTCCAAGTCAGGAAACAGGCCACTGGTGTTCCTTAAGGTGAACGTGGGCAGCAACCGGGCCGGCGTCGTGCCGGACTCGCCAGTCTGCGCGACCATGGTCCGCGAACTGCTGCTCTCGGAGACGGTGGGGTCCTCCGTCTTCTGGGGCTTGTATAGCCACGCGGGACACTCGTACAAGTCGCGAAAGGACTGGGAGGCGATGGGGATCCTCGGCGTTGAGTTCGGGACCTTGTACGAGGTGGCGCGCGCCATCCAGAAAGACCGCCCGGGGAAACATCTCGTGCTATCCGTAGGCGCCACGCCCACCGTCAAGTCGCTACAACACCCTGCTTTTGACGAAAACGCCAACGCCAACGCTAACGTCAACGCCAATGGAACTAATACCAACGGCACAAGCACGGGGAAAGAGCATGCGCTGCTGATATCGTCTAATGGCGGGAACGCGACAACGACGGAACAGCTTAGGGACTTGATGGCGCGCATGCGCGACGACGAGCTGACCCTCGAGGTGCACGCGGGCGTGTACCCGACCCTCGACATACAGCAAATCGCCGCGCACTCGTGCGACGCGGCGCACCTAACGGCCTCCGACATCGCCATCACCGTGCTCGCGGAGATCGCGTCCGTGTACCCGGCCCGCGGCGCGAACGGGACTACGGAAGCGCTCGTGAACGCGGGTATCCTAGCGCTCGGCCGAGACCCGTGCGAGGACATGGGCGAGGTCAAAGGACAGCACTACAGCGCCTGGGGCATCGTGATGCCCTGGGCAGGAATCACCAACGAGGTCCCGAGTTCCAAATTCCCAGCCGTGCACGGGGGTTGGCAGGTCGCGCGCCTGGCGCAGGAGCACGGGGTGTTGGCGTGGAAGGGTCCCAAGGAGACCGAGACGCCGCTCGCTGTTGGTCAGCGCGTGCGCGTCTGGCCTAACCATTCTTGTATCACCGGTGCTGGACATTCATGGTATCTCGTCGTCGATTCGAGAAATACCGGTAGTGAGGACGAAGTTATCGATGTTTGGCCTAGGTGGAACGGCTGGTGAAGTGCTATTGCCCAGCGTTCATTTTAACTCGGGGGCTAGCTGAACTTGGTGTTGAGGCAAGAATAAGCGAGGTTGAGGAAGAGAGGGCAGGGGGGGGGTCATATTGTATGACACAGATCGAAGTGGATTGAATGATCAGCCTCAACATCGCCTAAGAAACACTGCAGCTGTATAGGAACAATAGCCTCTGAGTAATAAATTTACAAATATTTGCATACATTCTTCGCAGGCCATAGAGCTCATAAATTACCACGAGTCTGGAATATGCCATTTTTTGTCATTCCCTCTCTGTAACCTCGTCAATACTGAAATTCACACTCCTGGACTCGATTCTCTTCTTGAGAGGTCTACGTTTTCCTACAAGTAACTCCATACGCCGAGTTCTGACAAAACACAGTATCCGGTATCCGTGCTCTCATCTACCGTAAGTATCATGTATCCCTGCGGATTTTTATCTTCTTTTCATGATAGATGCCTCCTCTTTATTGTTCCTTTCGAGGCTTCCCGTACCACGATGCATTGGGGCACGAGGGCATGAGAAAACACGAGTTTACTTGCAGCGCTTCTCGACAATTCCAGCGCCATTCTCCTCGTACTCTTTGCGCGAGATCCACATCTGGTGGAATGTGCCCAGACTGGCCAGAATACTTCCACCAATCCAGGCACCGAAGCGACGTTCTGTTGTGAGTCCGGCGGCGTGTATTTTGATCTTCATGCCTGGGTGCATCGCCATAAGCTCGTTATTCAGGCGATCATTGAAGCCGTTGATCAGACTGGTACCGCCAGTGACTACAACGTTGCCGAGTAAGTTGGGTCGCAAATCAACGTCGACACCGTTCAAGCAAGCCTTGATCAGCTCTGGAATCGTTTGCGCCTTGCCGCTGCCGTCGGGGTTTGGATATGCCGCGTTCTCATCCCACATTCCTTCCGACACGCGATATCGCTGCTCACGCCACATCTGGTTTGCGCCGTCGGGCATCTCAAAAACGCGACCTGGTTGTGTTTTAACCAAGTCTTCATTGCCAGGGTTCAAGTACCTTCCCGGACCTCTCCACACTTCGACCACGGACTCCTTGAACTCGGTGAGGACACGTTCTTCTTCGTATGCGCGGTAGGAAGGTGTCAATTCGAAGGGGTACTTGCGAAGCCTGGCTTGCGCCGGCGCACCAGCATCGACGGGGGTCTTGTTTTCAATCATGACGTAGGGTATCACATTGACCTTAGGCTCGTTGCTGTCCCACATGGTTCGAATCTGTTGTGACAGCCATAGACCGCCGACGGGAGACTTCTGAATCGATCGCTTAAGGATCATGCCGTCGTGTATGGCGGTGACGCTCGTGTTGGCGCCGCCGACATCGATAACAAGCGCAGACGCCTTGCCAGCAGCAAATGCAGCGCACACAGGCGTTCTGGACATCCAGAACGCGGGGCAGCCCCAGTTCTCCATGGCGATCTCGATAGCCTTCTCTCGTGCCTTGCCCGAGTTCCAAGGCGCCTCGGTCATGAGCAAAGGGTTTTCCGCCAAAGGCTTCTCCTGGTTCTCAACAACGTCTTCCATGGCGACGTCGCCTTCACCATCTGCTGGGTTGTTCAGGCCGTTCTTGGTCGGGGACGTTTCACGATCGGGTTGCAGACGCCTAATCAGCATATATTCCCATAACTTCGTAGCGGCATCCCAGTCCTCTACCACGCTGTCGCTGCGGGACATGTAGTTCTTTACTTCCAAGCCCTCTCGAGGATATAGACATTCATCGCCGAAGATCTCTCTGTAGGTTGTGGTGGTGGAGTCGGAATTGCTAGTCTTCAGGCTGGCGTAGAAGGAGGGGAGAACGGATTTAGGGACATCTTCGCCGGCAAAGCCAGCGCGGGTGTTGCAGTAACCCGCGTCGAGTACGAGGGCCGATACTTCGTCTTTTGCAGTTCGGAGCGGGTTAGCAATGCTGATGTTTCTGGTCCAAGGCTGTAGAATGAATATGGGTGCATATAGTACATACCTCCACCATAGACATCCAAGGGTGCCTGCGTGTTCGGCAGAGGCTGTTGAGAGGCCATGCTAGGGAAAAATAGGGCTCGATGCAGAGGATAGGGTGGATGATAGTATGCGACAAGCGATGACGCCGAGAATTGGTAAATTTATCGCGAAGCTTACACGATTGTGGTTGGATCGCGTCGGCTTGCAATTGGAAATGAGAGCTTGGGAGCCTTGCAATTGCGCGTGGCTGGTGGCAGCTGGAACAAAAGCACTGTAACCCCAGTGAGCGCAGTACATACTTTCACCACAGCTACCTACAGGCTGGATACTCTAGCTTCTGCTCTGGCACTTGCTAGGTTAGCGGGAGCTGAATCTATCTTGTACTGTGCACAATCATAACTATCGCATATGTATACTGTGTGCGTATCACAGCTACCTACTATTTGCTCAGTGTTATTGTTAATTGTTATCCGAAAAGTTAGAATTCTAGCGCTTTGAGGAACATTATCGACCACGAGAGGCGCAGTTATTGCCAATATCATGTAGAGTAGATCCCGCCATGTCGCTATTGCTCTCCGAGAACGACGACGACGAGAAGGCGGAATACCTTTCTGACAACCAATCCAACGCCTCGTCTTCAAGCGATGAAGAACCGTTTCCTCCGCCGCCACCGGCGCAAAACTACTTCGCACCCCCATTCTACGGACGGCCGCCAACTCCCCTACCACCATCGCCGTCGCTGACCTCCCTTCTTCGTCCTTCACGGCCGACGACTCCAGACCCGTCTGACGATGATATCGAGCCCGTGCCGCGCGCATCCCCCAAGGTGCCGACGTACGAGTACTACGGCTTCGTAGTCTACCTATTCTCGTCGCTTACGTTCCTGATCTACCTGCTATGGGCATACCTACCGTCGCCCTTTCTCCATGCCCTGGGTATATACTACTACCCGAATCGCTGGTGGGCGCTGGCCATCCCGTCCTTCATCACTATGTTGATCGTGTACATCTACGTGGCGCTGGCTCTGTACAACACTGAGGTCCTGACACTGCCCCTGACGTCTATCGAGACCATTGTCGACGAGGCTGCTAAGGTCGCTACCATAGACAGCAAGGGGCGCATCAGACTGGGTGGTAACAGTGAGCGAAGACAGATGACGGAAGAGAGGGCGCGCCAGCTTGACTGGAAGAGCGTGTGGAACAGAGGCACAGACGCTGTCATGGATGTTCCTCTTGCTGGCGTTTGCGAGGTTCTCTATGGCGACACGGTCGATGAGGATGAAGGACGGCAGGAGGATGTTTTAAATATTGATACCCTTGGTTCATCGTAAGGCATTGCAACGGCGTTTGTTGGTGATGAATATCCATGTTACTCTGTAGTTTATAGGTTGTTAAGATGTTTCTATCAAAGATTATATCAGCTTACAATACCGTAACGGGCCGTAGGTATGCTGTGTCTGTGCTTGTATCTCTTGTATTACTCGAACTGGGCTCAAGGTAA